>Ga0070705_100000049_pt1 | contig 61456 bp, 51 predicted proteins | sample KBSK5253metaG_FD_65455 | JGI IMG/M metagenome (GOLD analysis project Ga0070705, IMG submission 65455) | Corn, switchgrass and miscanthus rhizosphere microbial communities from Kellogg Biological Station, Michigan, USA - KBS K5-25-3 metaG | ecosystem: Host-associated > Plants > Roots >... | reverse complement strand
GCGTGTCGTCGCCCTCGCTGGCGATCAGGATGTCGTCGCCGTCGGTGCCGCCGAGGACGACATGGTCGGCGCCGGTATACTCCAGGTAGTTAATGTCGGACCCGGCGGTGGCCGGATTGTCGCGGATCACCAGCGGATCGAGGGCATTCGTGCCGGTCGCATCCTCGTGCGTTGGATCGGCGCGGCCGTCGGGGCCCAGCTCGGTGAACTGCCGCGTCGGGTCGACCTCGAGGACGTAGGCCGGCGTCGTGAACACGTTGCCGGGCAGGTGGGTGGCATCGGTGTTGGCCTCGATCAGCTTGCGGAACGAGTTGCCCTCGAGCTCGGTCAGGAAGTTGAGGGCCGCCACGCGCTCCAGGTAGTAGAAGCGGTCGCCGTTCTGCAGCTTCTCCAGCTGGTTCTCGAACACGTAGTTGAAAGTGGAGCCGAGCATTCCGCCGAACGGCATGTTCTCCTCGGCCAGGCCGCCGATCCAGAGGTCGACGTTGCCGAGACCGGTGGCGGTGACGCCGTCGAGGTCGAGCGCCCGGCCGGAGTCGTTGGCCCAGGTCCCGGTGCTGTAGAGGAAGTCGAGCCGGTCCGCGGGCACGTCGATCACGGTGCCGTTGGAGAGCGTGACGGACTGGCCCATGACGATGGCGTAGGCGGCGGCGCGCATGCCCTCCAGCGTGGTCTGGCTGGTGATCAGGCTGTGCGTGCCGTAGGCAGCGACGAAATTGACCAGCGACTCCGGGTGCTTGAGGAACTGCATGAAGTCGACCCAGCTGGCGTAGGGCTTGAGCTGGCTGTCGCCGGTCCACTCGAAGAACGTGGCGCGGGCGGCATTGAGAGTCGGAATCCCGGTCTCGCGGGCGCGCGTCAGGTTGATGGCGGCGAGGTCGAGCGGCAGTCCGAGCAGGTTGTTGCGCAGCGCCTCCGTCTTGAACTCGTCGATGGCGTTGCCGACCTGGCGCGTGGTGCCGCGCACGATCGCGCCGGCCGCCTCGTCGGCGGTGAGGGCGCCGTTCTGATCGAACGCGGTCGGGTTGAGGAAGGCCTCGATCAGGCCGATCTGGCTGGAGGCGAACTCGGGGTCGAAACGGTCGATCTCGTCGAGCAGGGTCGAGTGGCCGAAGCGGTAGACCACGTGCGCGAACTCGGCGACGATCGCCGGATCGATGGTCGTGTCGTAGCCCTGCCCTTCCTGCAGGAACAAGTCGATCTGCGGCTGGATCAGGCGCGCGAACTCCTCGAACACGAGGTGCTGGTACTGCATCTCGGTGCCGAAGCGCGCGGCCTGGAACAGGCGCTCGCCGTCCCACACCAGGGTGGACAGGTCGGCGGGGACCGTTGCGACATCCTCCAGCAGCCACTCGTTGAGGAACGACACGTCGCCCTCGGCTGCCGAGGCCAGGATGACCTCCTTCATGTGGCCGACGAGGCGGTTGTGCTCGGCGTGGAAGACGTGATGGACGGCGGTGAGGCCGATGTTCTCGTTGACGCGCCCGTCGCCGGCCATGAAGTGCTGGTCGAGCAGCTCGTCGTCGTAGGTGCCGGCGGGTTGCGGGCCGGTATTAATGACATCGTCCGCGTCGGCCAGCAGCGCCGCACCGGTCTGGCTGCTGAACGGGTTGGCTGAGTTTGCAATGTCCGCCAGGAACGGATGGCCGGTGCGCGGGGCGCCGACGGGAATCGCAACCCCGAGGCCGCCGTTGGCGTTGGGATCCCCCTCGAGCACGAGGTCGTCATCGGTCTGCGGGACGCCGTCGGGGCCGAGGCCGACGATGATCTGGGCGTAGCCGTTCGCGCCGGGTATGAAATTGCCGTAGAGGTCGACCTTGAGCAGCGGAACATTGACCGCGTCGTGGTCGGTGAGCTGGATGCCGAGCAGATCGCGCGCCTGCGCTTTCACCACGGCCCAGGTGGACATGCCGCCCTTGTCGGTGCCGAGCGTGCCGTCGGGGTTGAGCTCGTGGTTGGTGATCAGCCGGCCGGTGGCGACCGGCTTGCCCTCGCTGTCGAGCTGGTACTCGCGCAGGAACACCTGGTGCGAAGGCGTCGACGTGTAAGTCTGGTTCTGGTCGACGAACGGCGTGGTCAGGTTGACGTTCTCGCCATCCTCCATCGTCGCCCGTGTCAGGACCATGAACCGCAGCGACGCCGGCAGGTCGTCGGCGGTACCGAAGGCGCCGTCGGCGCCGGCGACCAGCGGGTCGTCGTCCTGCAGCGGGATGAACACCGTGCCGTTGCCGCCCTTCTCCACCAGGTCCAGGCCGTGGTCGAAGAACTGACCGAAGAACACGAACCACAGGTTGAAGGGCGCCGACAGGCCCTCGTCCGGCGCCACGTTCTCGAACGAGAAGAAGACGATGTCGTCCGCCGTGTTGAGCGCGAGGTCAGCGCCCGCCTTGCGGCCGATTATGGAGACGCCGTCGTTGAGCGCATCGTCGGCGGTGCCCCAGATGAGGTCCGCACCGGCGGAGCCCGCGACCGCCACGGCGGCCGGGTTGTTGCTGGTCTGGTCGACGATCAGGTTGGAGATGATGCGCGGGTCGGCATCGACCACGTTGCCGCCGACCCCGTAGTCGGTGTTGCTGATCACACCTCCAGGGCCCGGGCCGTTGATGTCGATCGTGTCGCCGTCCGCATCGTTGCGGAAGAACGGATCGAGCAGGCGCGGAAAGGTGTTATCGGCGGCGCCGAACTCGCCCTGGTCGGCGACCAGGTTGTTGAACGAGCCGTCCACGGTGCGCAGGCCGAATGGCAGGCGCGCGTTGGCGATGAGGTCGAGCAGGTCGGCGCCGTCGGTGTGCTGCTCGGCGATCTTGATCTGCTCCAGGATGAACTGCAGATCGGCGGTGATAAGGTGGATGCCGGCGCTCTCAACGTTGCTGCCGTCCGGCAGCACCGGTGCCGGGGTGGCCGGGGCGGCGCCGGCCGCGACCGCGTCGGTCGGGGCGGAGAACACCGTCTCCAGGGTACCGTTGGCGTCCTGGTAGATGGCCTTGACGCGCAGCCTGAGGCCGTCGAGGTCGGGCGTAACCGTGAGCCTGGCGCCCTCCGCCGAGCCTGGTGCTCCGCCCGCCTCGTCGACGATGTCCTCGAACACGCCGGGCGCGCCCGCGGGATCGCGCTCCACCTGCCAGTAGTAGGCGACTGGCCCTGTGACTGCACCGTCGCCCGGGTTGTCGGCGTCGGTGACGCCCGCAACCGAGGCGATGAGCACCTCCCCGACCTGCGGGGTGTTGTCGTCGATGGTGGGTTGGCCGACGGGGTCGTTGTTGACGCCGAACACGGCCACCGCGCTGCCGTCGCCGAACTGCAGCCGTTCGACGTTGATGAGGCGGTCGATGCCGTCGCGGCCGGCGACATTGTCGATCACGGTGACAAAATCGTCCGCCGTGCCGCGCTCGCCGTCGGCGCCGCTGTCTTGGATGACGGTGTATTCGCTCTGGCCGCCGCTGAATATGGCCGTGTCGAAGGAGGCGTCGCCGCTCAGGATCTCGCGCACGATCACCAGCTGGCCGGGGTTGATCTCGCCCGACAGCATACGCGGTATGAGATCCGCGATGCTATCGACGCTGAACAGCTCCGACCCGGTGCCGTCGGCGTTGGCACGCACGCTGACCCGCACGTTGAGCCAGCTGTCGCCGTCGATGATGTCGTCGCCGCCGCGCCCCTCCAGCAGGTCGCTGCCTGAGCCGCCCAGGATGATGTCGCCGGTCGCGAACCGGCTGGCCCCCGGTCCCAGCGTGCGGTTGAGCAGCTCCTGCAGGCCGTCGATGAGGGCGATGCCCTCCGCATCCAGCACGTTGTTGAGCGGGCCGGCGATGTCGATGTCGGCCGCTTCGGCGTTGCTGCCGCGCAGGATGTCGCTGAAGGCCGAGCCGGACAGGCCCTCCACGTCGGCGAAGCGATCCTGCGTGCCCTGCACCGACGGCGCCACCGGCGGCTCGACGAAGTCGTTGACCTCCAGGTCGGCCTTGACCCCGCGGGTGTCGTGCTCGTAGCTCGCCCAGTCGAAGCCGCCGCCGCCGCCGAAGTGGTCAGGCCCATCGGAGCCGACCATGATGTCGACGCCGCCCTCGCCGTCCACCTCGTCGAAGCCGGTGCCTGTGATGAACACGTCGTGGCCGATGACCGGACTCGCTTCCTGCGGATCGAAGTTGTCGCCGCCGGCGCCGTCGGAGGTGCCGACCTCGATCCAGTCGTCGCCCTCGTTGCCGAGCGTCGGCAGGTTCAGCGGGGCACCGTAGATGAAATCGTTGCCGGCGCCGCCGAAGGTGGTGGAGATGTCCTCGCCGGTAATGATGAAGTCGTTGCCGAAGCCGCCGATCAGGATGTTGAGGCCGTTGCCGCCCTGGATCACGTCGTTGCCGGCGTTGCCCTTGATGACATCGTCGCCGCCCACGTCGGTGATGATGTCGTCGCCGTCGCCGCCCTGGATCTGGTCGTTGCCGTAGCCGCCCTCGATGCGATCGTTGCCGCCGTCGCCCCAGATCGTGTCGTCGCCGATGCTGGCGATCAGGATGTCGCTGTTGTCGGTGCCGCCCAGCACGACATGGTCGTCGCCGGTGTATTCCAGGTAATTGGAGTCCGAGCCCACGGTGGCCGGGTCGTCGCGGATGACCAGCGGCTCCAGCGGATTGGGATTGTCGCTGACCGGGTCGTCGCGGCCCTCGGCGCCGAGGCCGGTGAACTGCTTGCTCTGGTCCACCTCCAGGATGAAGGCGGGCGTGGAGAATACGTCGGCCGGCAGATGGGTGGCATCGGTGTTCGCCATGATGAGGGCGGCGAACGTGTTGTTCTCCAGCTCGGTCAGGAAATTGAGGCCGGCAAGGCGCGACAGGTAGTAGAGCCGGTCGCCGTTCTGCAGGGCCTCCAGCTGGGTCTCGAACACGAAGTTGAAGGTGGAGCCGAGCATGCCGCCGAACGGCATGATCTTCTCGGCCAGGCCACCGATCCAGAAGTCGATGTCATCGACGCCGGTGACGGTCACGCCGTCGACGTTGGCGTAGATGCCGGTGCCGTTGAGGAACGCCAGGCGGTCGGCCTCGTCGGCGACGAAGCTGCGCTCCGCCCCGGTGCCCGCATTGATGACAGCGCTGCCGCCGAACACCAGCGCGTCGGCCACGGCGCGCTTCTCGGCCAGGGTATCCACGTCGGCCGCGGTAAGCCCGGCGTGGGTGCCGTAGGCGGCGATGAAGTTGACGAGCGACTCGGGGTGCTCGATGCCCTGCATGAAGTCGATCCAGCTCTCGTAGGGCTTGAGATCGCTGTCGACGGTCAGGTCGTAGAACTCGCGCCGCGCCGCGTTGAGCGACGGCACGCCGGTGTCGCGGGCGCGCGCGAGGTTGATGGCGGCGAGGTCGAGCGGCAGGCCCAGCAGGTTGTTGCGCAGGGCCTCGGTCTTGAACTCGTCGATCTCGTTGCCGACCTGGCGCGTGGTCCCGCGCACGATGGCGCCGGCGGCCTCCTCAGCGGTCAGCGTGCCGTTCTCGTTGAAAGCGAGCGGGTTGAGGAACGCCTCGATCAGGCCGATCTCGCTCGACGCGAAGTTGGGATCGAGCCGGTCGATCTCGTCGAGCAGCATGGAGTGGCCGAAGCGGTAGACCACGTGCGCGAACTCGGCGAGGATCGCCGGGTTGAGCTGCGTCGCGAAGCCTTCCGGGGCCAGGAACTCGTCGACGTTGGGCTGGATCTTGCGGGCGAACTCCTCGAACACGAGGTGCTGGTACTGCATCTCGGTGCCGAACTTGGCGGCCTGGAACAGGCGCTCGCCGTTCCACTGCAGCGCGTCGATCTCCGCCTGCGAGACCGGGAATGTCGTGAGCTGGGCGTCCGGGTCCAGCCACTGGTTCAGGAACGCCACATCGCCCGTCGCCAGCGCCACCTGCTTGGAGTGCTCCACCAGCCGGTTGTGCTCGGAGTGGAAGACGTGGTGGACGGCGGTGAGGCCGATGTTCTCGTTGACGCGTCCGTCGCCGGCCATGAAATGCGCGTCGAGCAGCTCGTTGTCGTAGGTGGCGGGGTCGCCGTCATCGCCGATCTCGTTGTCGGCGTCGGCGGTCAGCAGCGCCCCGGTGACGGAGTCGAACGGATTGGCGGAGTGGGCGATGTCGGCGAGGAACATCTGGCCAGTGCGCACCGCATTGGTCAGGTCGATCGGCGCCGCCGGGTTGCCTTCGACGAGCTCGTCGTCCTCGGTGCCGGGCAGCCCGTCCGGCCCCACCATCACGACCTGCGGGAAACCGTTGGGCCCGCGGATGAAGTTGCCGTAGGCGTCGGTGGCCAGCAGCGGCACGTTGCCGACGTCAGCATCCGTGAGGTCGATGCCGAGCAGGTCGCGGGCCTGCGCCTTGAGCGTGGCCCAGGTCGACATGCCGCCAAGATCGACGTCATCGCCGTTGCCGAACACGCCGTCGACGAGGTCGCGGTTGGTGAGCAGATTGCCAGTGGCCACCGGCGCGCCGTCGCGCAGCTCGTAGGCGCGCAGGAACACCTGGTGCGAGGGATGCGAGCTGTAGGTCTGGTTCTGGTCGACGAACGGCGAGGTCTGGTTCAGGTGCTCGGTCGTGTCATCGTCGGTGCCGAGGATGCCGTCGGCGCCGGGGCCGGCATAGGTCGTGGCCCTGGTCACGATCATGAACTGCGAGCCGGCCGGCACCTCGTCGCCCGTCCCCGGAGCGCCGTCGGGACCCAGTGTCACCAGCGGGTCGTCCGCCTGCAGCGGCACGAACACGAAGCCGTTGCCGCCCTTCTGCACCAGGTCCAGGCCGTGATCGAAGAACTGGCCGAAGAACACGAACCACTGGTTGAACGGCGCCGACAGGCCGGCGTCGGGAGCCACGTTGTCGAACGAGAAGTCGGCGATGTCGTCCGTGGTGCCCGTGACGCCGTCCAACCCGGCGCGGACGCGCAGGATCGAGACGCCGTCGTTGAGCTGGTCGTCGCCGGTGCCCCAGATGAGGTCCGCACCGGCGGAGCCCGCGACCGCCACGGCGGCCGGGTTGTTGCTGGTCTGGTCGGCGATCAGGTTGGAGATGATGCGCGGGTCGGCGTCGACCACGTTGCCGCCCGCCCCGTAGTCGGTATTGGTCTCGCCGGCGAAGGTGTCGCCGTCCGCATCGTCGCGGTATTGGGGGTCGAGCAGCCGCAGGAACAGCTGGTCGGAGGCGCCGAAGCTCTCGTTGCCCGGCACCAGGTTGTTGAAGGAGCCGTCGACCGTCCGCAGCCCCCAGGGCACGAACGCGTTGGGGATCAGGTTCACGAGGTCGGCGCCATTGGCGTCCGCCTCGGCGATCAGGATCTGCTGCAGAATGAACTCAAGATCGGACCTGATATAGGTGACGGACATCGTTTCCCCCTAGAGACGTCGGACCTGCTGCGAGGCAGACGATCGGCTCTTCGATCATCGAATAGGCGGTTGCTGCCTGCTAGATGGACTGAAGCCTCGCAGTCCGCACCGCCGTATCCGACCTTGGGGAAATTTCAGTCAGCCAGCGGACAGAATTACCGGCCGGTTTAAGGATGGGTCTGACCGTCCAGCTCCAGGCGCATTCGCTGGGCCTCGACAGTGGCCTCGACGCGGTTGCGCACACCCATCTTGCGGAAGACCTGGGTGAGGTAGTGCTTCACGGTCCTCACGTTCATGCCGAGGCTGCGCGCGATCTCCTGGTTCGTCAGCCCCCTGGCGATGTAGCCGAGGATGCGCCTGTCGCGCGCGGTGAGACCTACGTCCTCGGCCCTGTGCGGCGCCAGCGGCCGGCCCTTGCCGCGCATCAGCAGCCGCGAGGCCAGCGCGGGCGTGACGTAGGGCTCGCCGCGATGGATGGCCTCGACCGCGCTCACCAGCTCGGGACCACCCACCTCCTTGAGGATATAGCCATGCACGCCCATGCGCAGGGCGTCCGCCACGTCCTCCTCGTCCTCAGAGGCGGTGAGGACGATCACCTTCAGGCTGGGGCGCAGGCGCAGCACTTCCCCCGCAACGCCGATGCCGTCGCCTGGAACGGCGATGTCCAGCAGCAGGACGTCGGGCTTTCCCTTCAGCACCGTGCGGGGCGCCTCGTCGGCGGTCCCGCCCTCCGCCACCACCACCAGCCTGGAGCCTGCCACGGCATTGACGAGCCCCTGCCGGTAGAGCGGGTGCGGATCGACCACGGCCACCTTGATGCGGTCGCCAATCGCCCCAGACGACGCCGGCCGTGACCGGCCGCGCACAGGCTCACCCGCCGAGTCGGTGCTGCTGGCGGTGCTCGTGCCCCCCGCTCGTGACGAGCCGTTCTGTGACCGAGGCGCCGAAGGCCGCTCCATCTATCCTCGCTGATGTCCCAGTCCGCCGCCCGCCGTCTGCCGCCCGCCGTCTGCCGGCTCGCACGCGGCACCGCGCTGGCCGCGCCGCTTCGACATCTGCAGGGCCGGGGAAACAGGTCGCTTGCACCGCTTGCGAAGTTAGCCGCCGCGCGCAGCGGTGGAAAGTAGCACGAGGTCGGATCGTTGCGGTCGGACCAAAGGGCAAGGAGGTCGGATGTGGTCCAATGCGCAGTGGGTCAGCCGCGAAGCGAGCGACGGCGGGCGCGTCTGCCGTGGCGGGTTGCGGCCCTTCGGACCCAAGCCACCCTGCGCGCGTGGCTATCGCACGCCGGCCTGGAGCGGCAGACCGATCGTCAGGGAGATGGGGCCGCCCTCGCGGTCGTCGCGGGCGATGACGATCTCGACCAGGCTGGGCAGTGCGTCGGTGCGGGGCCAGGCGGTGTGCCACGCCGGGTCGGACCTCAGGGCTCCGCGGCCGAAGTAGCGGAATGACACGGTACGGACGTTCCGTAAAAGATCGTACCGCTCGGGGGGCCGCTCCAGCGCGGAGTCGCTCAGCAAGGGCAGATGGGGGGCGAGCCTGACCACGAGGGTGCGCTGACCGGCACCCGCGCCCGCGGCGGCTTCGAGAGTGTAGCGGTAGAGGCCCGTTCCAGCCGGGCCGTTGGGTGCCGGAGCCACGAAGCTCATGCTGTCGCCGGCGCCCGAGAAAAGCGCGCGCACCATCCCGGCCTTGCGCTGCTCGTAGAGCGGCATCGCCTCCGCCAGCCGCGCCCGCAGAAAGGTTTCGACCATGTCGGCGGCAGCCACCTCGTCGAGCCTGGCCGTGGCGTCCCAGGTGCTCCGCGCGTAGCGCAGGCCGCCGGCGAGCAGGGTGAGCAGGAGCGCCAGCAGCACCAGCGAGACCAGCACCTCGATGAGGGTGAAGCCGGCATCGGGACGACCCTGCATGCCGCGCCGGGGCTGCCAGACTGTCATGGCCGGACTGTCATGGCCGGGCCGCGAGCCTCAGGGTCTTGAGCTCAAGCGAGCGGGCTGACTGCAGGAGCCCGCCCCGCCACGTCACGGTCACGCTCACCCAGTACCCCGCGATCCTCCCGGCGCGGCCGCCGCCGTCGGGCGCACTGGCGCCCGGGGCACCCGGGGGAGGGCGGTAGAGCTCGACCCGCCGGACCCACGCGAAGCCGTCCGGCGTCCTGCCCCGCGCCTCACCCTCCTGCAGCCGGGTCTCGACGCCGGCGGTGGCCAGCTGCGACTGCGCCAGCCGCACGGCCCCTTCCTCGGCCCAGGCGGTCTGCGCCCCGCGCCAGGCGAGCATCACGCTCTGGTGCACCACGACGTAGCCGGCGACGAAGATGGTGAGCGCCACCAGCGTCTCGATAAGCGTGAAGCCGGAGGTGGACTCGCTGTCGCGCATCGCCTACCTCGCCTGCAGGCGCACGTCGCCGGTCAGCCAGTCGACGCGGATGGCCGCGCTCACCCGGCCGTCGTCGAGGACGACCCTGGCGCCGCTGGTGCTGCCGTCGGGGAAGAAGCGGATGCGGGCCATGCCGGCGCCGACGCGCTCGCTCGCGGGCACCGTGAGGTCCAGGGCGATGCGCTGCGGGAGCTGCCGCGGCGCCACGACACCCTCGGCCCAGTAGCGGCGGCCGTCGACATCGATGGTAAGCACGCGCTCCGTGTTGGTCTCGCGGGCGGCGGCGCGGGCGGAGCGCAGGTTGGCAGCCAGCTCGTAGCCGGCGCTGCGAACCGCCATGCCGAGCCGCGCGGAGTTGAGCGACGGCGCCACCAGGGCGAGAGCCAGGGCGAGAATGCCCATGACCACCAGCAGCTCCAGCAGGGTGAAGCCGTCCTCGCGGGCTGCGACCCGCCGGTGCGGGGCGGCCCTCATCGCAGCGCCAGATCGTTGACGCTGGCGATGGCCCCCATCACCGACAGGAGGAGGCCGCCGACCAGCGCGCCCATCGCCAGGGTGAGGATGGGCGTCAGCAGGCTCGTCAGGCGACCGAGCTGGCGCTGCAACGCCAGCTCGTAGATGCTGCCGACGCGGTCCAGCATGGCGTCCAGCTGTCCGGTCTGCTCGCCCACGGCGGTGAGCCGCAGGGCCAGCTCCGGGAAGAGACCCGCGCGGCCGAGCGCCCCGCTCAGCGTCGCGCCCTCCTTCACCTCCGCAGCGCACGCGCGCAGGGCGCCGGCCATGGCGCGGTTGCTCAGCACATCGCCGGCGATCTGCAGCGCCTGCAGCATCGGCACGCCGTTGCGGAGCAGCGTGGCAAGCGTGCGGGTCATGATGGCGGTCTGGCCGTTCTCGACCAGGCTGGCCACGAGGGGCATCCGCAGGAGCTGGCGGTCGCGCCACTGGCGCCACTGGGCGCTGCGGGAGAGGGCCACGAGACCGACGGTGGCAGCGGCGACGACCGTAACGCCGAGCAGCCAGTGCGACGCCAGCGCCGCCTGCGCCCCGAGCAGAAAGCCGATGATGAACGGCGGCTCGACGCCGGCATCGGTGAACAGGGGGGCGATGGTGGGGATCAGCACCGCCATGATCACGGCGATAGCCGCCGCGGCGGCCAGCATCAGCATGGCCGGGTACAGGAGCGCTGCGCCGATGCGGGAGCGGAACTCGGCGGAGCGCTCCAGGAATCCGGCCAGCTCATCGAGCGTCTGGCCCAGGGTGCCGGCTGCCTCGCCGGCGCGGACCACGTGCACGTAGTAGGCGGGGAAAACCCGGCCCTCGGCCTGGAAGGCCTCTGACAGCGAGGCGCCCTCCAGCACCCGGCCGAGCACCCTGGCGATGGTCTGGCGCACCCGGCCCGGCATCAGCGGCTGGACGTGGGCGATGCGCAGCGCCTCGTCCACCGGCAGGTCGGCCTTGACCAGGGTGGCCAGCTCGCGGGTGAGGAGGGCGAGGCCGCGGCCCAGCGAGGCACCCGAGAGGACGATATCCCGCTCCCACCAGCGTGGGGCGGCGATGCGGCCGCCTTCCGCCAGGTCCAGGGGATAGCGACCCTGGCGGAACAGCGCCTCCACGGCCGCCTCGCGCGTCTCCGCCTCGATCACGCCGGCGGCGCGCGCGCCGCGGTCGTCGTAGGCGGTGTAGGAGAAGCGCGGCATCAGCCCATCCTCGTGACCCGCAGCACCTCCTCGACGGTGGTCTCGCCGGCGAGGGCCTTGGCGAGCCCGTCATCGAGCATGCTGACCATGCCGCCCTCGGCGGCCGCGGCCTCCAGGGCGCTCTCGCCGCTGCGCTCGAGCACCCTGCGGCGGATGGCGTCGGTCATCACCAGGAGCTCGCTGATGGTGGTGCGGCCCTGGTACCCGGTATTGCGGCAGCTTTGACAACCCACCTTCCTGCGCAACCCGCGCAGGTCGCGCCCCCGGCCGAGCCGGCCTAGCAGCGGGGGCAGCGTATCGGCCGGGGCCGAGCAGCGCGGGCACAGCCTGCGCACCAGCCGCTGCGCCAGCACGCCCGTCAGCGTGGAGGCCAGCAGGTAGTCGTCCACGCCCATGTCCATGAGGCGTGTGATGGAGGCCGCCGCGCTGTTGGTGTGGAGCGTGGAGAGCACCAGGTGGCCGGTGAGCGAGGCCTGGATCGCCATCTGCGCCGTCTCCAGGTCGCGGATCTCGCCCACCATGATGATGTCCGGGTCCTGGCGCAGGATCGAGCGCAGGGCATGCGCGAAAGTAAGGCCGATGCGCGGCTGCACCTGGATCTGGTTGATGCCGGCCAGCTGGTACTCGATCGGGTCCTCGACGGTGAAGAGCTTGCTCTCCGCCCTGTTGAGCAGGTTGAGCGCCGTATAGAGCGTGGTGGTCTTGCCGCTGCCCGTCGGGCCGGTCACCAGAACGATGCCGTTCGGTTGCGTCAGCAGCTCGACCAGCCTGTCCAGCGCCGCCCCGCGGAAGCCCAGAGGCGCGAAGTCGAGCTGCACGCTGGAGCGGTCGAGAATGCGCAGGACGACGCTCTCGCCCAGCATGGTCGGCATGGTGGAGATGCGCAGATCGATAGGCTTGCCGCGCACGGTGGCCTTGACGCGGCCGTCCTGCGGCAGCCGGCGCTCGGCAATGTTGAGATGGGCCATGATCTTGATGCGCGACGTGACGGCCGCGCGCAGCGGCAAGGGCAGCGTCTCGACCGTCGTGAGCACGCCATCGATACGGTAGCGCACCCTCACGCTGTCCTCGCGCGGCTCCACGTGGATGTCGGAGGCCTGCGCCTCCACCGCACGGGTGACGAGGTCGTGCACCAGGCGGATCACGGGCGCCTCGCTCGCCATGTCCTCCAGGCGGCGCACGTCGTCCTCGCTCGCCTGGCCGGGATCCGCGGAGCCGGCCTCGGCGGGAACGGTCTCGCCGCGGCCGTAGAGCCGCTCCAGCGCCCGCTCGATGTCGCCGGCGGGCATCACCCCGCATTGCACCGGCCGCTCCAGCAGGTAGCTCAGGGCGGCGGCGGCCTCGGTGTTGAACGGGTCGGCGATGGCCACCAGCAGGCTGTCGCCCCGGTCGGCGACGGGGACGATGCGGTTGCCCTTGAGGAACTGCAGCTGCAGGCGGTCCGCCATCAGCGGTGCCTCGGGCAGCTGGCTCGGGTCCAGCAGCGGCAGGCCGAGGAACTCGGCCAGCAGGCGGGCGAGGTCCGCCTCGGCGATCAGCCCGAGCCGGGTCAGCACCAGGTCGAAGCGCTCGCCGGACTGCCGCTGCGCCCTGAGCGCCCGGTGCAGGGTCAGCTCGTCCAGCACGCCGCGGCTGGCGAGGAAGGCGGCCAGCCTCTCGATGAGACCCTGGTCGGATGGATCGACGCTTCCATGCTGCGCCGCAGCGTCCTGATCGATCATCGCTCCCCCCGATGATGGCAATGACGTGCATGCAAAATCTCAGGGACCAAACTATAGTACATTGAGGCTTTGTCCACTGGTGCCGCAGTGGGGAGCGCACGGCCGGCGGGGCCGCGGCAGCCTTTGGTTAAGGCAACGGTGGGTCTAAGTCGCCGGGGTTGAGATCGGGTTCGAGAGTGTCGGCTTGAGAGTGGGGAGCTCGATGGCGAGCGGAGCACCGGCGCGGCAGTCGCTGACCGACGCAGCCGCGGGCTTCTTCGAGTGGTGGCGCGACGAGCTGCTGGGGCTGGTGCCGCAGTGGCTGCACCGGCTGCTCGCGGACGCCGAGGCCGGCGTCGTGCTCGCCCAGGTCGACGGCGGGTTCCAGATCCTGGCGGCGTCCTCCTCCCGAGGCCGCACGGAGGAGGCCGGGCCGGTGCTCTCCCGCGCGCAGGCCCTCGCCGCGCTGGCGGACATGGCCGCGTCGCGAAAGGCGGCCAGCGTTGGCGTGCGGCTGCCTTTCAGCCTGTGCTTCGAGCGCCGCGTGGAGCTGCCGAAGGCGGCACGCGACGACCTCAGGCGGATGCTCAGCTTCGACCTGGAGCGGGCGACGCCGTTCCGGCTCGGCGAGGTCTACACGGCCGCTCTGCCGACTGGAGAGGCGGGCGCCAAAGGCAAGCAGCGCCTGCGCCAGCTTGTGGTCAAGCGTGAGGCCGTCGATCCACTCATCGCCGACGTGAAGGCCGCGGGCCTGACGCCGGCGTTCGTCGACTGCTGGCAGGCGACCCCCGCCTCCGGCCTGCCCGTCAACTTCCTGGAGGCCAGCGACCCGCCGCGCTCCGGCCTCGCCCGGCAGGTGACCGGGCCCAGGGTGCTTGCCGTGCTCGTCGTGCTGCTGGCGGCCCTCGCCGGTGTGCTTTCGCTGTCACGCTACGAGGCGGCGCTGGCGGAGATCAGGGCCGAGACGGCGAAGCTGCGCACCCAGGCCGCGGCCGTGCGCGAGGCGATGGAGCGCTCCGGCGCCGCGGTGGCCGACTTGGCGCGCCTGCAGCAGATGAAGCTGGGCCAGGTGCCCACTGTGGAGGTCCTGGAGGAGCTGTCGCGGGTGCTGCCGGATTCCGTGTGGCTGACAGATCTGCGCATCGAGGGCGATGCCGTGGATATCGTGGGTCTCGCCAAGTCGGGGGCGGCGCTGCCCCCGTTGTTCGTGGGCTCGGCGCTGTTCGCCGATGCAGCGCTGACGGCACCCGTCACCCTGGATCAACGCGAGGACAAGGAGCGGTTCAGCCTGCGCATCCGCATCAAGCCGCCCGCTGGCGCGCCGCCACCCGCGCCCACGTCGGCCCACACACCCAAAGACCGCTCGTGATGCCGACGCTGCCGCGACCGCTCAGACAGATCGCAGCCGTGGCGTTGCTGCTCCTCGTCATCGCCGGCGTGGCGTCTACCACGGTGCTGCCGCTGACCGCCCGCGTGTCCGAGCTGCGCGAGGAGACCGAGGCGGAGCGCGTCGTGCTGGGGCGGTTCGCGGCCGTCGCCGCCCGCTCCAGCGAGACGGCGGAGCACGACCGCATCGGCCGCGCCGCGCTGGAGAGCGGCGCCTACCTCAAGGGCGACAGCGAGGCGCTGATGGCGGCCGGCCTGCAGACCACGCTGGCCCAGCTCGCCGCCGCCAACCGCGTGCGCTTCGCCAGCACGCGGGCGCTGCCGCCGCGCGAGCGCGACAGCGCGCGTCTGATCGGGGTGAGCGTGCAGTTCAAGGCCGAGATCGAGCAGCTGCGCGCCCTCCTGTTCCGCATCGAGAGCCACCGGCCGTTCCTGTTCATCGAGGGGCTGCAGGTGCGGCCGATCTCGCCGTTCTCGCAGAGCTCGCCCGAGCTGAACGGCCTCTTGGACGTGCGCTTCGAAGTGTTCGGCGCCTTGCCAGGCAAGAAGAGCTGAGCGCCATGGGCACGAGAGGCGCAAAGCTGGCTGTGGTGGCGCTGGCCGGCGCCGTCGGCGTGCTGGCGTGGCTCGACTACGGCCTGCTGCAGGACCCGGTCGACATCTCGCCCGTCGCGCCGCCGGCGGGCAGGGCCGAGGCTCGTCCGCAGGCCAGCCCGCCGCTGTCGACGGCGCTCGACAAGAAGGCGCCCGAGCAGTTCCAGGAGACCGTGGGTCGGCCGCTGTTCAACCCGAGCCGGCAGCCGGTGCAGCGGGCCGACCCGGCGGCTGCCGCGGGCCGCGCGCCGAAGGCGGAGCTCGCCAGGCTGCGCCTGGTCGGCGTGATGAAGCCGGACGACGGGCCGCCGCGCGCCCTGATCCGGTATGCCGATGAGCCGACGGGCCGGTGGGTCGCCGAAGGCAGCGAATATCACGGCTGGATCCTGACCAAGGTCAACGAGGGCAGCGTGACCGTGGAGGCCGGCGGGCGCACCCAGGAGCTGATGCTGTTCATCCCGCCCCCACCGCAGAAAACCCCTCCCCTGCCTGCCCCTGCGCCCCCGGCACCGCAGCCGCCGCCCACCCCGCAAGCGGAAGCCGCGCCGCAGCAGTGATCCGGGCGCAATGGGGATGGTGCGCGGAACGGGGTCTGACCCCGTCTCCTGTCCCGCCTCGTCCTCAGTTGACCGCGCTGGGCTCCAGCAGCTGGCGCGCGCTGTCGCGGGCACGCACGGAGAGCACCGGCACCTCCTCGATGGGTGCGATGTCCGGGCCATAGAGCGTGTCGAGGGTGTCGAGGAAGCTGGCCACCAGGTCGAGCAGGGGGCCGAGGCCGATGCGGCCGGCAACCTGGTAGTCCTCGCCCACTGCGAAGCGCGAGACCAGCTCCAGGCCGGCGGCGTCGGGCGCGAGCATGCCGCGGCGGCGCAGGAAAGTGAGCGCGGCGTCGTCGCAGTCGAAATCGCGCGCATCGGTGTCCCCCAGCTCGGCGGCGGCATCCACAAGCGGCACGGTGCCGGCGACGAACAATGCGATGAGCGGCTTGAGACGGGCGTCGCTGCGCCGCAGGTCCTCGGCCCACTTGCGGGCCTGAAGGAGGCGCGCCGTCATGGCGTATTCCAGGGTGCGCAGGGAGCCCAGGAAGCCGTCGAGATCGCGCGTCTGCCGGATCCAGTCGCGCAGGCCGGGCCGGTCTTGGGCAGGCAGCGTCAGCTCGGCGGACAGCAAATCCTCGCCCAGCGCCAGCGTGGCCTCCAGGTTGTCGCGCAGCAGGTAGAGGCTGGGATTGCGTTCCGGCGCGGTCTGGGCCATGGGTTCGCTCTCGCTTTGGACTGGCGAGAGGCCAACAGCACTGATTCGTTGGGCGAACTTGTGATGCGTCCAGCCCCGCGCGGCGTCAGCCGCGCATCATAGTGCAGAGCGCGGCGTCAGCCGCGCATCACAGCGCAGGGCGCGGCGTCAGCCGCGCTGCACCGTGGAGGCCGCGCCGGCCGTGCGCTGCGGGCCGGCGCCGGCAAGGCGCAGCAGCGCGCGTTGCGCTTCCTGCTCGCTGGTGTAGGCGCCGATCACGTCGCGCGGCCCCGAGGAGGGGACGCCGCTGGCGGACATCGCGACGCGGGTGATGACGAGCTGACCCGACGGATAGCGGATGAGCTCGTAATTCGAAAGCTCCATGGATCGCCCCCTGCCCAAGAGATCCGAACCTGCGAATTCAGCGATTAAACCCGGCCCACAACAGCGCCGCCGGACCAGCCGAGACCGGCAGGCGGCGCTTCACATAATTGTCATAAGTCCTAACGTCAATGCGTCAATCACGCTGCTTTGGTCTTATTCGGCTGCGATTCCCGCCGCCCTGATGATTGGCCACCACTTGTCGATTTCGACCTTGTGAAAACCGGCCAGTCCCTCGGGGGTCTGCTGATCGCGGGAGGCCACATCGAGGCCGAGTTGGGCAAAGCGCGCGCGAGTGGCCGGATCTGCCAGGACGCGCACCATGGCCGCGTTCAATTTGCCCATCGCCTCGGCGGGCGTGCCCTTGGGCGCGAAGAATCCGAACCAGCCCGACATGTAGAGGCCGGCTACGCCCGCCTCGTCCGATGTGGGGATGTCGGGTATGGCGGCGGAACGCTGCGGCGACAGGTTGGCAATCGCCTTGATGGTGCCGGCCTGCACCTGCGGCAATGCAACCGCTGCCTGCACCACCAGCAGGTCGACCTGGCCCGAGATGAGATCGATCATGGCCGGACCGGCACCGCGGTAGGGCACGAACTGGAAGTCCGTTCCGGTCGCCTTCTGGAGCAGGATGCCGCTCACGCGCGCCGCCGCATTCTGGTTCACGAACATGCCCTTGCCGGGGTTCGCCTTCATCCAGGCGACGAGACCCTTGAGGTCATTGGCCTCCAGCGTCTTCTTGGCGACCATCAGCTGCGGATTGACGGAGATGAGGCCGACCGGCGCGAAGTCCTTCTCCAGATCGTAGGCGATCTTGTAGATGATGCTGCCGACGTGGGTGTCCCACTGGCCGATGTCGATGGTGTAGCCGTCGGGCGCGGCGCGCGCGAGCCGCCCCACCGCCGTGCTGCCGCCGGCGCCGCCGACGTTCTCGATGATGACGGGCTGGCCCAGGATCGGCTGCATCCCATCGGCCATGATGCGCGCGACCGTATCGGTCGACCCGCCGGGCGGGAACGGCACGATGATGGTGATGGTGCGCGACGGGTAGCTTTGCGCCTCAGCGCCTGCGATGCCGAGCGTCCATGACGCAACCGCCATCGCCAACAGCATGAGCCGTCTCATAGGCCAACCTCCCTGAACGTTATTGTCAGTATTGGCTGCGATGATACAGCAGAGGCGGCATTTCGTCGTTACCGGTGAAGCAGGGGCGCACAACTCCGTGCGCCCCTGGCTCCCTCGTCAGCTGCACCCGCTCGTCCCGCCGCAGGTGTCGCACTTGAGGCAGGTGCCGTTGCGCACCAGGGTGAAGTTGCCGCACTCGGTGCAACTCTCGCCCTCGACCCTTAGCCCAGCCTCTGAGCGGCAGTCCAGCGCGAGTCTCCCCTTGGATACGCGGTTCCAATTCGTTTGGAGGCATCGACCTTGCGTAACCGCATCATATGGAGGAATATGAGAACATTGGATGAGAGCTGGCTACTTCGAGGGATGTCGGATCGTGCGAATTGTGGCCCTCTCGGTTGCGCTATTCTGTGCCATCCTTGCCGGCGCTGTTGCCGCTCAAGCAGGAGGGCGTGTGGCGCTTGTAATAGGCAATTCCGCCTATCAGCACACGCGAAGCCTGCCGAACCCCAAGAACGATGCCGAAGCTATCGCCAAGCTGCTTGGGGCTCATGACTTCGAGGTAGCCCTCAAGCTGGATCTTGACTATCGCGGCATGCGAGAGGCTGCCCGGCTGTTTGGCCAGACCGTTCATGATACTGATATCGCCCTTGTCTACTACGCAGGTCACGGCCTGGAGGTCGGCAACCAGAACTTTCTGATCCCCATCGACGCCAGACTGGCGCGCGACCTCGACCTGGAGTTCGAGGCGATCACGTTGGCTTCGATCCTGAAGGTAGTGGAGGGGGCGCGGAAGCTGAAGGTCGTCATCCTGGATGCCTGCCGCACCAATCCGCTCGGAGACAAAATGATCATGCCGGAGCGCGCAACGCGATCCGTCGGGCGCGGGCTGGCCCGGATCGAGCCCGGCGGGGACGTGTTGGTGGCCTATTCGGCCAAGGCCGGCACCCTGGCGCAGGACGGTCCCGGCAAGCACAGTCCCTATGCCGAGTCTCTCTTGAAGCACATGGGAACCCCGGGCCTCGACGTGCTCCGCATGTTCGGCCGCGTGAAGGATGCCGTTCTCCTTGCCACGCGCCAGGAACAGGTGCCCTGGATCTACGGCTCGCCAGGTGGAGAAAGCATCTCCCTGGTGAATGCCCAACCGAAGCAAGCGGTCCTACCGGCAACCCAAGGGCCGGCTGCCGACGAGTTGGCGTGGGGCTTGGTCAAGGACACGAAGGACCCCGCTGTGCTGCGGCGCTTCGTCGAGCAGTTCCCTGACAGCTCGAAGCGCGCCGAGGCGGAGAAACGGGCCGCTATGCTGGTCGCCACACCGCCGCGAGCACCCGTTGCACCCAAGGAGCCGACCCGCACCAAGGATGGGGTGGACAACAGCAAATGCTTCACATTTCAAGGACGGCAGTTCTGCGAGTGATGAAAGATGCCAATGAGAACGCTGAGACCTGTTCTGGTTCTAATGGTAATTTTAGCAAGCCCGGCTTCCGCTCAGCAAATAGGTCCCAGCGATCTAATGGGCGTTTCGATTAGTTTCACGACTCTCCGGGCGCAAACAGTCTTCGACAAGGGTAAAAACCATCCGGGCACCGTTAGGAGTACTGCGGAGATCGTCTTTGGCGGTCCGAGCAATCCCGTCCAACTTACTTACACCAATAATTGGCATGGCAAGGACGGTCACAGGTCCACCTGGACTAAGAGCGGATCGATATCGCTAGGAACGGCAATGGCCCTTCAGGGTGGTCATGCTGCAAGCTTTCTGCAGAACAACACTCTTTATTTCGTGCGTACTTTCAAAAATGGTGGGTACAAGATCGAGATCCATCTGGTACGCACCTCAAATGGCCTCGCCTGTACCTCCAGAGAGATTTTCTTGAAGGAGCAAGGCGTCAATGAAAAACAGCTCAAATCGAACGCAACCGGCCGCCCAATCGCTGTCGTCAGCGATAGACAGATCTCGTCGACCTGCCGGGTCATCAAGCGGTAGGCGCGACGGGGGCAGACCCGCAGGATCTGACCCCAACTACTCTCAGCTGCACCCGCTGGTGCCACCGCAGGTGTCGCACTTGAGGCAGGTGCCATTGCGGACCAGGGTGAAGTTGCCGCACTCGGTGCAGCTCTCGCCCTCGTAGCCCTTGACACGCGCCTCCGCGGCGCGATCCGCCGCCAGGTTCTCCTTGGCAAGGCGCGCCTTGGCGCGGGCGTCGAGCTGCTCGGCCAGCTGCCGCGCGATCTCGGAAACCGACGTATCGGCCTTCGGCACGGCTGTTGGCGCCATCTCGCCCTGCAGGGCGCGCAGCTCCTGCTGGAGCGTGCTGAGCGCGGCCACCGCGGTCTCCATCTTCACCCGCTCCGGGGCGAAGGCGGTCGTCACCTCGCGCTGCAACGAGGCGACGGGGCCCATCGCCACCTCCTCCTCCTCGGCCACGGCGGCACTGGAGGTGGAGCGGAGCGCGAGCACACGGCTCTCCTGCCCGCGCAGCAGCCCGCGCGACAGGAACCTGGCGGCGGGGGGCGGGGGGCGGCCCTCCTCCAGCTCCTCGTCGGACGAGCCGAGGCCGGTGTTGGCGATCTCGCTTACGTCCACGTGCGCCAGGTCGTTGCGGGCGAGATAGGAGACCGCCAGCTCGCGGAAGATGTAGTCGAGGATCGAGGTGGCGTTCTTGATGGTCTCGTTGCCCTGCACGAGGCCGGCCGGCTCGAAGCGCGTGAAGGTGAAGGCGTCCACGTACTCCTCCAGCGGCACGCCGTACTGCAGGCCGAGCGAGATGGCGATGGCGAAATTGTTCATCAACGAGCGGAAGGCGGCGCCCTCCTTGTGCATGTCGATGAAGATCTCGCCGAGGCGCCCGTCGTCGTACTCACCGGTGCGCAGGTAGACCTTGTGGCCGCCCACCGACGCCTTCTGGGTGTAGCCCTTGCGGCGGCCGGGCAGCTTCTCACGCTCGCGCGCGCGCTCAACGATCCGCTCAACGATGCGCTCGGCCGCCACCGCCGCGCGCGCCGCCATCGGCTTGTCGGCGGCGAGCTGCTCGGCCACCTCCTCGGCCTCGCCGGCGTCGTCGGCCAGCAGCTGGGCGTTGAGCGGCTGGCTGAGCTTGGAGCCGTCGCGGTAGAGCGCGTTGGCTTTCAGCGCCAGGCGCCAGGAGAGCGTGTAGGCCTCCTTGCAGTCCTCGACGCTCGCCTCGTTCGGCATGTTGATGGTCTTGGAGATGGCGCCCGAGATGAACGGCTGCGACGCCGCCATCATGCGGATGTGGCTCTCCACCGACAGGTAGCGCTTGCCCTTGCGTCCGCAGGGGCTGGCGCAGTCGAACACGGGCAGGTGCTTCGCATCGAGGTGCGGCGCACCCTCCAGGGTCATCGCTCCGCAGGCATGCTCGTTGGCGGCCTCGATGTCCGGCTTGGTGAAGCCGAGGTGGGCGAGCAGGTCGAAGCCGGGCTCATTGAGCTTCTCGACCGGCACCTTCAGCGCGCCGGTGAGGAACTCCTCGCCCAGCGTCCAGCGGTTGAACACGAAGGAGATGTCGAACGCCGTCCTCAGCGCGTCGTCGACCTTGCGCAGGGCGTCATCGGTGAAGCCCTTGGCCCTGAGCGTGGTGTGATTGATGGCCGGGGCCTGCGCCAGGGTGCCGTGGCCGACGGCATAGGCCTCGATCTCGGCGATCTCGGCCTTGCCGTAGCCGAGGCCGCGCAAGGCCTCCGGCACCGCCTGGTTGATGATCTTGAAGTAGCCGCCGCCGGCCAGCTTCTTGAACTTGACCAGCGCGAAGTCCGGCTCGATGCCGGTGGTGTCACAGTCCATCACCAGGCCGATGGTGCCGGTGGGGGCGATCACGGTGGCCTGCGCGTTGCGATAGCCGTGCTCCTGGCCGAGCGCGATGGCATTGTCCCAGGCGCGCCGCGCCGCCACGACCAGCTTGTCGTCCGGGCACGAGGCGGCGTCGAGCGGTACCGGCGCCGTGGCCAGCTTCTCGTAGCCGTCCTTGAAGCCGTAGGCCGCCCGCCGATGGTTGCGCACGACACGCAACATGGCCCCGGCGTTGGGCTCATAGCCGGGGAACGGCCCCAGCTCGCCGGCCATCTCGGCGGACGCAGCGTAGGCCACGCCCGTCATGATGGCGGAGATGGCGCCGCAGATGGCGCGGCCCTCGGCGCTGTCGTAGGGAATGCCGGCCGCCATCAGGCAGCCGCCGATGTTGGCGAAGCCGAGACCCAGCGTGCGGTAGCGATAGGACAGCTCCGCGATCTTCCTCGACGGGAACTGCGCCATCATCACGGAGATCTCGAGGACGATGGTCCACAGCCGGCAGGCGTGCTCGAAGGCGGCCACGTCGAACTGCTTGTCCGGCCCGCGGAACATCATGAGGTTCAGCGAGGCGAGGTTGCAGGCCGTGTCATCGAGGAACATGTATTCCGAGCACGGGTTGGAAGCCCGGATCGGACCCGCCTGCGGGCAGGTGTGCCAGTCGTTGATGGTGGTGTGGAACTGGATGCCGGGATCGGCCGAGGCCCAGGCGGCGTAGCCAATCTTGTCCCACAGGTCGCGCGCCTTCACGGTCTTGACCGTGCGGCCGTCGAGCCGGGCGGTGAGCGCCCAGTCCTTGTCGGCGATGATCGCGTTCAGGAACTCATCGGTGACGCGCACGGAGTTGTTGGAGTTCTGGCCCGAGACGGTGAGGTAGGCCTCGCTGTCCCAGTCGGTGTCGTAGACGGGGAAGTCGATGTCCTCGTAGCCCTGGCGCGCGAACTGGATGACCCGGCGGATGTAGTTGTCGGGCACCAGGTCGCGCCGCGCCTCCTTGATGGCGCGCTTCAAGGCGGGGTTCTTGGTGGGGTCGTAGCAGGCCTCGTCCGCGGCCTCGCAGTTGACGCAGGCCTTCATGATGGCCTTGAGCCGACGCTGGCAGATCTTGGAGCCGGTAACGAGGGCGGCGACCTTCTGCTCCTCCTTCACCTTCCAGTCGATGTAGGCCTCGATGTCGGGGTGGTCGACATCCACCACCACCATCTTGGCCGCGCGCCGCGTGGTGCCGCCCGACTTGATGGCGCCCGCCGCGCGGTCGCCGATGCGCAGGAAGCTCATCAGGCCCGACGACTTGCCGCCGCCCGACAGCTTTTCGTTCTCGGCGCGGAGCCTGGAGAAGTTGGAGCCGGTCCCGGACCCGTACTTGAAGAGGCGCGCCTCGCGCACCCACAAATCCATGATGCCGTTCTCGTTGACGAGATCGTCCTCGATCGACTGGATGAAGCAGGCGTGCGGCTGCGGGTGCTCGTAGGCCGACGGCGAGGGGGAGAGCTCGCCCGTCGCGTGGTCCACGTACCAGTGGCCCTGGCCGGGGCCGTCGATGCCGTAGGCCCAGTGCAGGCCAGTGTTGAACCACTGCGGGGAGTTGGGGGCGCCCATCTGCATGGCGAGCATGTAGCGGTGCTCGTCGTAGAAGGCGCGGGCGTCGTCCTCGCCGGAGAAGTAACCGCCCTTCCAGCCCCAGTAGGTCCAGGTGCCGGCCAGGCGGTCGAAGACCTGGCGCGCGTCCGTCTCGCCGCCGGTGCGCTCGTTGGGGGGCAGCTCGGCGAGGCGGCGCTCGTCGGGGGCGGAGCGCCACAGCCAGGACGGCACCTGCGTCTCCTCGAGGCGCTTTAGCCGCGCGGGCACGCCGGCCTTGCGGAAATACTTCTGCGCCAGGATGTCGGCTGCCACCTGGCTCCAGTGCTCGGGGACCGCGAAGCCTACAAGCCGGAACACCACCGAACCGTCGGGGTTCTTGATCTCCGACGTGGCGCGACGGAACGGAATCTTCTCGTAAGGCGACTTGCCCGCCGTGGTGAAGCGCCGCTTGATCTGCATTTCTTGCCCCCGCGTGAGTTTTGTGAACGCGCCAAGAACTCACGCGGCGCAACTTATTTACGTTTTCTACTGCGCCATTACCCACGCAGCGCACTACAGTTCAAAGGCGTGCCAATACTCACGCGGCTTATAGCAGTCGGACGACACATGACTAACCAAGACAGAGCTCTTCTTCTCTGTCTCGTCTTCTGCGCCCGCCCTTTTGTAGGCTTCTATGTTTAGTTGTAGGCGGCGGCGCGGTACCGTTGCTTTGAAGAGCGCTTGGCCGGTCGGCCGGCGCCCGTGATTTGCACACTATGACGATTCGAAGGCATCGTCATCTTGTAGGTGCCAATCATGCGAGCTACTAGATGTAGATCCTCTAACCCAGTCAACATGCACCAAAGCCCCAAAACTGCGGGCCTTTGGGCGGGGTGATCGTGCCGGCACTTGTGTCGTCCGCGAAATGTCGGCCTCGATCGAAGAAAAACTACGCCGATTCCAATCTCCGCCAAGTGTGGCCGTTGTGCCTCTTGCCGCGATGCCGTGGACACTAGGAGCCGGGAGTGCCATAAGCCGGGCGGCTTGGGGTCGGCACCCCTCGCACGCAGGCTGGCGGCCTGGACGAGACGAGGAGGCGAGGGGTCTGACCCCATCCGGACGGGAAGCATGAGCATCTTCAGCGAGATCTTCAGCTGGTGGGGCGGGAACTCCTGGTCCAACCGGATCTATGCGGCGTTCAGAGGCCGCCTGGTCGGCACCGATGCCGGCGGCAACCGCTACTACGAGCAGAGCAAGGGCGTGGGGCCGCTGGGCGTGCCACGGCGCTGGGTGATCTACAAGACCCTGGCCGAGGCCTCGCAGGTGCCGCCGGAGTGGCACGGCTGGCTGCACTACATGGTGGATACGCCGCCCACCCAGGACTCCTACGTGTCCCGGCCGTGGGAGAAGCCGCACCGCATGAACATGACCGGCACCGCCGGGGCCTATCGCCCGCCCGGCAGCATCCTCGCCAGTGGCAAGCGCCCCGCCGCCACAGGCGATTACCAGTCCTGGCAGCCTTCGACCGAGCGAGGGAAATAACCAACACGGCCCACATCGGTGCCATCACCACATTGGTGCCCATGTTTCTGGCACCATGGCCGTCGACTCAACCCGCCCCGACATTGCTTCTCGATTGGCTGGCTTCTTGGCGATGAAACCTATCAGGACGGCAGGCTGGCGTACCGACCGCGGCGCGCAGGTGTTGCTGCTGAGCGCCCTGCTGCTGGGCCTGCTGTGGGTGTTAGGGGCGCCGGCCGAGGCGCAGCGCATCGAGAACATGACGGCCAACTTCGCCGCGCTCGACAAGGTCACGGCGTCCGTCAAGCAGCTGCCCATCGAGCTGAACAAGACGGAGACGTTCCGGACCCTCAAGATCACGCCGCGCGTGTGCTACACGCGCGACCCCAGGGAGCCGCCCCGCACGTCCACCTTCGTCGAGATCGACGAGATCCTGATCGACGGCAAGCAGAAGCGCATCTTCTCGGGCTGGATGTTCGCCGAGAGCCCAGGCCTCAACCCGCTGGTGCATCCCGTTTTCGACCTGTGGCTGACCGGCTGCTCGCAGCCGACGCGGACGGCGCCGTCCGCCAAGGGCCCGAACGTCAGCCCTGAGGCAGCAGGCGGCGGCCCGACGATCGATCCCGGTGCCCCACCTCCGCGGCGCCGCGTGCCGCGGTAATGCTTGGACGCGCCTGGTCGACACGCTGCTTGCGGAGGGGCGGCCCTGCTGACGGAGATGAACGAGCAGAGTTGCTGCTCCAAGGCCCTTGCGCTCAGACCCTATCCCCCAGCATCCCCAGCACCGCCTCCGCCGCGGCATCCTTGGGCAGGGCGGAGAAGTCGGCCCGGTGCACCAGGGCGCGCTCCAGACGCTGGTGGAACTCGGGGCGGCCGATCTCCATGGCGCCGAACTGCTTTAGGTGCTCGGTGACGAACTGCGTGTCGAGCAGCGAGAAGCCGCCGTGCGCCAGGCGGGCGCACAGATAGATCAGCGCTACCTTGCTGGCGTCGCGCTGGAACGAGAACATGCTCTCGCCGAAGAACGCGCCGTTGAGCGCCACCCCGTAGAGGCCGCCCACCAGCCGGCCGTCGGCCCAGGTCTCGATGGTGTGGCAGTAGCCGGTCTCGAACAGCTCGCGGTAGAGGCTGCGGATCTTGGGGTTGATCCAGGTGGTGCGCCGTCCGGGCCGCGAGGCGGCGCAGCCGGCGATCACGCCCTCGAAGTCGGTATCGACCCGCACCTCGAAGGCGCGCTGGCGCACGGTCTTCGCCAGCCGACGCGGCACATGCACCCGATCGAGCGGCAGGATGCCTCGCTGGGGCGGCTCGATCCAATAGAGGGCCGGGTCATCCGCGCTCTCGGCCATCGGGAAGATGCCGCAAGCATAGGCCTTGAGCAGCACCTGCGGCGTGATCTCGATGGCTATGTCGTCGCGCGAGGCCATTGAGGCGTATTGGCGGGCACCCAAGGTCGATCCTGACGGATCATGACTCCGAACTGTGGCTTTGCGCGGGCTTCTTCAAGAAGTTCTCGAGCCAATGGATATTGTAAAGCCCGTTGGCGATATCGGGTTCCTTAACGAGCCGGGCGAACAGTGGGATCGTGGTGTCGATACCGTCAATGACGAACTCCGACAGGCACCGACGCAGCCGCATGAGCGCCTCGTTGCGGTTCTTGCCGTGCACGATCAACTTGCCGATCAGACTGTCGTAGTAGGGCGGGATGCGGTAGCCCTGGTAGGCGCCGCTGTCCACCCGCACACCCAGCCCGCCCGGCGGGTGCCAGTACTTGATCACCCCCGGCGAGGGCATGAACGTCTCGGCATTCTCGGCATTGATGCGGCACTCGATGGCGTGGCCGGTGAAGGTCACCTCGTCCTGCTTGAGAGTGAGGGTGTTGCCGCACGCCACCCGGATCTGCTCGATCACGAGGTCGAGGCCGGTGATCATCTCGGTGACGGGATGCTCCACCTGCAGGCGGGTGTTCATCTCGATGAAGTAGAACTGGCCCTCCTCGTAGAGGAACTCGACGGTGCCGGCGCCGCGATACTTGAGCTTGCGCATGGCGTCGGCCACGGTGGCGCCGATCTTGTCGCGCTCCGCGGCGTTGAGGGCGGGGGAGGGCGCCTCCTCCCAGACCTTCTGGTGCCGGCGCTGCAGCGAGCAGTCGCGCTCGCCGAGATGTATGGCGTTGCCTCGGCCGTCGCCGAACACCTGCACCTCGATGTGGCGCGGGGTGCCGAGGTACTTCTCCAGGTAGACGCTGTCGTTGCCGAAGGCGGCAGCGGCCTCGGCGCGCGCGGTCTTGATGGCGATGTCGAGGTCCTCGGGGGCGTGCACCACCTTCATGCCCCGCCCGCCGCCACCGGCGGTGGCCTTGACGAGCACCGGATAGCCCATGTCGGCGGCGATGCGGGCCGCCTGGGCGGCGTTGGCGATCGCCCCTTCGGAGCCCGGCACCACGGGGATACCGAGGCGCCTGGCGGTGGCCTTGGCCTCGATCTTGTCGCCCATGATACGGATGTGCTCGGCCGTGGGGCCGATGAAAGCGATCTTGTGGCCTTCCAGGATCTCGGCGAAGCGGGCGTTCTCGGAGAGGAAGCCGTAGCCGGGATGGATGGCGTCGGCGCCGGTGATCTCGCAGGCGGCGACGAGACGCGGAATATTGAGATAGCTCTCGGCCGCCGGGGGCGGGCCGATGCACACGCTCTCGTCGGCGAGGCGCACGTGCATGGCATCTGCGTCGGCCGTGGAATGCACCGCGACGGTCGCGATCCCGATCTCCCTGCAGGCACGCAGGACCCGGAGCGCGATCTCGCCGCGGTTGGCGATCAACACCTTGTCGAACATCGGCGCGAGAGGGCTCCGCGAGAACACGTTACTCGATGATGACCAGCGGCTCCCCGAACTCGACGGGCTGGCTGTTGGCGACCAGGACACGGACCACCACCCCCGCCTTCGGGGCCGGAATGTGGTTCATGGTCTTCATGGCCTCGATGATGAGGAGCGTCTGCCCCTGGGTGACACGCGTGCCGACCGAGACGAATGGGCCGGCGGTGGGCTCGGGGGCGAGATAGGCAACGCCGACCATGGGCGAGCGCACGCAGCCCGGATGCTTGCCCGGATCGTCCTCGCCCGCGCCGGCCTGGGGCGAGGCGGACGCCGGGGCCGCCTGCAGCGCGGCTGCCGGGGCAGACACCGTGGCGACCGCCGGCGCCAGCTGGCGCGCCACACGCACGCGCATGCCTTCCCGGTCGATCTCGATCTCGGTCAGGCCGGTCTCGGTGAGGAGCTGGGCAAGCTCGCGGATCAGCTCCTGGTCCACTCGCTGGTCCAGACTGGGCTTGCCCTTGATGTCCTTCCCCATCGGTTCGGTCGGTCCCTTCTGAAATGCCTCTGGCTTGGCCGGGCGCCTGCGGCTTGCGGCGCTCAACCTCGCACGGCCTCGCTGCGGCCCTTAGCCTTGGCCAGCAGGTCTGCCATGGCATCGATGGCCAGCTCGTAGCCCTTGGGCCCGAAGCCGCAGATCAGCCCCTGGGCGGCCGGCGTCACGTAGGAGGTGTGGCGGAACGGCTCGCGCCGGAAGACATTCGAGAGGTGCAGCTCGACGACCGGCAGCGCAGCGGCGTTGAGCGCATCGAGGATGGCAACCGAGGTGTGGGTGTAGGCGCCGGCGTTGATGACGATGCCGCCGGCGCGCTCGCGCGCCTCCTGGATCCAGTCAACCAGCGTGCCCTCGGAGTTGGTCTGACGGAAATCCACCTCAAGGTCCAGGGCCTTGGCCCGCGCCTCGGTGCGATGGCGGACGTCGGCCAGGGTCTCGGCGCCGTAGATGGCCGGCTCGCGCGCGCCGAGCAGATTGAGGTTCGGCCCGTTCAGAACGAACACCGGCTTGGACATGGCTGCCGCCTCAACTCGTTGGTATGGACCGGCAGGACAAGACTTTACGTGCCTACCCCTCGCCCCGCGTCCTGGGGCACGTGCCTTGGGGGGCTTGCCTTGGGCTTAACTCTGCGGCGGCCCGTGTAACACCTTTCGCCCGACCGGGGAAGACCGGACGGTTGGGGTCAGACCCCATCGAGACGCTCGGGGGTCAGACCCCTCGCCTCGGCCGCCGCATTGAACGCTGGGCCGGACGCGAGGGGTCTGACCCCGTATTACCCGTATTACGCGAGGGGTCTGGAGCCCCACTCAGCCTAGCAGACCTTGCAGCCTTCCTTGCGCACCTCGGCCACCAGGGAGCTCATGCGCTCCAGCAGGTTTTCCGGCGCGCCCGGGATGACGCGGTCGGCCACCATGAAGTGCGGCGTGCCCTGGATGCCGAGCTTGGTCGCGAGAGCGCGGGTCTCGTCGATCTCCTTCTGCACCTGGGGGGAGGCCATGTCCTTCTTCAGCTTGGCCATGTCCACGCCGACCTTCTCGGCCACGCGCAGCGCCGAGGCCTCGTTGGCCTGGCCCTGGTTCTCCAGCATGGCGCGGTGGAACTCCCAGTACTTGCCCTGCATCTTGGCGGCCAGCGCCACCCGCGACGCCTCCTCGGAGCCCTTGCTCAGGATCGGCAGCTCCTTGAGGATGAAGCGGACCTGTTTCTCCTTCTCGATCAGCTTGGCCACGTCGCCGAAGGCGCGCTTGCAGTAGCCGCAGTTGTAGTCGAAGAACTCGACGATGGGCACGTCGCCCTTGGCGTTGCCGACCACGCCCGAGAACGGGGGATGGAAGATCTCCGTCGCGCTGTTCTTGATGACCGCTGCAGTACGCTCGGCCTGCAGCTTGTCCATCTTGGCTTCCAGCGCGTTCTGGATCTCCAGCATGATCTCAGGGTTGCTCAGCAGGTAGTCCTTGACGATCGCCTCGATCTCCTTGCGCTGCCTCGGGTTAACGGTCGCCTCGGCGACCACGGTCTTGTCTGTGGTCGGCGCGGCAGCCGGCGCGGTCGTGGCGGAGGGCACCGTCTCGGCCCTGGCGGTGGAGATGCGGGCCGTATCGTTCTGCCCGATCGCCAGCGTCAGAGACAGCAACAGCACCGCGGGGACGAACAGCGCGACCCCCTTCCTGGACTGCAGCGCCTCTACAATGGTGGCAAAGGTCATTCCTATCTCCTGTGGCCGTGAAGCACCGCCAACGTCTACCCTGGCTTGTTTACCGTAACCTATTCGCTGGGCTGCTTGTACTTGATGATGTCATCGGCGCGAAGCCAATCCGGCGAGCCGGCCGGAAGTTGCTTAATCGCCCGCTTGGCGAAGCGCTGCGCCTCCTTGATGTTGCCCTCCGCGAAGCGGCCCTGCGCCGTGGCAATCTCGGCCTGGGGCAGATAGGCGTCGCCCTTCTTCATGAGGGCCGTGCCCAGAAGGTTGTATGCGGTCGCGTGCGACGGGTCGGCCGCCGCGGCGCGCTTGAGGAGGCCGATCGCCTCCTCAAGCACCGCCTTGTCCTCGGTTCCCAACAGCGCCTGGGCCAGTTGCACCTGGATCAGCGACTCGTTGCCTCCCGACAATTGCAGGGCCTTGCGCAGCGGCCCGATCGCCTCGCGTTGCCTGCCGGATTGAAAGTGGAAGCTGCCCTTGACCTCCCAGAAATACGCATTCTCCGGTCTCTCGCGGATCAGCGCGTCCACCTCGCCGATGGCCTGGTCGCAGCGGCCGGAGCAGTTGCGGGCGATGGCGCGGGCGTAGCGCGCCGGCAGGCTCACATCCTTCGCAGGATAGCGGTTATAGACCGTCTGCGGCGCTTCCAGGTAGCCCGAGATCTTGGCCCGCACCAGGTCATGCCGCAGCTGCAGCTCGGGCGGGTCCTTCTTGTTCACGTAGGCGCTCTTCGCCACCAGCTCGCGCAACCTGGCGATGCGGTCGGCCGCCACCGGGTGGCTGCGAACGAACGCGTCCTGGTAGTTGGCCGAGACGTACTCCTGCTGGGCGAAGCCTTCGAAGGTCTCCAGCATCCCGCGACCGGACTGCTGCGTAGCCTCCAGGAACCTTAAGCCGGCTTGGTCGGCTGCAGACTCCTGCGAGCGCCGCTCGCTTAGGAATGAGCGCATGACCATTTCCTGGCCCAACATGCCGACGCCCATGCCGACGCTCCCCGTGTCGCTCCCTCTGTCGCCCGACGCGGCCGAGCCGATCGCGGCGCCGATCCCCAGGACCATGAGCAGGAGCGCCTTGGTCTGGTCGCGCGCAATGCGGGTTCTGAGAGCGGCCATGTGCCCGCCGGTGATATGTCCGGTCTCGTGCGCGATGACGCCGATCACCTCGTTGGGCGTCTTGGCCTGCAGGATCGTGCCGTGATTGATGAACACGTTGAGGCCGTCGATCACGAAGGCGTTGAAGTTCTCGGCTTTCACGATGCGCATGGTGATGTGCGAGCCGAGCCCTGCCGCCCTGAAGATCGGACGCGAGTAGTCCTTCAGCAGGTTCTCGGTCTCGGTATCGCGGATGAGCGGGATGCCCTGCGCCACGGCCGCCGACGAGGCGAGGCACATCGACAGGCCGTAGAGGCCAGCAACCGTGGCGGCGCGCCAGCGGCCGCCGCGGCCCGAAGCGGCCGATGCCTTCTGGGCGGTGACGGGCGTGCCGCCATCCACGTGGTTCTGCTGCACGCTAATATTCCCTCGCTGCTGCAGCGCTCGGCTCGACTTTATGTTGCTGTGTACCGGCGACTGAGGCGCTGGTTCAACTAGGCAACTCGAACCGGCCCAACTATAAGCCCGTGCTGCCGGCGCGCGCCTCACATTATCGCGTGTTGTCGCGTGCGGACCGGCCTTACGCATCTCGGCCGAAGCGGCGGATTAGGGCCGAACCGTGGCGATTTCAGGGCTCGGCGGTGAATAGGCGCAATCGAGCCGGCGGATAAATGACCCGATGAACACGACGCGACCCAAGATCAGCCGAACGGCGGCCGGCCTCCAGCCCTCGCGGCGCAGCGCCATCGCGCCGTTCATCGTGATGGATGTGATGCAGGCCGCCGCCGAGCGCGAGGCCCAGGGGTACGGCGTCATCCACATGGAGGTGGGCCAGCCCGGCACCCCGGCGCCGCGGGCGGCACTGGCCCGCGTGGCGCAGGCGCTGGAGCGCGAGACGCTGGGATATACCGTCGCCCTCGGTCTGCCTGCCCTGCGCGAGCGGATCGCCCGCCACTACGCCGAGCGGCACGGCGTCCGCGTGGAACCGGAGCGCGTGGTTGTAACCACCGGCTCCTCCGCCGGCTTCGTACTGGCGTTCCTCGCCCTGTTCGACGTGGGCGCCAGGGTGGCTCTGCCGTCGCCGGGCTATCCCTGCTATCGCCACATCCTGACGGCGCTGGGCCAGGAGCCGGTGCCCATCGTCACCGACGCCGCCGGGCGCTGGATGCCCACCGCGGCCCAGATCGACGCCGCAGCCCGCGATCAGGGCGTCGCCGGCCTGGTGGTGGCGAGCCCCGCCAATCCGACCGGCACCATGCTGGAGCCGCAGCGCCTGGCCGAGATCGCCGCCGCCTGCCGGCGCGCCAACATCTGGCTGGTGTCGGACGAGATCTATCACGGCCTCACCTACGGCATGGGCGAGAAGACGGCGCTGACGCATTCGGACGATGTCGTCATCGTCAACAGCTTCTCCAAGTATTTCTCGATGACGGGCTGGCGCATCGGCTGGCTCGTGGTCCCGCCGGTCCTGGTGCGCCCCATCGAGCGCCTGGCGCAGAACCTCTACATCTCGCCGCCGACGGTGGCTCAGGCGGCGGCGCTCGGCGCCTTCGACGGCATGGACGAGCTGGAGGCCAACCGGCGCGTCTACGCGGAGAACCGCGAGCTCTTGCTGGCCGAGCTGCCGCGAATCGGCCTCGACCGCATCGTGCCTGCGGACGGGGCGTTCTATCTCTATGTCGATGTTGGGGGGTTCACCTCCGACAGCCTCGCTTTCACCAAGGAGATGCTGGCGGAAATCGGCGTTGCCGCCACGCCGGGTGTCGATTTCGACGCGGAGCGAGGCAGCCGCTACGTGCGCTTCTGCTACGCGGGCGCCACGGCGGACATGGCGGAGGCCGCGCGCCGGCTGAGCGGCTGGAGCCGCCTCAAGGCGCGCGGCTGACGGGGTGCAGGAGCCCGCTTGCGGCCTCCCTTACTTGCGATTTGCAAGCCCCTATTTGCAAGCCCTGGCGTAGGCGGTGCACTCGAAGGCCAGCGTCTTCCACCCGCAGGTCTCGCTGACCTTGCCGATCTTGACGCCTTCGCCGCCCCAGGCCTTCGCCTGGTTCTTCATGGCCGCCTGCGCCATGAACGACGCGAAATTCTGCATGACGCCGGTGCCCCATCCGCCCGCCCTGATGCATTGGGCGGCTGTGGCGCTGCCGATACCGGCCAGGCTCAGGGCACCAGCCATGAGCACCGCAAAGGCTATCGGAACCAACCTCTTCATGCTCACCTTCTCCGTTCAAGTCGTCAGTTGATCTCAACGCACCGAACGGCACGGTCCGGTGCGGGCTTCGAGCGCCCGCACCGGACCGCAATCGGAGGCTTACTCTACCGTAGCGCGCCGCTGCCACCAGCCCTTGCGCGCAGGTTTCAGTGGATCGCTCCGCACCGGGTCGGGCTCGACGGCGTCCGCGTGCGCCGTCTCGGCCGCCGGAGCCTCGACTGCCGGGGGAGGCGGCTCGGGGCCGGGCGTCGGCTCCGCCACCGCAGGCGGGGCGGGCTCGACGGCCGGCTGGGTCTTCGTTTCCAGCTCGCCGCCGGATGCGGCCTCGACCGGCTCGGGCACCCGCTCCGCCTGCGGCTCGGGCCGCGGACCTTCCGCCGCCTCCGTCACGGACCGCTCGGTGGCGGCCTCGGCCGCCTCCGGGGCTCCTGCATCTGCGGTCGTCTCTCCGACGTCTGCCGCCTCAGGCATGTCTGCGTGCGCGCCGGCATCGGCTGACGGCGCGCCTTCGCTGTCGTGGTCCGCCCCGTCGCGGTCGCGGCCGCGCCGGCCTCCGCGCCGCCCCCGACGACGGCGACGGCCACGGCGCTCGTCCTCGTCCAGTGGCGCCTGCGGCTGCTCGCCGAGGCCGGGAATCTCGGCGACCGCCTCAGCGCCGGGGTCGCCCTGGTCGCCCGGGGCGCTCTGCTCGTAGGGGCCCTCGTCGTGGGCCTGCCCGATCAGCCCGCCTTCGGCATGCACCTCGCCGTGGCCATTGCCATTGCCATTGCCGGCGGAGCGCGCGGGCTCACCGCGGCGCTCGCCCCGGTCCTCGCGACGGCCGCGGCGGCGACGGCGACGGGGACGACGCTCGTCGGCCTCGGTCTCGCCGGGCGCCTCCGCCTCCTCCGTGCCCTGGCCGGAGTCTGCCGCCTCCTCCTCCTCGGCCTCGCTCTCGAAGGCCCACTCCATGTTGACTGCAGACGAGCGCTCGGCGGCCTTGGGGGGCGCCGCGGGGGCGGCCGACTTCTCGATGGCGAAGTTGGCCCCCTGCATGCGCTCGCCGGCCTCCACCGCAATGGAGATGCCGTAGCGGTGCTCCATCTCCGTGATGAAGGTGCGCTTGTTGTTGAGGATATAGAGCGCCACCTCGGGGGTGGTCACGGTTGTCAGCGACGAGCGCGAATCGCGCGCCAGATGGTCCTCCAGCGCACGCAGCACCGCCAGCACCACCGATTCGGTAGAGCGCACGATGCCGGTGCCCTGGCAGTGCGGGCACTGCGAGGTGGAACCCTCCATGACGCCGGTGCGCAGCCTTTGCCGCGACATCTCCAGGAGGCCGAAATGGCTGATGCGGCCCACCTGGATGCGCGCCCGGTCGTGACGCAGCGCCTCCTTGAGGCGGCTCTCCACACGGCGGTTGTTGCGCCGCTCCTCCATGTCGATGAAGTCGATGACGATGAGGCCGGCGAGGTCGCGCAGCTTCACCTGGCGGGCGACCTCCTCGGCCGCCTCCAGGTTGGTCTGCAGAGCCGTCTCCTCGATCGAGAACTCGCGCGTGGACTTGCCCGAGTTCACGTCGACGGCGACGAGCGCCTCCGTCTGGTTGATGACGAGATAGCCGCCCGAGCGCAGCGTCACGTAGGGGCTGAACATGGCGTTCAGCTGGCGCTCGATCTGGTAGCGCGAGAACAGCGCCTCCGGCTCCTCGTACTTGACGACATTCTTGGCCTGGCTCGGCGAGAGCATGCGCATGAAGTCCTGCGCCTCCCGATGCGCCCCGTCGCCGGCCACCTGGATCTCGTCGATGTCCTTGGAATAGAGGTCGCGGATCGACCGCTTGATGAGATTGCCTTCCTCGTAGACGAGACTCGGCGCCGTCGACTGCAGCGTCAGGTCGCGCACGTTCTCCCACAGCCGCAGGAGATACTCAAAGTCGCGCTTGATCTCCTGCTTGGTGCGGGCTGCACCCGCCGTGCGGATGATGAGCCCCATGCCCTCCGGCACCTCCAGGTCCTGGGCGATGGCCTTGAGGCGCTTCCTGTCCTGCGGGTTGGTGATCTTGCGGGAGATACCGCCGCCGCGGCCCGTGTTGGGCATCAGCACGGTATAGCGGCCGGCGAGCGAGAGGTAGGTGGTGAGCGCCGCGCCCTTGCTGCCGCGCTCCTCCTTCACGACCTGTACCAGGATGATCTGGCGGCGTTTGATCACCTCCTGGATCTTGTAGGAGCGGATGTGCCGGCGGGGCCGCTCGGGGACCTCCTCAAGGGCGTCCTCGGTACCCACCTGCTCCAGCGAAGCGCCTACCGTCTCGGGGGCCTCGGCGCCTTCGCCGCCGTTCTCCTCGATCTCCTCGACGTGGTTGCCGTTCTCGCCATCGGCCTCGTCTCCCTCGCCCTCCGCTGCGGCCTCGCCGCTTTCGGCCGGCTCGGCGCCGAGCGTCGAGGCCGTCGCAGACTCCCGCGCCCCGGCAGCCACTGCCTCAACGTGGCGCCCGTTGGGCTCGCCACGCGCCGGCTCGCGCCCACCACGGGGCTCATCGAAGGGCTCGGCCTCGCCGGACCGCCCTTCGTTGGCTTCCTCGGCCTCCGCCTCGGCCTTGGCCTCGGCCTCGGCCTCCTCCAGCAGGGCCTGCCGGTCGGCGACCGGGATCTGATAGTAGTCGGGATGCATCTCGTTGAAAGCGAGGAAGCCGTGCCGGTTCCCGCCGTAGTCCACGAACGCGGCCTGCAGCGAGGGCTCGACGCGCGTTACTTTTGCCAGATAGATGTTGCCGCGGAGAAGCTTGCGGGCGGCCGATTCGTAGTCGAACTCCTCTACCTTGCCGTTGCGCAGCACCACCACCCGAGTCTCCTCGGCGTGGGTGGCATCGATAAGCATCTTGTTCTTGGTTTCCATGCTCTGAAATCCCTGGCGCCGCAGCGCGCGTCGTGCGGCCGTGCCGTGGCCCGCCGCAGGCGGCCGTGCATCCGGCGCCAATTTTGGTTGCGAACTGAGGATCGTGACGGAGAAAGGTACGTTTCGCGTGCGGGAGATCTGCCGGAGCGGCCGCAACTGCCCGCGCGGAAAAGCGTGGCGCGGCCCGTTGCCGTCGACCGGCTGAATTCATTCCCCCTGCGAAGTGAGTACGCTGTCGTCATGATCCATATCGGTGGTCGGGGCGTGGCGCTTGCCGCCCAGCCCCGAGAAGCGGTACCCGGCCGTTGGGTAGACTGGCGAACGCGAGCGGTGGGTCTGGATCCGCGCCGGTCCTCGATCGGCGAGCGGGCGAAACACTTCACGGCACCTGCCCTGAAGCAGCACGATCAACCCTCCGCCGGGCCAATGGCCCGCGGCCAGCAAACCATTGCGCCTACAGCGAATGTCAACCGTTGCAGTGCCCGACGCCCGTTCCTTGAGAACGCTGCCTTGGCGGCGAGCCAGAAGGCTCCGGACCCGGCGGCGTACTCGGGGTGCCGCGATCGAACGGTTGCGGCTGTATGCGTAGCGGTTTCTAGGCTGTTGCCCCTCTGTTAGCAAGCGCGATTTTACCGCCGGGACCGTTGCTGCAATGCGCCTTTGAATTGGCAAACATCTGGTTAATGTTGCGTGCGCGACCGTAGCGGCACGCGAGGGGGAGGGGCTGAGCGATGGGAGCGCCTGGCAAGCCACGTCTGGGCCTATCGCCCGCGCTTGCACGCGTTCTCGCGGTCTGTGCGGCGGGGCTCGTCGCCCCGGCAGCCGCGACGGCGCAATCGAGCGAGATCCAGAAGACGGGCCCTCAGCAGGCGTCCGGCCAGACCGAGATCCGCAAATCGCCGCCTGGCGGCGGCCAGCATGAGCGGTCCCGCCAGCGCGTCGAAGAACCGCCGCAGGAGCGGCTGGACCGACCATTGGATGCCTCGGCGATGGAGCCCGGCGGGGGCCGGGAGACCAAGAGCCAGCGCGCCACGCTGCTGCCGGCGCTGGAATGGCCCACCGACGTCAGTGGCCAGGCGGTGACCGTGACTCAAGCCGAGGTGACCCGCGCCGGGGCACTCACGCGCTTCTCGCTGCTCTTATCGGCGCGCGTGCCCTACCACGTCTCCTACCTCGCCAACCCCTATCGCGTCATCATCGACATGCCCGACGTGGACTTCCAGCTGCCGGTGGCGGCCGGGCGGCAGGGGCAGGGGCTCGTTCGCGCCTATCGCTACGGCCTGTTCGCCCCCGGCAAGGCCCGCGTGGTGATCGACACCACCCTGCCGGTGCGGGTGCAGAAGCAGGCCATGGGCGCGGAGCTGGCCGGCGGAGGTGCGCGCCTCGCCCTGGACCTGGTACCCACCGACGAGGACACGTTCCTGGCCAGCATCGCGCCGCCTCCTGCACGCCCCCACGAGCCGCAGGTGGACGACGCCCGCCCCTATCCGCGGGCGACAGACGCCAAGCCCGTCATCGTCATCGATCCGGGCCACGGCGGCCCCGACCCCGGCGCGTCGGGCCCCGGCTTCTTCGAGAAGGACGTGGTGCTTGCGGTTGCCCATGCGGTCCGCACCGCGCTGGAGACGTACGGTCGCTACGACGTCGAGATGACCAGGACAACCGACGTCTTCATCCCGCTGCCCGGCCGGGTCGCCTTCTCCCGGCGCAGGGGGGCGAGCCTGTTCGTCTCAATCCATGCCAACAGCGTGCCGACCGAATCGACGCGGGCCGCCGTTGTGCGCGGCGCCGCCGTCTACACCCTGTCCGAGGAGGCCTCCACTCGCGAGGCGCAGCGGCTGGCCGAGCAGGAGAACGCCGCCGACCTGCTGGCGGGCGTCGAGAGCCGCTTCGAGGCGATTAACGAGGTCGATCGCATTCTGGCGGAGCTCAAGTGGCGGGAGACCTCGGAGTTCTCGGCCGACTTTCGCGGCCGGCTGCTGACGCATCTCAAGCGCACCATCACGCTGTCGCGCGAGCCGGCGCCGTCGGCGGCCTTCCAGGTTCTGCGGCAAAGCGAGTCCCCGTCGGTGCTGATCGAGCTCGGCTACATCAGCAATGCCAAGGATGCGCAGCTGCTCGCGGCACCCGACTGGCAGCGCGAGGTGGCCCGCTCGATCGCCACCGCGATCAACGAATATTTCAGCACGAAGAGCCGCCGGCCTTGACTTCTGCCTCGACCCGGTCTCGCCGTCAGGCGGCGATCATGCACCGCCGGCCCAGGCTCCGGCCTGGTCCGCGACGGGCCGAGGTGGGCGCGATCCCGCCACATTCAACGCTAATGTGCCGATGTTCCCCCATCGCGCTTGCAGCGGCTCGTAACCTCGACTAGGGAGTGCGGGCAAAGACGGGATTTCGACACGATGAGACCTGTCCAGATTCTCCCGCCGGCCCAGCCGAGAAAGCGCAGGCGGCGCAGCTGGCTGCTGGGCCTCCTGACCTTCGTTTTCGCCTCCGGCGTGCTGCTGTTCCTGGGTGGCATCGCCATCGCCGGCTTCTACGTCTGGATGGCCTCGCGCGACCTGCCGGACTACGAGCGGCTGGCCAAGTACGAGCCGCCGGTGATGACGCGCATCCACGCCGCCGACGGCACCCTGATGGCCGAGTACGCCCGCGAGCGGCGCATCTTCGTGCCGATCAACGTGATCCCCAAAAAGGTGATCCAGGCGTTCCTGTCCGCCGAGGACAGGCGCTTCTACGAGCACGGTGGCCTCGACTTCGTGGGCATCGGCCGCGCGCTCGTCAAGATGGTGACCAACCCCGGCAGGCGCGCCGAGGGCGCCTCCACCATAACCCAGCAGGTGGCGAAGAACCTCTTGCTCAACAGCGAGCGCAAGCTCGATCGCAAGCTGAAGGAGGCCATCCTTTCCATCCGCATGGAGCGGACCTTCAAGAAAGAGCAGATCCTCGAGCTTTATCTCAACGAGATCTACCTCGGCATGAACTCCTACGGCGTCGCCGCGGCGGCGCTCAACTATTTCGGCAAGGAGCTGGCGGATCTGAGCGTCGAGGAGGCGGCTTATCTCGCGGCCCTGCCGAAGGGACCCAACAACTATCATCCGTTCCGACAGGTCCAGAAGGCCACCGAGCGCCGCAACTGGATCATCGACCAGATGGCCGAGAATGGCTTCATCACGTCAGGCGAGGCGCGGACGGCCAAGGCCAAGGAGCTCAAGGTCAACATCCGCCCGTTCGGCACGCAGATCTACGCCGCCGACTATTTTGCCGAGGAGGTGCGCCGCCAGCTCCTGCAGATGTACGGCGAGGACGGGCTCTACGGCCGGGCCGAGCGCACCGGCAACGGCGAGGAGGACAAGCGGGTCAACGGCGGTCTGTCGGTCAGGACGACCCTCGATCCCAGGCTGCAGAGGATCGGTCGCAAGGCGCTGATCGACGGCTTGGTCGACTTCGACCGCAAACAGGGCTGGCGCGGACCCGTCAAGCGCATCGACGCCGGCGGCGACTGGGGCCTTGCGCTGAGCGAGATCGACATCCCCACCGATCTGGCGCCGTGGCGTCTGGCGGTGGTGCTGCGGGCGGAGCGCGAAAAGGCCACCGTCGGGCTGCGGCCGCCGCGCCGCGCCGACGGCAAGCTGGTGCCGGAGCGCGAGGAGCTGGACCTTCCGTTGGAGGAGGTGAAGTGGGCCAAGCCTGGAAACGGCAAGGCCGCACCCAAGTCGGTCTCGGACGTGCTCAGCCCCGGCGACGTGATCTGGGTGGCGCCCAAGAACGCGGACCAGCCGACGGGCGTGTGGTCGCTGATGCAGATCCCCGAGGTCGGCGGCGGCCTCGTGGCACTGGACCCGCATACCGGCCGGGTGCACGCCGTGGTGGGCGGCTTCTCGTTCTCGCAGAGCCAGTTCGACCGCGCCCTGCAGGCCAAGCGACAGCCGGGCTCGTCCTACAAGCCGTTCGTGTATGCCGCGGCGCTCGACAACGGCTACAAGCCGACCAGCATCGTGCTCGACGCCCCGATCGAGATCGAGCAGGGCCCCGGCAAGGAGATCTGGACGCCGAAGAACTACGACACCACCAAGTCCTACGGTCCCTCGACCCTCCGGGTCGGCATCGAGAAGTCGCGCAACCAGATGACGGTGCGGCTGGCCCAGGACATGGGGATGCCGCTGATCGTGGAATACTCCAAGCGCTTCGGCATCTACGACGACCTGCTGCCGGTGCTCGCCATGTCGCTCGGCTCCGGCGAGACCACGCTCGTCAAGCTGGCCGCCGGCTACTCCACGTTCGTCAACGGCGGCAAGCAGGTAAAGCACACGCTGATCGACCGCATCCAGGACCGCTGGGGACGCACGATCTGGCGCTACGACGACCGCGAGTGCCCCGGCTGCAACGCCGACCACTGGGATGGCCAGGCGGAGCCCACGCTGCCCCCGGACGACAAGAAGCAGATCATCGACCCGCACACCGCCTACCAGATCACCTCGATGATGGAAGGGGTGGTGCAGCGCGGGACGGGCTCCGTTATCAAGAGGATCCTGCCCAACCTGCCGGTGGCCGGCAAGACGGGCACAACCAACGACGAGAAGGACGCCTGGTTCATCGGCTTCACGCCCGACCTCGTGGTGGGCGTGTTCATCGGCTACGACAACCCGCGCCCGATGGGCAAGGGCATGACCGGCGGTGTCATCGCGGCTCCCATCTTCGCGCACTTCATGAAGGCGGCGGTTGGTGACAAGCTCGCGGTGCCGTTCCGACAACCTCCAGGGATCAAGCAGGTGCGCGTGAGCCTGCGGACGGGGCTCAGGTCGATACCGGGGGAGAAGGACTCGGTGACGGAGTACTTCAAGCCCACCGAGGAGCCTGACGACGAGTACTCGGTGATCGGCTTTACCAACGAGTCCGGCACCTTCGTGAGCCCCGAGCAGTCCGATCCGCGCACGATCGGCGCCGGCAAGGGCCTGTACTGAGAGGGGCGGCGCTCAGCTGAGAAGCGGGCAGGTCGGCGTTTACAGCGCCGGCCCGCGCCCCTATATCCGCTCCCTAGCGCCACATTGCACATCCAGGAGGCCGCCCATGCGTGCCGAAGCCGAGAAGCTGGCCGACGCCGTGCGCCAGTCGCTGACGCTGTTGCGGAGGCATCTTTGACTGGGATACCGCCGAGCAACGCCTGGCCGAGCTGAACAAGCGCGCCGAGGACCCCAGGCTGTGGAGCAGCCCGCAGACCGCCCAGAAGGTCATGCGCGAGCGCCAGGGGCTGGAGCGCTCCATCAACACCTACCGCAAGCTCGAACGCGACCTCGACGACGCCGTCACCCTGATCGAGCTGGGCGAGGCCGAGGACGACGACGCCACCGTCAAGGAGGGCGAGGCCGTCCTGCGCCAGCTTGCAGCCGACGCGCGCCGCCAGGAGGTGGAGGCGCTGCTCTCCGGCGAGGCCGACGGCAACGACAGCTACCTGGAGGTCCATGCCGGCGCCGGCGGCACCGAGAGCCAGGACTGGGCCGAGATGCTCACGCGCATGTATCTCCGCTGGGGCGAGGGGCGCGGCTACAAGGTCTCGCTGGTGGAGGCGAGCGCGGGCGAGGAGGCAGGGCTCAAGTCCGCCACACTGCAGGTCAAGGGCGAGAACGCCTACGGCTGGCTCAAGAGCGAGTCGGGCGTGCACCGGTTGGTGCGCATCTCGCCGTACGATTCCAACGCGCGGCGGCATACCAGCTTCGCCAGCGTCTGGGTCTACCCGGTGGTAGACGACAACATCGAGATCGAGATCCGCGAGAGCGACTGCCGCATCGACACCTACCGCGCCTCCGGCGCCGGCGGCCAGCACGTCAACACCACCGACTCCGCGGTGCGCATCACCCACATCCCCACCAACATCGTGGTGGCGAGCCAGCAGGAGCGCTCGCAGATCAAGAACCGCTCCATCGCCTGGGCCATGCTCAAGTCTCGCCTTTACGAGATGGAGCTGCAGAAGCGCGAGGAGAAGGCCAATGCCGAGGCCGCCGCCAAGACCGACATCGGCTGGGGCCACCAGATCCGCTCCTACGTGCTGCAGCCCTACCAGCTGGTGAAGGACCTGCGCACCGGCGCCCAGAGTGCCGATCCGAAGGCGGTGCTCGACGGCGACATCGACGACTTCATCGAGGCGGCGCTGGCCCAGCGCGTCAAGGGTGGCGGGCCGGAGATGGTGGAGGACATCGATTAGGGAGGCAATCTGGACAGGCCTACCACCGCTCAGTGAACCCCTCGCCGATCTTGAGCGTCGACCAGCGCCTGCTGAGCGTCGAAAAATGAGAGCGAATCTCGCTCAGTTTCTCTGCCGTGAACGAGGTCCGTTCCTTTTCTGACATTGCCTGCAGAATGCTCTTGGCGGTCGCGGTCATGGCCAGCCCCTTTGCCCGGAGCGCCGGCTCCTTGGAGTGGCTGAGCCAGTCGTGCCAGCAGACGTAGGTGGCGCGCTCCGATCGCGCGCAATCCTCCTCGTGGCCGGACATGAGCCGGCTCGATTTGCGGTCCTGGTTTCTGCGCGCCCTCGACGCCGCGCGGTGGTCTCCAGGCTTCACCACGCTGTGAAAGGTGCCGACGGTCCCGCCGGCCGCGAGTTGCCCGTAGATGGCTCCGTCGATGCCCAGCGCCCGCTCGACGATGAAGTGCTGGAGATCGTGGGGCATGAAGGGGTCGTAGCCGGGAGCGGGGTTCATCTCCACGTCCGGCATGCCTTCCAGGGTGGCCCGCACGGCATATCGGCGCTCGCCCGTGCGGGTGAACGTGACCAACATGGTCTTGCGTCGAGTCGCTCTCATCGCCTCGCCCGCGGGTGCACTTGCACGTTCGGCTGCGGCCGGCTTCTTTAGCAGCGGCGGCCATTCCAGACACGCGCATTCGTCGGAGAGCGGCCGCTCGACTCGCGTCACACCCACAACGAGCCCCCGCCATGACCACCGCCTCGATCCCCGCCTGCGCGCCGCCGCGGCCCGCGTCCCGGCCGAGAATCCTGCCGCCGGCCGGCGCCTGCTGCACCCACGCCCACGTGTTCGGCCCCGCGGCGCAGTTTCCCTATGCGGCCGACCGCAGCTACACGCCGCCGGATGCGCCGCGCGAGATGTACCTGTCGATGCTCGACACCCTGGGCCTGGGCCGCGGCGTGCTCGTGCAGGGCAGCGCCCACGGCCGCGACAATGCGGCGATGCTGGACGCGCTGGAGCGGCACGCCGACCGGCTGCGCGGCGTGGCGGTGGCCGACGCGGATGTGGCACCGGATGAGCTGCGGCGCTGGGCGCGGCTCGGCGTGCGGGGCCTGCGCTTCAACCATTTCTTCCGCGGCGGAGCGCTGCATTATCGCGGCGGCGTGCCGCTGAAGGCGGCCCGCACGCTGGCGCCGGTCATGGCGGAGCTGGGCTGGCACCTGCAACTGTGGATCGATGTGAAGGACCTGCCCGACACGCTGCCGACCCTGCGTTCGCTGGGACTTCCGGTGGTGATCGATCACATGGGGCGCACGGACGCGAGCGCCGGCACCGCAACGCAAGGCTTCCAGTGCCTCCTGCGCTGGGTCGGCGAGGGCGGATGCTGGGTGAAGCTCTCCGGCGCCCACCGCCTCAGCCGCAGATGGCCCGGCTACCCCGACGCGCGCCCGTTCCACGAGGCGCTGGTGCACGCCAACCCGGAGCGGCTCGTGTGGGGCACCGATTGGCCGCACCCGCGCATGGAGGCCGCGGAGATGCCCGATGCCGGGCACCTGCTCGACACCTTCCACGCCTGGACGCCGGATCAGACAACGCGCACGCGCATCCTGGTGACCAACCCGGCGCGGCTCTACGGCTTCCCGCCCTGAAGCGCCCGTCGGGACGGCCGGCGCTCCTCCAGAACCCCCAGCACGGCGGTGGCCGCCATGAAGACCACCGCCGCGCCGAAGATCGCGCGCGGCGCCCCCTGGTCCATGAGCCAGCCGAACAGCAAGGGCCCGACCACACCGCCGATGTTGAAGCCGGTGGAGACGATGCCGAACACGCGGCCTGCGGCACCCGGCGGCGCCGCCCTCCGCACCAGCATGTCGCGCGAGGGCTGGATCACCCCGAACAGGAAGCCCGAGAGAGCCATGGCGGCGATCAGCACGGCAGCCGGCAACGAGGCCACGGCAATGGCGAGCGCGTTCAGCGCGGAGAGCGCGAAGCCGGCCGCGGCCAGATCGCCGTGACGCGACGTGCGGTCAGCCAGCGGCCCGCCGGCGAGCACTCCGACGGCGGCGGCGATGAGATAGGCGGTGAGGGCGGCGGTGGCCGCTCCCTCCGAGAGGCCGTGCCCCGCGATCAGCGCCGCGATGGCGAAGGTCGACATGGCGTTGCCCGACAGGGCGAGCAGGGTGAAGAACAGGGCCAGCGACAGCACCGTGGGCGTGAGGATATCGCCGATGCGCTCCTTGCCGGCGGGGGCGGAGCGGGCCTGCCGCGCGCCGGGTGCGGCTGGGATCAGCGGCATGACGGCCGCCACCACCCAGGCGAAGGCGCCAGCGACGAGCAGCGACGCGTCAAGGCCTGCGACCGCGGCAACTCCCAGCAGCAGCGGCGGCGCGATGGCACCGCCGGCGAAGCCCGCGAAGGTGTGCACCGCGAACGCCCGCCCGATGCGGCTCTCCGCTACGCTTTCCGCCAGAATGGCGTAGTCCGCCGGGTGGTAGACACAGTTGGCGAGGCCGGCCAGCAGCGCGGCGGCGATCAACCAGGCATAAGACTGGGTGAAGGCGATCGAGGCGAAGGCGAAGCCGGCGAGCAGCAGACCGGCGAGCAGCACCTTCCTGCCGCCGATCCGGTCCACGAGAAAGCCCATCGGCGCTTGCGTAAGCCCGGAGACGACACTGAAGGTCGTCACCGCCAGGCCCAGCTCGAAGTAGCCGACACCCAGCCGTTCCTTGAGCAGGTGCAGCAGCACCGGCAGCGCCATGATGTGCAAGTGGCTGACGAGATGCGCGCCGGAGACGACCGCGAGCGTCGGCAGTTCGTCTGCGGCCGTCGATGGCGCCTCGGTCCGTTCGAGCGTGTCGGTGGCCATGCCCTTGCTGTCGATAGTGGCTGTCTGCCCAATTCATTAGCACCCGCCGGCCACGCAAGGTATGCCGATACCGGAGGGCTGGCCACCGCGCGAACCATCCGGCGATCCATCACTCGGCAATCGGAACGGGCCGGTCCACGGCGATCTCGTCGATGCCGACGCGGCACCTGAGAGCGATGGTCTCGACCCCGGCCGCGCGGGCCTTGTCGAAGGCGGCGCCGTAGCCGGGGTCTATGTCGCGCGCCAGGGCGAGGCGCGTGGCCTCGGCGCGCTGGATCAGGAACACCATGACGGCGCGGTGCCCCTGGCGCACCATGTCACTCATCTCGGCGAGGTGCTTCACGCCGCGCGCCGTCACCGAATCGGGGAACTCGGCAAGCCCGTGACGGCGCGAGAGGTGCACGTTCTTGATCTCGACGTAGCAGAGCCCCCTCTGGGCGTCCTCCAGCAGCAGGTCGATGCGGCTGTTGCGCCCGTACTTCACCTCGCGCCGCAGTGTCGGATAGCCGGCGAGCGCCTTGATGCGCCGGGCCGCCACGGCCTCGGCCACCAGCTTGTTGGGATGGCCCGTGTTGATGCCGACGAGCGCCGGCCCCGCGCCCAGGTCTGCCTCCACCAGCTCCCAGGTGAAGGGATATTTCCGCGTCGGGCTGTCGCTCTGCGACAGCCACACGACGGAGCCCGGCGCGTTGAGCCCCAGCATCGAGCCGGTGTTGGGGCAGGTGGCCGTGACGAGCCGCCCGTCATCGAGGCGGACGTCGGCCAGGAAGCGCTTGTAGCGCCGGATCAAGGTGCCGCGCAGGAGGGTCGGGAGGCGCATGACGCGCGAACCTAGGGCCCCTGGCGTTCCGGACGCAACGGGCTATGCTGCGTCATCGACAGCACAGACTGACAAGTTTCAGGCCGGCTACACGATGCTGCCGCCGATGACATGGGCGGCCGACCGGCGAGGGAGTAGCGATGAGCAATGACGGCCAGCCTCGGGGCGACGAGATCGTCACCGCCGCGCTGCTCGTGATCGGCGACGAGATCCTGTCCGGGCGCACCAAGGACAAGAACATCGGTCACGTCGCCGACCACCTCACCGTCATCGGCATCCAGCTGAAGGAAGTGCGCATCGTTCCCGACGAGGAGGCCGAGATCGTCGCCGCCGTGAACGCCCTGCGCGCCCGCTACACCTACCTCTTCACCACCGGCGGCATCGGCCCGACCCACGACGACATCACCGCCGACTCGGTGGCCAAGGCGTTCGGCGTCGGCATCGACATCGACGAGCGGGCGCTCAAGCCCATGCTGGCCTACTTCGAGAAGCGCGGCGTGGAGGTGACGCCGGCGCGGCTCAGGATGGCGCGTATCCCGTTCGGCGCCGAGCTGGTGGAGAACAGCGTCTCGATCGCGCCGGGCTTCATGCTGGGCAACGTGATCGTGATGGCGGGTATCCCGGCGGTGATGCAGGTGATGCTGGATGCCGCCACCAGGTTCCTCAAGACCGGCAAGAAGATGCTCTCCGCCGCCATCGACCTCGTCCGGCCCGAGGGCGAGATCGCCGCGCTGTTCGGCGAGCTGCAGCAGCGCTATCCGGACGTGCCCATGGGCAGCTATCCCTTCTACCGCGACGGCAAGCCCGGCACCCAGCTGGTGCTGCGTTCGACCGACCCCGACCGCTTGGCGGCGGCGGAGAACGAGCTGAAGATGGCGCTGGCCGCCCGCGGCTGGCTGTGAGGGCGGCGATCCGAGGGGGGCGCAGACCACCGATTGGGACGTGACTGGTGCGCAGTACGCTCCGTCGGTCTAACCGGAAAAACGGCTCGAACATCGCTGCGCTGGCGGCAACATTGCTATCGCCGGCCCTTCCCTTGACCGCCCCCGCTCCCAGGTCCGATCCCATTCCCTTGACCGCCCCCGTTCCCAGGTCCGGCCCCTGGACCGCCTCCGCTCCCAGGTCCGGCTCCAGAGGCTGAGGCATCACCCTGCCCGGAACCAATTTGCGCATCGCTGCGCAGCTTCCGCAGTTTGTTGGCACAATCGTCACGCGGGTCCGGCGGCATCATCCGCCGGTGGGCGCACTGCGCTTCCAGCTTTGCCAGCAAAGAGGAAACGTCGTTGCCGAACGTCTCACCCTGCTTGCCCTGGGCCATTGCGAAACCGGCAAAACTGCTCGTGGAACCGAGCACCGCGACCGTGAGGAGTATCCTGATCATGTGCCCACCTCCATTACTTGACGCCTTGCTTAGAGCCACCCTAAACCTGACGAATTTGCGGCATTAAGGCCCAGCTACAACACTTTCGCGACTGCCGGACGGGGCATAGTGGCAAGCTGGACACATTCTCGAAAAGCACAAATGGTAAGTCTTACACGGAGCACAACCCTCCCGGCTCGTACCTGGCAAGGGAAGTTACGGCTCAGGGCGCGTGCGGGCCGGGGCCGGCCGCAGTTGAGGATGCAGCCTAAATTTCCACGCATATCTCCCGTGACCGACCGCGTGTCATGACACTATTATGACAGTTCGGTGTCAGTTCGATTACACGCGGAGTGGCCCATGCGATCGCTCTGGCAGGCGCGGTCGAATCCTCTGGCCTGGCGGTGGGCTTTCTTGACGCTTTCGAGCAACGTCAACGCTTTGGGCTCTGGCGGGCTTGCCCGTGGCAGCAGACGGCTGCGCCCGCTCGAAGGCCTCCGTGACGCGAGCACGCGTTGGGTCGTGACGCATGACTTCGCACAGTGGAAGGATGAGATTGCCTGGATGTCGCTCTATTTCATTGCGGCGGTGTGGGCGAGCCTCGCGCTGTGCCCTGTCTATTCGCTGGGGGACTACTCCCGCAGCATCGCGCTGAGCCTGCCGCAGCTACCGTGTCAGACCCTCCGGGTCGGACACGGTAGCTCCAACGCCCGTTTGTGGAACGGTGTCAGACCCCGGAGGGGCTGACACCGGCTCGACATCGTCTCAGTCGGCCTCGTTCGACAGCACGTCGCCGAACAGGTGCCAGGTCGCGCCCTCGAAGCGCTGCAGGCGCACCGACTGGATCGGGTAGAAGTCGGTCGCGCTGGTGTTGATCTTGATGCCCGGAATGAGCAAGGGCACCTCGAGGTTCTTCATGCTCGCCGCCTGCTTCATGACGTTCTCGCGCGTCAGGTTGTCGCCGGCCCGCTTGAGCACCTCCGCGAGGGTGGACGAAACCGCATAGCCATATGTGGGGAAGGTGCTGGTCTTGTCACCGTTGGGATAGAACTTGTCCATGAACGCGCGCCAGGCGGCCATGTCCGCATCCTTGTCGAACTGCGGATCCGTCGGGTCCTTGAGGTAGCCCGCCGAGATGAGGCCCTGCGACGCCTCCAAGCCCGCCGGCTTCATTACCGAGCCGACCGAGACCGACACGTTGTTCAGGTAGTGCGCCGGCTTCCAGCCGATCTCGTGCGCCTTTTTGATCGCCTGGGCGGCGAACTTGGGCGTGGTGATGTTGAAGAATGCATTGGCGCCCGAGTTCTTCAGCGCGATGATCTGGCTGTCGATGGTCGGATCCGCCACCTCATAGGTGGCGACCTGCACGATCTTGTTGGCGTCCTTGCCCAGACCCCGCTTGAAGCCGTTGAAATAGTCCCGGCCGTAATCGTCGTTCTGCATCAGCACGGCGATCTTGGGGTCCTTCACGTTGGCCAGGATGTGCTTGGCATAGATGACGCCCTCCGTCTGGTAGTCCGGCTGCCAGCCCATGGTCCAGGGATACTCTTTGGGCTGACCCCAGACGGAGGCGCCGGTGGCCACGAACAGCTGCGGCACCTTCTTGGCGTTAAGGTACTTGTGGATGGCTGTGTTGGGTGGCGTGCCGAGGGTCTGGAAGACGAACAGCACCTTGTCCTCCTCCACCAACTTGCGCACCATCTCGACGGTCTTCGGCGGGGCATAGCCGTCGTCGTAGGAGATGAAAGTGATCTTGCGGCCGTTGATGCCGCCCCCGTCGTTCACCTTCTTGAAGTAGGCCTCGATGGTCTTGCCGATCTGGCCGTAGGCGGAGGCCGGCCCCGAGTAGGGGTTGGTGTGGCCGATCCTGATCTCGGTGTCGGACGCACCGTCGTCGTATTTCTTCTGGGCGCTTGCCGCGGTTGCCGTGAACGCAAGCGCGAGCGCGCCTGCCCCGGCCAGCATCAGCTTCGACAGTCTCATGGCGTTTTCTCCTCTGCCAGCTTCTTGGACTGTGACGGCAGGGCCGCCGTCACAACCTTCTCAGTCGTCTCCACAGCGCCGCCAGGCCGCCGGCGATGCCGGTCGGCATGGCGTACATCAGGGCAATCAAGGCAATGCCGTAGATCAGCCACGGCTCCAGCTCCAGCGGCAGCTGCACTGCCGCGGAGATCTTCTTGGTAAGAGCGTCGGCGTACTTCTCGATGACTTGCACGAAGATGCCGCCGATCACGGCCCCGGGCAGCGAGGCGATGCCGCCCACCACGGCGCCGACCAGGATGGCGATGGACAGCTCGAAGCGGAAGCTGTCGGGCGAGACGAACTCGAAGATGATGCCGTGCAGCGCCCCGGCTATGCCGGTGTAGAGGGCGCTGATGCCGAACATCACTGTCTTGTAGTGGGCGACGTTGACGCCCATGGTGCCGGCGGCCATCGGATGGTCGCGGATGGCGATCAGCGCGCGCCCGGTGCGGCTGTCGAGCAGGTTGCGCGCAATCCAGAACATGAGTGCGGCGATGGCGAGCACCACCAGGAACATCCACTGGTCGTTGCTGAGCGGAAGGCCGAAGGGCGGATCGGACTTGAACACGTTGATGCCCATCACGCCCTTGGTGACCGGCTCGATGTGGCGGTATTTCAGGATCTGGGGCACGGCCACGGCGAGGGCGAAGGTGGCAAGCGCCAGGTAGTGCCCTTCGAGTCTCAGCGCCGGCAGCCCGAACAGGTAGCCGGCTACGAAGCAGGCGAGCGCCGCCGCTGGCAGCGTGGCCCAGAACGGCCAGTCGTGCTGGTCGATCAGGATGGCCGCGGTATAGGCGCCGACCGCAAAGAACGCGCCGTGGCCGAGGGAGATCTGGCCGTTGAAGCCGGTGAGCAGGATGAGCCCCAGCACCGCGATCGAGTAGACGATCATCAGGCTGAGCTGCAGGAACTGGAAATCGCTGACGAGGCCGGTCTTGCCCCCGGCGATCAGGAGCACCGGCAGGACGATGAGCAGCAGCCACCAGCGATAGCGCCGGAGCGAGCCGGGGGCCCGATCCGCTGCGGTGCCGGACGCGAGGACGGTGCTTGCCATGGCTCGGCCTCTCACACCCGCTGCACGGTGACACGGCCGAACAGGCCGCTTGGCTTGAGCGTCAGCACCGCGATGACGATGACGAGCGCCACGGTGAGCTTCTCGCCGTTGCCGACGATGTAGACCCCGGTCGCCCGCTCGATCACGTTGCCCAGATAAGCGATCAGGTTCTCCAGCACTCCCACGATGAAGCCGCCGGCGACGGCCCCGCCGGGGCTCGATATGCCGCCCACAAGCGCGCCGGCGAAGCCGTAGAGCAGGATGCTGGCCATCATGTTGGGCTCCAGGTAGACGGCAGGAGCCACCATGCAGCCGGCGACGGCGCCCACTGCGGCGGCGAGGCCCCAGCCCAGCGCCAGCATCCAGTCCACGCTGATGCCGGCGAGTCTGGCCGACGCCGGGTTCTGCGCCGCGGCGCGCATGGCGAGCCCTAGCGGGGTGAAGCGGAAGAAGGCGAACAACGCCAGGAGAACCGCGATGGTGATGGCGATCATCCCGAGCTGGTGCGAGCCGATGTAGGCGGAGCCGGGGAATGTCACCTGCGGGAACGGCGACGGCACGGCCTTGATGGTGTGCGTCCAGATGCCTCCGGCGAGCGCGTGGAAGATCGTGAGCAGACCGATGAAAACCACGACGACCGCCAACACGGGCGCGCTGTGCAACGGGCGCAGGATGGAGCGCTCGATCGCCACGCCGGCGGCGAACGACAGCGCCATCACCAGCGGCAGCGCGAGCCAGACGTTCAGGCCCCACTCCATGAGCTGCCATGCGAGATAGGCGCTGAACATGGCCATCTCGCCCTGGGCGAAGTTGATGTGGTTGGTGGAGACAAAGATCATCACCAGCGCCAGCGCCAGGCTGGCATAGATGGCGCCGTTGGCGAGACCGGATGCCACCTGCTGGATGAGCTGCTCCATGCGCCTCGCCTCTCAATAGCCCAGATACGACTTGCGCACGCCCGCGTCGCTCTTGATCTGCGCGGCCTTGCCCGACATGACGATACGCCCCGTCTCCAGCACGTAGGCGTGATCGGCGAGGTCGAGGGCCAGGGCGGCGTTCTGCTCGACCAGCAGCATGCTCACCTTGGCCTCGGCGTTGATCCGCCGCATGATGCGAAAGATCTCCTGCACGATCAGAGGTGCCAGGCCGAACGAGGGCTCGTCGAGCAGCATGAGCCGAGGGCCCAGCATCAGAGCGCGGCTGATGGCGAGCATCTGCTGCTCTCCGCCGGAGAGCGTGCCGGCCTGCTGGCCGAGGCGCACCTTCAGGATGGGAAAGTACTCAAACACCATGTCGAGGTCACGCTGCGCGGCGGCCCTGTCGCGGCGGGTGTAGGCGGCCACCCGCAGGTTCTCCTCCACCGTCAGGGTGGTGAAGGTGCCGCGCCCCTCCGGCACATGACCGACGCCGAGCCGCACGATCTCCTCGGTCGGCCGGCCGGCGACGGGCCTGCCGTCGAAGCGGACGGTGCCCTTGGTCGGCACCATGCCGCAGACGGCGCGCAGCGTCGTGGTCTTGCCGGCACCGTTGGCGCCGAGCAACGTGGTGATGCCGCCGGCCTCCAGGGCGAAGCTGACGCCGTGCAGCGCCTGCGTCTCGCCGTAGTACGCGTTGAGCCCTTCGACCTCCAGGAGCGGCATGACCCGTCACGCTCCCGTGCCGAGATAGGCCCGGATCACCTCCGGGTTGGCCTGCACCTCGGCCGGCGTGCCCTCGGCGATCTTCCGGCCGAAGTCGATGGCCACCACGTTGTCGGACACCGACATGACGAGACTCATGTGGTGCTCCACCAGCAGCACCGTGACGTTCTGGGTGTCGCGGATGCGGCGGATCTGGTCGCGCAGGACATCCACCTCTTCGTGGTTGAGCCCGGCCGCCGGCTCGTCCAGCAGCAGGAGCTTGGGTGCGCCGGCGAGAGCGCGGGCCAGCTCGACGCGCTTCTTGATGGGGAAGGGCAGGCCGCCGGCCGGCAGGTGGGCGAACGCATCGAGGTCCATGACGGCCACCAGCTCGGCCGCCCGCTGAGCGATGCGCTGCTCCTCGTCCCGCCGCGCCGGGAGGCGCAGGGCGTTGGTGAGGAAGCCCGCCGCCGTGCGCGCGTGGCAGCCGACCTTGACGTTGTCGAGCACGCTCATGTGGTCGAACAGCGCGACGTTCTGGAAGGTGCGGCAGATGCCGATCTCGGGGATGGCGTGGCGCGGCAGGTTGAGGATCGACCGACCCTCGAACATGATGTCGCCGCTGTCGGGAATGTAGAGCCGCGACAAGCAGTTGAAGAGCGTGGTCTTGCCGGCGCCGTTGGGGCCGATCAGCCCCAGGATCTGGCCGCGCGCAATATCGAAGGAGATGCCGCTCAACGCCACGATGCCGCCGAAGCGGACCGAGACGTCGCGAACGCTCAGCAGCGCACTCGTGCTGGTCTCAGGAACGGCGCGCTCGGCGACGGCAGCCACCATCGGAAATCGACAAGCCTCCCTGCTCTTCTTTTCTTTTTCTTTGTCGTGCGGTGGGCGGCTTCTTATGGCGCGTGACGACGGAACCGCGTCGAACTCGTCCCACCGGTGAGTTTGTAGCGATATTGGGGCGTCCCGTGCCGCCGGTCTAGCGAAAACTCGCGGGCGGGCCGACCTGCCACCGACCTGCCATGGGGCGACGGAATCGAAGGAGCGGGGCGCGAGTCTGGTTCGTTCGAAAGCTCACCGGCAGTCCGGCTCGCCTACAGCCGCTCCCGGCGGATCTCGTAGAGCATCAACGCCGTGGCCACCGCGAGATTGAGCGAGTCGATGCGGCCGGCCATGGGAATCCGCACGAGCCGGGTGCAGGCGGCGCTCAGCTCGGGGGTGAGGCCCGGTCCCTCGCTGCCCATGAGCAGCAGCGCGGGCCGGCGCCAGGCGTCCGAGCGGAAATCGGCGTTGGCGCGCAGGTGGGCGCCGACGATGTCCCCCGGCCAGTGGTGCACCCATTGCAGGCACTCCTGCAGCCCTGCGCGCACCAGGGGCACGTTGAATACCGAGCCCATGGTGGCGCGTACAGCCTCGTAGGAATAGGGGTCGACGCACGGGCCGATCAGCACGACGCCGCTGGCGCCCACGGCATCGGCGGTGCGGACGATAGTGCCGAGGTTGCCGGGATCGCGGACGCCTTCCAGACCCACCCAAAGGGTGTCGGCTGCGAGGCCGGCGGGTGCCGGCAGAGGCTTCCAGACCTGCTCGAACACGCCGAGCAGGGTCTGCGGATTCTCCTTGGCGGCGAGCTTGGCCAGCACCGCCTGCGACACCTCCAGGCACTCCGCGCCGCCGGCCTCCGCCCAGCGCACGAGGCCGCGTGCCACGCCGTTTGCGGCGCTGTCGGCGAGGAACACCAGCATCCTGGGCTTCCAGCCGGCGTCGCGGGCCGTCACCAGCAGCGAGGCGCCCTCGGCAACGAACAGGCCGGTCTCGCGCCGCGCCTTGCGCATGTGGAGCGAGCGGATCAGCTTGACCCGCTCATTCTGCAGGCTGGTAATGATGCGGGCGCCGCCGCGGACGCCTTCAGAGGGAGATCTCATCGCTCGTCCAGCGGGTGTAAAGCGAGGTAGGCAGCAGCCGACCGGCCGCCTCCTCGATCACGGCCAGTTCGCCGCTCTCGATGGCACCTCTGCGGCCGGCCAGGCACTCGCGCACCAGACCGCCCATGGCAAGCGCCGAGGCGCGGATGGCATAGGTGGTGAGCACCAAGGCCGCCCGCTGCGGCCCCAGCAGGGCGGCGCAGTCGCGCAGCAGCGGGGCCAGGTGCGCGAACACCTCCCATTCCTCGCCGTTGGGGCCGCGGCCGAACTTGGGCGGGTCGACCAGGATCAGGTGATACCTGCTCCCGCGGCGCACCTCGCGCGCCACGAACTTGCGGGCGTCGTCGAGGATCCAGCGGATGGGTGCGCCGTCGAGGCGGGAGACCGCCTGGTTCTGCTTGGCCCAGGCGATGGCCTTGCGCGAGGCGTCCACGTGCGTCACCTCGGCGCCGATCCTGGCGGCCAGCAGCGAGGCGGCGCCTGTGTAGGCGAACAGGTTGAGCACGCGCTGCGGCCGCGCCTGCGCAGCCTGCAGCCAGCCGATCATCCACTCCCAATGGGGCAGCTGCTCGGGGAACAGGCCGAGATGGCGGAAGCTCGTCAGCCGGCACAGCACGGTGGTGTCGCGCACGCGCACCGGCCAGGTCTCGGGCACGGCGGTATTCGTGCGCCAGCGGCCCCCCTCGCTGTCCTCGTCGGCGCCGGCGGACTTGAAGGCGGCGTCGGCCCTCAGCCAGGCACCGGGCTCCAGCGCGGGCCGCCACAGCGCCTGCGACTCGGGCCGCTCGATGGTGAAGCGCCCGAACCGCTCCAGCTTGCGCCCGTCGCCGCTGTCGAGGAGGGCGTAGTCGGCGAAACCCGGTGTGGCGATCACGCGCAGCGTGGTGTCAGACCCTCGGGATCCGACGCCATATGCAACTTCCGCCTTCGCCCCGCTGCCTGCCATTGGTCCGTGTCTTCGAGAGGTCAGCCTCCGCCCGGCCCGATGCTAAGGCGCCGCGTCAAGCAGCAGGGCCATCAGAATGTCGTCGTAGTATACCGCATCGACGAGCAGCGCGCGCCGCCTGCGGCCCTCTTCCTCGAAGCCGACCCTACGGTAGAGAGCGATGGCGCTCTCGTTTTCCGCACGCACCGTGAGCTCAACCCGCGCCAGGGGAAGGGTGCGCGAAGCCTCGATGGCACGCTCGATCAGCCTCCGCCCGACGCCGCGTCCGCGCCACTCGCGCAGCAGCCCCATGCCGAGAAGCCCGCGGTGCCGGGTGGCAGGCCGATCCTGGGGCGTCACATCGCACCAGCCGACGACGCGATCGCCGTGCAGGGCAACGAAGTGTGGATAGCCCGCGGCCATGTTGTGGGACACGAACCAGCGGGCGGCGTCCAACGGCGGCGCGTCCAGGAAGGTCAGGTATCTGCGCTCGCGGGCCACTGAGTCGAGGGCGGCGTGATAGCCCTCGATATGTTCCTGGCGGATACCGGCAATGGTGACGGGCATCGAAGCGACCTCTGAGTCCGGCATGAATCAATAGTCCAGTATACATTGGCAGCTGGGGCTTTCAGTGTGGGCTGGGGCCAGGCGACCGCGCCCGCTGAGTGCGGCCCTCACTGGGCCTGACTGGCCGCCTCGCGCAGAACGGCGAGCAGGGACTTGGCGCTGAAGGGCTTCTGCAGGACAGCCGAAACCTTGCTCTGCGCCACCTGCGGCACGGCATAGCCCGAAATGACCACAACACGGATGCCACGGCCGTGCAGCGTGTCGATCAGCCCGTACGCCATCTCGCCCTTCAGGTTGATATCGACGATAGCCACTTGGATAGTCGTCGGAGGCTCCCTGGCCTCCAGCAGGCGCTCGGCGTCCTGCAGGCTGGCGGCGGGACCCGCCACGTCGACGCCGAGCTCTTCCAGCAGGGACTTGAGCGCATTGGCGACGTGCCAGGAATCCTCGACCACGAGGACGCGCAAACCCTTGAGCCCTGACTCGTCCTGCACGCCGGAAGCACTCGAAGCCACGCGATTCGCCCTGCACTCCACGTCGACCCGGCATCCCTATAGCATCGACAGGCGGGCTGGCAAAATCCGCCCCTGCGGCGCGTAGCCTCTCCGAGCCGCCGTTGTCAGGCAAGTGCCGGCCGATTGTGGCAGCGGCGTGAGCGCCTATTCGAACGCTACCTCCACTGTACCGAGCGTGCCGAAGTCCGCCCGCACCACATCGCCCCGGTGCACGGCGGCGAGGCCGGTGCACGTGCCCGTGGAGACGACCTCGCCGGCGTTGAGACCCAGCTTCCTGGCCGACTGGTGATTGGCCAGCCAAAGCAGCACGTTGAGGGGGTCGCCCAGGGCTCGGCTGCCAGTGCCGGCGCCCTTCTCGGTGCCGTTGACCATGAGAGCGACGGCATGGGGGCGAAGGTCCTGCCCGCTCCATCCGGTCCAGGCGCCCGTAACGAGGGCGATGTTGACGCCACAGTCGGCGACGGTGAGCAGCCGCCCCTTGCCGCCGAGCCCGCCCGAGAACCGCGTTCCCACCACCTCAATGGCCCCGGCCACGCTGCCGATGGCGCTCGCGACCTCGGCCAAGGTATAGGCGGCGGCGCGCGGCGGCAGATCGCAGGCGAGCCGGAACGCGAACTCGCCCTCCACGGCCGGCGCGTTGGCGGGCACGAGCGCGACCTTCGCAGGAGCGGTGTGGACATAGGGCGCAAGGAGCGCGCCGGCGCCGGGCTCGTCGGTGCCAAAGAGGCGCTGCGCCTCGAGGCTCGTCGAGCCGACCTTGTAGCCCGCCCGCCGCAGGCCGCTGAGCGCTACGACGGCATCCTGGACGGCGTAGGCCTCCTCCTTCGTCCTCGGCAGCTCGCAGGCGGCGGCATCGATGCTGTAACCGAGGCGCCGGGCATCGCATAGCATGCGGGCGAGACCCCTCAAGGCGTCCTCCCATACATCCTCAACCTCCCTTGCGGCGGCCGCTTGCCCCTGCCCCGCTTGCACAGGCATGGTAGCGGGACACGCAACCAGTGGCGCAGCAAATCGGGACACGGGCATGCAGAGACGACGTTTCGGCAGGACCGGACTTGAGGTGCCGGCGCTCACCTTCGGCGGCGGCTGGGTGGGCGGCCTCCTGATGCGCGGCTCCGAGGCGGAGCGGCAGGCCGTGCTGGACTGCGCGCTGGTGGGGGGAATCGACTGGTTCGATACCGCTGCGCTCTACGGCAGCGGCGTGTCGGAGACCGTGATCGGACAATGGCTGCGGTCCCTGCCACCCGAACGGCGGCCCCGCGTCTCGACCAAGTTCAACATCGACACATCCGCGGGCGACTTCGCGGGCCAGATCGAGCGGTCGGTGGCCGCCAGCCTCGAGCGGCTGGGGCTCAGCCGGGTACCGCTCCTCATCCTGCACAGCCGTGCGGTCGATCCCGCCAACCGGGCGCGCGACAAGCGCAGCCTGAGCGTAGCGGAGGTGCTGGAGGCGGGCGGCATCGCCGACATCATGGACGGGCTGCGTGCACAGGGCCTCTGCGACTGGATCGGCCTGACGGCGCTGGGCGACCCGAAGGCGCTGCATGAGGCGATCGACAGCGGCCGCTTCGATGTCGCCCAGGTCTACTACAACCTTCTGAATCCGACGGCGATGGCACCGGCCGGCCCCGGCTGGGGCTCGACCGATTTCGACGGCCTCCTGCATCGCTGCGCCGCCCGCGACATGGGCGTGATGGGGATCCGCATCTTCGCCGCCGGCCATCTCGCCACCGGCGAGCGCCACGGCCGTGAGGTCGCCATCACCGCCAACGCCGAGAACGCCGCCGAGGAGGCGAGGGCCAGAGCCGTGCGGGATGTGCTGGGCTCCAAGCACGGCACCGGTGCGCAGACGGCCCTGCGCTTCGGTCTGGCCTGCCCGCTGCTCTCCACCATCGTCGTCGGCATCGGCGAGACCTGGCATCTCGACGAGGCGCTCGCCGCCGCCGAGATGGGGCCGCTGCCCGATGCGGCCGTGGCCGAGCTGGAGCCGCTCTGGCAGAGGCACCCGGCGTTCCGGTCGTAACGCCAGCTGCTGTTGGCTCGCAAGAGGCCTGCCCGCGCGATCTCAGGCCGCGGTGCGTTGAGTCAGTACAAGCGCCGCAGTGCGGCCGGGCCCCGCCGGTTCGACCTTATCGCGATGGGACCGATGCCATTCAGTCAGCTTCACTACCTGCCGCTCTCCCCGCCCTTCTTTGCCATCCTGGCCGCGCTGCTCCTCGCGCTGCTTGCACTCTTCCAACTTGGAGTCCTGCGATATGCCTACATGCGCCTCGGCATCGGCTCCGGCGCTGCGATGCTGCTGCTGCTGGCTTCATTGCTGGGCAGCGTGCTCAACATTCCGCTGGCCCAGCTACCCGAACAGCACATCCTGTCGGGGCGAGAAGTCGATTTCTTCGGGATGCGCTACGTTGCGCCAGTGGTGGTCGATTGGCCCGGCACCGTGATCGCCGCCAACGTTGGCGGCGCCCTGATCCCCACTGCAATGTCGCTGTATCTGCTGGCACGACACAGCTTGTGGGGCCGTGGTCTGCTGGCAACCGCCATCGTTACTGCGATATGCCACTGGCTGGCTCAGCCGGTCCCCGGCATCGGGATCGCCCTGCCCCTGTTGGTCCCCTCCGTCGCGGCTGGGGCCGTGGCGTTCGTGCTCGCCAGGCAACACGCCGCGCCGCTGGCCTACATCGCCGGCAGTCTCGGCACGCTCGTTGGAGCGGACCTGCTCAACCTCAACCGCCTGCAAGGGCTCGGCGCGCCCGTGGCCTCCATCGGCGGCGCAGGGACATTCGACGGGGTCTTCCTGACCGGCATCCTGGCGGTCCTGATCGCCGGCATCACCGGCGGAAGAGGCGACCCGGAGCCGGACCGTACGCCGTCGACGAGCGAGCACTAGCCCGAAGTTCCCTGGGGGCGATGGCTGTATCCCTTGCGCCTCAAGAGGTTGAGGAACGGACTGGTTCAAGATCGAGCGGGATCTCTACGACAAGTGTCTAGACCCCTACGATTGTCGCCCGAAGAAGTTTCAGCCCACCACATAGCGGCCATCGGTCGGCCCTGCCTCAGCGCTGCCCTGAGAGGTAGGCGATGAGATCTGCGCGCTCCTGCTGGTCGCGCAGGGGCGGCAGGACCACCATGGGGGTGCCGGGCACGAAGGCGTCCGGGTCGGCGATGAAGCGGTCGAGCGCCTCCGGGGTCCAGACGAGGCCGGCGGCAGCCTTGGCCTTCATGGCCTCGGAGTATTCGAACCCGGCGACGCTACCTGCCCGCCGGCCGACGATGCCGTAGAGCCTCGGCCCCTGCAGCTGCGCCGTCTCGTTGGGAGCGACGGAGTGGCAGGAGAAGCAGCGCTGGAACACGCGCGCGCCGCGCACGGCATCTCCTCCGGCGGCGCGCACGGCGCTCGCCGCCATCAGGCAGCCGTAGACCCCAACAACGAGCGCTGCCGCAGCCCGCGAGGCGAGGCCCACGCCCGCCTCAGTTCGTCTTGACCGGGGAGCGGATCACGCGGACGCGCTCCGTGCCCGATTCGGCGATCCAGGCCTCGCCCTTGCGGCCCAGCATCTGGCGCACGTTGGAGTTGGGGCGGTCGCTCGGGAAGGTGTCGAACCGCTCCGTCTCGGGGTCGAAGCGCACGACAGCGTTGGCGCCCCAGTCGCTGAGCCACACCTTATCGTCCGGGTCCACCCAGACCGCGTAAGTGCGCGGCTTCTCGCCGGGGAGCTTCCACTCCTTCCAGGCCCTGGCGGCCGGATCGTACATGCTCACCTGGCCGGAGTTCCACTCGCTGATCCACAGCCGGCCCTTGGAGTCCGACCACACGCGGCGCGCGCCCTGGCCCTTTGTGGGCGGCTCGTGGACGGTGGTCTCGCCGGTCTCCAGGTCGACATTGGCGAGATAGCTGCCGGCCAGCGACACGTACCAGATGTCGCCCTTGGGCGTGCCGGTGATGCCGTAGGGGCCGCGGCCTTTGGGGGCGTCCCACACCGTCATATCGGCGGTCGCCGGATCGAGGCGGCCGTAGACGCCGTTCTGGCCGGTGAACCAGATGCGGCCCTTGCCGTCGAAGGCGGCTGTGTTGAGGTTGGTGTAGGGCATGCGCTCGGGCGGCAGGGGCCACACTTTCACGGACCTGGTGGCCGGGTCCACGCGTACGATGGCGTTCTGGCCGCCGTCGGTGAACCAGGGCGCGCCATCCGGGCCGATGATGACACCGTGGGGCGCGGAGTCCTTGCCGAGCGGGATGCGCTCGATCTCGCCGGTCCTCGGGTCGAGGCGGCCGCCGATGCCCTTCTTCTGACCGGCGAACCATACCTCGCCGGTGGGCGCGGCCGCTACGTCGTGCGGATAGTCGCCCTTGGCCAGCTCGTAGTACTTAGACTCCTGGCCGAAAGCGGCCGCCGGAGCCAGGCCCAAAGGCGCCAGAAGGGTCAACGCAATCAGCAGACGATGCATCGGAGCCTCCATCGATGCTGCGGCGGGACGAGCCGTCCGCCATGCTGCGGCCAACCTTAGCCGACCCGGCCGACCGCCCACTTCAACATGCCGCGAGCCGGGCACCCTACTGGGTGTGGCGGAAGCGCGAGCGCCACCTAAGCATTGATGCGTGGGCGCAGATTGGTAGAGTAGCAGATTGGTAGAGCAGAGGTGTTCACGGCCCAACTTCTGCGGCCGAACCGCGAGTCAGCCGGATGCTGGATATCGCCCACCTGATGCGATGGCTCGGGCCATTGGCGCTCCTCGCCGGGTTGGCGGCGGCGGCGCAGACGCCGTCTACGGCGCCGGAGGCCAAGACGGCGGTCGCCACCTTCGCGGGTGGGTGCTTCTGGTGCGTCGAGGAGGCCTTCGAGAAGGTGCCGGGCGTACTCTCGGCGGTGTCGGGCTATACGGGCGGCACGGTGCCCAACCCGACCTACGAGCAGGTCTCCAAGGAGGCCACCGGCCACGCCGAGGCGGTGCGGGTGACCTACGACCCGGCCAAGGTGAGCTACGAGCAGCTGGTGGACTGGTTCTGGCGCAACATCGACCCGAGCCAGGCCGGCGGCCAGTTCTGCGACCACGGCAGCTCCTACCGCAGCGCCATCTTCGTCCACCACGAGGCGCAGAGGAAGGTGGCCGAGGACACCAAGCGGGCGCTCGAGGCCTCGGGGCGGATCAAGCAGGCCATCGTCACCGAGATCGTCGCCGCGGGCGCGTTTTACGAAGCCGAGGACTACCACCAGGACTACTACAAGAAGAATCCCAACCGGTACCGGTTCTACAAGTTCAACTGTGGCCGGGTGCAGCGCCTGGAGGAGATCTGGGGCAAGGCCACCCCGCCGCCCAATCTCACGCGGTAGGCCTCACGCAGCGGGCTCTGGCGCCGACCTCGATGCCGCGGCAAGAAGCGGGTGGCCAGACGGGGTGCGCGCCGCTACACCGCCGGTCTTCCCTCTCCCGGGGCTCCGACCATGCGCACTGCCGACTGGCTCCTGCTTGTCCTGCTCTCCGTGCTGTGGGGAGCGACGTTCTTCTTCATCGCTGTCGCCAACCCGCACGTACCGCCCTTCACGCTGGTGCTGGGGCGAGTCGGGCTGGCGGCGCTGGCGCTGGTGCCGCTTGTCTTTCTGACCGGGCTGCGCCTGCCCGCCACGACGGCGGGGTGGTGGCC
>Ga0070705_100000048_pt1 | contig 61670 bp, 55 predicted proteins | sample KBSK5253metaG_FD_65455 | JGI IMG/M metagenome (GOLD analysis project Ga0070705, IMG submission 65455) | Corn, switchgrass and miscanthus rhizosphere microbial communities from Kellogg Biological Station, Michigan, USA - KBS K5-25-3 metaG | ecosystem: Host-associated > Plants > Roots >... | reverse complement strand
GCCAGCCGCTCGTCGAGCAGCTTGTCGGCCAGCTCCCGCGTCGGCGCCGCCTTCTGATAGGCCAGCGTGCCGCCGGCGGTGGCGATGCCATAGAACACCGCGGCCGTGCGGAAGGCCCGCGGCTGGGTCTCGTAGTTGCCGCCCTTCCAGTCGGGGTCATTGCGGATCGAGTCGACGATCAGGCGTCGCATCATCCAGTTGCGGCTCGACATCTCGGTGGGCTGCGAGGCCATGGGCACAAGAGCGTCCATGAACCTGGGATGCTTCACGCCCCAGATCCACGCGTGCATGCTGCCCATGGAGTTGCCCAGCACCAGGCGCAGATGCTTGATGCCAAGCCCCTCGGCGACCAGCCGGTACTGGGCGTCGACCATGTCGTCGTAGTTGTAGTTGGGGAATTTCGTGCGCAACCCGTCGGACGGCTTCGCCGACTTGCCGGCACCGAGCGCATCGGGGAGGATGATGAAGTATTTGCCCGCATCGAGCGCCTGGCCGGCGCCGAACAGCTCGCCGGCGAAGGCGGGCGTCAGCATGCTGGCGCTGGAGCCGGCGGTACCGTGCAGGACCAGCACCGGCTCGCCCGAAGGGTCGCCCACCGTGCGATAGGCCAGGCGCACCTCGGGCAGGACCTCGCCCGTGTGGAAGCGGAAGTCGCGCACCGTCCACTGGCCCTCTCTGGGAGCGGGATAATCCGCGGCCAGCGTCGGGGGCGCGGCGAGGGCGAGTGCCACGCCGAAGGCCAGGCACAGAGCCACAGCAAATATGAGCGGTCTCGGAATTCTCACTGTCCACCTCCCTGGGTGACGCGGTGGACCTCGCTTGCGCGGGGCCACATCGTCTTGCTGTTCTGGTGGCCCGATACTGCGGCCGACGCCTTGGAATGTCGATGTCGCCGCAGGCGTGCAGCCGAGGCGCCACGGACACCCAGGCATGCGCAAATGCGCGGATATCCGTCATAAGACAGCGAAATCGTGTCGCCGGCGCGCCGGGTCGCGCGCAAATACATTGTACGCCAACGGGTCGTCCACTGCCGTTGTCCGAAGCGCGCTTGCCGGCAGAGCGCGTTTCGGCATGATCGGCCGGCCTTTCGTTCCTGGAGGCGGGGCGGAGCTGACAAGTGATGCGCGCGCTGATTCTCGGCGGGACCGGCTCGACCGGACGGGCACTCATCCGGCAGCTGCAGGGCGGCGCCGCGCCCGCCGAGGTGAGCGTGGTGTCGCGAACGGCCACCAGCCTGCCGGGCGCCGTTCGGGTGCTGACGGGCAGCTACGGCGATCTGGCCGGCACCGAGCCGTTTCGGAAGGCGCTGGCGGGCGTGGATGCGGTCGTGCACCTCGCCGACGGCCTCTCGGTCCTGCAGGAGCCCCGGCCCGCATCCGCCGCCGCGGAGGAAGCCGGCCGCCTGATCGCCGCCTCGGAGCGGCTCGCCTTGGCGGTGCGCGAGGCCGAGGTGCCGCTTCTGGTGTATATCAGCTCCATCAAGGCGCTGTGCGACGAGGACGACAGCCGGGTGCTGACGGAGACGTGCGCCTCGCGGGCCACCACGCTCTACGGCGGAGCCAAGCTGCGCCTGGAACAGGTCATGGCGAGGGCGGTGGCCGGCTCCGCCACGCGGCTCGCCATCGTGCGCAATCCGGCGATGTACGGGGCGGCTAAGGGGGGCAGCGTACGGCGCCTGCTGAAGCTCGCCGACACCGGCCTCCCGCTGCCCCTCGGGGGCCTCGCCAATCGTCGCAGCCTGCTCGCCATCGACAACTGCGCGAGTGCGCTTGCCGCCATCGCCCGCGCTCCGCCCCAGACGGCGGCCGGCACCTACCACATCCACGACGGCCCAGCTCTGAGCACGACGGAGATCGTCGCGACCCTGCGGACGGCCCTCGGCCGGCCGGGCCGTCTGCTTGCGGTGGGCGCAGTGGCCGCCGCTGTGGCCAAGCGGCTCCCGCTCATAGGCCCGGCCGCGCGCCGCCTCTACGGCTCCCTGGAGGTATCGGATGCACATTTCCGCCACACCTTCCGTTGGACGCCCGTCATCGAGACGAAGGCGGCCCTGGCGGAAATGGCCGCGGCCTGGCGTGGCGAGTTCGGCCACGCCTCCCGCCTCCCTCCCAAGACGGCCCGTCGTGCACGAGAGGCCTGACCCGGGCTATGGCGCGCGGGCGGCCTGGCTGCTCACGGCGGCCTGGACGGGCATGGGCGTGCTGCTGTGGGCCATGTTCCCCATGACGGCCGCGGTGCTGCTGCCGCTCTGCTGCATCGCGCCGCTCGCCTGGATCATGGCGCAGCGGCAGCGCCTTCCCCGCTATCCCATCGCGCCGGCCACGGCAGTGCTCGGCGTTGGCGCCCTCTACCTCGCCATCAACGCCTCCTGGTCGCTCAGCCCGGATTCGGCGGTACGCGCCGTGGTGCTCTTCTTACTCATGGTGGCGACGCTGCACGCGGTTCTGGGCACGCTGCCCGAGCTGGAGCCGCCGCCTCTCCTTGCGATGGCCGCGGGCGTGCTGGCGGGCCTGGCGGCGGCCGGCGTGCTGCTCTGCGTCGAGGTCTACGGCGACCAGGTGGTGCGCCGGCTTCTGATCCGCCTCGTGCCGGCCCTGCAGCCCAGCGCCAGCCACGTCGCGATGGACGCCGGACGGGCGATACACCTCGCACCGTACCTGACCAACGCCAGCGTCGGCGTGGTGACTTTGATGTTCTGGCCCGCCGCGCTGATCGCTGCCCGGCTCGGCCTGCTGCGGGCGTGGAAAATCCCCGCAACCATCGCGACCGCGGTGGTTGTAGCAACGTTGCTCGGCACCGAGCACGGCACGTCCCAGATGGCGTTTGTGGGTGCGGGCCTCACATTCGCTCTGTTTCGGGTGCGACCGCAGATGGCCAAGGCGCTCCTGGTCACGGGCTGGGTGGCCGCGACCCTGCTGGTGGTCCCGGCGGTCTCCCTCCTCTACAGGGCCGAGGCCTATCGGGCGCCCTGGCTGCCGCAGAGTGCGCGACACCGCGTGGTGATCTGGCAGATGACGGCCGCGCAGATTCCCAAGGCGCCCCTCCTTGGCGCCGGCATCGGCAGCGCCCGCGTGCTGCGCGAGGCGGCCGACGCGCAAGGGCTCACGGCTCCCGGCACCACGTTCCGGCTCTCGCCCAGCCTGCACAGCCACAACGCCTACCTGCAGGTCTGGTACGAGGCCGGCGCCGCGGGCGCGCTCATCCTGCTGGGCTTGGGGCTCGTCGTGCTGCGGTCGCTGACGCGGCTGGCCGAGGATATGCAGCCCTATCTGGCGGCAGCCTTCGCCGCCGGCGCCCTCCTGATCGCGACCGCCTACAGCATCTGGGCGCCGTGGTTCATGGCCTCGCTGGCCATGGCCGCTATCTTTGCAGGCCTTGGCGCGGCATTGCCTCAGCGGAAGGCGGCGTAGCGCGTGCGCCGGCCAGCCTCTCCAGGTTGGCGAGCAGCGCCGCCACGACCGCGGCGGCGCCCGCGAGCGCCAGCACCGGGTGCCAGATGGAGACGACGGCCAGAGCGACGAGAGCGGCGTTGGCAACCGCCGTACGCAGCACGACGGCCGAGGGCGGCGTGCCGCCGAGGACGGCGCGCTGGTAGGCGTGCTGGCGGTGCGGCTGCCAGGGCTTCTCGCCGCGGACCAGTCGCTTGAGAAGCGTGAGGGTGGCGTCGGCGATGAAATAAAGCGGCAGGATCACGGCCGCCGCCCACAGCCCGCGGCACGCCAGATCGATCATCAGCCACCCGAGCAGGAAGCCCAGCGCGATTGACCCCGTGTCGCCCATGAACACCTTGGCCGGGTGCCAGTTCCAGTAGAGATAGCCGGCCGTCGCGGCCGCCACGATCAGCGCCAGCTGATCCAGCGGATTGCCCGCGCCCGCAACAGTCGCGACCAGCACGTAGCCGGCCGCCACCGCCACGGCTTCCGCCCCGGCGATGCCGTCGATGCCGTCCATGAAGTTGAACAGGTTGACGAACCACAGCCAGGCGAGCCCGAGAGCCACCCGCTCCACCCCCACGGGCAACGCCGGCAGCAGGCGCTGCTCAGGGCCAAGGGAAGCCAGCAGAAGGATGACGGCTGTGGCATGCGCCGCCAGCCGCAGCACTGGAGAAAGCCCGCGCCGATCGTCGAACCAGGAGAGGAGCGCCAGGGCGGCGACCGTCGCCAGCAGCAGCATGTTGTTGCCCGCCGCCGGCCCCTGCCACAGCGGCCACAGCACCAGCGCCGCGGCGACGATGGCCGCGCCGGCCCCGGACGGCACAGGCACCTTGTGCATGCCGCGGTCGCTGGGCGGCTCCAGCTGTCCGTAGGCCAGCATCACCCGCCGGTAGAGCCCCGTCAGCCACCAGGCCAGTGCCAGGGCAAGGGCGGTGAGGATGGTCGCGTTCACGGCTCGGGGCTCCCAGGGTGGTTCGGGGACGAGCGTGCACAATGGCCGTGTGCGTTCTGTCTTCCTAGACCCGCTGCACCCCTGGGTTGTGGATCGGGTGAGGCGGGGTGAGATGGTGGGTGGTGAGATGGTGAGTTTGGGGCACAGATCTCTATCGGACAGCTGAGCTATTCGCCCTTGCTGTCAAAGACCGCCTTGACCACATGCCGACTGCCACTCACCACCGTTGCAGGAGTCCACCGCGCGTGTAAAAATCAGTATCAATCAAAGGCTAAGCCGGCTCGGATTGCGGGCCGCTGCCACACCACGGGAGGAGTTGCCTGATGTCCGACGCTGAGCGGGTCGCCTTCGCCGCAAGGCCCGAGTCCACCGGCAACGTCCGGGCGTCCAGGCCCATGACCGGCGCCGAGTTCCTGGAATCCCTGCGCGACGGGCGTGAGGTCTACATCTACGGCGAGCGCGTCAAGGATGTGACCACGCATCCGGCCTTCCGCAACACGGCGCGCATGATCGCGCGGCTCTACGACGCGCTGCACGACCCCAAGCACAAGGACAAGCTCCTGGTCCCGACCGACACCGGCAGCGGCGGCATGACCCACGCCTATTTCAAGTGCCCCAGGACGGTCGAGGAGTCGGTGGCCGGCCGCGACGCCATCGCCGAGTGGGCTCGCATCTGCTACGGCTGGCTCGGTCGCGCGCCGGATTACAAGGCCGCGTTCCTGGGCACGCTCGGCGCCAACGCCGAGTTCTACTCGCCCTGGCAGGACAACGCGAAGCGCTGGTACCGCTTCGCCCAGGAGCGCGTGCCGTTCGTCAACCATGCCATCATCCATCCGCCGGTGGACCGCAACAAGCCACCGCAGGAGGTGGGCGACGTCTACTGCCACGTGGAGAAGGAGACCGACGCCGGCATCGTCGTCTCAGGCGCCAAGGTGGTGGCCACCGGCTCGGCGCTCACCAACTACACCTTCGTCGCCCACCACGGCCTGATCCCCGTGGGCGACAAGAACTTCGCCGCCATCTTCATGATCCCGACCGGGGCGCCGGGGGTGAAGCTGATCTGCCGCACCTCCTACGAGATGACCTCTTCGGTGATGGGCAGCCCCTTCGACTATCCGTTGTCCTCCCGCATCGACGAGAACGACGCGGTGTTCATCCTCGACAAGGTGCTGGTGCCCTGGGAGAACGTGTTCTGCTACGGCGACGTGGAGAAGGCCAATAACTTCTTCCCCCAGACCGGCTTCCTGCCGCGCGCGCTGCTGCACGGCTGCACGCGGCTGGCCGTGAAGCTCGATTTCATCGCCGGGCTGCTGCTCAAGGCGGTGGAGGCGACGGGCTCCAAGGACTTCCGCGGCGTGCAGGCCAACGTCGGCGAGGTGCTGGTGTGGCGCAACCTGTTCTGGGGCCTCACCGAGGCGATGGTGCGCAACCCCAAGCCGTGGATCGGCGAGTACCTGCTGCCCGACATCGAGCCCGCCGGCGCCTACCAGATCACCTCCACCATGGCCTACAGCAAGATCAAGTACCTGATTGAGCAGACGGTGGCGTCGGGGCTGATCTACCTCAACTCGTCGGCGCGCGACTTCAAGAATCCGGCAATCCGCCCCTACCTCGACAAGTACATGCGCGGCTCCAACGGCTATGCCGCGGTAGACCGGGTGAAGCTGCTCAAGCTGCTGTGGGACTCGATCGGCACCGAGTTCGGCGGCCGGCACGAGCTCTACGAGATCAACTACGGCGGCTCCACAGAGGAGATCCGCCGCTACGTGCTGTTCGGCGCGCAGGCGCTGGGCACCGCCGACAACCTGAAGGACTTCGTCGACAAGTGCCTGGCCGAGTACGACCTCGACGGCTGGAAGGTGCCAGACCTCGCCAATCCGGATGAGCTGAGCCACCACCACCGCGCCAACGGCGCCGACCGTTCCAGCACGCCGTCCGGCCATGCGCCGACGGCCACGTCGGGTCCCGCGGCCCTGCGCCCGGTCGCCGGCGGCGATGCCGATGGCGGCGAGGTCGATAGCCCGAAGACGGACCGCCGCAGCTATCCCGGCGGGTTCCGCAATCCCTACGCGAGCTAGCCGCTCCCGCCGAGGCGGTGCCACCGCATCCTGTGGCACTGCCGTGACGCCCTGAAAGCCTGCCGCGGCGCGTGCATCGCAGCTGTGCCAGGCCCTGGCGCGCTCAGGCGCGTCTGGCTGCGCCTTGCCGGACCTCCCGGGCCTTGATAGAGGATTTCCCGTGTAAACAGCCGAAGGATTTTCTGCGTCTCACAATCTCACAGGATTTGAGCAGATTGCGATGAAGCAAACGAGCCTGGCGATCAAGGGCATGGACGTGGCATTGCCGCGCGTCCTTGTGCAAGTTGCCGCCGTTCTACTGGCCGCCCTGCTTCTGCTCTGGCCCGCCCTGATCAACGGCTATCCGTTCATCTTCATAGACACAAACCGGCATCTGTTTCTGACCTATGCGCCGGTCTTTACAAGCTATTTCTATACCGTGTTCGTCGTTGTCTCGAGTCTCAAGACCTCGCTTTGGGCAACGGCGCTCGCCCAGTCGGCGATCTCGGCGCACCTCCTCTTCCTTCTGAACAGGATCTATGGCGGAACCCTCAAGACCTACGCCCTGATGGTTTTGCTCCTTGCTGTGGTGTCGAGCCTGCCGCTGGTCGTAAGCTTGCCGATTGCCGATGCCTTTACCGGGGTCATGGTCCTGGCGCTTTATCTGCTCGGCCTGCATTTCGATCGGTTCTCGCTTCCGACGCGGATGTATCTCATCGGCATTGCCTGGCTGGCCATAGCGGTGCACCTCTCGCACATACCGATCGTCCTCGGATTGCTGTTTGTCGTGGGGCTCGCCGCGCGCCTCTGCAACAGGCCCTGGCGGCGCGTGCTCGAAGGTGTCGGCCTCGTCGGCATGTGCGCCGCCCTTGCCATCGGCGGGCATGTCGTCTTCAACAAGGTCGCGCATGGCCGGGCCACCTTGTCGCCCGTCGGCCAGACCTTCTTTCTCGCCAACCTCATCGAGTACGGACCGGCGCGCACGACGATCCAGGAGAGCTGCCTCGCCGCCGCCTACAAGCTGTGCGCCTACGTAGACACCCTGCCGACGGACGCAGAGGTGTTCCTGTTCGAATGGCCCGAGTTTGCCATGCGCGACCGCTTCATCGAGATGCGGGAGGAAGCGAGCGCGATCGTCATGAAGACGCTGCGCGATCGCCCGCTCGACGTTGCGAGGATGGTGCTCGGCAACTTTCTGCGCGCGCTTGTAACGGTCGGGCCTGAAGAAGCTTTCGCGGTCGATGACCGCCCCTTCGGGTCCAAGAAGGTCATGACGCCCGTTCTGCAGCACAAATTTGGCGAGCGGGAGGGGAGGGCGTTCCTGGGCAGCCTGCAAAGCCGGGATCGTTGGCCGGCAGCGACCGTCGATCTCGTCCACGGCCTCATCTTCCCCCTCGTCGTCGCCGCGCTCCTCGTTCTTTGTCTGGTGGGCTGGCGGCGGGGCGCCCGGCACGGCGTGGCGTTTGCGGTCTATGCCGCGCTCGCCTACGCGGGAAACGCCCTCGTCTGCGCGACCTTCTCGGGCGTCCACGGGCGCTATCAGGCGCGGGTGTCCTGGCTCCTGGTGGCGGCGATCGCCGTCATGGTGCTGCAGGCCTTCTCCCACCGGTGGGGGGGCATGACCGCTGAGCAGCGGGCGTAGGACGTTGGCGCGCTTGACGGACCCGTGCCGCTCAACCCAAGCTCGGGCGATCCTGCAGCATGGACGGGCGGAGACATGACACGGCTGGCATTCATCGGCTTCGGCGAGGTGGGGCAGACCTTTGCCAAGGGTCTCTCCGGCAAGGACGGCGTTGCTGTCGGCGCCTACGACCTCAAATTCGACGACGCCGGGGTGCGAGGCGGCATGATCGCCCGCGCCGAGGCACTGGGCGTGCGCGTGGCGGCGGACGCAGCCGATGCCGCGCGCGAGGCGCGCGTCGTCATCTCGGCGGTGACGGCGGCGGCGGCCGGCGAGGTGGCGGCGGCTGCGGCGCGCTATCTGAAGCCGGGGCAGATCTTCCTCGACATCAACTCGGCCTCGCCCAACACCAAGCGGACCGCGGCGGGAAACGTGGCGGTCTCGGGTGCCGACTACGTGGAGGGCGCGGTGATGGCGGCGGTGGCGGGGCCGGGCCTCAAGGTGCACATCCTGGCGGGCAGCGCGGCGGCGCAGGCGGCGGCGGACCTCCTCAACCCGCTTGGGCTGAACCTGACGCCGGTGGCGACCGAGATCGGGCGGGCCTCGGCCACCAAGCTGTCGCGCAGCATCGTCATCAAGGGCATCGAGGCGATCCTGGTGCAGTGCGCCGCTGCGGCCCGGCGCTGGGACGTGGAGGCCGACGTGATCGCGAGCTTGCAGCGGACCTATCCGGGCATCGACTGGCCGAGCCAGGTGGAGTACGCGGCCGAGCGGGTGGGCAAGCACGGGTTCCGCCGCGCCCAGGAGATGCGCGAGGCCGCCGCCATGGTGGCCGACCTTGGCCTGGACCCAGCGTTGTGTGAGGGCATTGCCGCCGTGCAGGAGAAGGGTGCAAAAACATGACCGACCAAACGACCGTGCCTCTCGATCTGTCCGGCCGGCGCCGGCCGCGCTTCCGGCTGCCGCCCGACGCCTGTGACGCTCACTGCCACGTATTCGGCCCCGGCGCCCGCTTTCCCTACGCTCCAGGGCGGCGCTACACGCCGCAGGACGCGCCCAGGGAGGCGCTGGCGGCCCTGCACGCGCACCTGGGCGTCAGCCGCGCGGTGATCGTCCAGGCGAGCTGCCACGGCACCGACAATGCCGCCATGCTCGACGCCATCGCCGCCGCACCCGACCGCCTGCGCGGGGTGGCCATCGTCGACGATACTTTCGACGACAGGGCGCTGGAGCGCCTGCACGCCGGCGGCGTTCGCGGCGTGCGTTTCAACTTCGTGCGCCACCTGGGCGGCACTCCGGACATGGAGGTGTTCGACCGCGTGATCCCGCGGCTCGTCCCGCTCGGCTGGCACGTGGTGCTCCACCTCGACGCCCCCGACATCGTTCCGCTCAGCCCCATGATCCGCGCCCTGCCGGTGCCCTTCGTGGTCGACCACATGGGCCGCGTCGATGCCAGCCTCGGGCCGGACCAGCCGGCGCTGCAGGCACTCCTGGAGCTCGCCAGGCTCGACAACTGCTGGATCAAGGTGAGCGGCTCGGAGCGCATCAGCGCCCCGCCGTTCTCCGACGCCGTGCCCATCGCCGCCCGCATCATGGCGGCGATCCCGGACCGCGTGCTGTGGGGAACGGACTTCCCGCACCCGAACCTCAAGGTTGAGGTGGATGAGGCGGATCTGGTGGACCTGGTGCCGGCGTTCGCGGAGAGCGAGGCGGCGCAGCGGCGTCTGCTGGTGGACAATCCGGCGCGTCTGTATGGGTTCTGAGTGGGGTCAGACCCCTCGTCTCGGCCGGCGAGCAAGACGTTGGCGCAGATGCGGCGGGTCGGACGCCGTCGAGGACCGAATGACCACACCCTACGCCGGCAGCAACATCACCGGGACGACCGGCGTCATCGCCGTCGACAAGGTGGGCAATCATATCCGCTTCTACGACCCGGAGAGCCTGCGCGAGATCAAGAGCTTCGCGGCGCCGGAGCCGGCGGCGCACGAGCTGGCCATCTCCCACGACCGGCGGCTGGCCTTCGTGCCGCTGTACGGCGACGGCATCTATGGGAACAACAAGAATCCCAACAACAAGATCCTGGTCATCGACCTCGAGGTGCAGGCCCTCGCCGATGTCATCGACCTCGGGGAGATGACGGCGCCGCATGGGCTGGTGGCCACCTCCGACGGCAAGCTGTGGGTGGTGGCCGACATCCCCAACAAGCTCATCGTCGTCGATCCGGCGCGGCGGGAGATCGAGGCAAGCTACGACTGCCCCTCCAAGGGCGCGCACCAGATGACGCTGCTGCCCGACGAGTCGAAGGTGTACGTCTCGTGCAAGGAGGGCGACCTCGCCGTCTTCGACCGCGGGCGCCGAACCTGGACCGCGGCGGTGCCGCTGCGCGCACCAGGCATCATGACCGGCAACGGCAGCGGCAGCGAGGGCGTGATGTCGACACCGGCGGGCGACCGGCTCGTCGCCATCGACAACGCCAACAATGACCTGCGAGTGATCGACACCCGCACCGACACCGAGGTCGACCGCGTGCCCCTCGCCTCGAGCCCGCCGACCAACCCCAAGCGCTCGCGCCTGGCCAAGCTGATGTTCTCGCCCGACGGGCGTTATCTGGTAGCCACCAGCTACGCCAGCGCGCTGGCCTGGGTGATCGATGCGATGGACCTGCGCCGCCAGACCCCGGTGCCCGTCGCCAAGGGACCGCAAGGCATGGCCTTCCCGCCCGACGGCAAGTCCGTCGTGGTAGCCAGCCACGACAGCGGCCTCCTCACCCGCATCGACCTGACCGAGCCCCGCGCCGTGGCCGCCTACGACGGCGGCTCCGGCATCGAGGTGCTGGCGTGGTACTAAGCCAGGCCTAGGCGGCGCCGTAGGCCGCAGCGGCTATATCCAAGCGCGCTTGCTCCCGCCATGCTACTCGGCCAGCCATTTTGCGAACTGCCGCTTCATCTCTTCATGAGGAATGTCGTTGCACGGATCGGAGGCCTCTGCCTCCAGCACCTTGATCACCACGTCGAGGTGATAGGCGATGTCCTCCAGAGTGGCACTGTCCGGCAGGCGGTCGAGGAGAGCGCGCACCTCGTCCTTGGCGGAGAGCTTTGGTTTGACAGCAATTTCGGCCGTGTCTGGCATGAAGTGCTCCGCTGCTCGCATGAGCAGACCTCAAGCTAGGCGCATTTGTTGGATTCAGCAAGAGCAATGCAGGTGGACACGGGCCTCGGTCCCGGACGACACTTTCGCCCAACGAGCCGCCCGGGGAGCCGCCCGGGGCACGCACCCGCGGCCAAAGAACGAATACGAAGGGAGAACGTCGCTTGGACGCGAAGCTGGACGCGGGCTTGCGCAGCGCCTCGGCCAATGGGGTAATCTCCGTCCGCGGGCTGTCGCTCAAGTACGGCCGCGGCCAGAAGGGCGTGCTGGCGCTCAGCGACATCTCCTTCGGCGTGGCCGAGGGCGAGTTCATCGTCGTGGTCGGCCCGTCCGGCTGCGGCAAATCCACCCTGCTCAAGGTGCTGGCCGGCCTGCTGCCCCAGACGGAAGGCGAGGCCGACCTCAAGGGCACGCCCATCCGAGGGCCGCGGCGCGACATCGGCGTGGTGTTCCAGTCGCCGGTGCTGTTCCCCTGGCGCAGCGTGCTCGGCAACGTCTTGCTGCCGGCCGATGTGCAGCGCCTCGACCCGAACGAGATGCATAAGCGTGCGTTGGAGCTCATCGACCTCGTAGGTCTTACCGGCTTCGAGGACCGCTACCCGCGCGAGCTGTCGGGCGGCATGCAGCAGCGTGTCGGCATTGTCCGCGCCCTGATCCACGATCCGGCCATCCTGCTGATGGACGAGCCGTTCGGCGCCCTCGATGCCATGACGCGCGAGAGCATGAACGTGGAGCTGCAGCGCATCTGGATGGAGCGGCGCAAGACCGTGCTGTTCATCACCCACTCCACCGCGGAGGCCGTGTTCCTGGCCGACCGCGTGATCGTCATGACGCCGCGCCCGGGCCGCATCGGCGACGAGTTCGCGGTGGACCTGCCGCGACCGCGCAGGCTCGACGTCATGAACACGGAAAGATTTGGCGCCTACGTGCGGCGCGTGCGCGCCGCGCTCAACCCCGGCGGAGGAGGCCTCGACTGATGCGCCGCGGACCCGTCTCGTTCGTGCTCCGCCTCCTGTTCATCGCCGTCCTGGTGGCGGCATGGGAGGGGGCTGTCGTTCATTTCAAGACGCCGGCCTACATCATGCCGGCGCCTTCCACCATCGCCTACGCGATGTACAACGGCATCGCCAGCAACATCTACGTCGCCCACCTCTGGGCCACCCTCGCCGAGACGCTGCTCGGATTTGCCACGGGCTGCGCGCTGGCCTTCCTGCTCGGCACCGTGGTGGCGCTGTCGCGCACCGTGGAGTACTACCTCTACCCCATCATCATCATGTTCCAGGCGATGCCCAAGGTGGCGCTGGTGCCGCTCATCCTCGTCTGGTTCGGACTGGGGCTCACCTCCAAGGTGGTGAGCGCCGCGCTGGTGGCGTTCTTCCCGCTGATGGTCAACACCATCGTCGGGCTGCGCTCGGCGGATGAGGACCGGGTGAACCTGATGCGCTCGCTGTCGGCCTCGCGCTGGCAGATCTTCCACATGCTGCAGCTCCCCAACGCGCTGCCCTACATCTTCGCCGGGCTGGAGATCGCCATGATCTTCGCGCTGATCGGCGCCATCGTCGCGGAGCTGATCAGCTCCGAGCGCGGGCTGGGCATGCTCATGCAGAGCATGAGCTTCACGATGGACGTGGCCGGCCAGTTCTCGATTCTGTTCATCCTGTCGGTCCTCGGGCTGATCCTGAACGGCGCCGTCACGCTGGTGCGGCGGCGCGTGCTGTTCTGGGATACCTCGCGCGATGCCGACGCCAACGAGGCAAGCCAAACCAAGGGAGAGGTCTACTGATGAAGCGCTTGATCGCATATGCGGCCGTCGTGGCCGGGCTGGTTGCCGCATTCCTCGCGGGCCCGGCGGACGCCCAGGTCCAGACCGTGCGCGTCGGCTGGTGCGCGAAGACGGTGAGTTCCGCCGCGGCGCCTTTCGCCATCGCGACCAAGCTCGGGTGGTTCGAGAAGGACGGCATCAAGGTCACCGTGGTGCCCGTTCCTGGCTCCACCGACTGCATGAAGCTGGTGGCGACCAGGGAGCTGCAGGCGTCGCTGCCGTCGGTCGAGCCGCTGGCGATCATCCGGCCGCAGGGCGTGAAGGCGAAGTTCTTCTACACCGCCTACCAGAGCAACATCTACGGGATCGCCGTGCCGGAAGGCAGTCCCGCGAAGTCGATCACCGACCTCAAGGGCAAGAAGATCGGCGTCACCTCCATGAGCTCGGCAGGCGTGATCGTGGCGCGCGCGCTGGCCAAGGCGGCCGGCATGAACCCGGACAGCGACATCTCCATCATCGTCGCGGGCGAGGCCGCGCAGACGGCGGCGCTCCTCAACTCCAAGCAGGTCGATGCGCTGTCGCAGTTCGACACCCAGTACGCGATGACCAACAACGCCGGCGCCAAGGTGCGTGTGCTCGAGAACCCCGAGATCAAGAAGTTCCCCTCCAACGGCTTCGTGGCGCTGGAGGAGTTCCTCGCCAACAACCGCAAGCAGGCCGTGGCCCTGGCGCGCGGCTACGCCAAGGGCCAGGTTTTCGCCATCGCCAACCCCGAGGCCGCCATCCGCATCCTGTGGGAGGTATTTCCGCAGACCAGGGCCACCGGCAAGGACGAGGCGACCGCGCTCAGGGACGACCTCATCACGCTCGATGCCCGCGCCAAGAACTGGCGCTACGAGCCGGTGGGCGGCACGCGCTGGGGCGACAACGTGGAGGCGAACTACCAGAGCTATCTCGACTGGCTGCTGGCGCAGGGCATCATCAAGACAAAGACGGACGCCAAGGACCTCGTCACCAACGACCTGCTCGACGAGATCGACAACTTCGACCCCGCCACCCTGGCCGCCGAGGCAAAGGCGTACAAGGCGAAGTGACGCCTCAGGCAGCGTCCAACGCTTTAGAGCCCCTAAGTTTCACACCTCGACGTCAGCGCCATTGCCACGCTGTGACGGTCGCAATCGCTTAATGTGAGCTGTGGCTTATGGGTATACACGCTACGATTGCGAATCGCCCTAAAAAGTAACCATGGTGCATGCTGCCTTCCAACTCGCCAAGCGCGGCGTCCGCTCGCCCTCCGCGACCCAACCGTTGGCCGCGGGCTGGCGATGTGTCTCACAACGGCCACGCAAGCAGGGGCTGCTCGTCGCCACGATGCTTGGCCTCCTGCTCCTCTCTGCCACAGGTTCGGCTTGGCGCGAAATTGCTCCTGCGGTGTATGCTTCATTGCGGGGCAGCGGCCTAGTCTTGATCCTGCTGTGCATCCTCGGCCGTACTTGGTGCACGCTCTACATGGGCGGCAGGAAGAATCGCGAACTGATCACTAGAGGCCCCTATTCAACGATGCGCAACCCGCTCTACCTGTTCTCAATCGTCGGTACGGTGGGGATTGGATTGCTTGCGGGCAGTGTCATGGCCGCGCTCCTGTTAGGTAGTATTGCCCTGGCGGTTTTCTCGTACACCGTGCGAAGGGAGGAGGCATCCCTCGAAGATGCGTTCGGTGAGGCGTTTCGAGCATATGCCGCGCGGGTTCCTCGCTTTTGGCCGCTTCTGTCGGCGTGGCAGGATGCCGACGAAGTGGTCGTCAAACCGCGCTTGATCGTCCGCACGTTTGCCGACGCCAGTCTATTCCTGGTGACCTTGCCTCTGATCGGTCTAAGGGATTTGCTGCAGCGCCAGGGCTCGTTGACCATCCTGCTGGAGGTGCCATAACTGATGGCGTGGCGCTGAAAAGATGGCGCCGTCTGCGCCCCGAATGCTTCGACGTTGAGGTCGAGAAGGCCGGGGTGCGGTACAGATTCGTCGATCTGGAAGGCCAGTCGTGCCGTCTTATTGGGTAGCGTCTTTCTTTTGAACGTTGGACTTGCTTGGTTTTATCAACGGTATTTGCCGCACGCAGCGATTTATCTACTTAAACAAGAAGCGGGCCTTGCGGCAAAAGCGGGCCTGAAAATTCTATCGTAGCTCGCAGGTATAGCTGCAACTCTCGCGGCCGCTGTGGTCGGCGCGTACCTCAAGGGCTGGCTGCACCTCTCATCCTAAGGAAGTCTAGTCGCGGATCTCCTTCATCAGCGCCTTCGCAGAACGGCACGCCTCATCGGCCTCGCCGAACGGGCAGGATCTCGATAGGAGTTGCCTGGCACGGCTATGGTCTTTGTCGATACCGATCCCTCGGATCAGGTGAAGCCCAATCATGGTGCAAGCCCACGGGTCGCGACGGTCGCAGGCCGCCGTGAAGGTTTGGATGGCACACGGGACGCCATCGCCGGAATCCATGGCGGCGGCCCGATTTGTGCAGCCCGACACGATGCCCAGTGCGCAGGCCCGCAGAAAGAGCGCCTCCGATACCGGATTGGGCCTGACCTTCTGCAGGATTACGGCAGAGCCGTAGCAGTCGATCGCGTCGCCGGTCCCGCAGTTGCGCACGCACGCCTCCAGTGTGCTCTCGCAGCGTTTCTCGGAGTACGAGAATTCCGTCTCGCGTGCCGGCATGATATCGGCCGGGCACTTATCGAGGCTCGGAAGCCAATCCGGCCGGGTTGCCTCCATGCTCTCCAGCATCGCCCGCGCCGCGTCGGTGGCGTTTGCCGGCAAGGCATGCAACCCGGTCGACGCGAGGACAAGAGCCGCCAAAGTCAGGCGCGAAGCCCAGTAGGTCACTTTCCCCCTCCTTGAGCCAGAGTCCCCGGCCGCGATTCCACCCTCCAACCACACCCCAATGACTGTCCCGCTGTCCCCTGCGGCAGCCTGCCGCCACGCCACACCGGTGCGACAGGGTCAGAGCACCCCGGCGCTTCTCACCCCGCCAGCCGCTCCAGCTCCTCCAGGATGGCGCCGCCCATCTCGGCGGTGCCGACTTTGCGCATGTTGGGCTGCATGATGTCGGGGGTGCGCAGGCCCCGGCTCAGCGCGCCGGCGATGGCGTTGTCGATCAGGTCGGCTTCCGTGGGCAGACCGTAGGAGTAGCGCAACGCCATGCCGTAGCTGGCGATGGCGGCGATCGGGTTGGCGAGGCCTTTGCCGGCGATGTCGGGCGCGGAGCCGTGCACCGGCTCGTAGAGCGCCTTGCGCTTGCCGGTCTTGGCGTCTGGCGCGCCGAGCGAGGCCGAGGGGAGCATGCCGATGGAGCCCGTCAGCATGGCCGCCTCGTCGGACAGCATGTCGCCGAACAGGTTGTCGCACACGATCACGTCGAACTGCTTGGGATCGCGCACCAGTTGCATGGCGCAGGCATCCGCGAGGATATGCTGCAGCTCCACGTCCTTGGCCTCGTGCGCGTGCACGCGCGTGACCACCTCGTTCCACAGCACGCCCGTACGCATGACGTTGCGCTTCTCGGCGGAATGCACCTTGTTGCGGCGCTTGCGGGCGAGGTCGAAGGCGACGCGGGCGATGCGCTCGATCTCGCTCGTCGTGTACACGGTGGTGTCCACGGCGCGCTTCTGGCCGTCCTCCAGCGTGACAATCTCCTTGGGCTCGCCGAAATAGGTGCCGCCGGTCAACTCGCGCAGGATGAGGATGTCGAGGCCCTCCACCTTCTCGCGCCTCAGTGAGGAGGCCTCGGCCAGGGCCGGATAGCAGATGGCGGGGCGCAGGTTGGCGAACAGGTCGAGGTCCTTGCGCAGGCGGAGCAGGCCCGCCTCGGGGCGGATCTCGTAGGGCACCTTGTCCCACTTGGGCCCGCCCACCGCGCCGAACAGGACGGCGTCGGCCGCCTCGGCCTTGGCGAGCGTCTCGCCGTCGAGCGGCACCCCGTACTTGTCGATGGCGGCGCCGCCGACGAGGCCGGTCTCGGTCTTGAGCTCCACCTTCCCTTCCTTGTTGAAGAAGGCGACGATGCGCTCCACCTCGGCCATCACCTCGGGGCCGATGCCGTCGCCGGGCAGGAGCAGGAGAGATTGTGCAGTCATGGGCGCCCCCCAAGGACGTTCGCGGGTTGTGTTGCGCCCTAGCTAGCCGTCCGGGCCACGCGGCGCAAGGCCGCTATCCGCCGCGAAGGCCGGCTGCTCGCAGCCGCCGATGTCAGTCGTGCGGCTTCTGGCCAACGATGCCGCGATAGATCTCCGCCAGAGGGATCGACACCGCCAGCGCCGGGATATCGATGACGCGCTCAAGGCCGACAATCTCCTCCGGCAGCTCGGGGATGCTGCCATCCGCAGCCCGCAGCCACAGCCAGCACCGAGCCTCGTCCTGGCTGGCGACAACATAGGCATGGAGCGAGGCGATGCTCGTGTACTCGGCTAGCTTGACGTTGAGGTCCATCTCCTCGGTCGTCGGGGAGAGCACCTCGACGATCGCGGCCGGCACCTCCGTCGTCAGATCTTGCAATGCTCCAGGCATGGAAGCCGACATGGGCTCCACCAGCACGTCGGGATAGCGCACGGTGGCCTCCGTCTCGACGCCGCGGCTATGTCCTGTCACCACCCAGATATCGGCATCGAGCCGCCGCCCGAAGGCGGAGATGAAGCGCTGCGCAATGAGGGAATGGGCCAGGCTGCCACCCGTCATCTGTTGTACGATCCGCCCCCTGTCGTACTCGAACCGGCCCTCGGCCTGCGAGGCCACGAACTTGAGGAAGGCGGCCTTGTCGACCTTGATGTGCGCGCTGACGTTCACGAGCCTGCTGATGTTTCGGTTGAACCCTTTCCGATCATCCAGGATAGCATGTCGGTCCGGCAGATGGCTACCGCGCGGACCACCAGCCTCGCCGATTGCCGGCGAAGCCGCTCCATCCTCCCCTGCGGCATCCGCCCCTACCCCAGCAGCGGCAAGGCCACGGCCAGCGTATAGCCGTTGAGCATGAGGAGGACGCCCAATCCGGCCAGACCGGCGCTCAGGCCGAGGAGCATGAAGTTGCCGATGATCAGGTGCACGGAGGCCAGCACGACGGCGATCTGGATCAGCGCCTGGCTCCAGTCGAAGTAGGGGTCCTTGCGCAGCGCCACGTCGCGCTCGATTTCCAGCGCCTTGCCCTTGGCGACCAGCCGGTCGGTGCCGTCGTCCGGGTCCTTCTTCAGCCTGTCGGCCTCCGCGCGGTAGCCCTTGGCTTTGTCCTCGAGCGCCTTGCGGGCGGGCGCGGCCATGCCCGGCTCGGCGGCGAGCCGCAGCTCCACCTCGTCGGCGGCCAGCGTGTAGGACGTGCGGCGGATGGTCTTGGCCTGGTAGAAGGCCCAGGTGTTGGAGGCCTCGATGTTGGCGCGGGTGGCGTCCTTGGCGGCATTGGCGCCACCCACGCCGCAGATGGCGAGCAGCACGGCCAGCACGCCGATGTAGACGCCCACCCACTTGTTCAGCTCTTCCTTGTCGGCCTTCAGGCGATCGAGAACATCATCCATGGACATGCGCCACCTCCCCGCGGTGCATCTGGATTGAGCAGCTTACCGGTCGGTCAAACTCGGCTTGGAACAAGCGCGTTCCGGTCGAGCATCGTGCCGTCCGGGTTCAGACGATAGACGATGGGCACGCCGGTTGCCAGCTCACGCGCCACGATCTCCTCTCCGCTGAGCCCTTCCAGCCGCATGATGAGTGCCCGCAGCGAGTTGCCGTGGGCGGCCACCAGCACGTTGCGGCCTGCCTTTACCGCCGGCCGGATCTCGGCCTCGTAATACGGCAGCACGCGGGCGGCGGTGTCCTTGAGGCTCTCGCCGCCGGGCGGGGCGATGTCGTAGCTGCGGCGCCAGATGTGCACTTGGCTTTCGCCCCACTTGGCGCGCGCCTCGTCCTTGTTGAGGCCGGACAGGTCGCCGTAGTCGCGCTCGTTGAGCTTCTGCGACTTCTGCGTCGGGAGGCCCTCCTGCCCCAGCTCCTCCAGCATGAGGTCGAGGGTGTGCTGGGCGCGCAGGAGATCGCTGGTGAAGGCCACGTCAAACCTGTAGCCCCCGGCTTTGAGCAGCCGGCCGGCGGCGCGGGCCTCGGCCACGCCCGCCTCGGTGAGGTCGGGGTTCTTCCAGCCCGTGAACAGGTTGAGATTGTTCCACTGGCTTTCCCCGTGACGCACGAGAACGAGCACGTTGTCCATATCGTGTCTCCAAGGGGTCAGACCCCTCGCCTCTTCCATTGAGTTTTCGCACGACCGTCTGCGCGAGGGGTCTGACCCCTTTTCAATCCGGCAGCTCAATCGAGCCCGAGCACATCCATCATGCTGTAGAGCCCCGGCCCCTTGCCGCGCCCCCACAACGCCGCCTTGACGGCGCCGCGGGCGAAGATGCCGCGGTCGGCGGCCCGGTGCTTGAGCTCGACGATCTCGCCCTCGGCCGCGAGCAGCACGCTGTGGTCGCCCACCACGCTGCCGCCGCGCAGGGTGGCAAAGCCGATGTCGCCGCGCCGGCGCGCGCCGGTGTGGCCGTCGCGCACACGCACGCTCGCCTTGTCGAGATCGACGCCGCGGCCCTCGGCGGCGGCCCGGCCCAGCATCAGGGCGGTGCCCGACGGGGCGTCGATCTTGTGCCGGTGATGCATCTCCAGCACCTCGATGTCGAAGTCGGCATCGAGGGCCGCGGCGACCTTGCGCGTAAGAGCCACCAGCAGGTTGACGCCCAGGCTCATGTTGCCCGAGCGGATGACGGTGGCGTGGCGGGCCGCGGCAGCGATCTTGGCCTCGTCGTCGGCGCTCAAGCCGGTGGTGCCCAGCACGTGCACGATGCGGGCGTTGGCGGCGAGCGCGGCGAAATCCACCGACGCCGCCGGGACGGTGAAGTCGAGCACCGCGTCGGCCTTGGCGAACAGCTCCGGCGCATCGTCGGTGATGACGACGCCGAGCTTGCCCAGCCCCGCCAGCAGGCCTGCGTCCTGGCCCAGGGCAAGGGAGCCCTCGTGCTCCGCCGCGCCGATCAGGGTGCAGGCCTCGTTGCCATGCACGGCGCGGATCAACTCGCGCCCCATGCGGCCCGCCGCTCCCATGACGGCGATCTTCATCTTGCTCATCCGGCTGGCCTCCGACGGTCCGGGTATAGCAACGCGCGATGATTGCGCAAAGGGAGGCCGCCGCGACCGGAACGGGTCAGACCCCTTGGGACCGGCGCCGGAGCTTCAATCGCAACGGAGGAGGCGAGGGGTCTGGGGCGCCGTCTGCGGCCAGCTGCCTTTACGCCTCGGCCTTGGGCGGCAGGATCTGCCGGCCTCTGTACTTGCCGGTCTTGAGGTCGATGTGATGCGGGCGGCGCTGCTCGCCCGAGTCCTTGTCCTCGATGTAGGCCGGGGCCTGGAGCGAATCGGCGGAGCGGCGCGTTCCGCGCTTCATGCGGGACACTTTCTTGCGGGGAACGGCCATAGCGGGTGTCTTTCTTGCTTGGCTTGGCTGAGTTGGCGGGCTTTCAACAGGCTCGGCCCCGGCGCTGCCGCCGGGGCTCGTAAGATCGCGGGGGCTTATAGCGTCATTCGCGGACCCTGAACAAGTGGGGGCTTCTCCAGGCTCCTCTCCAGGCTCGGGGTCCTGTGCGGCGCTCTCTGCTGGGGCGACCGCGGCGGAGCCGTGCGCGTCTCGATGCGGGGCACCGGCACACACGAGAAGTCGGCCCGCGAGGCGCGCATTCTTACCGCGAGCCGCGAGGCCAGCCGGCCGGTGACGTCGGTCGGAGCCCCGGCGGTGCGCTCGATCGGGTTCGGCAGAACCGCCGCCAGGAGCGCGGCCTCCTCGGCCGTCAGCCGGGCGGCGCTCTTGCCGAAATGCGTCTCCGCCGCGGCCTCGGCACCGAACACGCCGTCGCCCCACTCCGCGATGTTGAGATAGATCTCCAGGATGCGCCGCTTGGGCCAGAGCGCCTCCACCAGATAGGCGAGGCCGATCTCGATGGCCTTGCGCACATAGCTGCGGGAGGGCCAGAGGAACAGGTTCTTCACCACCTGCATGGTGATGGTGCTGCCGCCGCGGTCGCTCTCGATGGCCTCCTCGATGGCGCTCCAGTCCACTCCGCGGTGGCGGCAGAAGCCCCCGTCCTCCGAGAGGATGACAGCCCGCATCAGGTGCGGCGAGATGCGCGCCAGCGGCACCCAGGTGCGCTCGATCTCGGTGCCGGCCAGGCTGCGGCCGACCATCAGGGCGGATATGGGCGGATTGACCCAGCGGTAGAGCACGGCAAGCGCGAGCACGGCAACGACGAGGCCGGTCGTGCCGATAGCGGCGGCGCGAAGCGCACGGCGGGCATAGGGGAGGGCGCGGCGAAGATCGGGCGGCCGCCTCGCCGTGCCTTCCGACGGCAGCGGGCGCGGGAGCGATGCCGGGAAGGGCGGCGCACGCCGCTCCGGTGCCTGCCAGGCCGCGGCAGCCTCGACCGGGAGGGTCCAAGCGGGCCGAGCCAGGACGCCCGGCGCGGCGGCTGCGGCCCGCTCATCCTCGGGCCGGAGCGGCTCGTGCTGGGGACTGGGCGAGGCTTCGGCCGCAGTGTCGGCGGCAGCCGGGCGGGCATCGCTGAGAGCGAGCTGCGCCTTCTCGCCCACCTCCTCCCGTCGCTGCGCCGCCTCCGGTCGATGCGCCTGCTGGGTTAACAGAGTTTCCGGCGCAACTGTCGCGGCGAGGCCATCGGGGGCCTCGCCGACCTCGGCGGGGAGAGCAGGGGCGGTATGGAGAGCTCGGCTCTCGTCGAGCTGTGGCTCCAGCGCCCCGTTTTCGTGGTCCTGGCGGCCGATCTGGGGATCGGCGGCCTCCTGCCACGGCTGGAGTGCCGGCGGCTCCTGCGCAGTCCTGGCGGCCGCGGCAAGGCCTTCGGCAGGCTGCTCCTCAGCGCCAGGCTCGCTTACCGCGCCGGCTTCGGATCGCTTCTCCTCGCCGCCAGCCGCCCCCCGCTCGGGTGGAGGCGGTGCAACCAGTACAACCGGGGGCGGTGCGGCCTCTGGCACCGGTTCCGCGGCAGGCTCCTGGCCGGGCGGAGCGTGCCCAGCCACGGGCTCAACCCCCGGTACCTCCTCAAGCTCCGGGGCATCGACGGGCGCAACCCCGACCGCGACATCCTGCTCGACCGCCGGCAGCTCTGCCGGTGCCGCGAGATCGGCGGGCGGCTCCAGGGCCGCCGCGGCGCCCTCGATCTCGGCTGCGGCGATGGCATTCGGCGCAGCTGCAACCGAGTCCGGCGGGGCCGGCTCTACGGCCAGCGGGGAGTTGGGCTCTCCGGGTTCTGGCGCGAAATCGGGCGGCGCATCGACCACTGGCGGCGAAACCTCTGCAGGCCGCGGCTCCGGCGCGGTCGGCAAGGCCTCCGCATCGGCGCCAGGAGCCTCTTTCGGCGCGGCCGGGGCTGGCTCGCCAACGTGTGCGGTCTCGTCCACCGGGCCGCCGTCCTTCGCCCAATCTTTTGCCCAGACCTGTGCCAAGTCTTTCGTTCCAGCTACCGCAACGTTAAGAAAAAGGCAGCGCTGCGGCGGGCATCATAGCCGGCCCGCCGTCAAGATGTGGTTAGCACATGGTCCTCGGCCAACGCCTGGAGTTCGCCGCCTGGCTTGTGGAAAGCCGGCTGGCCGCCATCCTCGACGAGAGCGCCCGCGCCGGAGCGCCGGAGCGCATCGTTGCGGCCATGCGGTATGCGGCGCTGGGGGGCGGCAAGCGCCTGCGGCCTTTCCTGGTGATCGAGACGGCGGGTCTCTTCGATGTGGCCGCCGAGACGGCGGCGAATGCCGCGGCGGCCATCGAGTGCGTGCACTGCTACTCCCTGGTGCACGACGACCTCCCGGCCATGGACAACGACGACCTGCGCCGGGGCCGCCCCACCGTCCACAAGGCCTTCGACGAGTGGACCGCCATTCTCGCGGGCGATGCGCTGCTGACGCTGGCCTTCGAGGTGCTGGCGGGGCTCGCCGCGCCCGGTGGCCCCGGTACCAACGCAGCGCTGATTGCCAGCCTGGCGCGCGCCGCCGGCCCTGCGGGCATGGTGGGCGGGCAGTGCCTCGACCTGGAGGCCGACAAGCTCGGGTTGCCGGTAGAGCCCGATGCGGCGCATGTGGAGCGCCTGCAGGCTCTCAAGACCGGCGCCATCATCCGCTCCGCCTGCGAATTCGGCGCCATCCTCGGCCAGGCAGGGGAGAGCGAGCGCCGCGCGTTGCAGACCTACGGCCAGCGCCTCGGCGTTGCGTTCCAGATCGCCGACGATCTCCTCGACGTGGAGGGCGACGCCGCAGCCCTGGGCAAGGCCACCCGCAAGGACGCCGCCAAGGCCACCCTGCACGGCGCCGCCGGTATCGACACGGCCAGGCGGCGGCTCGCCGTCCTCGCGGCGGAAGCTGTCGCGGCGCTCGCCCCCTTCGGCACCAGAGCCGATCCCCTGCGCGAGGCCGTCGCCTTCACGGTCGAGCGGAAGCGGTAAGTCGCTGAGAGGTGTCAGACCCAGAGGGTCTGACACCTCTCAGAACGGCTTGTCGCCGGCGACGGTCACGCGGTGGCCGTAGCGCCGGTTCGGGTAGTAGTCCCACAGGGCGCGGTGCTGGGCGCAGCGGTTGTCCCAGAAGGCGATCGAGCCCGGCTGCCAGCGGAAGCGCACCTGGAACTCCGGCGTCTCGACGTGCCGGAACAGCATCTGCAGCAGGCCGTCGCTCTCGATCTTGGAGAGGCCGACGATGCGGGTCGTGAAGAAGCGGTTCACGTAGAGGCACTTCCGGCCGGTGACCGGATGGGTGCGCACCACCGGGTGCTCGGCGCGCGGATAGACCTTGCCGGCGTCGTCGGAGCCGTAGCGCCCGCGGTAGAGCATCTCGCCGTCGTGGATGGCGGTCATGCCGTCCAGCAGCGCCCTGATCCGCTCCGAGAGTCGGTCGTAGGCCAGGTACATGTTGGCGAACAGCGTGTCGCCGCCGCCGTTCGGCGGCACCTCCGTCAGGTACAGAATGGAGCCCATGGGCGGCTCGGCATCGCACGAGACATCCGAGTGCCAGTCCTCGCCGGCCACGTAGGTGGAGCTCTCGTCGGCCTTGATGACGAAGACCTCGGGATGCTCGGGAAACACGCGCGGCGCGGCGGGGTGGAAGTGCAGCTTCCCGAAGCGGGCGCCGAACTCCTTGTGCCGCTCCAGGCCCAGCTTCTGGTCGCGGAAGAAGATGACGAGGTTGTCCATCAGCGCGGCGTGAACGTCGCGGAACTGCTCGTCGCTGAGCGGCTTGGAGAGGTCGATCCCGTGGATCTCGGCGCCGATGTTCGGCGTGGACTTGCGGACTTCAATGGTTCGGTAGCTCATGCCCGAGGGCTCCTCCAGAAGCGTCTCGTTGTCCCGCAAATGTTGTAAGGGAAGGAGCGGGCAGGGAGTAGCGAATAGCGAATGGGGGCTGACCCTCTCCATTCGCTGCTCTCTGGTCCCCGCCCGCTATTCGCTCTTGAGCCCCAGTGCCCGCATCGCCTCCTCGTGGCGCTGCGCCGAGGCCGGCGAGAAGCAGCACAGCACCAGCTGGGCGAAGTGGCCGTCCCCGGCCAGCCCGTCGGCGAGCGTCCTGACGGCGATGCGGGCGGCGCGGTCGGCCGGAAAGCCGTAGACGCCCGTGGAGATGGCGGGAAACGCCAGCGAGCGCGCGCCGTGGGCCTTCGCAAGCGCGAGCGAGTTGGCGTAGCACGCAGCCAGCAGCCGGTCCTCGTCCGCGCTCCCGCCTTGCCACACCGGCCCGACCGTGTGGATCACATGGCGCGCCTTGAGCCGGTATCCTCTCGTGATCTTGGCCTCGCCCGTCGCGCACCCGCCCAGCGTACGGCACTCGGCCAGCAGCTCTGGCCCCGCCGCCCGGTGAATTGCGCCATCGACGCCGCCTCCGCCCAGCAGGGTGGGATTCGCGGCGTTGACGATGGCGTCAACGTCCAGCGCGGTGATGTCGGCAACGACGACCTGGAGCCGGTGCGGCATGTTCGAGGCAGGGATTAGGGACCAGGGGTTAGGGATCAGGGGAAGCCACGCCCGTGCAGACTAATCCCTGGTCCCTAATGCCTGAAACCTTATGTGGGCGCGGTGGCAAGGAAACGCTATACTATTACAATGAACATGACGATCCCCAGCAAGGCCTTCCCGGCGCCCGGCCACGACCACGAGCTGTGCCTCGACGAGGCCATGGTGCGCGCCCGCGCCGCCTTCGCCGCCAGGGGGCTGCGCCTCACGCCCCTGCGCGAGGCCGTGTTCCAGGTGATCGCCGGGGCCTCGCATCGGGCCATCGGCGCCTACGAGGTTCTGGACCGGCTGGCCACGCGCGGCGAGCGGCTGGCGCCGATCTCGGTGTACCGGGCCATCGACGCCCTGGTGGCGGCCGGCATCGTGCACCGGTTCGAGAGCCGCAACGCTTTCTTCGCCTGCCACGCGGGGCACGAGCAGCGCCAGCTGGTGCTGGCCTGCGAGAAGTGCGCCTCAGTGGCCGAGGTGGACGGCGCCACCGTGTTCGCCGCCATCGACAAGGTGGCCGAAGGCGCCGCCTTCCGGGCCAGCTCGGCCAAGGGCGCAGTGGTGGAGGTGTGGGGCTTGTGCGCCAACTGTGCGGACGGGAGTGGCAGCCATGCAGGGGCGTGAGGGGCTCGACTGGCCGCTGCAGCCCCCGGCCAGCCTGCTGCTGCGCGACCGGGCCGGCCGCGACCACGCCGTCCCCCACGGCGATGGGCCCCACGGCGAAGGGCCGCACGACGACGCCGCCCATGCGCCCGATCGGGCGGTATCGCCACCCGCGCCCGCCGCCGCCGCCCTCATCGGCGCCCGCGGCCTGACGCTGACGCGCCGCGGCCGTCCGATCCTGACAGGCGTCGATATCGACATCGCCCCGGGCGAGATCGTCACCGTCATCGGCCCCAACGGCGCCGGCAAGACCATGCTGGTGCGGGCGCTGCTCGGGCTGGAGCGGCTCGACCGCGGCGAGGTGCGCCGGCGCGAGCCGCTCGTCATCGGCTACGCCCCGCAGCGGTTCGATATCGACCACGCCATCCCGCTCACCGTGGCGCGGTTCGTCTCGCTGGGCCGACCCGCGGCGCCGAGGCCGAAGATCGAGGCCGTGCTCGCCGACGTGGGAGCCGCGCCGCTCATCGACCGCCAGCTCTCCGAGCTGTCGGGCGGCGAGCTGCAGCGCGTGGTGCTGGCGCGCGCCCTCATCCGCTCGCCCGACCTGCTGGTGCTCGACGAGCCGGCGCGCGCGGTGGACTACGCCGGCGAGGCCGAGCTCTACACCCTGATCGGGCGGCTGCGCACCGAGCGCGGCTTCGGGGTGCTGCTCGTCTCCCACGACCTGCACGTGGTCATGGCCCAGAGCGACCGCGTCATCTGCCTCAACCGCCACGTCTGCTGCTCCGGCGTGCCCCATTCGGTGGCACAGCACCCCGAGTACGCGCGCCTGTTCGGGCCGCAGGCGGCGGACGCCTTCGGCGTCTACCAGCACAAGCACGACCACAGCCATGACCTGACCGGGGCGCCGTGTCCGGCGGATAACCGGCAGTCGGGGGTCGGCAGTCGGCAGTCGGGAATGGTGGCGGCGGGGGCGACTGCCGACGCCCGACTGCCGACTGCCGACGGCGGGTGATCCGGAACGGCGCGGAGGATCGACGGTGCTGGAGCCCTTCCTGCTGCGCGCCCTGCTGTTCGGCCTGGGGCTTGCCATCGTGGCGGCCCCGCTCGGCTGCTTCGTGGTGTGGCGGCGCATGGCCTACTACGGCGAGGCCATCGCCCAGGCGGCGCTCATCGGCGTGGCCCTCGCGCTGGCTCTGTCATTCGACGTGACGGCCGGCGTGCTGATCGTGACGCTCGCCGTCTCGGGCCTGCTCCTGCTGCTGGGCCGCCAGCAGGCGGTGCCATTCGACAGCCTGCTGGGGCTCATCGCCCACGCGGCGCTGGCCGTGGGCGTGATCGCCGCCTCGCTGGCGAGCGGGCGCCAGCCCGACCTCCTGGGCTTCCTGTTCGGCGACATCCTCGCCATCTCCAACGCCGACCTCTGGTGGCTCCTCGTCGGCGGCGCGGTTGCCATGGCCGCGCTGACCGCCATCTGGCGCCCGCTGCTGTCGCTCTCCGTGCACGCCGACATTGCTGCCGCCGAAGGCACGGGCACCGACGGAGTGAGGCTGGTGTTCGTCGCGGTGCTGGCCCTGGTGGTGGCGATTGCCATCAAGATCGTGGGCGCGCTGCTGACGATCGCCTTCCTCATCATGCCGGCTGCAGCCGCCCGCCCCCTGGCCCGCACGCCCGAGCAGATGGCCATCATCGCCGGCGTCTACGGCATGCTGGCCGTGGCCGCGGGCCTGTTCCTGTCCGTCGCGTGGGATACCCCCGCCGGCCCCTCCATCGTACTGGTGCTGGCGGCGCTGTTCACGCTCTCCATCGTCCCATCTGTGCTGCGGCGTTAGCCCCGGTGTCAGACCCTCTGGGTCTGACACCATCGCTCCAACTCCGTCCGTGTAGTGGTGTCAGACCCAGAGGGTCTAAGACGAAACTGACCAACTGGGACGGCGGAGTTCGGCCGGGCACGACATGCAAGCCGCTGCGCGGATTCCCCTCCCCCTTGTGGGGAGGGGTTAGGGGTGGGGGGAATCCCGACATTCGATGTCTGGGGTTTTCCCCACCCTGTCCCTCCCCCACAAGGGGGGAGGGGACGCTGCGGCGCGCTCCGTTTCGTCATCAAGGGTCGGCGCAGCCGGTAGTCGGCTGACGCCATGCTACGCCAGATAGCTCTCGATCAGGCGGCGATAGATCGCTGTCAGCGTCGCCAGGTCCGACACGGGCACGCGCTCGTCCACCTGATGCGCGGTGGCGTTGGTGAGCCCCAGCTCGACCACGGGGCAGCAGGTGCGGATGAAGCTCGCGTCCGACGCCCCGCCGTTGGTGGTGAGCGCCGGGGCGCGGCCGGTGACGCTCTCCACGGCCCGGCACAGCGCGTCGGCCAGCGGCCCTGGCTCCGTCACGAACACCTCATGGGTGCCGGAGAAAGCCAGCGTGAAGCGCGCCTCCAGCTCGCGGGCGACGGCCTCGCAGTGGCCGCGCACCCAGGCCTCGATGCGGCCCCTCGTGTGCAGGTCGTTGTAGCGGATGCTGAAGAGGGCGCGCGCCCAGGCCGGGATGACGTTGCTGGTCCGGCTCGGCACCTCGATGACGGTGGCCTCCACGCTGGAAGGCTGGAACCTGGCCGTGCCGCCGTCGAGCGGCGTGGCGCTCAGCCGGTCGATCATGCGGGCGAGCTTGGGGACGGGGTTCTCGGCCAGGTGGCCGTAGGCGGCGTGGCCCTGCTTGCCGTGGACGGTAAGCTCGACGGTGACGGAGCCACGCCGGCCGATCTTCGCCTCGTCGCCCACCACCTCGGAGCTGGTGGGCTCGCCCACCAGGCAGGCGTCGGGCGCCTCGCCGTTCACCCGCATCCACTCGAGAACCTTCGGCGTGCCGTTGACGCCCGGCCCTTCCTCGTCGCCCGTGATCAGGAACGAGAGGGAGCCGCGCGGCAGCCCGCCGCTGGCCTGGATATAGTCGAGCGTCGCCGCCACGAAGCAGGCGATGCCGCCCTTCATGTCGACGGCGCCGCGCCCGTAGAGCACGCCGTCCACGACATCGGCCGCGAACGGCGGGTGGGTCCAGGCCGATTCGTCGCCCGGCGGCACCACGTCGGTATGCCCGGCGAAGCACAGGTGCGGTCGGCCGGTGCCCAGGCGGGCGTAGAGGTTCTCCACGTCCGGCGTACCTGGGGCGCTGAAGGTGAGGCGATGGCAGGCGAAGCCGGCCGGCTCCAGGAGACCCTGCAGGTACGACAGGGCGCCGCCCTCCCGCGGCGTCACGCTTGGGCAGCGGACCAGCCCCTGGGCGATCTCGAGGGACTCGTGGGTGTGGCTCGGCATGCGGCCTAGGCTAGCGCGCCGGGCGCTCCCGCGTCAGGTGCTTTCGGCCAGCTGCGGCGGGATGCCGTCGGCCGAGGCAGGGGGCCGGTGCGCCGAGGTGGGCGCCTGGCGGATGGCCGAGTCCAGCATCATGATCTTCTGCCAGATCTTCTGCGACATGCCCGAGGCGATGCGCTCGATGTCGCTGACGGCCTCGGTGACCACCGGATCTGGCAGGCTCTGGGCGAACAGCACCGCGACCTTGGAGGTGAGCGACATCATCTCCGAGCAGTAGTCGAGATAGCGCGACAGCTCGTAGGGCGTGAGCGTGCGCGCCGGCGAGGACAACGTCTTGCCGCCCACGATCACCGCCGTGGTCGGGTCCTTGGTGAGCTGGTGCATGTCGATGACGTGCACGATGGCGCGCAGCTCGTGCAGCGCGGCGAGCGCCCGGCGGCGCTTCAGGCGCTGCTCGATGGTGATCATGAACAGCAGGGTGCCGCCCGTCAGCACCACCAGGTTGGCCACCGCCTCGATGCCCTGGAACACCGTGTAGACGCTGTCGGCGGCCGTGCGCGAAAAGTCGAGCTGGCTGAGCACCCACGCCAGCAAGCCGACGCCTCCCGCCGACAAAGCGAAGAGGCCGAGGCGCAGCAAAACATGGCGCCGGGCAATGCGTTGGGCCCGTGCCGAGCTTTCCCCGGCCACGGCAAGCAGCTCGCCACAGACGGCGCCGAGGCCGGCGCTGGGGAAGCGCTCGGTGATGCGCTTCTGCAGCTTGGCGATGGTTTCGACCACCCGCTGCGGATCGAGGGTCAGATCGGGACGTGCACACTCCGTGGAGGTCTCCACCCGAAATCTCCCACCGCTTCAAGTCGCCCTCGGGCCGCGCCAGGCAAGCCTTGCGGGCCGCAGGAATCATCCGCTCAGCCTACGCTGCGCAGATGTCAGTCGCGTAACAGCTCGTTGATGCCGGTCTTGGCGCGCGTCTGAGCGTCTACTGTCTTGACGATCACGGCGCAATAGAGGCCGGGGCCTGGCTCGCCGTTGGGAAGCGGCTTGCCGGGCAGTGTGCCGGGCACCACCACCGAATAGGGCGGCACTTTGCCCACCAGGATCTTGCCGGTGGCGCGGTCGACAATCTTGGTGGATGCGCTGATGAACACCCCCATGGACAGTACCGAGCCTTCGCCCACCACCACGCCCTCCACCACCTCGGAACGCGCGCCGATGAAGCAGTTGTCCTCGATGATGGTGGGGTTGGCCTGCAAGGGTTCCAGCACACCGCCGATGCCGACGCCACCAGAGAGGTGCACGTTCTTGCCGATCTGGGCGCAGGAGCCCACCGTGGCCCAGGTATCGACCATGGTGCCCGTGTCGATATAGGCCCCGAGGTTCACGAACGAGGGCATCAGCACCACGTTGGGCGCCACGTAGGCCGCGCGCCGTACCACGGCGCCCGGCACCGCCCGGAAGCCCGCTGCCTTGAACCTCTCCGCAGTCATCCCGGCGAGCTTCGAGGGCACTTTGTCCCACCAGCTCGCGCCGCCCGGAGCACCGCCGATGGTGGTCATGTCATGGAGGCGGAACGAGAGCAGAACGGCTTTCTTAAGCCACTGGTGAACAATCCATTCCCCGTCCGTCTTCTCGGCGACGCGGGCGTGACCCTTGTCCAGCAGATCGAGCGCGGTCTCGACCGCGGCGCGAATCTCGCCCCCGGTCGCCGGGTTGACGGTGTCGCGCTTGTCCCACGCGGCCTCGATCGTCGTCTGCAACGCTTCGTTTTGCATGGCGCAAGTTTCTGGCTTGGTGAACGCCGCACTGTCAACCAAAAGTGGCCCGGAGCCCGCCGCCGGTGGCCGGCCGACTGCCTACTTTACCTGCACAGGGTGCTCGCTTAGACTCCACCCGTGCTGAAGGGGGTTGGTTTTTCATGACGTTACGTGCACTAGCCTGGGGTGTCTGCGGCCTTGCGACGGCCCTGCTGTGCGCGCCCGTGGCGGCAACAGCGCAGGAGCTGGCGGCCGTCAACGTGCGCCCGCTCTCCCTGCCCTCGGCGCCGCCCAACCTTTCGCCAGACTGCCGCTCCAAGCGGCTCCCCGGCGAGGCCTTCCGCCGTCCACTGCCGGCGCTGCGCCGGGCGGCGCGCGCCAACCGGGCGGTGAAGGTGCTGGCGATCGGCTCCTCCTCCACGGCGGGCGTGGGCGCGTCCTCGCAGGCGGCCACCTACGTGGCGAAGCTGGAGACCTCGCTGGAGGGCACCCTCAAGGGCCTCGACTTCGAGGTCATCGGCCGCGGCCAGGGCGGCGAGGAGGCGCAGGGCGCCGCCGACCGCATGAAGCGCGAGGTGGAGGACGCCAAGCCCGACCTGGTGGTCTGGCAGGTGGGCACCAACGACGCGATCCGCCATGTCAACCTCGATCGCTTCAAGCTGTGCCTCAAGACGACGCTGGCTTGGCTCAAGGACCAGCGCATCGACCTGGTCCTGGTCGATCCCCAGTACGGCGACGCGCTGGCCAAGGACGAGTACTACGGAGAGGTGGTGGGGGCCATCGCCGAGGTGGCGCGCGAGCGCGGCGTGATGCTGGTGGACCGCTTCGAGTCCATGCGCGAGCTGGCCCGCCAGAACGGCGACCGCTTCTACCTGGCAGCCGACAACCTGCACCTGAACGACACCGGCCACCGCTGCACCGCCGAGCAGCTCGCCCGCTCCATCGTCGCCGGCCTGCTCACCGCCGACTCCGACGCCGCGCAGCCGATTTTCTATCCGTGAGAAGGTGTCATACCCTCCGGGTCTGACACCGCTGCCGGGATGACGGGTGAGAGGGTTCCATGCTAACGGGCTCGCTCGGCAGGGCGGCGGGGGCCGCGAGCGAGGCTTTCCATGGCCGATGGTGCGATCCGGCGTGCGCTGATCTCGGTGGCTGACAAGGCGGGGCTCGTCGAGCTGGCCAAGGCCCTCGACGGGCAGGGCGTAGAGATCCTCTCGACCGGCGGCACCGCCAGGGCCCTCCGGGACGCGGGGCTCGCGGTAAAGGACGTGTCGGAGCACACGGGCTTTCCCGAGATGATGGACGGCCGGCTCAAGACCCTGCATCCCCATGTGCACGGCGGCCTGCTCGCCATCCGCGGCAACGCCGAGCATGACGCGGCTGCTGCCGCCCACGGCATCGCCCCCATCGACCTGCTGGTGGTGAACCTCTATCCGTTCGAGGCCACCGCGGCGAAGGGCGCGCCCTTCGCCGACTGCATCGAGAACATCGACATCGGCGGACCGGCCATGATCCGGGCCGCCGCCAAGAACCACGTCGCCGTAACCGTGGTTGTCGATCCGGACGACTACGGCCGGGTGCTGGAGGCGATGCGCAGTCACGGCGGCGCCACCACCGCCGATCTGCGCAAGATGCTCGCCGCCAAGGCCTACGCCCGCACCGCCGCCTACGACGCCGCCATCGGCTCCTGGTTCGCCGACCAGGTGGGCGAACGCGCGCCCCGCTGGCGCAGCATTGCCGGCATTCTGGCGCAGGAGCTGCGCTACGGCGAGAACCCGCACCAATGGGCGGCCTTCTACAAGACGGGCGAGCGCCGCCCCGGCGTCGCCACCGCAGTCCAGCACCAGGGCAAGGAGCTGTCCTACAACAACCTCGGCGATGCCGACGCCGCCATCGAATTGATTGCCGAGTTTGATCCCAGGATCGCGCCGGCGGTCGCCATCATCAAGCACGCCAATCCGTGCGGCGTGGCGCTGGGACCGACGCTGGCCGAGGCCTACCGCAAGGCGCTGCGCTGCGATCCCGTCAGCGCATCCGGCGGTATCATCGCCCTCAACGGCACCATCGACGCCGCCACCGCCAGGGAGATCACTGGCATCTTCACGGAGGTGGTCGTTGCGCCCGAGGCCACCGGCGAGGCCAAGGCAATCTTCGCCGAGAAGAAGAACCTGCGACTGCTCACCACTGGCGCCCTGCCCGATCCGCGTGCCGAGGGGGTGACGTTCCGTTCCCTGGCGGGGGGCTTGCTGGTGCAATCGCGCGACAAAGCCGTGGTGGACGATTTGACGCTGAAGGTAGTCACGCGGCGCCAGCCGACGCCCCGGGAGCTGGTCGATCTCCGATTTGCGTTCAGGGTGGCCAAGCACGTGAAGTCCAACGCCATCGTCTATGTGAGAGATGGCGCCACAGTGGGCATCGGCGCCGGCCAGATGAGCCGGGTGGACAGCGCGCGCATCGCCGCCCTCAAGGCCGCGGAGGCAGCGAAGGCCGTGGGCGAGGCGGAGCCGCTGACCAGGGGCTCGGTGGTGGCCTCCGACGCCTTCTTCCCGTTCGCCGACGGGCTCCTCGCCGCCGCCGAGGCCGGCGCCACGGCCGCGATCCAGCCCGGCGGCTCGGTGCGCGACGACGAGGTGATCGAGGCCGCCGACGAGGCCGGCCTCGCCATGGTCTTCACCGGCAGGCGCCACTTCCGGCATTGAAATCCACCCGTCATCCCGGAAGCCGAGGCCAAAGGCCGACTATCCGGGACCTCGTAACGCGTGTCGCACGAGATCCCGGTTCGGAGCGGCTCGCCTGCGGCGAGCGACGCTCCGACCGAGATGACGGGTGGTGTGCAATCACTGCACGAACGGGTTCTTCCAACCGCCCGGCTGCCGGCGCTCGGGGAAGGCGCTCTCCAGGTAGTCGAGCATCCGGTCGCGGTCGGCGCCCTGCACGTCGGGCATCTTGTGGCGGGTCACCATGAAGTCGAGCGTCTCGTTCCACCGGGAGCGCGACAGGCCCTGCGCCGCCACGATCTTGAAACCGTGGCAGGCGGTGCAGAAGTAGAAGGTCTCCTCGCGGTTCGGACCGTCCGGATACTCCTGCGGCTGCTCCTCCGGGGGCCGCTCGCGCTTGGCCTGGGCGACGCTGTCCGGTGCGGGCAAGGCGAGGCACAGCATGACCGCGGCGAGCGCAAGAACGCCAAGCTGGGCGCCCGCCGCAAGTCTCCTCAGGCCCGATGCAGAGGGTGCCGTCATCCGACCAGGATCGCGATCCTGTGCATCGGATTGCCGCCGTAGCCCTGCGGATTCCAGTTGCCGGCAATGTGCGGCTGCATCACCCCGCGCGAGTCGGTGGCCCGCGCCCAGATCTCGTAGTAGCCGTCGCTCGGCAGCTTGAGGGTGGCCGTCCACCGCTGCCAGTCGTAGCGATTCTTGGGCCGGCCCAGGTTGGCGGCCTGCCAGGTGCCGCCGAAGTCGAGCGACACGTGCATCGCCCGCACCGTGTTGTCGCCGGCCCAGGCCGCGCCGCGCAGCGCGATCTCCTTGGTCCCGGCCGCCAGCTTGGTGCCGTTCGACGGGCTGGAGATGATCGAGCGCACCGGCATCGATTCGAGGTCCCTGAAGTTGGCCGGATCGGCGTGGGCGCCCGGCGGGATCGGCCTGATGGCGACGCGGTAGGAGGTGCCGCCCATGCCCTGGCCGTCGTGCACCTTGTCGCGCACCCAGATGCGCGTCAGCCACTTCTGCGACAGCGAGCCGGGCCAGCCGGGGATGACGAGGCGCACCGGGAAGCCGTGCACGTTCTCCAGCGGCTTGCCGTTCATGGCCCAGACGATCAGATTGGCCTCGTCCATCAGCTTCTTCATCGGCACGCCGCGCGACAGAGCCTGCTTCGTGGTGTCGCCCGACAGGTGCGGGTCGGCGCCGAAATGGCCGCTGAACACGGCCGACGGCTTCACGCCCGCAGCCTTCAGCACGTCGGCCACCCGCACGCCCGTCCACTCGGCGCAGCCAGCCCCGCCGTTGGTCCACTGGTTGCCGCGCGCCTGCGGCGTGAAAAACGAGCGGCCGTTGCCGCCGCATTCGAGCACCATGCGGCGCGTGACGGGCGGAAACCTCTTCTTGAGCTCGCCGAGCGTCAGCTCCAGCTTGTTGTTGACCTCGCCGTCGATGGTGATCTTCCAGGCGTCCGCATCTTTAGTCGGCTCCGGGATCAGCCCGTTGTTGCGGATGTAGAACTTGGAGGTGGGCGTCGTCTCGTCATCGAGATGATGCTCGGGCGTCTCGGCCACCAGGGGCTTCTCGCCCAGCACGACAAGGCCGGCATCCTTGCCTGGAAACTGCAGATACTGTGGGCCCTTGGGTGCCGAAGGCGCGCCAGCCGGCGCGTCCTTCTTCTCCTGCGCGAACGCAGCCGGCATCAACCCAGCCGGCATCCTGCCGCCGAACACGATCGGCCCGCCGACCGCGGCACCCATGGCCGCGACCCCGGCCCCGCCCAGGAACCCGCGCCGCGTTGCACCCGTCCTGCGGCCGAATGCGGCGGCCTCGGCGCGCTCCGGATCGTCCGCGAAGAGCTCCTCGATCGACCTTTCCTTCTTGCCCGGCATTGTCCTGCTCTCCCTTGCGCGCTCGTAGGGCCGCGTGAACCGCCCGGCTTGTCGCCCGGCTCGGCGCGGATCGGCAATTTTTCCTGTTCTCTTGGCAGAGCGTAGAACGATACGCCACTCCCTGGCCGGAGATTAGCATCAAACGATCCCGAGGCCAGTGAGCAACACGCATCGAGCGGAAGGGGCTGATCTGCGTTCAATTCGCTTGCTTTGGTGGTCGGAGCTGGTGGCGGCGGCGAGATCAAGTTGTAGCAGGAGGCGTCTGCGGAGACCGGGCTCGCCAACCGGAGCCCTGCGAAGGAGCATCTTCCCCCTACGGCGCACCTCCAGGTCTGCCCCCTTATGACGCCAGCCGCTATCCCGCGCTGGCCGATGCCTAGCGGGTACCCGCCGCAAGCTCGTCGAGCGCGCCCGCCGCCACCGAGAGCCTCGACACGGTTAACGTGCCCTGGCCTGCCGCCTCCGCCACGATCCGCTCGACATGCGCGAGCCGCTCACCCAGGCCCGAGACCCATGGCCCGCTGCCGCCCGCCCCGATCGCCGCGCGCGTGAAGACTGCGTGCGCCGCCGTGAGCTGGGCCAGGGCATGGGCGATGGCGAGACGGTCGTACTGGTCCGCAGTGGGGATCGCGGCGCCCCTGGCGGCCAGGTCGTCGATGCACAGCCGCTCGCCGACCTCGAAATGGATGCGCGCCGTCTCGGGGACCGGCCGGTCCATGGCCAGCGCAATCTCCGTGACCGCCGGCGCCTGGGCCAGCGCATCGATCCCGGCGATGTCGCCGGCAAGATCGCCGGGGATGCCGTCGGCCTCGAGATCGGCTGCGCGCCGCTCAATGTGGCTCCTGCGCGCCGGCGGAACCACGCTGCTCAAAGCCTCAGCCAGCGCAGCTAGCCCAGTCTTGTGATGCGCGATGAGCCCGGCAAGGTCCGTCGGCCGGTAGGGCCGGTCGGGCCGGTCGAGCCGGTCGTCCGGGCCCCCCTCACTGCTCTTGCCGCGGCGCAGGAACCACAGTGTCTGCGCATTGACGAGATCGCGGGTCGCCCCGTAGAGGCGCAGCTGCGCCTCCCCGCCAACGCTGCCGTCGAGCGCATCGATCCGCTGCCACAGCCGCGGCAGGTCGAACACCTCGCGCACCGCCATGAAGGCCAGCGCCACGTCGGCCGTGATCCGGCCCGTCTCGGCCGCCAGACGCACGGCCATGGCCGGCCCGCCGCGGTTGACGACGGCGTTGGTGAGGCCGAGCGCGACGATCTCGCGGCGCAGGCTGTGGCCGCGGATCGCCGCGCCGAAGCGCTCGCGCAGGAGCGGCGGGAAATAGCCGGTGAGCCAGCTCTCCAGTTGCGGCTCGTCGGGCACCGGGCTCTCCAGCAGGTCGTGCTGCAGGGCGATCTTGGCGTAGCTCAAGAGCACCGCGAGCTCCGGCCGCGTCAGGCCCCGCCCCGTGCGCGAGCGCTCCTGCAGCTCCATCTCCGAGGGCAGCGCCTCGATGGCGCGGTCGAGCAGGCCATTGGCCTCCAGAGCGCGCATCAGCAGCGCGTAGTCGGGCATGTCCTGGACGCTGCGGCGCTCGGCGAGACTGAGCGCCAGCGACTGCTGGTAGTTGTTGCGCAGGGAGGCCGCCGCCACGTCCTCGGTCATATCGGCCAGCAGCCGGAGGCGCGCATCCTCAAGGAGCGCGCCAGCCCGGGTCGCCGGCTGCAGGGCGATCTTGATGTTCACCTCCTGGTCGGAGGTGTTGACGCCCGCCGAGTTGTCGATGAAGTCCGTATTGATGCGCCCGCCGTGCTGGCCGATCTCGATGCGCCCGCGCTGGGTCACGCCGAGGTTGGCGCCCTCGCCGACCACCTTGGCTTTCAGCTCCGCCGCCGTGACGCGCACCGTGTCGTTGGCGCGGTCGCCCACGTCCTCGTCGCGCTCGGCCGACGCGCGCAGGTAGGTGCCGATGCCGCCGAACCAGAGCAGGTCCGTCCTGCATTTGAGAATGGCACGGATCAGGTCGGCCGGCGTGACGCTGGTGGCGCCGAGGCCCAGCAGCGCCTTCATCTGCTCGCTGAGAGGGATGGCCTTGGCGGAGCGCGAGAACACGCCACCGCCGTTCGAGATCTTCGTCCTGTCGTAGTCCTGCCAGCTCGACCGCGGCAGCTGGAACAGCCGTCTGCGCTCGGCGAAGCCCGCGGCGGCGTCGGGATCGGGGTCGACGAAGATGTCGCGATGGTCGAAGGCGGCGATGAGCCGGATCTGCTCCGACAGCAGCATGCCGTTGCCGAACACGTCGCCCGACATGTCGCCCACGCCAACCACCCGGAACGGCTGGCGCTGGACGTCGATGTCCATCTCGCGGAAGTGGCGCTTCACGCACTCCCAGGCGCCCCGGGCGGTAATGCCCATCGCCTTGTGGTCGTACCCCGCCGACCCGCCGGAGGCGAACGCGTCGCCCAGCCAGAAATCGTGCGCCAGCGAGATCTCGTTGGCGATGTCGGAGAACGTGGCGGTGCCCTTGTCCGCGGCCACGACGAGATAGGCATCGTCGCCATCGTGGCGCACCACGCGCGGCGGCGGCACGATCCTGCCGTCCTTGACGTTGTCGGTGATGTCGAGCAGCGACGCGATGAACAGGCGATAGGCGGCAATGCCTTCGGCCTGGATCTCGTCGCGGCCGCCCGCGCGTGGCAGCTGTTTCGGCAGGAAGCCGCCCTTGGCGCCGGACGGCACGATCACGGCATTCTTGACGCGCTGGGCGCGTACGAGTCCCAGCACCTCGGCGCGGAAGTCCTGCGCGCGGTCCGACCAGCGGATGCCGCCACGGGCGATCGGTGCGAAGCGCAGGTGGACGCCCTCCACGCGGGGCGAGTAGACCCAGATCTCGCGGAACGGACGCGGCTGCGGGGCGGCCTCGACGGCGCCGCTGTCGAACTTGAAGGCGATGGTGGGCGGGTAAGAATTGGCGCGGACCTGGATCTCCTTCGCCCCCTCCCCCCTTGGGTACATGGGGTCAGACCCCTCGCCGCCACCGCCGCGGGCAAACCGATAAGCCGAGGGGTTTGACCCCCTCGGGTTCTGGTCGGTCCCCCTCTGGTAGAAATTCGTCCGCACCATCGCCCCGATCAGGTTCAGCACCTGCCGCAGGATGCGATCCTCGTCCAGGCTCGGCACCGCGGCCAGGGCACCCTCGATGCGGCGGCGGATCTGCTCCTCGGCGGCCGTGCGCTCGCTTGCGTCGAGCTTGCGGTCGGGATCGAACCTGAGGTGGAACAGCTCCAGAAGGTCGCGCGTGACGCCGGCGTGGCGGTGGAGCGTGTCGGCGATGTAGCGGGGCCCGAACGGCGAGCCGAGCTGGCGCAGATAGGCGGCACACGCCCTGAGCACCGCCACCGAGCGCCAGTCGGCCCCCGCCGAGACCACCAGCCTGTTGAAGTTGTCGTTGTCGGCCTCGCCGCCGAAGACGGCGCGGAAGCAGGCATCGAGGCGCTCGTGGTGGACGCCGAGATCGATGGGTGCGCCGTCGGCGGTCTCCAGGACCATGTCATGCAGCGTGACCGCGCGGGGGCCGTCGAGGAAACGCGGGCTCAGCACGAACGACTGCTCGTCGATGGCGCGGAAGCCGAGGTTCTCCAGCACCGGCACACGCTGCGACAGGCTGATCGGTCCGCCGAAGCGATAGACCGCCGCGTGCAGGCGGGATGCCGGCTCACCGGGCTCGCGGTAGAAGTCGATGGCCACCGGCAGCTGCGGGCCGAGCCGCTCGATGCGGGCGATGTCGCCGAGCGCCCGTTCCGCCGGGTAGGTGGCGGCATAGCCGGCGGGAAAGGCCGCACCATACTTGGCGCGCAGCGCCTCGGATTGCGGACCGTGCGCCGCGATCGCCTCGATCAGCCGGTCGTCCCAGGTGCGGACGATATCGGCGATGCGCTCCTCCAGGGTCCCGGTATCGACACGCGGGGTAGCCCCCTCGCCGCGGGCGATGACGAACTGCACCCGCACCAACGGGCCGTCGGTGAAGTAGGGGTAGAACGTGGCGACGCGGCCCCTGTAGGCCTCCGCCAGCAGTGCGCCGATGCGCTCGCGGGCGTCGGACGTATAGCGGTCGCGCGGCGCGTACACGAGCACCGTCACGAACCGCTCGAAGCGGTCGATCCGGGCGAAGACGCGTACCCGCGGCCGGGTCTCCAGGTCGAGGATGCCCTCGCCCCACTGCCGCAGGTCCTCGGTCTCGATCTGGAACAACTCGTCGCGCGGGAAGGTCTCCAGCACGTTGAGGAGCGCCTTGCCGTCGTGGCTGGCGGCCGGATGGCCGCTCAGTGCGAGCACCGAAGCCACCTTGTGGCGCAGCAGCGGAGTCTCGCCCGGCGAGGCGGTGTACGCCCGCGAGGTGAAGAGCCCGACGAACCGCACCTCGCCGTCCGGATCGCCGAGCGGGCGATAGGTCCTGACGCTCACGCAGTCCATATAGACGCGGCGGTGCACGCGCGCCGGCACGCTGGCTTTGGTGATGAGGAGGGGCAGCGAGCCGGGTGTGGTCCCGGCATGGCCGGCGGCACGGCTCGGCACGTGCACCTCGGGGTCGCGCAGGAGGCCCAGGCCCTCAGCGGTGGCCGGCGCAAGCGTGCCGGCCTCGCCGTTGCCTGCGAGGCGATACTCGCGCGCGCCGAGGAAGGTGAAATTGCCGGCGGCGAGCCAGCGCAGGAACGCGACCGACTCCGCGAGCACACCCGCAGGCAGGTTGGCCGGGGCCTCCTCAAGGCGCCGCGCCGCCACCTCGACCAGCCGCAGCATGGGCTTCCAGTCCGCCACCGCCGCCCGCACCTCGTCCAGGATGGCCGACAGCGTGCCGACGAGATCGGCCTGCACCGCCTCCGAGAGCGGCTTGGCAAGGTGGATGGCGATGTAGCTCTCCTGGCGGCCGTCGCTCCAGTTCTGGTCGCCGGGTCCCAGCACCGCCTTGAGCCGGCCGGCGGCGTCGCGCTCGGTCTTGAAGATCGGGTGCAGGAGCTGGCGCACGGCGAGGCCGCGCACCTGCAGCTCGCCCATCACCGAATCCACCAGGAAGGGCATGTCGTCGTTCAGGATCTCGACAACGCTGGCGCCGGTGCGGCCGGCGCTCGCCGGCTCGCCACGGACCCGCACCTTGTGGCCGGCACGCGGCTTCTCGCTGACGAAGGCAAACGCCGCCTCGGCGTTGCCGGCGAGCCACATGGGCGATACCGCGCCGAGGCCGTCGGGGAGGCTGTCGCCATAGAGCAGCGCGGCCAGCTGGGCCGCTGCGGGGGTCTTGCGCAGAGCCTTCAAAGCGTCGCGGATGGCGGCACCGGCTTCACCGCTTGCGGCGAGGGTCATGCGGCTCTCCTCGCAATCTGTTGGGCCAATCCGTTGGGCCAATCTGTTGGAACGTGTGGATACGGGCGGCGCGATTGACAACACGTTTGATCGGCCGTTGACAATGACAATATCGGCGCCGAGGAGTTGCGGATGAAACAGAAAGACGGGCTCACCGCCCTCGACTTGCGGCGCGGGGAGCCGCTCGACCCGGACAACGCCGCCTACTTCGCCAAGTGCGAGGAGAAGCTGGGCTTCGTGCCTAACGTGCTGGCCGCCCACGCCTTCGACAACGCCAAGCTCCGCGCCTTCATCCTGATGGCCGACGACCTGATGCTGGGCGACAGCGGCCTCTCCAAGGCCGAGCGTGAAATGATCGCGGTAGCGGTGAGCGCCGTCAACCACTGCCACTACTGCCTCACCTCGCACGGGGCCGCCCTGCGCCAGCGTGCCGGCGACCCGGAGCTGGGCGAGCTGATCGCCCAGAACTGGCGCGCCGCCGGCCTGGGGCCGCGGCAGGAGGCGATGCTGGATTTCTGCGTCAAACTGGCCGAGGCCCCCGACAAAATCCGAGAATCGGACCGTGAGGCCCTGCGGCGCGCCGGCTTCTCGGACCGCGACATCTGGGACATTGCCGCGGTGGCGAGCTTCTACAACATGACCAATCGCCTGGCCGCCGCCACCGACATGAAACCCAATCGGGAATACCACCATCTGGCGCGGGAGCGGCCGGCCGATACGGGGCAATCCGGCAAGCCTGAGCGCGGCGGCGCCGCAAGCCCGCCCGCTGGCGCCGAGCCGGCCCCTGCGGCCCGCCGGCGACAGCCAAGGCGCGGCGAATAACCCACGGACGGGAGCTTGACCTTGAAAGCGCCACCAGGACTCTGCAACACTTGGCAGAAATACTCCACGCGAGGCCGAGGACGCTGATGGACGGACCGGTTCGGACCATGCGCAATTCGATCGCCGTCATGAATACCAAGGGGGGGGTCGGCAAGTCGACGCTCGTGCTGGCGCTGGCCGAGACGCTTTCGGCGCATTTCCGCAAGAACGTGCTGATCATCGATTCGGACTCGCAGGCGAGCATCAGCTCCATGCTGCTGACGGCCGCGAACCTGCACCGGCTGCAGTCGGAAGGCCTCACCATCGTCGACCTGCTGGTGGCCAGCGTGCTCAACAACGTCGGCATCGAGTGGCCGCGCTTCGTGGTGGGCGGCGTATCCGACGTCGACGAGGCGCGCACCGTCTACCTGATCCCGAGCGACATGCAGCTCACCCTGTTCGAGCGCGAGGTCTCCAAGGAGACCCAGCACGCCCGCCTGCGCCAGACCATCGGCACCCTGCTGGGCAACGTGCGCGGGGTATTCGACGTGATCTTCATCGACTGCCCGCCCGGGCTGTCGGTGCTGACCGAATCGTGGCTCCGCGAGGCGGACTTCCACTTCTCCCCAACCAAGCCCGACTACATCTCCACCTGCGGGCTGGAGGTGTTCCGCCGCTTCAAGGCGCTCAACCCGGAGATGGGCTTCGCCGACAACCTCGGCGTGTGCGTCAATATGAAGGAGGGCCACTCCTCGGTGGATACCGACTACCACCGCTGGCTCACCAGCAACCCCGAGAACAAGTGCTTCACCCAGACCATCCCTCGGTCGGGCGCGCTGCAGCACGCGGCCCAGCTCTCCGCGGTGGAGCGGTCCTATGTGGCCAAATACCCGGGCGATGCCGGCAACGCCATCAAGGCCATCGCCAAGGAGCTGCTCGACCGCCTCGCCGCCGCCAACGGCGCGGTCGCGGCGTCTGCGCCCGCGGCCCCCGCGCCGGCTGCCATTGAGACGATCGTGCGCTGAGGTGCAGCGTGGCTGCGTTTCAGGGATGGTACGGTCCGCTTCGGTGAGCTTTCATTTTTCCGCGCGCACTATCCGCGCCCGGAACCATGCCGCGATATCATCGAAGTCAGGATGGTCTGTCACGACTCTAAGCGTGAACGTTTCATAAGCATCTATCAGGTCTTCTTGCTCTGATGCCCGTTGAAGGCGGTAGCCGCTCCGCTCTAGGAGCAAATCCACAAGAAGCACCGCTGTTCGCTTGTTGCCGTCGTTAAAACCGTGACTGCAAGCGATGGCTTGGAACAAGGCAGCGGCCTTCCTTTCGATGCGTCGATGGTATCCGGAGTAGGGCCGCCCAATGGCGGCGCGAATGTCGTCCTCTCGCCTTATCCCCCGAAGGCCACCGAACGCGATCGCAAACCGATTGGCCTCCACCGCGTCTTCGAACTTTACGCGGTAATGTCGCTTACCGCTTGGCAAGGCGCTTCATGAGATCGGAGAAGCGGTCGGCAGACCTTTCGATCACGTCAGATGACGACCTGCTCTTGCGCACACCCTTGAAAGACTTCGAGTCAGCTTTCACGTCCATGAACTTGCCGGTCTTGTCGTCGCGTTTGGTCCACGTGCCGGTGACGGGGTTCTTGATCTGGGAGCGGGACTTGACCGCTCCGATGCGGCGATCGTCCCCGGCTCTCTTGTTCTTCGCCATTTCAAACTCTCACAGATTTTGAGAGCAGCTTATCACACGTCGCGGAGTGCGGGGATAGCCTTCTGGTGCGGGCGGCCGGAGTCGAACCGGCATGTCCCTTGCGAGACGAGGGATTTTAAGTCCCTTGCGTCTACCTGTTCCGCCACGCCCGCCGTGCTGGCCAACGGCCTCCGCGCCAGGAGCCTTGTCATAAACGCCCTGCGCCAGCAACCCTGCCGCAGAGCCCCGGCCTGGAAAATGCAGCCGGACTTGCCATCCGCCGGGCTCCTGGCCGAAATGGGGTGTACTCGAATCCTTGCGGCTCGACCGGAGCCGGATCACGGAGCACACCCATGCGCGCCGTCGCCTTCAGGAAATCCCTGCCCATCACTGATCCCGACGCCCTCGTCGATGTCGAGCTGCCGCGGCCGGAGCCCGGCGGGCGCGACCTGCTGGTGAAGGTGGAGGCGGTCTCGGTCAATCCGGTCGACACCAAGAGGCGGCGCGGTGGCGATCCGCCCGGCGGCATGCGCGTGCTCGGGTTCGATGCCGCGGGCACGGTGGAAGCCACAGGGCTCGAGGCGACCTTGTTCAAGCGCGGCGATGCGGTGTTCTATGCCGGCTCGGTGGACCGGCCCGGCGCCAACTCGGAATACCACCTCGTGGACGAGCGCATCGTCGGCCGCATGCCGTCCTCCCTCAGCTTCGCCGAGGCCGCGGCCCTGCCGCTGACGGCGATCACCGCTTGGGAGCTGCTGTTTGACCGGATCGGGGTGAAGCGCGGCGATACGGCCGACCGGCGCTCGCTCCTCGTTGTGGGCGGCGCCGGCGGCGTCGGCTCCATGGCGATCCAGCTTGCCCGCAAGCTCACCGGCCTCACCGTCATCGCCACGGCGTCGCGCCCCGAGACCGAGGCCTGGGTGCGCGAGCTCGGCGCCCATCACGTCATCGACCACACGCAGCCGTTCGCGGAGCAGCTCAAGGCCGTCGGCGTTCCCGCACCCGACATCGTGCTGGCGCTGACCGGCACGGCGCAGAACGCCGCCCAGATTGCCGAGGTGATCGCACCGGAAGGCCATCTCGGCCTGATCGAGGGCGCCGTGGCGCTCAAGGCCTTCGATCCTGGCCCGCTCTTCGCCAAGAGCGTCGGCGTGCACCTGGAGCTGATGTTCACGCGTGCCACGTTCGGCACGCCCAGCATGATCGAGCAGCACCGTTTGCTCACCGAGATCGCCGATCTCGTAGACCGCGGCACGATCCGCACCACCCTCAAGCAGATCGTCGGCCCCATCGACGCCACCCACCTCAAGCAGGCGCACGCCGTGGTCGAGAGCGGCAAGGCCATCGGCAAGGTGGTGCTGGCGGGGTGGCCGGCAACCTGACGCCAGGCAGAGCTGCTGGCCGAGGCCCAACGCCGCCCGCGCCGGTGCAGGAGCGACGCGTGCCAGGCTCGGCCAGAATGCAGCTCCCCGCTCTCAGGGCCTGCATTTTGGCCGATTGACCGTCTTACGTCCGAATCTGGCGATGCTCGATCGCATCGCGCAGCTGGGTCAGGGCTTTCTTCAGCTCCTGATCGGTCGTGATCGAAATCTGCTGCGTGAGCTTCTGGACGAGATCCCGCCTGTCCTGGCTCGTGAAGAGAGGTTGATGGGACGGCAGTCCGTCCAGAGCGCCCTCGATCATCTCGAGAATATCGGACTTGGAGTGAAGGCGCGTTTCGGTCATGCCCTGCACCAGATCGGAATAGAGCTGACGGGCGCCGCCTTTCACCTGGTCGAGATAAGCGACGTGGACTTGATATCTCTTGTCCTGCCGAAGTGTCGAGAGATATGGCTCACTCAAGTCCAGCAACGCCGCTGAGACCTTGGACTCATAGACCCTCAGCCTGGCGAGCTCCGTGGCATAGGGTTTGCCCTTTTGCGTCTCATTCGAGTACAGAACGACAAGCTTGTGAATCGGTTGCAGAGCACTGTCCAACCTCTGGAAGCGTATGGTCACGGCGAGATCCCGATTAAGTCCCATGCGCAGTGGGATATTGTCGGTATTGACCATCCGCTCGAAGACCAGCTTCGTCGCCGCATTCGATAGCGTTGGCAGCGGCAAACCCTTGGTCTCGACCCGCTCGACCAGGGCCCTGTAGGTGGTTCCGTCCCAAGCATCGTCGTCGGGGGGATAGCTTCCGCTTTGCGCGGTGACAGATTGGACTGCCAAGCCTCCGCACAGGAGCAGACAAGCAAGCGACGTCACAATTTTGCACCGCGGTCCCATGACAACTCCCTCTCCCAGGCGGACGGCTCGACGCTGGCGGGAACTATGGTCTGACCTATGTGGCAGCAGTCTGATCTATGCGGCAGTCATCCCATTGGTGCGCGATTAGAATTAGTGCGAATAGTGGGCCGCGGGTCTGCCTTGCCGTCGTGAAGCTTGTTGCAGTTTGTGTCGGGCGGTGAACTTCCAGGCTCTTCACGGCGCTTGCGCCGCTGCCACGCCCGCGGTCACGCCTTGGCGCCGTGGCGGCCGCCGCCGAGGGCAGGGATGGCCTGGGCGTCCAGCGGCCAGCGCGCGCGGGCCTCGAAATCAAGACCGTCGGTGAGGCCCAGCGCAAGGCGCTCGGCGCCGGCCCAGGCGATCATGGCGCCGTTGTCGGTGCATAGCTGCGGCGGAGGCACGTGCAGGCGCCAGCCGCGGGCGGCTGCGGCTTCCGTCAGCGCCCGGTGGATTTGCCTGTTGGCGGCAACGCCGCCGGCGACGACCAGGTGGCGGTCTGACCCCAACCGCACATCGGCAATCGCCATGGCGCGCAGAACCCGGTCGGCGAGGCTCTCGCACACGGCGGCCTGGAACTCGGCGCACAGGTCGGCAATGTCGCGGTCCGAGAGCGGCGCCAGCGCCTGGGCCTGCTGGGCCCGGCGGCGCACCGCGGTCTTGAGCCCGGCGAAGGAGAAATGCGGCTCGGCGCGTCCAATCATCGGGCGCGGCAGGGCAAACCTCCCCGCCCGTCCGGCGGCTGCAGCTCGCTCCACGGCCGGTCCGCCGGGGAAGCCGAGGCCCAGGAGCTTCGCCGTCTTGTCGAACGCCTCGCCCAGGGCGTCGTCGATGGTGGTGCCAAGCCGCTCGTAGCGCCCTACGCCATGGACGATCAGGAGCTGGGTGTGCCCGCCCGAGACCAGCAGCAGCAGGTAGGGCGGGCGCAGGCCCTCGGTGAGGCCGACAGTGAGCGCGTGCGCCGCGAGGTGGTTCACCGCAACCAGCGGCAGGCGGTGCACCAGCGCGAGCGCCTTGGCGGTCGTGACCCCGACCAGGAGACCGCCGATCAATCCGGGGCCGGCGGTGACAGCCACCGCGTCCAGGCCTGCGAGGTCCACATCCGCGTCGCTGAGTGCCAGCGCCACGATCTCGTCGAGGCACTCCGCATGCGCGCGCGCGGCGATCTCGGGCACCACACCGCCGTAGCGGCGATGCTCCTCCCACTGGCCGCGCACCACGTTGGAGCGGATGCGGCCGGTTCCGTCCGGGGTACGCGCGATCACCGCCGCAGCGGTCTCGTCGCAGCTGGTCTCGATGCCGAGAACGAGGGTCTCGCGCTGGTCGCGGGCGAGGGTCGCGGCGTCGGCTCGCGGTTCCATCGGCCGGAAGTATGTTGCCGGCCGGGTGGCGTCAACTGCGACGTGAGGGTGATCGCGAACTCGTGGCTTGAACAAAGGACAACCCCGGTCCTCGACGGGCCGGGGTTGTTTTCGAAGAGTATGGGCTTTGCTCAGCCCTTGTTGTCGAATGCGCGCTGCGCCCACTCAGGGTAGCCGGGCAGGTCGGACGCGGCGTTGGCGGCCACGGTCGTCAGCAGGCCGAAGGCGACCAGGGCGATGGCGATGAGGCTCTTCATGATCATCTCCTATGAGTTTTGTGTTCGTAGGCGGCGTTGGCTCGCCGCACCGCCTGGAGATATCGCCGGCAGGAGCGAAATGCGAGGGGGGCTCGCACACACGTGAGGCGAAGTGCGCGCCCGGTGAGATGGCGCGACCGAGCCGGCGCCCGCTCAGCCTCTCAGGACCGCCGCCGCACCTCGATCCGATTTGCACCCCGCGGGGGATCTCCTGTAACTGTCCTCTCACGACGACCAGAAGGCGCCCCCAGCCCAAGGAGATCGGCGCTTGCAAGCAGCGAGAATCCGCATCGGCACACGCGGCTCGCCCCTGGCCCTGGCCCAGGCGCGCGAGGTCGAGGCCCGCCTCAAAGCCGCGCACGGCCCATCCGCTGGCCCGGGCGGGGCGGTCGGTAAGCTCGCCTTCGAGGTCCGCATCATCAAGACCTCGGGCGACCGCATCCAGGATCGGCCTCTGGCCGAGGCCGGCGGCAAGGGCCTCTTCACCAAGGAGATTGAGGAGGCCCTGCTGGCCCGCGAGGTGGAAATCGCCGTCCACTCCATGAAGGACATGCCCACCGTTCTGCCGCCGGGCCTTACCCTGGCGGCCTTCCTGCCCCGCGAGGACGTGCGCGACGCGCTCATCTGCGCCAAGGCTTCCTCCCTGGCCGACCTGCCGGGCGGGGCCGTGGTGGCCACCTCGTCGCTGCGCCGCCAGGCCCAGGTAAAACACCTGCGCCCCGATATCACGGTGGTGTCCATGCGCGGCAATGTCGAGACGCGCCTGCGCAAGCTCGCCGAGGGGGCGGCGGATGCAACCCTGCTGGCCATGGCCGGCCTTAACCGACTGGGCCTGGCGGACCGCGCCGCCGGCCCGGTGTCCGTCGAGGAGATGCTGCCGGCGGTGGCCCAGGGCGCCATCGGCGTGGAGATCCGCGCCGATGATGAGCGAATGGCCCAGCTCCTGGCACCCCTCAATCACGAGCCCACGGCCCTGGCGGTCACCGCCGAGCGCGCCTTCCTGGCCAAGCTGGAGGGCTCGTGCCGGACGCCGATTGCCGCCCTGGGGGAGCTTCTGGACGGGCATCCGGGCGGGCCTGCCGGCATCCGCTTCGCCTTCCGCGGCATGATCCTGAGCCCCGACGGCCGCCGCTGCTTCAAGGCCCGGCGCGAGGGCCGCCCGGAGGAGGCGCTCCGCCTTGCCGAGGACGCCGCTGCCGAGATCCTGGCCGCCGCCGGACCGGAGTTCGTGCGGTCCCTGCAAGGGTGACCGTTCGTCTGCGGCTGTTTACAGCTGTTTCACGTGAAGCGGGCGGGCTTCACGCCCTCCGCCAGGATATCTGATATTCTTTATTCATTATACTACCGGCAGACCCACGTAGTTCTCCGCCAGCGTCGTCTGCGCCGCCCTGGAGCCCGCGAGATACGCGAGCTCCGCTGCCTGCACCCGCTTCTCGAAGCCGGAAGCCTCGGGGAAGCGGTGGGTGAGGCTTGTCATCCACCAGGAGAAACGTTGCACCTTCCACACGCGAGCGAGACAGCGGGCCGAATACCCGTCCAGCAGGTCGGTGTGCCCGGATTGGTAGTACGCCGCGATCGCCTCGGCCAGGAAGCGCACATCGGTGGCCGCCAAGTTGAGCCCCTTCGCCCCGGTCGGCGGCACGATGTGGGCGGCGTCACCGGCCAGGAACAGCCGGCCGTAGCACATCGGCTCGGCCACGAACGAGCGCAGCGGCGCCACGCTCATCTCCAGACGCGGCCCCGTCACCAGCCCGGCGGCCGCATCCGGCGGCAGCCGACGGCTGAGCTCGCTCCAGAACCGGTCGTCGGACCAGTCGGCCACGTCCTCATCGGCCGGCACCTGCAGATAATGGCGGCTGCGGGTCTCCGACCGCATGGTGCAGAGTGCGAAGCCGCGCTCGTGGCTGCAGTAGATCAGCTCGGGGTTGACGGGGGGCGTGTCGGAAAGGATGCCGAGCCACCCGAACGGATAGACCCGCTCGTAGATCCGCAGCACGTCCTGCGGGATGGCCTGGCGGCTGACCCCGTGGGAGCCGTCGCAGCCGGCGATGAAGTCGCACTGAGCCTCGTACACCTTGCCGCCCTTGTGGTAGCGCAGCCACGGCCTCTCGGTGGCAAGCCCGTGCAGGCTCACATCCTCGGCCTCGTAGGCGACCTCGGTCCCCATCGCCAGATGGGCCTCCATCAGGTCCTTCTGCACCTCGGCCTGGCCGTAGATGGTGACGGCCTTGCCGGTGAGGCCCTTCAGGTCGATGCGATGGCGGCGGCCGTTGAAGGCGAACTCCACCCCGTCGTGGATGAGCCGCTCCCGCAGGAGCCGCGTGCCCAGGCCCGCCTCGGCAAGGATATCGACGGTGCCCTGCTCCAGCAGCCCCGCCCGGATGCGCGCGCGCAGGTACTCGGGGCTGCGCCGCTCCAGCACGACGCAGTCGATCCCGGCCAGGCGGAGCAGCCGCGCCAGCAGCAGCCCCGCCGGTCCGGCACCGATGATTCCAACCTGGGTTCGCATGGATCGCATGTCGGCGAGACTAGCTCCAATCGTTTGGTGATCCAACTGTCTTGCCGTCGCACGGCTGGTATCAGAGCCTCCGGGCCCTCCGGTCTGACACCATTCCCCGGACAGCCACATAACGCACCTGAATCCGGAGGCGCCGTCGTCTACACCATCTGAATCGCCACAAAGCCCGGATCGCAAGTCACGCAAAGGAGGCATCATGGAGCCGTCAGCAGCCGACGAGGTTCTGACCCGGCGCGAGGGCCGGGCCGGGCGCATCACCATGAACCGGCCGAAGGCGCTGAATGCGCTCACCTATCCGATGGTCGGCCGTATCCGGGCGGCCCTCGCGGACTGGAAGGACGATCCGGCGGTGGAGCTGGTGCTGCTCGACGGGACCGGGGAGCGTGGGCTGTGCGCCGGCGGCGACGTGCGCTCGCTCTACGAGAGCCGCACGCAAGGCTCCGGCCTGGCCAGGGCGTTCTGGCGCGACGAGTACCGGCTCAACGCGCTGATCGGCCGCTACCCCAAGCCCTGCGTGGCGATCCAGGACGGCATCGTCATGGGCGGCGGCATCGGCCTGTCCTCCCACGCCAGCCATCGGATCGTCACGGAGCGCTCCCAGCTTGCCATGCCGGAGACGGGCATCGGCCTGATCCCCGACGTGGGCGGCACCTGGCTGCTCGCCAACGCGCCGGGCGAGACCGGAGTCTACCTCGGCCTCACCGGCAAGCCGATGCGCGCCGCCGACGCCATCTACGCCCGCTTCAGCGACGCGTTTCTGCCTTCCGCGAAGCTGCCCGAGCTGATCGAGCGCCTCGTCGATCCTCGCGGCGGCCCGCCGGGCGAGGCGGTACGCGGCCTTGCCGAGAGCCCCGGCGAATCGGAGCTGGCACGCCGCCGGAGCGCCATCGATGCGGCGTTTGGCGGGGCCGACGTCGAGGCAATCCACATGGCTCTGGCAGGCATGGCCGAGGAGTGGGCGGCGAAGACTCGCGCCGCGCTGCTGCAGAAATCGCCCAAAGCTCTGAAGCTCACGCACGCCGCTATCCGGCAGGCCCGCCGGCTGCCCTCGCTGGAGGAGGCGTTGAAGGTCGAGCTCCGCCTCACCGTGCGCCTGTTCGAGGACGGAGAGTTCCCGGAGGGCGTGCGCGCCCTCCTGATCGACAAGGACCGCAAGCCCAACTGGTCGCCCGCGCGGCTGGGCGAGGTGACGCCAGAGCTTGTCGCGCGCTATTTGGCGCCGCTCCCGGCCGGCGAGGAGCTGACGTTCTGAAGATTCGTGAGGTCGTGAAATCGTGTGGTCTTGAATTCGATCTCTGCCGTCTCACCACCTCACGATCTCACGCCGATTCAGCCTCCGCACCTTGGGATCATTGACGCCCGGATGGCCGGCGCCATAGTAGCCCAGCACCGTTGGCAGCTGGAGCACAGAAAAACCTATGACTGAGCGTGTCGTCGTCGAGAGCCTGAGCGTCGCCAAGGTTCTCCACGAGTTCATCGCCAAGGAGGCTCTGCCGGGAACGGGCGTGCCCGAGGCAGGGTTCTGGACCCGCGTCGACCGCATCGTGCACGGTCTGGCGCCGAAAAACCGCGCCCTGCTCAAGAAGCGCGACGAGCTGCAGACGAAGATCGACGACTGGCATCGGGCGCACAAGGGTAAACCCTTCGACCGCGCAGCGTACAAGGCCTTCCTGGCTGAGATCGGCTATCTGGTGCCGGAGGGGCCCGAATTCGCCATCGGCACGGCCAACGTCGATGCCGAGATCGCTCACATCGCGGGGCCGCAGCTGGTGGTGCCCGTAACCAACCCCCGCTACGCCCTCAACGCCGCCAACGCCCGCTGGGGCAGCCTCTACGACGCGCTCTACGGCACGGACGCCCTGCCGGAGGACGACGGAGCCACCCGGGCCGGCGGCTACAATCCGGTGCGGGGCGCAAAGGTGTTCGCGTGGACCAAGCGCCTCCTCGACGAGGTGGCTCCGCTCGATAACGGCTCGCATTCCGAGGTGCGCGGCTACGCCGTGCAGGACGGCCGGCTGGTCGCAAGCCGGTCGAGCGTCGCCGACACCTGGGTCGGCAGCGCGCTGCGGATGACGGGTCTCGGCGGCTCGGCGCGGCTTGCCGGACTGGCCGATCCCTCCCAGTTCGTCGGCTACCGCGGCGATCCGGCCGAGCCGCGCGCTATCCTGCTGCGCCACAACGGCCTGCACATCGAGATCCAGATCGACAGCCGCCACTACATCGGCAAGTCGGACATCGCCGGCGTTGCCGACGTGCTGGTCGAGGCGGCGGTGACCACCATCGTGGATCTGGAGGACTCCATCGCCGCGGTCGATCCCGACGACAAGGTCGCCGCCTACCGCAACTGGCTGGGCCTGATGAAGGGTACGCTCGGAGCTACCTTCGACAAGGGCGGCCGGCCGCAGGAGCGCCGCCTCAACCCGGACCGCAGCTACATCGCGCCCGATGGCGGCGGCGAGCTGATCCTGCCCGGCCGCAGCCTGCTGCTGGTGCGCAACGTCGGCCACCTGATGATGGACGCCTCGGTGCTCGACCGCGACGACCAGCCGGTGCCGGAGGGCATCCTCGACGCCGTGGTGACCTCGCTCGTCGCCATGCACGACCTCAAGGGCAACGGGGCTTTCCGCAACAGCCGCGCCGGCTCCATCTACATCGTCAAGCCAAAGATGCACGGCCCCGAGGAGGTGGCATTCTCGGACGAGTTGTTCGACCGCGTGGAGGACGCGCTCGGCCTGCCGCGCCACACCGTCAAGATGGGCATCATGGACGAGGAGCGGCGCACCAGTGTCAACCTCAAGGAATGCATCCGCGCCGCCCGGCATCGGGTATGCTTCATCAATACCGGCTTCCTCGACCGCACCGGCGACGAGATCCACACCTCGATGGAGGCGGGGCCGATGATCCGCAAGGGCGACATGAAGGCCACGCCATGGATCAAGGCGTACGAGGACTGGAACGTCGATATCGGCTTGGCCTGCGGGCTGCCCGGAAAGGCGCAGATCGGCAAGGGCATGTGGGCGATGCCCGACCGGATGGCCGACATGATGGTGCAGAAGATCGCCCACCCCAAGGCCGGCGCCAACACCGCGTGGGTGCCCTCGCCCACGGCCGCCACGCTGCACGCACTGCACTACCACAAGGTGGATGTGGCGAAGCGCCAGGAGGAGCTGCGCTCCCGCCCGCGAGCATCGCTCGACGACATCCTGACGATCCCGGTTGCCGACCGCGTGAACTGGTCGCCTGCGGACATCGAGAAGGAGCTGGACAACAACGCCCAGGGCATCCTGGGCTACGTCGTGCGCTGGATCGATCAGGGCATCGGCTGCTCCAAGGTGCCCGACATCAACAACGTCGGCCTGATGGAGGACCGCGCCACGCTGCGCATCTCCAGCCAGCACATCGCCAACTGGCTCCGGCACGGCATCGCCACCGAGGCCCAGGTGATGGAGACGATGCGCCGAATGGCCGCCGTGGTGGACCGCCAGAACGCCGACGACCCGAACTATCGCCCGATGGCGCCGAGCTTCGACCGGTCGGTCGCCTTCCACGCCGCCTGCGACCTCGTCTTCAAGGGCCGGACCGAGCCCAACGGCTACACCGAGCCGATCCTGCACGCCCGCCGCGTGGAGGCGAAGGCGGGATTCGGCCGAGGCTGAGGCCGCTCCGCGGGCGTTTCCGGGGCGCGTCGTAGGCGGGGTTGCCCCGGGGTTGCCCTGGGGCTGTCAATTCTGTACTAAGCATCGCCCCTCCAGGCGGGGGCGCGTAGCTCAGCGGTAGAGCACTCCCTTCACACGGGAGGGGTCACAGGTTCGATCCCTGTCGCGCCCACCAGTTTCCCGTTTTAATTCAATAGCTAAGATCGCCCCGCTACGACGTCGTGGGGCTTGAAGGAGCAGGAAAGGCCGCGCGCCACCGCCGCCCGCCGGTACCGGGCCTGTGGAAAACTTTTGCCGGAAGCGTTGCAAATCCGCCCAACCCTGCCGCAATTTGGACGTCCCTGGTCGATGCATCGTTGTGTTCTCAACGACTCGGCGTCAATATTTCTCCCCTGCGGGGGTAAACTGTTGGGGGCAACATCATGTCTGTCATCGAAAAAACCGTTGCGCTGCTGGACGCGCTGACGCCCACTGACGTGCAGGCTCTGCCGCCTGCCCAACGTCGTCGCTTTGCCGATATCTGCAAGCACTGGGCGACGCTGGCCGATCGTGCAGATGCGCCGAAGGCCGGCGTGCTGCGCGACCTAAAGCGCGGTGCGCGGTACGAATAGAGCTCGACTGCGAATATGCGCCCCGCCCTTTGTGCGGGGCATATTATTTTCGGAGCCTCGAAGCTCCTTGTCCGTTCCCGGGGTCGCGGCCTTGGCCGCGCCCGGCGCGGGCTGCCCCGGGTGGACACTCCCCGAGACGGTCGCCGCGCCTCCCGCGCCTGCCCCCAACGGGCCTGTCCGAGCGTACCTGCGTGCCTTGCCGCGGTTGGTCGCGGGCATTATCCTCACCGCACGACGGCTGGGAGAGACCGGGTGGCGGATTGGCATCTCTGGGTACCGCCCGCGCTGACCAAGCGGCGCTTCCGCATCTACACCGTGGGTCACGTCATCTCCGTGACCGGCGGATGGGTCCAGCAGGTCGCGCTCGCCTGGCTGGTGTTCCGCCTCACCAACTCGATCTTCCTGCTGGGCCTCACGGGCTTCCTGCTCAACATCTTCTACCTGCTGCTCGGCCCTGTGTCGGGGCTCGCCGCCGACCGGCTGCCGCGGCTCCCTGCCCTCATCGTCATCGACTTGGTGCTGGCGACCCTCTCCATCTGGCTGGCGCTGATGGGGCTCGCCGGCGTCACCAACATCAACGCCTACCTGGCGGTGGCGACGCTGATCGGCATCGCCAGCGCCTTCGAGATGCCGATGCGGCAGACCCTGTTCAAGGACATCGTGGAGGACCGCGCGCTGGTGACCAGCGCCATCGGCGTCAGCGCCATGGTGTTCAATGTCGGCCGCATGGTGGGACCGGCGCTGGCCGGGGTGCTGCTGGTTTACCTGTCGGAGGCCTGGTGCTTCGTCATCAACGCCTGCAGCTTCGCCGCCATCATCGGCGCGCTTCTCGCCATGCGCCTGCCGCGCGCCTTGGCGCCGGCCGCGTCGGCGGCAGGCACCAGGCCTGAGGGGCTGTGGGCCAACCTGGCGCTGCTTATGGCGTTTCCCGCGGTGCGCTACCTGTTGCCCACGGTGGCCGCCATCGGACTACTCGCCACGCCGTACGTGCCGCTGATGCCGTCCATCGTCGCCCACTTCTTCGACGGACGCTCGTCCACTGTCGGGCTGCTCATGAGTGCGGCCGGCTTCGGCGCCCTGACCTCAGCCACCTACCTCTCCCTGCAGCCGGGCTACGGGCGCCAGATCCGTCTGGTGACGGTGGCGCCGCTGGCGGTGGGCTGCGCGCTGGGGGCGTTCGCCTGGTCGCGCACGCTGCCGCTTTCCATGCTGCTGCTGGCGGCGCTGGGCGCGTCGGTGCTGGTGTCGGTGAACGCGACCAACGCGCTCTTGCAGCAATCGGTGCCGGACGAGTGGCGCGGCCGGGCCATCGGCCTCTACAGCATGTCGTTCGCCGGCACCGCGCCGATCGGCAACATCCTGGCCGGCACCCTGGCCGAGCGCATCGGCCTTGCCGCCACGCTGACGCTCAACGGCGCGCTCATCATTGCCGCGGGAGTGTTCGCCCGGCGGCGGCTCCACAACCACCCCGAGGCCCTGCGCGGCCTCATGCGCAGCCTGAGCCGCTAGGCGGTGTCAGACCTGGAGAGGTCTGCCACCGGCTCAGTGCTTCTGGCCGGCCCCATCGCTGCCAGGCCCAAGCTCGACCACCACGTCGGTCGGCTCGGGCGGATGCGCCACCAGGCTCGTGCGGTTGGCATCTTGCCAGCTGGCCACCCTCACAACCTGCCCAGCCTCGTGCCCGTCCTCGCTCGGCATGGCCGGCTCGACGATGTGCAGGCCATCGGCGTCGATGAAGAAGGTGTGGTCGCCGAAGGTGCGGCTGAGGTCGGGCATGGACGGATGATTATCCGGGATCGCCTGCGCCTCGAACTGGCTCAGGGTGCGCTGGACCAAATCAGAGTTTAGCCTCATGCACGCGCTCCTTTCCTCTGAGTTGCCGGTTCCTCTATGTTGGCCGCCCGCAAAACGAAAAGCCCCGCGCGGGCATGCTCGCTCGCTGCGGGGCCTCCCACCGCTCCGGTGGTATCGCGGCCGGCTCTACACCTCAGCAGCTAGTGCCGGCGCCAGCCGATTCAAGGCGGCGCGCCCGAATTAAGTTTTTCCGCGACGCCGACCGCGGAGTCGCGAGCGGAGACATTGCCGCAAGGAACGGTTCATGCTGCTTGCGGGTTTGTCTGGTCCATGGCGGCTGCGGTAGAGACGCGGCGTACCCCGAAATGCTAGGAAGGCGGCTGCAGGGCCGCCCGGGGGCCGCCTGGGGCGCCGCCGGCGAACGGGGGAGACGGGGATATGAGCCTGAACGTCCGCAAGATCAGCCGCCTCGCCACGGCCGCCGCAGCCCTCGTGCTGGCCTGGCCGCCCGCCGCGGCGCTTGCCGACTGCGGCAACGACGGCGCCGGCTTCTCCGGCTGGCTGGAGCGGTTCAAGGCCAAGGCCGTGGCGGCGGGCATCTCCCGCTCGGCGGTGGACTCCGCGCTGGCCGATGTCACCTACGACCGCACCGTCGTCCGGCTCGATCGCTCGCAGAAATCCTTCAAGCTGAGCTTCGAGGAGTTCTACGCCCGCCGCGTCGGCCCGGCGCTGATCAGGCGCGGGCAGGGCCTGATGCGCGCCCACAGGGCCACCTTCGACCGCGTGGAGAAGCGCTTCGGCGTGCCGGCGCCGGTGATCGTCGCCATCTGGGGCCTGGAGACCAACTACGGCGCCGATACCGCCGGCAAATACCCCATCATCCGCTCGGTGGCCACGCTCGCCTACGACTGCCGTCGCTCGGAGTTCTTCACCGCGCACCTCATGGACGCGCTGCGCATCGTCCAGAAGGGCGACATGGCGCCCGAGGAGCTGCGCGGCGGCTGGGCCGGCGAGATCGGCCAGACCCAGTTCCTGCCCTCGGGCTACATGAAGTACGCCGTGGATTTCGACGGCGACGGCCGGCGCGACCTTGTCCGCAGCGTGCCGGACATCATCGCCTCTACCGCCAACTTCCTGAAAGCGCACGGCTGGCAGGCGGGGCAGTCGTGGGAGCCGGGCAGCGCCAACTACGCCGTGATCAAGGACTGGAATCGGGCCGAGGTCTACCAGCGCACCATCGCCGTGATGGCCGCCAAGCTGCGCGAGCAGACGTCGGCCTCGGGGTATTGAGCGGGATCGTGGGGCGGGTCACGCCGAAGGTCTAACCCCGCCATTTCAAGGGGACAGGCCCGGGACAAATCCCCTCGCCTCCAACGCCCGATCTTCACTCGCTGGGGCGGCGCGTGGGGTCTGTCCGGCTATGGACAGCTAGTGCCAGGGCTTGATGGCCTCCTGTGCCGTCTGCTTGAGGCGCACCACACCTTCCTTGACCTCGTCGACGGCGTCGAGATCGATGGAATGCATCATGCCGCCGGAGGCGAGCCGGATGCGCTTTCCATCCATGCCGTCCACGGTCCCGACGTGCTTGCCGTCGGAGCCTCTCACCTCCATCTGCTCCCTGATCTGCGTTTCGTTAACCATGAGCACATGCCTCCTGCTGTGTGCCGCCCCGGTTGCACCGGTTGAACGGCCCCGGCCCGCGGCCGGTTCCTCAGGCAGGAGGACAGGCCGGGAAAAAGGGTTGCGTCAGCGCCGCTGTTTCCGCCGGCGTTCATACGTGCGGCTGGAGGTTCAGGTCCGTCTTGATCAGACGCAGGGCCTCATCGAGCTTCACGGCCGAGTACAGCCGCCACCACTGCCCCGTGTGCCGGCGCCACATGATGTCGAAGTGGACGTCCGCCGTATGCTCGTAGGCATGATCGAGGCGCGTGAACGGCGCATCGAACTCCTCTCCGAGATTGCCCGGGAAGCCCGAGCGATAGCGCGTGATGAAGCTGTACTTGCTCCCCCGCCATTTGCCGACGATGTCGATGGGGTAGTTGAACTCGGTCGGGCGGACCTCAGGCAGAAACCGAGGCTTCAGGATCTCGGCAATGAAGCGGTCGCACTTGGCGCCGATGGTCGCCTTCTCGTTGGCGGTGAGGGCCTTCACCCATATGCCTTGCCGACGCGTCATCCCAAGCCCCCTCCGCTGCTTGTCGGGCAGCATCTCCATTGAGATGCGCCCGGGAACCCAATAGCCACATTCCCGTCCGACCGGTCGCTCCGAAAGTCGAGCTCGTACTGCCGCGCGCCTCATCAAGATTATGGGCGCCTACGGTTTGCCATCGCTTTCCACGGATGGGGATGCTCATCCTTGTGAGATCGCGCGCCCTGCCCTGACCGTCCGGCCGCCAACCGGCCCTATTCCAAATCAGGGTGAGCGCGGCTGTCCCGCCGACTCGTGCCACGGGATCACGAACGCTGCACTGTCGGATGCTGCGTGGAAAGGGCCGGCGCCGCTTCGCCGCACGAAAGACATTCCCCGATTGACGAGGCTGGAGGCCCCGCGAGGCGATCCCTGGATGCGACCTTTAAATGTATTATCAGTAAGACCTTTTGGGCTGTCAAGGCGCCCGACGCGGCAGCGCCCAAGGTCTCGCCTTCTCGTCGCGTGTGCGGAAGGCCGCTATCGCCTGCGCCTCGTTCAACGTCAGATCGATGTCGTCCCAGCCGTTCAGCAACTGCAGTTTCCACATGGGATCGATGGAAAAGGCGATCGTCGCGTCGCCTGCCTCTAGCGTCTGCGTCGGCAGATCGATCGTGCAGATGCCCGCATTGCCGGCGATCAGCGCCGCGATGAGCGTCTCTGCCTCCGCATCCGAGACGCGCGCCGGCAGAAGGCCGTTCTTGACCGCGCTGGAGGAAAAGATGTCGCCGAAGCTCGGCGCGATCACCGCGCGAAATCCGGAATCGGCGAGCGCGTAGACTGCCGCCTCGCGGGACGAGCCGCAGCCGAAGTTGCGGCGCGCGACCAGAATCTCCGCACCTGCATAGGCCTCGGCATTGATCGGAAAATCCGGGTCGAGCTCCCCGTCGGCTCGGCGTCTCAGGTCATGCAGCAGAAAGGGGCCGTACCCTTCCGCGCGCGGGCGGCGCATGAAGCGCGCGGGGATCAATTGATCCGTATCGACATTCGCATAAGGGAAAGGGCAGGCGCGCGCCCTGAGCGCGGTAAACGGACGCATCAGAGTCGCCCCTCCAGGAAAGGCCGCGCATCGATCAGGTGGCCCGTCACCGCCGCCGCAGCGACCATCGCAGGCGACATCAGGTGCGTCCGGCTGCCCGGCCCCTGACGGCCCTTGAAGTTGCGGTTGGTGGTGGAGGCGCAGCGCTGGCCCGGCGGCACGAGGTCGCCATTCATCCCGACGCACATCGAGCAGCCGGCGTTGGCCCATTCGAGGCCCGCCGCCCGGAAGACCGCGTCCAACCCTTCCTCCTCAGCCTGCCGCTTCACCGTCATCGAGCCTGGCGAGACGAGTCCCGGCGTCCGCGCCCGGCGGCCCGCCAGCACAGCCGCTGCGGCACGCAAGTCCTCCAGTCGGCCGTTTGTGCAGGAGCCGATGAATACGCGATCGATGTGAATGTCGGTCAGCCTCTGCCCGGGCTTCAGGTCCATATAGGCGAGAGCGTCGCGCATCGCTTCCGCCTTCGCGCCCTCAGGCGCCGGCACGACGCCCGTGATCGGCGCCGCCTGCTCCGGGCTGACGCCCCAAGTGACGATCGGCGCGATCTCGCGCGCATCGAGCAGCACTTCCCGATGGAATTCTGCGTCGGGGTCGCTGGCCAGCATGCGCCAGTCTGCGGCGGCGCGATCGAGCGCTGCACCCTCGGGCGCGAAAGGCCTGCCTTTCAGATATGCGAAAGTCGTTTCGTCCGGCGCGATCAATCCGAGGCGCGCGCCGGCCTCGATCGACAGATTGCAGAGGGTCATGCGGCCGGCCATGGCAAGCCCGCGCACCGCGCTCCCCGCATATTCGATCGCATGCCCCTGAGCGCCATCGGCGCCGATCTTGGCGATGATCGACAACGCCACGTCCTTCGCGCCGACTCCCGGAAACAATTCGCCATCGACGACGATCCGCAGGCCGCTCGGCCGATTCTGCCAGAGCGTCTGCGTGAGCATCACATGCGCGACCTCCGACGCGCCGATGCCGAACGCGTAGGCGCCGAACGCGCCGTGCGTCGAGGTGTGGCTGTCGCCGCAGACGATCGTCAGCCCTGGCAGCGTAAGGCCAAGCTCAGGCGCCGCGACATGCACGATCCCGCGACGCGAATCGGCGAGGCCGAGACTCTCCACACCGAACTCAGCGACATTCGCGGCCAAGCGCTGCACCATCTCGGCCGCTTCCGGGGCGCCGAGCGTGCTCTCGGGCCGTGTCGGCACATAGTGATCCGTGAAGCCGAAGGTGAGGTCGGGCCGCGCGAGCCTGGTGCCCCGCGCGCGCACCTGTGCAAAGCCGTGATGCGAGCCTTCGTGAACATAGTGTCGATCGATCGCGACCAGAGCGCGTCCGTCACGCGCGGTTACGATATGTGCATTCCAGATCTTGTCGACGAGCGTCGCAGGTCTGTCGCCGTTCCTCATCGCCGCTCCTCCCCTGTCCGCGGCCCTGTCTGCGGCCCCGTCTGCGGCTTGACAGCCAATAGGTATCATGGACTATACATTTAAAAGTTCTATCGACAAGGGCGAGCTGGGTGGCCGGGGTCGAAACTTCCAAAGCACGGCAGATCTACCTGCTGCTGCGCGACCGCATAGCGAGCGGCCGGCTCGGCGACGGCGGCTCGCTGCCGGGAGAGCAGGCGCTGGCGGCGGAGCACGGCGTCTCGCGCGTGACCGTGCGACGCGCCCTGGCGGAGCTTGAACGCGAAGGTCTGGTCAGCCGCCGTCGCGGTGCCGGCACCTACGTGCTGGGGGATTGCGGCACCAAGCCGATCGTCGCCGATATTTCCGACGTGCTCGCCAATCTTGTCGCGATGGGACGCGAGACGGCCGTGCGCCTCATCGAGTTCGGCTATCGTGAGGCGCCCGCCCAGATCGCTGCCGCGCTCAAGCTGAAGCCGCGCGAGCGTGCGCAGTTTTCGGTGCGCGTGCGCCTGATCGACGGCCAGCCTTTCTCCTATCTCGTCACGCATGTGCCGGAGCGGCTCGGGATCACCTATACCGAGTCAGAGCTGGCCACACGGCCTTTGCTCGCGTTGCTGGAACGCACCGGCATGAAAGTCGAGCGGGCGACTCAGGATGTGACGGCGACGCTCGCCTCACCCGAGGTGGCCACGGCACTCGACATCGAGGTCGGATCGCCGCTGATCGGGTTGACGCGCACCGTCTTCGCGGCCGGCGGCGAGGGGGTCGAGCATTTGAGCGCGCTCTATCGGCCGGACCGCTACACGCTGCGCATGGAGATGCAGCGCAAGGTGAGTGCGGGCGTGCGCCACTGGTCGACGATGCTCCCGGCGACGGACGTCGAAGCGCGGCGCGCCAAGAAGGCTTCATAGCGAGCAGATGTGGAGCCAGGGGACGAGAACTCCCGCAGCACCCAAAGCTCAGCGCAAACGCGAGAGCGCGAGGCCGGCGCGCCGCAATGAAGGCGCCGTGTCAATCACTGGAACCGGAGAGGAGGGAGACCGATGTCCGAGCGTCCCATCGAACTGAGCCGTCGCGCGTTACTACAGGCCGGTGCCCTGACCGCCGGAACACTGGCCATTCCTGCCGTGCTGCGTGCGCAGGCTCCGGCGGTCAAGGTCGGCATCCTCCAGCCGATCACCGGTGCGCTCGCCTATGATGGCCAGCAGGGCCGGGTGGGTGCGGAGCTCGCCATCCGCGACATCAACGCCGCGGGCGGCATCAAGGCGCTCGGGGGCGCCAAGCTGGAAATGGCGTTCGGCGACGCCCGCTCGACGCCGGAGGGCGGCACGCAGGAAGTGGAGAAGATGCAGGCCGACGGCGTCGCCGCCATCGTCGGCGGCTTCGCCTCGCCCATCTGCCTCGCCGCCACCCAGGCGGCCGCCCGCTACGATCTGCCCTACGTTGTCGACGTCGGCGTATCCGACCAGATCGT
>Ga0070705_100000047_pt1 | contig 61946 bp, 45 predicted proteins | sample KBSK5253metaG_FD_65455 | JGI IMG/M metagenome (GOLD analysis project Ga0070705, IMG submission 65455) | Corn, switchgrass and miscanthus rhizosphere microbial communities from Kellogg Biological Station, Michigan, USA - KBS K5-25-3 metaG | ecosystem: Host-associated > Plants > Roots >... | reverse complement strand
CGAGCACTTTTATTCACTCGACGAGTACTTTGCAATCGAGCATGCAGGCGATGCCCGCTACGAATACTGGGACGGCGAGATCATCTGTATGAGCGGCGGGACCAGGGAGCATGGCCGGATCGGCAGCAATGTCCACTTTCAGCTTAGACTCGTCGCTTCCGGGCCGTCCCAGGCTTTCACATCCGACGTGGCCATCAAAACGCCAACGCTCCCACCTTATCGATATCCCGATGCAAGCGTCGCATGCGGCGAATTGACCTTCGTGAATATTCGCGGCGTCGATGCCCTGACTAACCCGGTGTTGATTGTGGAGATTCTGTCGCCAAGCTCGGCTGAGCGGGATCGTGAAGAGAAGTTCACGGCATACCAGGCTATCCCAAGCTTCGTTGAGTATTTGCTGATCGCCCAGGATTCGACGCACGTAACGCATTATTCGCGGCGGCCTGACGGAACGTGGCTGAGGGAAGACGTCACCGGTCTGGATGCAATCGTGAGGATCAAAGCCATCAACTGCGCGCTGGCGCTTCGCAATATCTACGAGCATGTGGAGTTCGCCCCTTCTTGACCCGTCTTTTTCAAAGTTGGAACGGTAGCATCTGATTTGAATGTGAAACCGATCGCCGCAGCATTCATAATCCTGGTGTGGTTCGCGGTTTCATCTCCGCAACCGCATGAGACCTCATTCAACAGCGCGACTTCTACCGACGGGGATCCAGCGGTACACGAGACGCCGCTCGAACCACTGGTCAATCCCAGGATCGTCGTCATCAAGAGCAAGCGGCTTCTGCACCTCTATTCGAACGGCTCAATCGTAAAAACATATCGCGTTGCGCTCGGGCTCAGCCCGATTGAAAACAAACAGAGAGCGGGCGACCGCCGCACTCCCGAAGGCGAGTTTTACATCTGCCTCAAGAATTCGCGGAGCCAGTTCTATCTGTCGCTTGGTCTGAGTTATCCGAACCGCGAACACGCCGATAGAGGTCTTCGCGAGGGTTTGATAACGCGAGGCCAGTACAATCAAATCATCTCGGCGCTTGCGAGAAAGCGAACACCTCCGCAGAACACGAGGCTTGGTGGAGAGATTTTTATTCATGGGAATGGTTCACGGAATGATTGGACCTGGGGTTGTGTGGCGCTGGATGACAGGGACATTCGAGAACTGTTCGACGCGGCGCCGGTCGGCACACCGGTGTTTATCGAGCATTGAACACAGACATTGGAGATAGAGTGACAAGCTCGGCGATTCATGAGAAAGCCCAACCGCGTCCGACCTTTTCTGAAAGCGACGCCGCCCGGCTCGCGTTTAAACTCTACGGTCTCACGGGATCTGTAAAGGAGTTGACCAGCGAGCGCGATCAGAACTTTCTCGTCCACGCCGAATCCGGCGAGCGTTTTGTTTTGAAGATCGCGGCCGCCGCTGAGTTGAGAGAGACGCTCGAATTTCAGAACGCGGTGATGTCGCATCTTCAAGCGCGAGTGAAGTCGGGGTTCATTCCTCACGCTCTTCCAACGAAATCGGACCGGAAAATCAGTACGGCGGTTGACGAAAAAGGCGCCCGTCATTTTGTTCGCCTTGTTACCTATCTTCCGGCGTCGCTCCTTGCTGAAGTCAGTCCTCACACACCGGAACTCCTGCGCGGGCTCGGCACGCTGCTCGGAGAAATTGACAAGGCGCTCGAAGGGTTCTCTCACCCGGCGATGAGCCGAGATTTGAAGTGGGACTTGCAAGGCGCGCTGTGGATCAAAGACTACACTGATCACATCGAGAATCCCGAGCGCCGCGAGATCGCCGAGCACTTCATTCGCCAATTTGAGACTTGCGTCGCTGCGTGCGCAAACGGTTTGCGAACATCCGTCGTTCATAACGATGCCAACGACTACAACGTGCTTGTGACAGACGATGGATATGGAAGCCTGCGCGTCGCCGGGATCATAGACTTCGGAGACATGCTGCACACCTACACTGCGAGCGAAGTCGCGGTCGCGGCGGCTTACGCGATGCTCGGCAAGGCTGATCCGCTCGCGGCGGCGGCCGAGATTGTCGCCGGTTATCGCGAGGTCTTTCCGCTCACTGAATTCGAGCTCGAGAGTCTCTACTCGTTGATCTGCATGAGGCTTGCGGTCAGCGTCACGAATTCCGCGCTTCAACAAAAGCTGCATCCCGATAACGAGTATCTGCTTGTGAGCGAACGCCCCGCGTGGGAGTTGCTTGAAAGGCTCTACAAGATTGCCCCGACGCTGCCCCATTATCTTTTCCGTCGCGCCGCGCAGCTTGAACCTTGCCCCCAACGCGCGGTGGTTGTTGATTGGCTCGAAAGCAATCGTGACTCGGTCGGTCCCGTGATTGATGTTGACCTGCGAGGTGACGAGTCACAAAGCGTTCGTAGTCCGGCCTTCAGGCGGAAGTTTGTAAATGCGTTTGAATCGCGGGAACGGAACGAACTTCCGCCTGAAGGCCGGACTACAAACGTTGTTGTATTCGACTTGAGCGTCGGGAGTCTCGAGTTCAGCGACATGGCTGAACTCGCGGACAACGACGCATTCACGGCAAAGATTTTTCGGCGAATGAAAGCTGCCGGCGCAAGTGTCGGCGTCGGCCGCTACAACGAAGCTCGCCTCCTCTACACAAGCGACGTGTTCGCCACCGAAGGCGGAGAGAACCGCACGATTCACATCGGCGTCGATTTGTTTATGCTAGCCGGCTCGCCGGTGTTCGCGCCTCTCGATGGTGTGGTTCATAGCTTCGCAAACAACCGGGCGCCGCTCGATTATGGCCCGGCGATTATCCTCGAACATGAATTCGATGAAGGCCGTGTGAAGTTCTTCACGCTGTATGGCCACTTGAGCGAAGACTCATTGGAAAGCCTCTCTGCTGGAATGCCGATCAAGCGCGGCGATCGTATCGCGAGCATCGGCGCGCCTCCGGCAAACGGAGGATGGCCGCCGCATCTTCACTTTCAAATCATCTGCGACATGCTCTGCATGCAGGGAGACTTTCCCGGAGTCGCGCTTCCAAGTCAGCGAGATGTATGGCTGAGCATCAGTCCCGACCCGAATTTGATTCTTGGAATCCCGGAAGACCTGTTTCCCCCGTCGAGCTTGAGTTCTGATCAGATTCTCGAATCGCGTCGCGCGCACATCGGCCCTTCGCTGAGTGTCTCTTACCGAAAACCGCTCCATATTGTTAAGGGATTCCAGCAGTACCTCTACGATGCCGAAGGCCGGCGATATCTCGACTGCGTCAACAACGTCGCGCATGTCGGGCACTGTCATCCGCGAGTCATCGAAGCAGCCGAGCGGCAGATGCGCGCGCTCAACACCAACACTCGGTATCTTCACGAGAACATCGTGCGCCTTGCGGATCGACTCACGGCGACGATGCCCGAGCCCTTGAGTGTTTGTTTCTTTGTGAACTCGGGCAGCGAAGCAAACGAGTTGGCATTGAGACTCGCGCGCGCTCACACAAAAGCGACGGACATCATTTGCGTTGATGGCGCTTATCACGGGAACACGACATCGCTGATCGAGATCAGCCCTTACAAGTTCGACGGGCCGGGCGGCGCGGGCGCGCCTCAGCACGTTCACAAGGTGATGATGCCCGACACCTATCGAGGCGCGTTCAAAGCTGACGATCTGAATGCCGGCAAGAAGTACGCCGCTGACGTTAAGCGCGCGCTCGAAGAAATCAATGACGCAGGCAAGAGAGTCTCGGCATTCATCTGCGAATCAGCGTTAGGTTGTGGCGGCCAGCTTATCCTGCCCGATGGTTTTCTGAAGGAAGCGTTCGCTCACGTGAGGCGCGCGGGCGGCGTTTGTATAGCCGACGAAGTGCAAACGGGCCTTGGCCGAGTCGGCTCGCACTTCTGGGCGTTCGAAACACAGGGGGTGGTTCCGGACATCGTGTCGATCGGCAAGCCCCTCGGCAACGGGCATCCGCTCGCGGCAGTAGTCACGACGCCTGAGATCGCGGCCTCGTTTGCTAATGGAATGGAATACTTCAACACCTTCGGCGGCAACCCGGTTTCCTGCGCGGTCGGCCTGGCGGTATTGGACGTGATCGAAGCTGAAGGCTTGCAACAGAACGCATTGAAGGTTGGCGCTTATTTGAAGTCTGAGCTTGAAGCGAAGAAGAGCAAGCATCCGCTGATTGGCGATGTGAGAGGTATGGGTTTGTTCATCGGAGTCGAGTTGGTACTCGATCGCGAGACTCTTGAGCCCGCAGCCAAGCAAGCAGCGTACGTAGTTGAGCGAATGAAAGAGTCTGGCATTCTGATCAGCACCGATGGACCGCTGCACAATGTGCTTAAGGTCAAACCACCGATTGTATTCTCGATCCTCGATGGCGATCGACTCGTGGCCAGACTCGCCGATTTGTTTGCGGAGAATTTCTTAAACTCACATTAGGAGGCGCTTATGATTCGCACTCGTTTCGTCCTTTGTTTGGTCATGGTGTTCTGCTTTTCCAGGTTTGCTCACGCCGGCGGCCCATTCGCACAAAAGGAAGTTGACGAGGCGATTAAGAGTTTCTTGTCTGCGCAAAGCACTCAAGGGGAGGATGCGCAATCAGTTGGCAACGCAGTGGCCGATCTCAACGGCGACGGAAAGCCGGAGATAGTGTTGTTGTGGGTACTGCTGGGTCCGACCTATTCGAGCAATTCACTGACGGTTTTTTCGAAGACCGCCGCCGGATATAAACCAGCGGCTTCATTCCCGCTGATGGGCATAGCTACAAACCTTGCCTCAGTGAATGGAGGAATAATCCGCGTTGATCAGCAGGTTTTTGCAAAGAACGATCCGCGCTGTTGTCCAAGTATTAAGAAGCAGATGAAGTATCGTTGGCTGGGCAAGAAGATTTCTGAAGTGAAGAGGTGATCGGAACGTAGACCAGGGCGATGAAAATCGTAATCCCAGGCGGAAGTGGCCAAGTAGGAACGATCCTCGCGCGAGCGTTTCACGCGCGCGGCGATGAAGTGGTTGTTCTAAGCCGAAATCCGCAAGCCGCTCCGTGCCGGGTCGTGAAATGGGATGCGGAGACTCTTGGGGATTGGGCTGCTGAACTCGAAGGCGCCGATGTTGTCATCAATCTCGCTGGGCGAAGCGTCAACTGTCGCTACAACAAAGAGAATCGCAGGCTAATAATCGACTCTCGCCTTAAATCCACGCGGGTTGTTGGCGAGGCGATTGCCCGAGCTTCCAGGCCGCCGCGTGTATGGCTTCAAGGGAGCACGGCGACGATCTACGCTCACACGTATGACAAGGCCCATGATGAAGCTACTGGTATCACCGGTTGCGAATCGAACGCGCCGGATACCTGGCGTTTCAGCAACGATGTTGTCACTTCCTGGGAGCAGGCCGCGAATGAATCCATCACGGCGAATACTCGCAAAGTGCTGCTGAGGTCGGCGACGGTGATGAGTCCAGATCGCGGCGGTGTCTTTGACACGCTATTGAGATTAGTGCGCTTCGGACTCGGCGGACGATCGGGCAGCGGGCGGCAGTATGTCTCGTGGATACACGATCGAGACTTCGTGCAAAGCATCCTGTGGTTGATCGAACACGGCGAACTCGACGGGGCGGTCAATCTAACTTCACCGAATCCGCTTCCCAACGATGAATTCATGAAAGCTCTGCGAAAGGCCTGGGGCATTCGCATTGGACTTCCAGCGACGGACTTGATGCTGGAGATCGGCGCGTTCTTCTTGAGAACCGAGACCGAACTCATTCTGAAGAGCCGCTGCGTCGCGCCGGACAAGCTTCTTGGGTCGGGATTTGCTTTTCAGTTTCCTGATTGGAAGGATGCCGCGCGCAACCTGTGTGAGAGATGGCGGCGCGTCGATTGACAACGCGATTTCGTCCAGCGTCGCAGGCTACGCGCGTTTTTCAAGGCACGCTCCGCCCTTTAGGCCTCGACGCGGCGCCCACTCCGAACACAGGGCTGCGCCAACGAAGAAAGGCAAGAATATTATCAACTCAGATGAGCGCGATAGTCTGCAGCTTGGTCATTTGGTCCAACATACATCTATCAAAAGGAATTAGCTACCCGGGTTCGCCTCCGCTTCAATGCGCGAATCGGTTCACTCAACGTTGTTGAAGGATGCTCGGCGACAATCGAATCCCCGTAGTAAACCCGCTACGAGCCAGCGAATGCCTGGCGCACTTCGACTCGGGACCTTTGGCCCACGAGCGACGCTCGCCCTGGCTTGGCGGCAGACGCCGGCTTGGTCGCGGGCTTCTGCCAGAGTGAGTCTTCCAAATTCAACCAACCGAGGATTCCCACTGCTTAAAGTGCTTCGCACATGAAATGTAATCCAATATCATTGGACGTTATCTCTGCGCACTTACAGGGGACATTTTCGCTGTGCATACACAAAAAGACCAAAGGCCGAATTGACACGCCTGCTCGTTTGTCGATAATCTCATCACTGCCGTTAACCATGCGCGCCCGTAGCTCAATTGGATAGAGCACCAGACTTCGGATCTGGGGGTTACAGGTTCGAGTCCTGTCGGGCGTACTCTCCTCTGTAGCGTTTGCGGAAAGTCCTCCCAAACAGCCCGAACGACAGAAATATGTGTATGGATAGTCCTCAGAGCGAAGTCGAAATTGCTTGACTTGGAAATGCTGGCGCAATATGATGGTGCGGTGCACCGAGTCGTCTAATCGACAAGCCCCCTTGAACATTCAGTAGCCCCCTATCTGAATGTTCCAAACCTCAGTGCACCGCCAAAACAGTACCGCTTTATGGCAGGAACATAAAGCGGTGTTGTCTACGGGGCGAGTTTATACCATACCTCTCAAGGGGATGCAAGAAAAAAGTTAAAGTAAATTGTGAAGATGGACGCGGTCGCTCGCCTTGGCCGTTACAAACCGTTTTCACGCTGCATTTAGTTCTCAAGCCAGCCCAGAAAAAACTTTTCTCATTAGGCCATACAAGACCGGATCTATAAGCCGCTATCGAGCAACCGCGACGCAAGCTCGGAGCGGCCGCGTACATTTGCTTTTTGGTAGACCTTGTCGAGATGCTTGTTCACTGTTTCGACGCTAATCCTCAAGCGTTCGGCGATTTCGAGGTTCTTGTTTCCCTTCAAACACTCAACCGCTACTTGGGCCTCTCTCTCTGTGAGCCCCCAGGTTTGCCGCAGGTGCTCCTCATAACTCGACCAACGCGAGGCCGATCGCTTTATAAGGCACAAAACATAGCTTTCATCCCCGAGCATGCCATCAGGCATAAGATTGCAATGGATTTCGTGTTCGATGCGACCCACGGTCGTATCCCGCACGGACCGTTCTGTCGGCGATAGTCTCGAGCTAAATAACTCCTGAGAGAAATCGGATGCACTTTCGATCACCGCGGCAACCAGCAAATGACCCTCTCGGTTATCGACCAGCAGCTTATCGAATGCACGATTATGCCAGACCAATTGTCCCTCCGAGTTCATTATTACGGCGCCTTCGCTTATCTCATCCAAAGCGGCTGCCAGGCAATCAAGGCGATCCCTCGTTTCCGAGGGAGGCGCCGCCAAAGGCATGGCTGCGTAAGACCTTTGAGCTAACATACAGAAATCCTTTTTCTTCGTGCCAGTCGAAGGCGAGATGACCTGTTCGTTGCTTTCGGCGATCTCGACGGGTTGGCAATCGGTTAGGTTCCGAGGGCAGGGAGGCCAGGGACTGCAGTAATACTCGATCTGCGGCCCAAGCTCTCTGATCGGACGTTCGATCTCGATGAAACGTGATCGAAGTCCTCGAGACGTTGCTTCAATCCGGTTATAAGTTGGCCGCCAGTCGTTGTCAACACTTTTGAATAACAACGCTTAGTTATCTGAACGACTGGCAAGCTCGCCCATCAGGTTCCGCTCTTTCGTCGGAGCGATCAATCGTTTCACTGGAAAGCCGCCACAATTCTCTCTTTCCGTATGTTGGGGACGGGATCTATTCGACTTGTCGTGGTTGAAAGCCAGCGGGAACCCCAGTTAACCGGTTGAACCAACGCGATGAATTCACGAGGCCCATCGATATTCGAAAAGTGCTTGAGGGCGGCGCGGCGCCGTAAGCTGCTTGTTACAGTTCCAGCTATAGTGCTGGCCGTCAGTTCCGCACTTGCACTCTACCGAGCCCCAATTCTTTATCAATCATCTGCGAGGATACTGGTCGAATCCCATTCCAACGCCCCCTTTGATGTTAATAGCTATGTCGAGAAGTCCAGGGAACTGGTCGCGAAATCAGACTTGATTCACGCCAGAGATCGCAGCTTGTCGAATGCTCAAGCCGTCAAGAACCTTGATGGTTTCTCCATTCAGACCGACTCAAGCTCTGTAGCAAGGCCGGGCGCCGTAGTCGTATCCTGCACAGCCCTTGATCCGGAGGCCGCTCGATCGACCGCAAGTGAATTGGCCAAACTGCTGGTCTCACAATCCACACGAGTCGCCTCGCCGGCAGGAAACCTTGAACCGCTTCGAGCCCGAGCGGCTGAATTGTCCGCTCGCATTCACCAACTCGAACAATCGTACCCCTGGCTCACCGATTCGCGATCGCGCCCGCCGTCCGCATCAGCGCCTGAGCCACTTCGCAGCGCACAGCCATCCATCGAAGCAAATCGCGCCCAGCAGATGACTATCGAAACTCTCAATGACCAACGGTACAAGTTTCAGCAACAACTCACCGATATCGAGCGCCGAATCGCGTCCCAGCGGCAACTAGTCGAGCAGCAGAAGAAGAGCGGGTCGCTGCGGAACAATCCTACTTACGCAATTCTTATTTCAAAGCGAACTGAGCTGCAGGGTCAACGCGATACGCTGATGAATCGCCAGGATCTAACCGACAAACATCCCCGAGTCGCAGCAATCAACGATCAGATTACCGCGATCGATCGCCAGATCGATGAACTTCGCCAGCAGGACGCAGGTCTCGTGAGCCAGTCTCCGGAATCTCGCGAGTTGGCCTCACTTGAGTCTGAACGCAATCGTCTGAAGCTGGAACTCGAAGTCACCGGGCGCGAGATTGCTCGCCGCACAGCCAGCCAAACGTATCCAACGCCCCCGACTGCGACTGCGCCAATTCGTCGCGGTTCAAATGATTCAACGGTGATGCACGAGTACCTCGCGCTCAAGCGAGCCAATAATGAAGCGGCAACCGACTTACAAGTTGCTGAGTCCAGGACCGAAGATCCTGAAGGGTGGGCAGTTCGACTTCTAGAAGACGCTACTTTACCAACTCAGTCTGCCGGACCAAATCCAGCACTGTTGATCGCGCTTGCAGCCGCATTCGGTTTGATAGTCGGCTTCCTCTTCTCGCTGATTGCTGAACGCGGTCGGTCAAGATCGCTTCAGGACGCTGACGATGTCGAGCGCTTTGCCCGGCTCCCGCTCTTAGCTTCAATTCCAAAGACTGTAACTCCCGGCTACCGCAAACGCCTGGTGTGGCGTGGAGCCGTCAAGCTGACGGCCTGCGCGGCGTTATCGGCAGCCGTCACCTTCGGGCTATCTCAATTCTTTGCCGCATCGCACATCTTTGATCTGATCGCCAAAAAGTAGAATCACCAGCCTATTTGTCATTTAGCAGTCAAGAGGCATCGATTATGTACAAGCAATTCTACGGACTGCGCGACATACCTTTCAGCCTGGCTCCCGATCCGAAATACCTCTTTCGAACCGACAGCCTCCTGGAAGTCTTCGCAAATTTGCAGTACGGAATTGAGAGCGGCAAGGGCCTGGTAGTTGTGACCGGAGAGGTAGGGACAGGCAAGACGACGATTCTCCGCTCGATGCTTCAATCATTGGATCGCTCAGTCCTCCCGGCCTACATATTCAATCCGCTGCTGACGACTGAGGACTTCTTCGATCTGATTTCGAGCGAGTTTCGAATCGGCCCGCAAAAATCAAAAGCGACCGCGCTCCGCCTGCTCGGTAACGCGCTGATGTCACGTCATTCACAGGGATTTCGTACCGTGCTCGTAGTAGACGAAGCCCATCTGCTGCCCCACAGCCTTCTGGAAGAGATCAGACTGCTTTCGAATTTCGAAACGAATCGGGAAAAGCTTCTTCAAGTGATCCTCTGTGGGCAGCCCGAGCTGCACGACCTGATGGCAAAGCCCGAACTTAGGCAGCTCAAACAGCGTGTCAGCTTGAAGTGCTCGATCAAATCGCTGACGGCGCACGAGACCAGCGAGTACATTCGCTGGAGACTACGCATCGCCGGCTGCAAGAACGAAACTCTGTTTGAGTCCGAGGCGATCGGTCTCGTGCATCGCTTCTCGGCGGGCATTCCCAGGATCATCAATAACATTTGTGATAACGCTCTGATCAGCGGCTTCGCGGATGCGAGCCCGCGCATCACCGCCGCAATCATCCAGGACGTTGTTGCGGAACTGGACCTTGGCGCTGGTCAGGCCGCACCCTTCCTGACAGTTGGCGAGTCAATCGCTGCGAGACAGGAGTTCGCTGCCGGCTCGGCCAACAGCCATAAACCGGAAAGTTCCAACGTGGAGTACATCCGCCGCGACCCAAGCCCGGCGGTCACAAGCGCAACCGCAGGCAGCGGCAGTTTTGTGATTAGCTCCGAACGCGACAGTGATTCTGAAGCTCCGCTGACTTTCTTTTCACGCGTGCGAGTGTCACGCAGTTCATAGCTCGATTGTTGGTTTTCAGAAATGGGACGAGTCTACAAAGCATTGGTTCGAGCCGATCGGTGGAGAGACCGCGAACACGCTATTGGAAGCACCATCTCGAACGACCGGGCAAACGTCTCCATCAAGGCCCAACCCGCCCCGCAGGGTTCCCGAGCAATCGACAATCGATCTGCGCGGCTTAAATCGGTATCCGAGGATCCTCCCTCGTTAGCCGTGAAACTTGCGCCTGCCACACCGGTGTTGCGCCGCGCTCCGGTAACCGCGCCCCCAAAGCCGCATAACAATGTTGCGCCGCCGGCCAAGGTGTTCGAAGAGCCTGCCGAGATTAATAACATCAGTAGTCTGGCAATCGCACCGCACCTGGTTACTCTTGCGGGAACTGACGCGCTGGCCGCTGAACGTTATCGGACCCTTGCAGCCAGGTTGCTCAGCATGGCCACGCGCTCCAAGCTCAAAACATTCCTGATTACTAGCGCTGAAGCATCCGAGGGCAAGACCACCGTGGCCGTCAATCTCGCGTGGTCGCTTGCGAAACGTCCCGAACGCCGAGTGTTGTTGCTGGACGTGAACACGGATTCGTACGCAATGTCACACGCGTTGGGAGTCGCCGCGAAGACCAGTACCGGGGCGAGCAATGGCCGGCTAATGCGACTCGATCCAAATGGTTTGTATGTTCTGAGTCAGGCAGCCCCTTCCGCGGGCGCGTTGGCTGAGCTGGCATCACGCTTTGACATAGTGGTCGTTGATTCGCCGTCGATACTCGAATCCGCGGATGCACAAAACCTCGCGGCCTCGCTTGACGGAACAGTCATTGTCGCACGCGCGGGCAGGACTGATCGCCGAAAGATAACGGCTGCGCGCAAGCTTGTGCCGAAGTCGAAACGTCTTGGTCTCGTACTTAATGAGATTGATCTCAACGCCGAAGGCTCATCCACGCGAGTCCGCAAGCGTTCCCTGTTCGGGAAAAGGTGATCAATTGGAAGTCTTGCTTAAGTGTGGTGCCCTTGCCGTGAGTTGAAGTTGGTTGAAAGCGAACACTGGGTAGAAGAAAAAATGAGACGCTTATTCCTCGTATTGAGTGAAACCGTGATCCTGATGCTCGCCGCATTGGCGGCGACATATGTCCGTTTTGGCTCGGAAAGCAGTGCCGCAGTGCTCGAGCATCGCGGATGGCTGAAGCTGGTGATGCTGACTGCGGTGATCCAGTTGGCGTTCTACCTGTTTGATCTTTACGATCTACCGGCGACTCGAAGATATCGCCGAGTGATCATGAACCTTCTCATCGCGCTTGGCGTTGCCACGGTTCTGCTCAGCATTCTCTTTTACCTGGTGCCGGCGCTTCAATTAGGTCGAGCCGTTTTCCTGGTTGATGTGACGCTTATCCTTGCGCTCATTCCCGCGTGGCGGTTGCTGGTTGCCTGGAGCGCCGGTCACCCGCAATTGGGCGTGCGTGAGCGCGTGTTGATCCTTGGCTCGGGCGAACAGGCAATCGAGGTCGCGCGGGCCACGCTCGAACGGCGCCACGCCGGCTTTCACATCGTGGGCTTTGTCGACAACAAGCCGGAATTGGTTGGAAAGAGTCTGATCAACCCGTCGGTCATCGGGCTGACGGCAAACCTGGCTGGACTTGTCAAACAATATCAAGTCGATCGCATAGTCGTAGCGGTTGCGGATCGCCGCGGTGTGTTTCCAACCGAAGAGTTGTTGAACCTCTCATTGAGCGGCCGCATCGCGGTTGAAGAATCGGCGCGCTATTACGAGAGGCTCACCGGGAAGATCGACAGCGCGATGCTGCGGCCCTCGTGGTTGATCTTTTCACGAGGCAATCGCTTCTCCGACTTCGACCATCATCTTCGCCGCGTCGTCAATACGGCATTCGCGGCGCTCGGTCTGGTCTTGTCGCTGCCGCTTATGCTGCTGACTGCGATTGCGGTGAAGCTCGAAACGCGCGGCCCCGTTTTCTACACTCAGGAGCGAGTAGGCAAGAAGGGACGCCGCTTCAAGATTATCAAGTTTCGCTCGATGCGAGTCGGAGCGGAATCGACATCCGGCCCGGTCTGGGCCGAGGAAGACGATCCGCGCGTCACGCGAGTCGGCCGGATCATTCGAAAACTCAGATTCGATGAGTTGCCTCAGTTCATCAACGTGCTTCGCGGTGAGATGAACTTTGTAGGCCCGCGCCCGGAGCGCCCGATGTTTGTCGATCAGTTGAACGCGATCGTTCCCTACTATTCTCAGAGGCACGTCGTGAAGCCGGGGCTCACCGGATGGGCTCAGATAAAGTACCCTTACGGCGCTTCCGTTGAAGATGCGATCGAGAAGCTGCGTTTCGACCTCTACTACGTCAAGAACCAATCGCTCCTGCTGGATGCAACCATCATGTTCGAGACCATCAAGACCGTATTGTTCGGTCGTGGCGGCAGGTAGAAGAAAGCGGCTCAACCAGTCGCATCGAGAAGCAGTTCGCACAAGTGAGGACAGTTATGGCAAACAGAATCGCCAGTTTGATATTGAGCGCGCTGATGATTAGCTCAATGGTATCTTTCGCCGGCGCACAAACCAATTCAAAAACGGCCGCGCGGTCTCTTGATGAAAACCGCCCTCGCACCGTCTCACAGAAGAGCATCTCCGGAGTGCCTCTCGACGAGCGAAACATGAATCCGGGCGAAAGCGTGAACCGCGAAGAGGAGGCCGCGATCCAATCGCAGATCAACGCGGTGTATCGAAGCTTCTATCAATCCTATCGCCTCGGGCCTGGCGACATCATCGCGATTTACATCGACAAACATCCTGAGGACTCTGTGCAGAAAGTTACAGTGTCGCCTGTTGGGCGAATCTATTTTCCGTTGATGGGCGATGTTTCGGTTGTCGGCAGGACACTCCCGCAGCTCCAGGAGTACTTCACCAACTCGGTGGCCGAGTTCATAAGAGAACCGCGGTTGAGTCTGGCCTTGCTCGAAGCTCAGAGCGCAAAGATCGGCGTACTGGGCGACGTGAAGACCCCCGGGTTGATGGTGATGACGCGTCCACTGCGAGTGCTGGATGCAATAACGCAGGCCGGTGGAATCATGGACACCGGCAGTTCTTCGGTTTCAATCCTCAGACAATTCGAGGACGGACGTGTCCAGGTTCTCAGGGCTGATGTGAAAAAGATTCTGAAGGGAAAAGCGAACCCCGAAGAAAACGCTTATCTGCGGCCCGGCGACACAGTCATCGTGCACGGGAATCTGTTCAAGACGATGTTGAAGCTTTCGAATGTCGTGGGCGTAACGACGCTCGCAACGTTTCTGACGCGAGGCGGGCGCTAGTCAAATCGCGACCAGATCATCGGCGTGTTGGTGGCTATCGAAAGACAGAATAAGAAACTTGAGGGAAGCCTAATGCCAAAGCCAATCTCGGAATTAACTAAAGCTGGGACGACCGGCTCAAACGGAGCGTCGGATGTTGATGCGCGCCAGAGCGAGCTTGCAGAGCTGGTCAGTACGTACCTGCGAACCAAAGGTATGCGACAGGTGGATTTTTGCCGGCGAACCGGATTCGATCAAGGCTTGCTGTCGAAGATTCTTTCGTCGGTGGTAACCACGCTCAACGTCGAGAGCGCGCTCAAGCTCGCCGATGGACTGGGTCTTTCGCCTGGCGTTGTGTTTGAAACCATCGGTAAGAAGGATGTGGATGATTTGCTGCGCAAGTTCTATCGAAACAGCGAGACGGTAAATTAGAACAAGACTCTGGAACGCACGGCGCAGCTCGCATCGCAAGCAGTCCTTCTTACAAACACCCGATCTCGATTTGCAAAATCTGATCTCGCTCCCTCCTCACAACGCTGATCTGAGCGCTAGTTCGCCAATCTCCTTCAGGACTTCACTTCTCAGCGGATACCGCCTGACGATATAATTTTGTCTCCGGACCACCGGGTAGAAATCACTGACATATGGAACATTCTTCTGAAACCATCTCAAACTATCTAAAATCCGAAATCGCGCGAGGCTCGTTTCCGGGTGCGCAGTACCTGATCGGTGAGGATCAGCGAATCGTCGCGGAGGACGCGCTTGGTTGGGCCGTGCTCGAGCCCGAACGAATACCCGTTACGCTCGACACTATCTACGATCTCGCCTCACTGACGAAACCATTAGTCACTTCCTTGCTCGCGATCATGTTTGTCGAGCGGGGGGTGTTGGATCTGAGCGCCCCACTCTCCCGATACTTGTCGGAGTTCCGTGAAGAGTCATTGCCTGAAATAACGTTGCTCGAGTTGCTGACGCACCAATCAGGTCTCCCGAATTGGCGCCCACTCTATGTTGAGGCCCATGCGCGAGAGGATGTGCCAGCCACGATCGCAAGCGTTGCGAGAGAAACCCACGCAAGCCCGCCCGCCGAAGTTCTGTATAGCGATCTCAACTATATCCTTCTTGGATTTGTGTTCGAGCGGCTGACCGGCGAACGATTGGACCATCTCGCGGCGCGCGAAATATTCGAGCCTCTCGGGCTGAACCGCACGATGTTCAACCCGCCGCGCGAGTTGATTCGAGAGATCGCGGCGACCGAGCACGGCCAGCAGTTCGAGTTGGCAAACGCAATGGCTGACGTCAGGACTCGCGGCGATAGCGGCGCGATTCGCGAGCTTTCGTCGCCCGGAATTTTTCAACGCAGTTCGTCGTTTCCGGCATCGATGCCGGGATCGCCGCTGTCGGCGTCGCCGCGACGTGATCCGTGGCGAACCGAGGTCATCTGGGGAGAAGTGCACGACGGCAACGCGCATTTCATGCAAGGCGTAGCCGGACACGCCGGGTTGTTTTCAACCGCACGCGATGTGTTTCGAATCGCGAATCAATTTCTCGCGGGCAGCGAGCTGTTGAAACCGGAATCGCTGCATTGGTTCAGCGATAACCTGACGCGCGGATGCGATACGTCACGATCGATTGGCTGGATACTCGCTGAAACTCCAGGCTGTTCGGCCGGACCTTCATTTCCACCCGCGGGCATCGGACACAACGGATTCACTGGAGGCAGTCTGTGGATGGATCCCACAACGCGGCGCGTTTTTATCCTGTTTACAAATAGAGTGCATCCACACGTCGATACGACCGACATGAGAGAAGTAAGGCAGAGCTTCAACGCGCTCGCGATCGAAACCGTTTCCGATCTCCAGTCTTGAACGCGTGCGAAACCGAATTGCGAGATTGAGAAAGACAGACATTGCTGAGAACACTGGACAGATACATAGAACAGCCAAAGGCGACCGACGCATTCGCGTCGCCCTGGTCCCGGCTTGGCCGCGACCGCTGGTTCACGATGTTGTTCTCGATTTCCGTGATCGTTCACCTCGTCTTTTACGCTGCTCTCATCAAGCTCGATTCGTGGGCGATGTTGCGAGCGATGCAAAGAGGCCAGCAGCCGCCTGAGCTAGTCCGGTTCATCGAGATTGCGCCACGCCCGGATCACATCCCGCTTCGTCGCGCGCCTGAGCCTCTCGAACGCGCGGACCTCAATCAACTTCAATTCGATCCCAACAATGCGGATGACATTCACCTGATTCGGCGTTCCCCGAGACCAACCGAGCAACGCGGCAACAACGGCCGCTTGCCCTCGGCTGATGTTATTGAGAGGCGATTGAGAGCAACACGCGGAGGCGACGCTCGCACGGGCGCGGCGCCGCCATCGAATCAAACTATTCCGGCAACAGCATCGATCCAGGCCAATCGAGTTCCGACATTGGATGAAGCTCGAATCGCTCAATCGCCCCCGGTGCAGGCAGTTCCAGCGCCGCCCGGCCCGCCCTCCGTTCGCGAAGTGACGCCGGCTAATTCAGGAAGCCCCGAAGTCGCTTCGGCCGGGTCGCGCCGAGGCAGCAACTCGGAATCTGCCGCGCTCGGTTTGGAAGCCGCGCAAGCTCAGTACATGGCTCTGGTGCGCACGAAAATCAGCAAGACTAACGAGCGCAATATGCCTCGCGATTGGATCAGAGACGTGCTCCGTGACAAAGTGTCGGCCGACTTTGAGGTGATAATCAGGAGCGATGGCCGCATCCTTTCCACGCGGCTCGTGCACCCCACCGGCTATGCCGTGCTTGACTCCTCCGCCAGAGAGGCTATATACCTAGCAAGTCCCTTTGAAGGATTCCCCCAAGCCGCAGGAAACAGTCTTACGTTCACGGTGAAAGTCTACTTCTTCACTTTGTAATTTGTCTTATGCGCATTGAAGTCAATCGACGCTGGGCGCCGCGCCTCGCGTCAGGCATCGCATTCATCGGGTCGGGCTGCGTTCAGGTTTCGTTGCTTGTTACCCCGGTTGCTCACGCGGGACAATCGCGGTCTTCAAAAGAACCCAGCAAAGAAATTACTCAGACGCGCGGCAACGCCGGTTTTGATCGCCCACGTAGAGTTGATACGCAAGCCGTCACACAGCATTCCTCATCCGACCTCGGACCAGTCATTCGAGTCGCGTTGATGACCGATGTCACGTCTGTATCAATCAGTTCTTCAAACGATCTGATAGTCCATCGACAAGAAGAAAAAGACGGCGACGGAAAAAAGATCGGCGGATCGCTTCGAGCCGAGCTGCGACAACGAGCCGCGCCGTCTGTCGAGTCCGTCTATCGAGTGCAGGTCGCGACTACTTCGGAATCCCGCCGAGCTCGAACATTGAGCGATGAGTTGAAAAAACATTTCTTTGAGCCGGTTACCACTTCCTTTGACGAAGGCAAAAAGGACTACTCGGTGTTGATCGGCAAGTTTGAATCTCGGGGTGAAGCGGCGGGTCTGGTCAAACGCCTGCGGTCCGCCGGGTACGATGAACCCCGCGTTGTCGCCGATCCTATTACGGCCTCTGAATCCGCGGCCGACACCAATGCTCGCGCCGCTAAGTACAAGGCTCAGCCCAGCTCTGCCGTGCGCGCAGCCAAAGCTAACAACAACGTTACCCAGATCGTCATTCTCTCCGCCGACAAATCAACAGTGTCGAGTTCGAATGCGCTGGTCGTAGCTCCGGCCGCTGCCGGCAAGAACGAACGCATCGACTCAACAAAGACCCGCGATCAAGCCGAGAGGATTGCACCCACTCCGTCTGTGCGAGTCGACGGAAAAGATTATCGCGGTGAGATTCATCTCGTATTGAATCCCCGCGGCCGCATCAACGTGGTGAACTCGGTCGCGCTCGAAGAGTATCTTCGCGGTGTCGTGCCGGTAGAGCTATCGCCCGGGCACTTTCCTGAGATCGAAGCGCTAAAAGCGCAGGCGGTCGCGGCCCGCAGTTACGCGCTTGCGCGGATGGGAAGGCATAGCGACGACGGATTTGATCTGGTCGACGACACCCGGGCTCAGGTGTACGGAGGCTTGTCGGTCGAACGCGAATTAACGAATCGCGCTGTCGACGAAACGCGCGGCGTTGTTGCGATGTTTCCAAACGCTGATGGAAAACTGGTTCCGATCGAAGCCATGTACACCGCGAACTGCGGCGGCCGTACTGAGAATAACGAAGAAGTGTTCGGCGGTACGGCGCTTCCTTACTTGCGCGGTGTTTCCTGTTCTCCTGACGCGCGATCGCTCGATGCGCACGAGCTCACAACTCGCCGAAACGTAGAAACTCTGACGGGAGGCGAAGGGCGTTCGATTGCACGCGAAGTTGGGCTGCTTTCCGTGCTCGGGTTCGCGTTGCCACGTCGTCCGGCCGGGCAGTATTTGCGCAATGCAACCGATCAAGGGGAACTAAAAGGCTGGCTCGACGTGCTCGCTCAGTTCAGTCAGAAGGAGAAGCCGAAGCTGGCGCGCGACATCACCCGGCTGGCCGACTTTGTCCGCGCGGTCGCAGTATCGGTCTACGGCGAGGGTCGCGCGAGTACCCTTCTAGCACCCGCGGATGTTGACTACGTGCTCACTGGTTTACCGGTCCAGCAACTGCCGCGCGACGCACGCGCTGAAGTCGCGTTGCTCTTGCGAGACGGAATTCTTCATTTGCCCGGCGGGTTGTTTGATTGGCGCGCAACTGTTACGCGCGGCCAGGCTCTTGAGATCCTTGCGCGCGCGGTTTCTTCACGCGTGCAACCTTCAAATATCAAATCTCAAGCATCGTTGTTCAGTGCCGACATCGCCGCGGGAGCGCAAAAGGGACGCTTGATCATTGCGAAGGCGCCGGCTTCGAATAGTGAAGCAGCAGTCCGCAAGTCTGGCTCGCGTTATGAGACAACAAACACATCGAACCGCGTCACGCGTCAGGTCCAGGATAAGTCTCGGGATGTTAACCCCGCGAGATCAATGGCGAGTGATGCCGCTTCAAGAACGAAAGATGACGACAACCCAAGCGCGCTGCAAATCGCCGAAGACGCCTGGCTGTTTCGTAAGCTTGGCGACGCGAGCTACGCGGTCGATCGCCTCAGTCTGGCTGGCGGCGAGCGCGTAACTTATCACCTGAACAAAGACGGCCAGGTGGACTTTCTCGAAGCGTCGGTTTCAGATCGCGGCGCGGCAAGCGATCGCTTCACGAACATCGCTCAGTGGCAGGAGCGCGTCGCAATCTCAGACATCCAGCAGCGATTGGCGGCAGCTCGAATCAGTGTTGGAAAGATCGACAATATCGAGCCCGTTTCGTTCAGCTCATCGAGCCGCGTGACCGAGGTCGAAATTACCGGCGATAAAAGTGTCACACGAATTCGCCGACCTCAAATTCGTTCGGTGCTCGGCGTGAAAGAGTATCTGTTCGTTGTTGACCGCGAGACTGATGAACAAGGCCGACTCGCCGCATTCGTGTTCACGGGCCGAGGGTGGGGTCACGGCGTTGGCATGTGCCAGGTCGGCGCATATGGGCTGGCTAAAGAAGGCTATTCGTTCAGCGCGATTCTTCAGAAGTACTACTCCGGGATCAAACTCCAAAAGACGTATTGATCTCGACGGCTTTTTACCCGCGAATGTTTTTGCACGCTTACATGCAATCTGTATAATCACGGACTGCCCCGCCCCGAAACGGCATCACGGTGGGGGATCGATGTCGTACTCGCTTTCGTTGGTTCACGTTGGTTCAATGAAAAGACTGGGCAAATGGATCGTCGCGGTGTGCGTCGTGGTTGCGATCATCGGCGTCGTACTGCTGCGCGCCTCCGCGAAACCCGAGGCTCCGCGTCAGCCAATAGAGTTCGATCATTGGCAGCACGTGACTAAGCAAAGCGATGATGCGCCGCAGCTCGAATGCACGTTCTGTCACGAGAATGTGGACAAGTCTTCGCACGCAACTATTCCGAACATCACGACATGCATGGGATGTCACGAATCGATCATGACCGAAAGCCCCGAAGTGCAAAAACTAGCGGCCTACGCAGAGCGCAAAGAGCAGCCTCCGTGGCGACGTGTGTATTGGCACGAGCCCGAGGCAAATGTGTTTTACACGCACAAGCCTCACATCAAGGCGGGGCTCGAATGCACGACGTGTCACGGCAAGATCGGAGAGATGCACCGAGTGCGCCGCGAAGTGGATCAAACGATGGGTTGGTGCATCGAGTGCCATCGCGCACGAAGCGTGAGTATCGATTGCTACGTCTGTCATCGATGAAACAGTGGTTCAGAGTTCAGGGTTTAGGGTTCAGGGTTCCGGGTTGAACTCTGAACACGCAACCCTGAACGCGAAACCCTGAACTCTGAACCCTGAACCGAAGGTATGAAGAGACGCGAATTCATAATACTGAGCAGCGTCGGAGCGACCAGCGCTTCGCTGCTGTCGGCTTGCGGGCATCCCGAAGAGAAGCTCATCCCGGCATTCATACCCGACGATGAGTTCCTGCCGGGCATCGACTATTGGAAGGCGAGCACTTGCGGAATGTGCCCGGCCGGCTGCGGGATCATCGTTCGCACTCGCGAGCATAAAGCAAACAAGATCGAAGGCAACCCGCTTCACCCGGTGAATCGCGGAGCGTTATGCGCGCGCGGACAAGCGGGTCTTGAAGTTCTCTACAATGCGGATCGAATAAAAGGCCCGATGAAGCGCATCGGCGAACGCGGCGAAGGCAAATGGGAAGAGATAAGTTGGGAAGAGGGGATCAAGACGCTCGCAAACAAGCTGCGCGAAATTGATCCGGATAATGCCAACGAAAAGGCGTTGTTCATTAGCGGCGAATCTGAGGGCGTAACACCTTACGTGGCTGGGCGATTTATGCAGTCGTATCGGCAGGCTTTTGTTGCCGGGCACCCCCATCGAGCAATGGAGCCGCCCGGTACATATGCTGACCTCCTGAGCGGCGTCGTGAAATCTGGTGAGCCTATCGCCGACATCGCGAACGCCACGTATCTCGTTTCCTTCGGAGCCCGTTTTCTTGAGACTTGGAAATCGCCGGTGATGTACTCACAGGCCTATGGCGAGTTTCGAAGCAGCCGGGGAAAGGTCCGCGGAACGTTCATTCAGATAGAGCCACGCATGTCGCTAACCGCAGCCAATGCAGACGAGTGGATTCCTGCTGCGCCAGGCGCCGAAGCTATGGTAGCCCTGGCGATGGTTCAAGTGATCGTTCGTGAGAATCTGGCCAAGGCGCAGGTATCCGACGACTCACGCCGGAAGCTTGAAGAGTTTTCACCCGAGACTACCGCTTCGGTGATCGATGTTCCGCTAGAAAAAGTTATTAGCGTAGCGCGAGAGTTTGCCAAGGCTGAGCGACCCCTTGCAATCGGAGACCTGCGATCTCCTGATGGCACCGCGATTCATTTGCTGAACGCGATCGTTGAGAACGTGAACAAACCCGGTGGAGTGCTGCTCTTCGATAGTGGAGACAAATCGAAGGATCCTCTCCCCATCGCCGGCAACGGTTTGATCCTACCGGGCGAGTCCGACCAGCAACTGGCGAAGCCCGGCTCGCGCGAAATCGGGTCATTAGTCGAGCGATTCGTCAGGATGGCGCGAAATCCTTCTCGGATAACAATGATCCACGGCACCAATCCAATGTTCGCAACGCGCGGGCGTGAAGAGTATTCGGCGATTCCCTTTATCGTCAGCTTCTCCTCATTCATGGATGAGACGAGCGACGCGGCTGATCTTATCCTGCCCGATCATACGTACCTGGAGCGATGGGACATTCACTCTTCTCGGGGCACGGATGGCCGAAAGGTTTTTTCCCTGACACAGCCCGTCTTGCAGCCTCAACTCAACACTCGGCAAACAGCGGATGTCTTGCTCGCGGTTGCTAAAGAGATGGGTGGCGCGGTAGCCGGGGCCCTGCCATTCGATTCGGCTAAAGAGATTATTGAAAAAGGCATTTCCGAACTTGTGAGTTTGAATCACGGGAAAAGCATCGAAACAGCATCGAGCGAGGTCACGGAAAAAGGAGTCGTCTTTGTCGGTGAGCCAATACAAATGCGGACAGAGGCGGAACGGAAGCCACTCTCGCTAGACAGTTTTTTCCTGGGTGTACTCCGGCAGCACGCCTCAGAGGCTGTCGCGAACGCCGAGTATCCTCTAACGCTGGTCGTCTATGAACCTGCAGGGTTCGGCAATGGATTTGCGGCAAACTTGCCTTCGATTCAAGAACTACCTGACCAGATGACTTCGGTAATGTGGGGAAGCTGGCTCGAGATCAATCCGAAGACCGCGGCAACTATGGGAATCGCCGACGGTGACCTCGTCGAAGTGACGACCATCAACGGCTCGGTGCGCGTGGCGGCGGCTTTGTATCCCGGAATCAGACCGGACTGTATCGCGATGCCGAGCGGCCAAGGTCACTCGAGTTATGGAAGACACGCGCGAGGTCGGGGCGTTGATCCTACGGCACTCCTTCTCAGTTCTCAGGACAATACTGTGAGTTCGAAGCTCACCAAAGTCGGGGGAAAGGCGGAGCTCATCCGCTTTGGAACCGACACGCAGCAAACGATGGAGGACAAACCCTGGCGTTGAGAGTTTAGTTTGCGCACTCGCAAGAGCAAGCTAAAGCTTGAACTCTAAACCCTGAACCGCGAGACTCAATGACCGAAGAAGCCAAATCAAATAAGCCTCAGTGGGCGATGGTGATTGATCTCGATCGATGCACCGGATGCGAAGCTTGCGTCGTCGCGTGCCGAGTCGAAAACAACATCCCTACGGTCGGACCCGAAGAAGCCGCGAAGGGCCGCTCGATTAACTGGATTCGAATCGAGCGCTACTTCGAAGGCGAATATCCTGATGTGAAGGCCAAGTTCATGCCGGTGCTCTGCCAGCATTGCGAAGAAGCGCCGTGCGAGCCGGTGTGCCCGGTCTATGCGACTTATCACACCGACGAAGGCTTGAACGCGCAGGTTTACAATCGATGTGTCGGCACTCGCTACTGCGCGAACAATTGCCCGTACACCGTGCGCTTCTTCAACTTCTTCGATCCGAAATGGGACGCGCCTCTGGAGAAAGCTTTGAACCCGGAAGTGTCCATCCGCACCCGGGGCGTGATGGAGAAGTGCACGTTCTGCATTCAGCGAATTCGCAAAGGCGAAGAGAAAGCCAAAGACGAAAACCGCGACGTGCGAGATGGTGATGTAGTTCCGGCCTGTGTTCAGACTTGCACGACGAAAGCGATGTACTTCGGCAACATCGCGGATCCCGAGAGTGAGGTATCGAGGCTGTCGAAGAGCAATCGCGCGACGCGACTTCTTGAGGACTTGGGAACGAAGCCGAAGGTGATCTATTTGAATAAAGGCGATTGAGTTTATGTGCGAAGAACGCTAACCGCAGAGGACGCCGAGGCCGCAGAGGTTTTCCTCCGCGTACTCTGCGCCCTCGGCGATGTCCTTCGCCTCTGAGAGCCGATGGCAGAAAGACGATACACAGAAGCGAAGATCAACTCTGACCTGCTCGGCCCCGTTAACAAACCCGGGCGCGGTTGGTATGCGACTGTTATTGCGAGCGCGCTCGTGGTGCTCATCGCGACCGGCGCGCTCGGGTATCAGTTTCGCTACGGCCTCGGGGTTTGGGGCATCAACAGGCCGGTCTTCTGGGCGCTTGATATAACCAACTTTGTTTTCTGGATTGGCATATCACACGCGGGCACTTTGATCTCGGCGATCCTGCGCGTCACCGGAGCCGAATGGCGAAGACCCGTTACCCGGTGCGCCGAAGCGATCACCGTGTTCGCCCTGATGATCGGCGCGATGTTTCCGATTATCCATCTTGGTCGCCCGTGGTTCTTTTATTGGATGGTGCCTTATCCGAACGAGCGCGGGCTGTGGCCGAATTTTCGCTCGCCGCTCGCGTGGGATTTCTTCGCGATAAACACGTATTTGCTTGGCTCGATCATTTATTTGTACTTGCCGCTGATTCCCGATCTGGCGTTGCTGAGGAACAAATCCCGAGGCTTGCTAAGGAAATTCTACGGAGCCCTCAGTCTTGGCTGGAGCGGCACCGACCTTCAGTGGGATCGCCTGGAACGAGCGGTTAAAGTGATGGCGGTGGTGATCATACCGGTCGCAGTCTCTGTCCATACAATCGTCTCGTGGGATTTCGCGATGACGATTCGCCCGATGTGGCACTCGACAATGTTCGGGCCTTACTTCGTTGCGGGCGCGATCTTTTCGGGCATCGCGGCATTGATACTTGCGATGGCGATCATTCGCCGAGTCTTTCATCTCGAGCAGTATTTGCGGCCGATTCATTTCAACAATCTCGGACTGCTTTTGCTGACGATGAGCTTGATCTGGTTCTACTTCACGTTCGGCGAATACTTGACCGCGTGGTACGGCAACGAACCTGAAGAGATGGCGGTGTTCAATTCAAAGATCTCCGGGTCGTATGCGCCGCTGTTTTGGGCGAGCGTGATTTGTTGCTTCATCATTCCCGCGCCGCTGCTGGCGTTCAAACGATTGAGAACAATCAAAGGCACGATGGTGGCGTCCGCGTTGATTGTTGTTGGGATGTGGCTCGAGCGATTTTTGATCATAGTGCCGACGCTTACGCATCCACGGTTGACGTTCAACTGGGGAACATACGCTCCGACCTGGGTTGAGATCGCGTTGACCGCGGGGACGTTCGGGTACTTTGTTTTGCTGTATGCGATCTTCACGAGGCTTTTCCCCATCATCGCGATATGGGAATACAAGGAAGGGCTCTCGATTGAAGCTCCTCAGAAAGATACATCACCCGAAATCACGCCTCGATTGGAAGGAGCAACGTCGTAGCCGATTAGGTAGCACGGTAATCGGTCTTGCATCACTCATACTTGACCTACTGCCGATCGCGGCATTTAATGGTCAGACAATATATCGCCGAACAGGTTGGAGAAGTAATGCTCGCACCAGGAACTATCCTTCAGGCTCGCTACAAGATCGTTCGTCTGCTGGCGCGCGGCGGAATGGGCGCGGTCTACGAAGCGAGGGATCAGCGATTGTCGAGCACTGTAGCGTTGAAGGAAACCTTTTTCTCCGATGAGCAAATGAGCCGCGCGTTTAAGCGCGAAGCGAGCTTGCTTGCGGGGTTGCGTCACTCGGCCTTGCCCAAGGTCATCGATCATTTCATCGATGCCGACGGCCAGTTCCTGGTTATGGAATTTATTCCGGGCGATGATCTGGGCGCACAGCTTCTGCGAGAGAGTTTCCCCTTTGCCGTCACCGACGTGTTGGACTGGGGTGATCAGTTGCTTGCGGCGCTCGAATATCTTCACTCGCACGAGCCTCCGATAATCCATCGAGACATCAAGCCTCAGAACTTGAAGCTCACCGATCGCGGTGATGTGATATTGCTCGACTTCGGTCTGGCCAAGGGCGCGGGCACGACGACGCCAATTGCGATGAGCGTTCGAGGGTATACATTGAGCTACGCGCCTCTCGAACAGATTCGCGGGCTGGGCACGCATCCACGCAGCGATCTGTACAGCCTGGCGGCGACGCTCTATCACTTGATGACCGCGGTGACCCCGCCCGATGCGCTGAGCAGAGTCGCGGCGATGGTGAGCAATCAACCGGACCCGCTGATCCCCGCCGATCAGTTGAATCCACCGTTGCCGATCGCGATCGCGAAGGTGCTTCAAGACGCAATGTCGCAGGACCCGGAAGGCCGCCCCGCGAACGCCGCGCGAATGCGTGCCGCTTTGCGCGAAGCAGCGGCATCGGCGGAGGCCGCCTCGTCCGCGCCGACCGAGAAGGTTGGCAGCAATCAGATCAATGCGGGCGGCAAAGTAGCCGATTCTTTCTCGCCTGCCACCCAACGAAACAAAGCATCGATTGAAACCGGTGAGGCTACGGCACGCGCGACTTCGCCTGACACGGCGCGGGGAGCTGTTAGAGAAGCCGTCACAACTCCGGCTGCGGTGAGTCACCGCGCGGCCCTTTTGACAAAACCCCGTACGCTGATTCTTGGTGGCGCGGCGCTGGTTGCGCTCGCGGTAGTCATCCTGATCGCCTACTTTGGGCTGAGCAGCTCCGGCACGGTAGCAGCGATGGATGCCAGTGCTGCTTCGAGCGATCGCACGCGGCCGACGCCGCTTTCCGCAAAGACGATTCTTGGAGGCGCAGGCACCGAAGACCGATACTTTTCTTTTGTGGCCAAACGCGGCCCGCTCGCGCTCACACTCACGGCGCTTGCGGGTGGCTCGAACGTATCGGTGGAGCTTCTCGATGCCCAATCGAATACTCTCCGCTTTGACGGCGACTCGGATTTTTCCGTGAACTCCAATGCACACGTCGAAGAAGGCAAAGCGACTGTGCTCATTCAACGCGAGCAGCCTCTGCTGCTTCATATCAAGGCCAGCTATCCCCAGGAACTCCGGGTGTACCGGCTGAAGCTGGACGGCGATATAAATCTGGAAGGTGGCGCCGCTTCAAGCAAAGCGACCGAAGCACTCGCGGCTTATCTCGCCGACCATGACAACCCGCAGCCGCTGAAATCCAATGAGTTGATCAGCGGGGGAACGCCGAAGGATCTCTTTTATCGATTCAATGCGGGGCCAGGCGAATTAAAGATCACGCTCAACGTCGTCAGCGACGGAGGCGCCGTTTCGGCCGAATTGTTTGACGCAGATTCAAAAGCGATTCGCTTCGAGGGCGGCGGCAATTTCGCCGTGACTTCGAACTCGCACAACGAACAAGGAGCGGCGTCGGTGCTTCTGGACAGAAAGCAATCGGTGCTGATGCGACTGACTAATACTCTCCCGAACGAAACGCGTGCGTTCAGGCTGCGATTCGATGGTCCGCTTGAAACAGAAGCAGAAAAGAGTGAGCCGGACGCGGTTTCGACGGCATTGAACAAATACTTCGCCGACCGCGATAACCCAACTCCATTGACGACGAACGAGGTGGCAGGCCGTGCGAGTGCGAGGGATCTTTATTACTCGTTTAGCGCGGGACCCGGCGAAGTCACATTGTCGCTGGTGGTCACAGCAGACGGCGCGATCGTTACCGTAGAAATGTTCGACGCCGATGCCCACAAGCTGCAGTTTGAAGAGAATAAAACTGCATTCTCGGTGGCGAATAACTATCACACTCGATTGAGTCTCGATCAGAGACAACAGGTACTGATGAGAATCAGCCACCAGAATCCGAACGCGCTGAAAAGTTATCTACTGAAACTCGACGGCGCGGTCAGCCTTGAAGGCGCATCGCCGATCGATGATTCGAACGCGCAATCGGCGGCTTCGGACAAAACACCCGCCGAGACGCAATCCGAACCGAAGAAGCAACGCAGCCGAGCGCCTAACAAATACTGAGAGACTAATCGATGCCGGAACGAATAGTTGCAGTGCTCGATACGATTGATGAAGCGACGGCCGCGATCGCGCGCTTGCGCCTCGAAGGCATATCGCGCGAGTCAATCACAACGATGTCTTCCGAGCCGCTTCACGCAGAGGCCGGCGAAGAAAATCACCCGCCGAGCCGAATTCCGATCTTCGCAATTTGCGGCGGAGTGCTGGGAGCGGGCTTCGCTATCGCGTTGACCGTGATGACCTCGCGGCGCGTCGATCTTGTTACTGGGGGTATGCCGATCGTCACGCCGTGGGCGTTCGGAATAATCGTGTTCGAGCTGACGGCCCTCGGAGCGATCCTCGCGACGCTGGTTCGGATGATCTTCGAAGCGAGGCTGGCCAGACGCGGCAGTTCCGAATACGACCAGGCGGTCGCCGAGGGTTCGGTGGTGGTTTTTCTTGAGAATGTCAATGACGATGATCGCGAAACGGCTCGACAGGTGCTCGGCTCCCGCCTTATCAATCCTTCCCCTACGATCGGCGCGTAGATCAGATAACCGCTGGATTCACGTGCCTTTTTAGAGCTATGACTCTCGGCGCAGTCTCCGCACGCACCGATTCACTCTGTATATTCAGGACAAGGCGTGGCGCTATCCACCTCCGTAATATTCCCTCCGTGACAGGTGAAAGAAATTACTTGACTCGTTCGTAATGAATGCTGTATAAGTCGGCAACCTTGAGCGGCCGGGCGGTTGGACATCCATGGTTTTAAGTGTTCGAGACTGGGTGATAACCAACATCGCTGCTATTCGCGCAGAGGACAAGCACCGCTGACTCATGGTGCTTGCTCACTATCGGCTCTTAAAATGCCTGCTCTGGTTAGCCGCATCGTGTGGATGCGAATTCTGATTCCGGCTCAGTTCATGAAGCTCGGAATTGAAGTCTGAATGACGCTAGTTGAGTTTCGCGGCACCGAACGAAGACTTCGAAGCTAAGGAGAGTGTATGTCAAGTTCAAGCACGCCAACCTGGGATACGATCAAAGGGTATTTCCGTACTACCGATATTCAGCATATGAAGAGTGTAAGCGGAGGCGCGATCGACTTGTCGAGTTGCGCAAGCGTGTCAAAGAACGCACAGCAGATCTACAACCAGGTCTGCACCGATCCCAACAATCCTGATTGTCAGGCGGCGATGCCGCCCGATGGCAATTGGTCAGACGAATGGCAACAGAACTTCAAAGCCTGGATGGACGCCGGCGCCAAATGCCCGTAGCCGGATCATTCTCGAGCGCGGGCCGGCGAGTCTGACAGTTGTACGTTGTTGACACTTCGCAGGCACTTGGGATGGCGGGCTCGGTGCTGCACTACATTTGAACGATGTGCTTCGAAAACACGAATGGTGCAATCAACTTGCGCCCTGAGTATTCGTGTAGTCTGACCTCGACAGGTGTTTAGTTTGACGCCAGAACTGCAAGAAAGCCGCAAGCTGCTGAGGCCCGTCAATGCCCGCATAATCAACCTTACGAAGCACATCGTTTCGCAACTGCAGATGTTTGACAACACGCTGACGATCCAGTTTGAACGGGCCGCGGACCGTGGTGGGGTCTTTTGCCTTCAACTCGGTGGAGTTATCGGTTTTGTTGATCGAGGGCTGCTCTTTCAACCGCTGACAACGGGGCTTGTCTGGGGGATCGCCGGCGCTTTCGGGCGAGAGAATGCGCTCGATGTGGGGTACGAGGACACGACCGGATTAATCGAGTTGCGCATCGATTTTCAGGATGAACACATGCATTGCCGTATTCAGGCTGTAGCGCGAACCGCAAAGGTGTGGGACGGTCCGATACCCGACAGAGTATTTGATACGTCGAAGTAAGCTCCAGCATTCGCAACTAAGAATTTCAAGGAGAAACCCCATGAGTACACCAGTAGTGACCTGGGCAACCATTCGCGGCTATTTTCAGGAGTCAGACATAACCCACATGAAAAACGTAACGGGCGGGTCATTAGACCTGTCCGACTGCGAAAGCGTTCAGCACTGGGCGAAACAAATCTATGTAGCCTTGTCGAATCAGGTGATGCCTCCTGGCACTCCTTGGCCTCAGAATCAAATCGATGACTTCAAGGCCTGGATGGACGCGGGCGCCCAGTGCCCGCCGGCCGGAGATGCTTAAGATTCTTCAACCGTGGCGACACGCAAAGCAACGGATGCCGGATTGCGAAACATCGGCAACTGGAATCAGTGAGCGGCGACGTCAGCGCGTCTCCGTCCTGAACGACGGCCGTCTTCAACCAATAGCAAAGTTCAGATTGCATTCGAAAAAGGAGGTTGGCTATGCGCGTAATCAAAAGTGCTTTTTTCTTTATCGTCACTGTCAGTTTGGCCGCCGCGGTGTTGATGCCGCCGAGGACTATTCAAAGGGTTTCGGCGGAAGCGGCCGCACTGCCCGCCAGTTCATACGAGATACCCTTCGCGCCAAACAACGACGGGATGCCTGCTCAACAGTCGATGAATGACTTCTACGAATTCGCCTGGCAGTCATTCGTCGCGCTCAATTGGCCAGCCCTCGAAGGCGGCGACAGAGGACAGCCTGATACAACAAAAATGATTGGGGCTAAAGGCCCGGACGGCCAACTTCTCCCAGTCGTGTGGTCCACCTACAAACTCCCAACAGAAGTATTCCTCCCCAACGCCGCAAACCCGGGCAATTGGAATGATCCGCCGCCGCCGCCGCCTTCAGATTGTAAGAACCTGCCGAGTGGCGCCAAGGTGCTGAGGATGGCGGCCAAGGATCAGCCAGGCGTGATGTCTGACGTCAATCAGGCAGGCTTTCCGCAATCCAAAAAGTTGAAGATACGCGGCCCGGTCGTAGATCAAATGGTGCACTACCTGCGATATGAGATTCGTTTCAACCGATCAGAATTCGAGTACTTCAAAACCACTCAGTATTACAATCGCGCCGCGCAAATCACCGCGGTGCAAAACACCAAGGCGGTTCCCCAGAAGCAGCCAATCTACCAGTTTCCGCCAAAGGGGAAAGAGCCCTATGTTCAGCCCCTGCCGCCTTATGCTCAGCAGGGAACCATCGAACTGAAGGCGGCGTGGCGAATTCTCGACCCGAGCAAGGACCTGGTTGATCGCTATTACCACATCCAGGCTTACATCGACAACGGCGGCGGGGATTGCACATTACAAACGGTGGGACTGGTCGGGCTTCATATTCTCCGGCTCACACCGGGCTCAGGCGCGACGTGGCTGTGGGCGACGTTTGAGCAGGTAGACAACGTCGAAGTAGACCCTACCGCTCCGAAGCGGCCCGATGGCAGCCGTTTGACGCCGTCCCTCAACCCGGGTCCTTCTGGCACCCCGAAGCCGCCGTACTTTCCAGGCGGATACTATGGGAATGAACCAAAACCGATACCGACCGGGTCGACGATCCCCAAGCCAACGGCGCCCAACAATATTTCACGCCTAACCAAAATGACGGCCGATGTGCGGGCGGTGAATCAAAAGTACCAGGCAATGTTGAGCAACACGGTTTGGAAGAACTATGAGTTGGTCGGTCACCTGAATCCTTATGTGAAAGGGTCAACCACGCCGCAGCCAAAGTATTTTGTTCCGGCCACTTCGCCGATCGCCTACATCAACAGTCGCGACCTCGCTAACACATCGATGGAGGCGTACGTGCAGTCTACGAATTGCATCATCTGCCACGCGTATGCTCTTCCGTTCGGCGCGTTCTTCAATGCGAGCGATACGACAAAGTTTCAGTCGTTCACGTTTCTGTTGAAATACGCAAACGCGCCGGCCAAGTAAACCGCGCGCGAATCGACATAGTTACTCCCTGGCGAATGCGAGTTTCGCCAGGGAGTTTTTGCAGGTGGGTGTTATTACTTTGCGAATCGATTACGCGGATGCGCCTTCGCGAATCAACGCCCGGCCGATCACCAGCCGTTGAATTTGATTCGTTCCCTCGTAGATCTGCGTGATTTTCGCGTCGCGCATGTACTTCTCGATCGGGTAGTCTCGACAGTAGCCGTAACCGCCGAACAACTGCACGGCGTCAGTAGCGACTTTCATCGCCGTGTCGGTCGCGAACACTTTGCACATCGCCGATATCTTCGAAACATCCTTCGCGCCCGCGTCAACCGCGCGCGCCGCTGCGTAAACGAGGTGCCGCGCGGCCTCGACCTGCGTAGCCATATCCGCGAGCATGAACTGAATGCCCTGGAAAGAAGCGATTGACTGGCCGAACTGCTGCCGATTCTTTGTGTACTCGAGCGCAAGATCCAGCGCTCCCTGCGCGATTCCCAGGCCCTGAGCCGCGACGAACGGTCGCGCCACGTCGAGCGTCATCATCGCGTGCTTGAAACCGCGGCCCTCGGAGCCGCCAAGCAATTCCGAAGCTCCAACGCGGCAGTTGCGAAAGTGCGTCTCGTTCACTGGCACGCAGCGAATTCCCATCAAGTCCTCGCGCTTGCCCAGCTCAAAGCCCGGCGCATCGCGCTCGACTATAAACGCGCTGACGCCGCGAGTGCCGCGATCGGGATTCACCGTCGCGAAAACCGAATAGATCGTCGCCGCCGCTCCGTTGGTCGTCCACTTCTTGTCGCCGTTGATCACGTAACCGTCGCCGTCGCGATCCGCGCGAGTCTTCAAACTTCCCGCGTCCGAACCGGCATCCTTTTCCGAAAGACAAAACGCGATCAGCTTCTTGCCCGAAGCGATGTCCGGCAGATACTTCTTCTTTTGCTCTTCGGTTCCGGCAAGCACAATCGGCAGCGAACCCAACGCGTTGACGACGTATGTGCAGCCAATGCCGCCACACGCACGCGACATTTCCTCCGCAAGAATGCAGAGGTTCAACAGCCCCGCTCCCTCGCCGCCGTAATCCTTCGGGATCCAAACACCCATCAATCCTTGTTCTTTAAGCGCATTGATGACGCTCCACGGATACTCGCCTGTGCGATCGAGCTCGGCGGCAATCGGCTTGACGTATTTCCCGGCGATGTCGCGCGCGAGTTCGCGATAGTGCAGGTTGTCTTTGGATAAGAGTTCGTCCACGATTAACTTCTCCTTTGTGTCCTCGGATGATGAACGCGGATTGTATAGCCGAGAAGCCGGTCAGTCAAAAGAGTTCGTATACCCGCAGTGGGCGCCGCGAATGTTTGGTGCAAAACTCAAACTTTCCATCGTTCCGGTAACTCTAAGCGAATTGCGCCACCCCACGACGAAGCAGGATTCGTCAATCGGCATACGCCAGGCGCACAGTGGATCCCAGCAAGGCAGAATGCTTTCTTAGGCGCTTGTAACACAGGGGCGGTGGTCCCCCTACTAATCACCGTTCCGGCAGGCTCAACGTAGAAAGGTCTTCTCTCGATGTCCAAATCAATAGCGGTTGTCCTTGTTCTTGCGATTCTCTTCGTAAGTTCGGCCTCTTCGGTTCGAGCTCTGAACTCAGAAGACCTGGTCTATCATCCCATCGAAACTGATCGAGACGGCAACATAGTACCCTGGTATTCACCGAACCTCGGCGAAGCCTACGACCACAATGTCAGGCTCGTTTGGGATTTCTGGAAGAACATGAGGACGTGCGATAACGGCGTCAAGTACTACATGCAACACCAGGTCTGGAGAAAGAACGTCGATGATCCGCGGGGTCTGGGTGGCGACCAATTGAACGAGGCGCTTTCATCGTGGAACCTGCTGCATCAGTACCTCGGTGATGAAGCCGTCAAAGACGACATGATTTATATCGCCGATTACTATATCGAGCATGCCTTCACCAAGCCAACAGGTGCGTGGCCCGACGTGCCCTATCCCTACAACACGGATGTTCACTCTGGTATCTACGATGGCGACATGCGGGCGGGCAAGGGGTTCTTGCAGCCGGACAAAGCGGCATCCTTCGGCGCGGAGATGATCACGCTTTATGAGATCACCGGAATGCGCAAGTACCTGAATGTCGCGATGAAGATCGCGAATACTCTGACAAGTAAGATCAAGCCGGGTGACGCCGATAATTCGCCGTGGCCGTTCCGCGTGAACGCGGAAACCGGTGAGGTCCATCAGCTCAATCGAAGCGGAACGATTCACACGGCGTCATACACCACGGCCTGGACGGCGGCCCTGCGGCTTTATGACGGCCTGATCCGGCTTCATAAGGGCACCGTCGGCAATTACCGCAAAGCTCGCCGGATGGTGATTGATTGGCTCAAGGCGTATCCGGTCAAAACGAACTATTGGGGACCATTCTTTGAAGACGTCGCAACCAATCGCGATACCGACACGGAGATCAATGCGGACACGCTGGCCTGGTACATTTTGGAGCATCCCGACTGGGATCCGGATTGGAAGCAGCAAGCCGAATCCATCCTGAACTGGTCGCTCAACACTTTTGCTAACTTCGATTGGGTTGAGTACGGTGTCGTGCCCATAAATGAACAAACGGTCTTTATGTTGCCGGGCAACAGTCATACAGCTCGTTACGCCTCGGTCGAACTATTGATTGCCGAGAAGACTGGGGACGATTCACTTAAGCGAGATGCCATCAGGCGTCTGAACTGGGCCACGTATACCGTGAATGACGACGGGAGGAACCGTTACCCCGAAGACGATATTTGGCTGAGCGACGGTTACGGAGACTACGTTCGTCATTACCTGCGCGCGATGGCTTCGTCGCCCGAGCTTGCGCCGCATAACCAGAACCATTTGCTGCGCACAAGCTCCGTCATCAAGAGCATCGCCTATGGTCCTGACGCGATCACCTACACAAAGTGCATTGGCCGCTCAACCGAAAGATTGAAGCTCGGGGAATGGGAACCGGTCGCGGTGATTGGCGGAGAGATGGAATGGGACGCGAAAACTAAGGTCCTTGAAATAAGAGCAACCAGTCCGACGGTTACGATTCTAAGAGAGGTTGACGCGAGTACGAGCGAGCTATCGGGTAGCCATTAACAGAATCCGCTCGTTCGACATAGCCGCAAGCTGCTCCTCCGCATGCTCGCGCAACTGGGCGGGACTCATTCTGATCATATCTTCAAGCGTGTATGAAGCGAGCACTCGCCTGGTCACTTCGTAACCGAGCAAGTAGCCGCCTCGCGGCGGCGCATCTCCGATGTGAGAGTTGGTGAACCACTGCGAATACTGTTCAGCGGGCGCTCCGATTCGCACCAGCTCAAGGTACCTGCTCGAGTTTCGGGCGAGATCCTCCTGCTGAGCTTCAAGTTCATCTTTCGAGAAGTGCAAATACAACTCACGCCCACCTTGCTCGCCCGGAAAAACTTCTTCCGCAACCGCCGAAGCCATGCCCTCGATCATCAACGACATGTGCGGTGTTCGAATATCGGAAATCGCCAGTTCCTGTGCATTCTGAAAAAGAAAACTGAAATGATATAGATGGAAAAACTCGTGGGCGATCGCTACTCGGATCTGTTCTCGTGAATACCCGGAGAGCACTTCCGCGCCGATGCACAACGTATCGGGCACGCCGTCGTCGTTCTCGACTGCCCGCACGGCTCCATCGAATCTAAACATGCTGAGCCCGATGTAGATGCTTCGCTGCTGTTGATATTCGCGAAACCGCGCCTTAAAGAGAATCACCACTTCGACCAGCGGGCTGGTGCGCAGGTTGAAGATGGTTTTGTTGAACTCGCGAATCGCATCAACCTGGCTTGGCACTCGAATCAAAAACTCTTCGAGCATCGCGCGCCGCAACACCGGGTCAGTCGTGCGATAGACCGCGCGATCGAAATACGCGCGATGCTTGTTCTCGACCAGGCGCATCCAAAGCCGCCGCTGAACGTTCGGCGTTTTGTCTTTGGCCTGATCCCAGAAGGTCAAAAAGTCATCGACTATGTTTATGACGTGATGGCCCTCGAGCAGGCGCTCGAGAACAAACTGACTTGTGCTGGATTTCTGTTGAGCGGACGCGGCGCACACGAGAAGCGGAATAAGAGCAAATGCCGCGAGCGTTTTTTTGAAGTGCGCCATTCCCGGCTCCATTTCGATCGGGGACGCTCAAACATATCCCGCAACTTTCATTCGATCGAACTGCGGTCTGATTACTGTAAACCAACTGCTGGAAAAGACCAACAGAATAATCGTGGCCGAGCGTTGCGTCTCACTTCGCGTAATACGCCCTCGTGATAGGCGATGTTATAAAGCAAACGCTCCGCAGCGTCGCACCTTTGATAAAAATGATCCGCGGGATCAACTCAGAAAGCCGAGGCAAGGGCCGTTGAAACGGGCTAATGAGTCACATCGCAAGGAAATTCGGGCCAACTTAATATATTTGTTCTCGGTCATTTCAAAAAAGCTTTGAGATCGTCTAGTGCGCTCGTCACCCGAGATATGTTGCTTCTCTTCAAATCAATCTCCCTGTAAAAATCAATAAGCCTTAGAAATTCAGCATAATTTGAGTCACCGGAACCATCATCCACAATACTGTTGCAAAACTCTCTGTAGCTCGCCACTGTATCTCCTCTTGTGACACAGTGACCAATAATATCCTGAGATTTCTCCCATACGTTATAGCTACCGCCCAACGCGGCTCTTACTTTTTCAAGGTGTTCTTTGAGTTCATTACTGTAGGCCGTATTCAGCTCCCTGAAGGGCTCTGTGGAAAGGATTCTGCCAGCGTGAGCAAGGTATTTGGCTGTAGTGTACAGTGTAGTCATTGCAAAATGCCCCTCATAATTGCACCAGAGGAGAAATTCTTTCCTGGCGAGTTGGCTGTTATCTCTAATAAACCCAAACCAACGCTTAACTTTGGTCAGCTCCTGAGGATCACTAATGCTTATGTTGATCTCCGCCATTCTTTTGCCGAATTCTTCGGTCTCAGCGCGAAGGGGTTGCAAATATTTGAGGCGCAGTAGGATTCGCTCTTTTTTCTGATCTGCTTCTTGTTGGATGTCGATTTGCTTTTGCATTTCCTGAACCTTCAAATCGAAGGCTGCCCTGAGTTCTTGAACCTTAAGGTCAAATCCTTTATCTAATTCCTTTAATCTGAGTCGGGTTACGATGTATGCGCTTATGCCGCCGAATAAGCAGCCGAGAACGGCGGTCAAAACAATCTTGACTAGCTCGTTCTCGAAAGACATTGAGCACCTTCTTCACGTGAAATCAAAGACACAATCTAGCAAGAACAATATTGCAGATAGTAGAAGAAGTATGGTTGTTCTTACAAGCCAGGCGTACGAGAGATGTGGAGGTGATATGCCTGCCACGAGATCGTTGCTCACGGAGATAGCCGCTCGTACAACTCAAACTCGGCGTCGGCGAGATCATACTGTTCGAGCCTGCGATAAGCCTTGCTCAAATAGTAATGCGCCATCGCGTGTTGAGGCTGGATCGATAACGCCAGCTTCAACTCATCAACCGCGCGCCTGGTTGTCGAATCGTCAAGCGAGCGCTCGGATACAATTTCGTAAGCCGCGCCGAGTTGGAAGTGCCCCTCGACGTCGCCGGGCGCCGCTCGCGCGTACTGCTCGAGCATCTGAGCGGCTTCCTCGAAGAGTCCCGTAGCCATCAGCGCCGTGCCGAAATTCAAATAGAACGACTGAACCGATCGCGCGTACGCAGCATCCGGAAGCGCCTTGCGATACTCGAGAGCCGCGTTTGCGTTGTCGCCGCTGCCCTGATACGCGAGGCCTCGCAGATGATGCGCGCGCGCGCTCGCGGGATCGATCTTGACCGCTCGATCCAGATAAGGAGTCGCGCGCGGGAAGTCCTGCCGCGTCAGATACAGCTTGCCCAAATCGATCAGGCTGAAGAAATGATTTCCGTCCATCGCCAACGCGGATTGCCACTCCTCGATGGCGCCATTTTCGTCGCCACGAGCCTGCCTCAATTCGCCAAGGATGCTGCGCGCCTTCGCCGTGTCGGCCATTTCGATCGAGTCTCGCACAAACTGTTCGGCGCGTTCTTTATCATTGCGTTTGACTGCGCCAACCGACGCATCGATTAATAGCTCGGAAGGCTCCTGCATAAGGCTCTGGGTGTTGTCCACATACTTCAAAGGCGAAGCGGCGTACGCGAGTAACTGATTCACATTGCGCACCACCGTTGCGTCCGTCGAACCGACGCGGCGCGGCGCGCTGAATTCGATCAACGCATTGTCATCGGTGTTGAGCCGCGCGCCCGCCGCCATCTTCGTCACCTCGTCGGGTCCGAGATAGAAACGCGAAATGATATCCGCCGCTCTCGTCGTCTGGATGCGAGCGAGATCACCGGCGATCTTCTGATCATCCAAATGATTCTTGAGCACGCCCAGATCGAGCCTTCGTTCGCTCTTGCTGCCGAGCAGCATCAGATCTCCCTCGGCTCCGCGAAACAAATACACCTGAGGAAACGCCGCGCGGAAAGTGGCGATCAACGTCAGCACGTCTTCGGGCGCCATTTCGTAAATCTGAAGCCACTGGCTGAACAGCCCGTCGTCTTTTAAACGCTCGGCGCCGCGCTTGAAGTATTCGAGCGTGAACAAATTCGCAACGCCGGTGACCCACGGATTCGAAGGCTCCGACACGATCACATCGAACTTCTGGTCCGTTGTGTAGATGAAGTTGCGTCCGTCGTTCGAGACCATTCGCAAACGCGGATCTTCGAGCGGGCGATTGTTCACGTCTTCGAAGTGACGGGACGCCTCGATCACCGCCGGTTCAAGCTCGACACAGGTGACATTCTTTACACGAAACTGTTCGATCGATCCGAGCGTCACTCCGCTGCCGAGTCCTATCAACAGAACATCGTCTGTGCGATCGCGAACCAGCAGCGGAAGCGCGCCAATCAGAATCTGCGTGGGCATATCGCCCGTCGTTGATGCTTCAGGCTTGCCGTTGACCTTCAGCACTCGCCCGCCGTTCTGTTGCTGGACTGCGACGGTCGCGGTGATGCCTTCCTTGTAAAAGATCGTCTCGCCCTGGCCGCGCCTCAGATACTCAAACAATTCCTGCCGGCTTTTATCAGCCAGCGAAGGTGCGTAACGGTATACGGCGCTCGACATCACTTCGGCGTCCCAGGGCAGGTTAACCAGAACAACGACGATGATCAGCGAGCACGAAACCACCAGACCCAGCGCCGGAGTAAACGACTTTCGCTCAATCTGCTTTTCTCGTTTTTCGGAAACCTGACCGGATACGATAAGCGCAGCCGCGGCGACTACGAAATTGAGCGCGATGCACAACCTGATGCTTCCAACCAACCCCAGCCACGGGATCAACACAAACCCACTCGCGAACGAACCGGCAATCGCGCCAACCGTATTCGCGGCGTACGCGTCGCCGACCGTGCGCCCAGTGGCGTGAACCAGCCTTCCGCGCGCGATGATTCTCACCACCAGCGGAAAAAGTGCGCCCAGCAAAAGAGTTGGCCCGAACATCACAAGCGAGGCGACCAAAAATCGCGCGAACAGCAGGAGCCCAAACGCACTCGAATCCACCCATCGGTAAAGCTGCACAAAAAGATAGGGCAGATCGTTAAACAGATAAGCGCCGATCAAAGATGTGACTCCTACGCCGACCTCGATAAACGCAAAAGCGACGACCGGTCTGCGAATTCGATCGACCAGCCGCGACGCAATCGCGGCCCCTAACGCAAGCCCGATCAAAAAAGTCGTCAGCATGATGCTGAACGCATACACCGATGAGCCGATGATGAGCGCAAGCACGCGGCTCCAGATGACTTCATAGGACAACGCCACAAACCCGCTAACCGCAAACCCTGCGATAACGACCAGGACGTGATGACGCCCAGACTCGCCTTCGGAAGAATTTGATTGCTTGTGATCCTTCGCCCGGGATTCAGCGAATTCGGCCATCGAGTCGCTCGAAGTCTCAACTCTTCGAGAAAGGCCCAGCGCAGTCACGCCAAGAAGAATGTTGATCGCCGCAGCAGTCGTCGTTGCTGCGCTCATACCAAACGCGGGAATCAGAACGAAGCCGGTCGCGGCCGCTCCCAGCACCGCTCCGAACGTGTTCAACGCGTACAGCGAGCCAACTCGCAGCCCGATCCTCGCGGCATCGCGCGCGTAGTAGCTCGCAAGCACCGGCAGCGTCGCGCCCATCAGCGCAGTCGGCACGATCAACACCAGCGTCGCGAACACAAATCGGACTATGCTCAAGGCGAAAAAGGAAAGTTGCAGCCATTGCCAGAAGAAATGATAGACGGAGGGAAGTGCTGCGAAGATCAACGGCACCAGAAGCCCGTACGCGCCTATTCCGATCTCGAGAATTCCGTATAGCCTGAGCGGCTTCGCTACTCGTTCAGAGCGCCTTCCGAAGTAATAACTCCCGAGCGCGAGTCCGCCCATGAACGCGGTGAGAACGGTGCTGACTGCAAAGGTGGTTGCGCCGAAGACAAGAACAAGCTCGCGGACCCACACGACCTGATAGACTAGCCCGCTGATTCCGGAAGCGAAGAAACAAAGGAGGACAATGCGCGCAGCGTCTCGACTCCCGGTAACACTTGCTGCTTTTGACTTCCGCATCCGGTTTGTGTGCGCTGCAACCTGAGAATGTAGAGTGTGCTCGTCATCCGAGCAGCCTGCCTCGACGACCGGCTACCCCGCCTGGACACGCACGGGGCCAAAAGTTCCAAGCGGCCTCGCTGCATTTTTGCAGAGGTTCGGCAAAAGTGACAAGGCAAGTTTCGCTGAACCTGACTACGCCGGACTCGGAATGCGTGGTTATCCCGGCGCGCACCTCAAATGATGGTAACCCTCTTATTGACGGCTATTCTTGTAGCCATAAACAAGCAGGCCAAGCGGATCACCGATCTGTAGTGATTTCGATTCCTGGCCGACCTTGCTTCTTGAAAAGAGAGTGGTGCCATTCCGTTGGTGACAGCTTAGGCAGGTTGTGTCGCTGGCACGCACCGGCCGAGCAATGAAGTTCCATTCGCCCAGACTGAAATCGTATTTGCCGGATCCCTGAAACACATGCATAGCTTCCTGACTATGACTCAATAGTTGCTTAGGTAGAGGTAAGCCCGAGTTCGGTTTGTTAGCTGGTGTAATGGATACCGGCCCCTTTATCAGGGTGCCTGCGATACTATCGGTGTCTCCGGAGTTCAACTTTGCTTCAACAATACGGCGCCCAGCTAAGTATAGAACTACATCCAGCCGGGCTCGGGTAAGATACTCCACAATCGTCAATTCTTTCGCGTTTTCAGCTTTGAAGCGATGTGGGGTATCGCCCGGTCGAATAACGCGGCTGAAACCGAAGCCTCTATCAACATCGAGGAATCGCCGTTGAATGCAGTCGTCAAGAGCAGCAATCAGGTCCGCCTCTGAATCAGAGTGCTCCTGCGAGGGGACAAAAGATCTGAGAGTTGAAGCCGAGGGGGCTGATGAAGAGCCGAAAGCAACCAGCAGAGAGAAGAGACCGAGAATGATAAAACAAATGTACCGCTTCATGATTGGACCCCTCAAAGTTTGGTTTCTTAATCCTAACAGATTTCCATCTATCAACCCCTTAAACGCTCAAGTGAGAAATCGGATTCAGAATATCGCGAGACGAGAACTCCTCAGCGCAAATAATTCCGTGTGACGAGCAATCGCTAGTGAAGGCGTAGTACCCGTGCGAATCCGTCAAATCAGCGTCATCCGTGGTCTATTCGGCGATAATGAAGAGCATTGAGTTCGAACCATAGACCGCGGATGACGCTGATTTGACGGAATCGCACGGATTCCTGAGCTAGCGAAATGCATGTCACAAGCAACTAGTAGGATAACAGAAGCCGTTCAATTTCCTTTCCGCTCAAATCGAAGCAGACGATTGAACGTGGTGGCGCGCTTAAGCTCATCTCTCGACCAGTGAGGTTGACCTTCTTCCGCGTCGCTTTGTCGCTGTCGTTGATCAGGGTAATTACCACGCTGCCAGCCGGCGTTGTGACCGCCCAGTAGCTTTGCTTGTCGCCCCCGTGATACTCGACCACGTCACCATTCCACGCGAGCCGCGAGTACAGTTCATAAACTTTTCCCGTCGGCGTCATATGCCAGCCGCGTGACATCGCGTCTCCCGTGAGCCTGTCGTCACGGCCTCCAACGACCGTCGCGAATCTCCTCCCGTTCGACCAATACAGGATCGAATGCGAAGGAACCGAGTGCGTGTACATCGCTTCGATTTCCGGACGGCTCATCACATCCGCGAGCCTGCGCGCGAATTCCATCGCGTACTTGTTCGTCAGATGCGGGTTGCCTTCAAGCCCAAGACGAATGTTGAACTCAGTAACCAGGTAGCGCATGTTCGGAGCAAACGGCCTGACAACTCTATTGAACCCGTCCACGGTTCCCGCTCGCACGCCTTTTGAATAAAGATGAAGCACGCCGTAGATATCGCGGCGCCCATTCAAATCAATCCGCCTCGATAGTGCGCGAAGCATTCGCGTGACCCACTCGTTATCCGAGAGCTTCGTTGGCGTGTTGTTGTCAGAACCAACGGTCAACGGCAACGCGAAGCGCACGTCTAGCGGCGTCAATGCTTCGATCACATCGGCGGCTCGCGCGGCAAAGTCTTCGGGCAGCCACGGGCGATGGTTCAACCACGGCTCGTTCGACAACTCGATTGCAACGATCTTTGATTTCAAGCCGCGCGCGAGGAATTTCTCAACGGCTTCGCGCGCGACTTCGGATCCTTCTTCGACGTTGACGCCGACAATCGTCGTGAAATCGTGAGCGGCGATGAAATCAACATACGCATCAAGCGGGAACCACGCGTACTGATTCGTAGCTTTGTTTTCGGCTTTGACTCTCGCGGTTGCTTCGGGGCCTCGCGGCGAGTAAAGCCCCCCAAACAGGAATCGCAAACTCGTTACGCCCGATTGCTTGAACGCTCGCGCCATCGCATCGCCCTTATCTTTGTCGAGCCATCCTTCAATCAACGGCGAAGGGGTCGATGCAAACGACATATCGGTTCCCAGTGTCGGAGCCCGATGCGTTGGCGGTTGCGCTGTGCGCTCGGCGCGAGGCCGTGCCCGTCCGGCGCCTGAAACCAACAGCACGGCGCTCAATGCGATCAGCAATATTTTTATTCTTCGATTCATCACGGTTCTGGTTTGATTGTATAACAACGTTTTGAAGATGCTTGGACGGGACTCGCAGATTGATAAAGCAGCGCCGTTGGAGTAAACACACTTCGATGCGCACTCGCTGGAAGCGCCGTGTGATCGTGATACTGGCCGCCGCCCTCGTGCTGGTGCTTTTATTTCTGCCCGGTTTGCCCTGGTCGGCGCGCACCCGGCATTCGTTAAAGCGCGCGGTCATCAAAGGGAGAATGAAGCTCGCAAGTTGGCGGGGCGTCGAGCCGCGGCTGATATCGATAGCGGGACGAATCGACGTACCGGGCGCGCGCGTTCAAGCGCTCGACTCGCGCTCGGGTTGGGCTTCGGTTGCAGACGGCGCGGGCAACTTCCTGTTGCGCGACGTGATGTGGTATCCCAACGCGGAATACGATTTGGTTATTTCGAAAGATGAATCCGCCGCAACTATGACGACCGTTCGTGCGCCTTCGACTTTTCCCGAGAACGGGCGATTCAATGTTCGGAATCTGGGCATCGGTCAGGGATCGACTGTGGATCTCGAATCCGTGGCCGGGAACAACTCGATCACCCTTGAAGATTTTGATTTCAAGAACGCTGAGTATTACAAAGACCTTTTCGACATGCTGACCTCCGGCAAGCAGTCCGATGAAGAACGGATCATCGCGATAAACGACTTCGTCGCGAGCAAACTAAATTACGCCGAAACTGAGTTCGAGTTGGGCTCGCCGCGCCGCGTGCTTGAGCGCGGCTCTCAGTTCTGCGGGCATCTTGCCAATGCAATGCGCACCTTGCTTGCAACTGGAGGCTATCGTTCTCGAGCCGTTGACATCATCGACGATAACAATCCTCCGGGCGCTCACATGGTTGTCGAAGTGTTCTATGCTGGAGGCTGGCACGTTTACGATCCGACGTACGGCGTCACGTTCAAAAGCAAGGACGGCGAGGTCGCGAGCTACCGCGATGTGCGGCTCGACCCAAGCCTGATCGCCGATGACTTATTTGCTAAGCTCGACACGAATGTGCGAAGCCAGGTGCTCGCGCTGCTGCGAGGATGCTACCGAACCGGTTCCTATCATCTCTACGACTTCAAGAGCAAACCATGAGATCACTCTCGCGATCGCAATTTCTTCCGCTGGCGCTTTGTGTTTTATTCATTACCTCTTGTTCGAAACCCGCTGCTGAGAATCCTTTTGCTTACTCCTTCGCAAAGCCGCTTCATCTGAAACGCGAGGAGGGCAAACCGTATAGTGGCTATCGCGCGTTTTATCTGCTGACTGAAGACTTCGAACCGGTCGTCGAATCCGCATCGGATGTTGAAAACATCAGGGCCGTGTTGACGTTCGCTTCATCGCTCAGCTCGAAGTACAAAGTACCGTGGACGCACTTCGTCGACGCGAACGCGCTCGCACCGGCATTCGTTGCTGACGATCCGGAGCTGAAACGCGCTTGCGAGTCAATGATTGCCGATCTGAAAGCTATGGCTCAAAACTCGGACGACTGCGAGTTGCATCTTCACGGGCCGCTGAACTGGAAACTCCTCGATCAATTGAAGACTCAGCATAGGCTGCACCTGCCGCGCTTACTCAACGAGTCAGATCAACCTTACCGCCAGCGAAAGAGCTTCTTCTTTCAGTCGTTCTATCGTTCAGGCTATCGCGAACTGGTTTCGAATCTCGCTTACGGCAAAGGCTTTCTGGAACGTGTGATCTATGATGCGAAGCAGGATGTGCTTGCGTTTCGGCCGGGTGGATGGGATCACGGCGCCGATAGTCAGGACACACTGTTGTATTTTCATGCGCTAGCAGATGCCGGACTGACAGCCAACTCGGGACTGTCTACAGGTGACTTCGGCAAGGATAACTGGAGAGTCGGTAATGATCCCGGTCACAACCTCGCGACGATCGCTGTGGACGACAAACAAATCATTGAGGTCTCGCCGACCGCGGGCCCGGGTGCCTATCTGAATCCGGTTCTGCCTCACGACCTCGACAATCTTGTCCGAAAAGTCGCTGATGAAATGCCGGTGATCGTCTCGGTCTATCATCTGGCAGGCTTGCAGAAAACAAAGCACGCGATTGAAGACGGAAGCCAGCGCTCGGACGCGGAGTTCGAGTCCGAACGTGAGAAGCTCGAACAACATTTTCGTAACGTAGCCGATCTCACCGCGGCAAAGGTCCTCTATCCAATCACGCTTCGCGAGTTGCTGGCGATAATCTCGGGGCGATAGCTTAACGATCTAAACGCGGTCCGGAACTTTGCCGGCTGAGGATTGAGCGGCTTTCTCGGAGGGCCTGTATTCGGATCGCGGGGTCTTGATCGAGTACTTCAGAATACACCACAGCGCCTTGATGCCGTCCCTCCATCCGATCTTCTTGCCTTCTTCGTAGGTGCGGCCCGAATACGAAATGCCCACTTCATAGATTCGCAGCTTCATTCGGGAGATCTTGACCGTGATCTCGGGCTCAAACCCAAATCGATTCTGTTCGAGCCTGATCGACTGAATGATCTCACGCCTGAAAACCTTGTACCCGGTTTCCATATCGGTGAGGTTGAGGTTGGTGAACATGTTCGAAATCAGCGTAAGCAGTTGATTGCCGACCGAATGCCAGAAAAACAAGACGCGATGCTCTTTAGTCGTCAGGAACCTGGAGCCATAAACCACATCGGCCTTGCCTTCGATCAGCGGCTTTAGCAGCACCGGATAATCCGTGGGATCGTATTCGAGATCGGCGTCCTGCACCAACACGAAATCGCCGGTCGCTTGCTTGAAACCAACGCGCAACGCTGCGCCCTTGCCCTGGTTCTTCAGTTGAAGGATGACTCGCAGATTGTCGTAGCGCCCTTCGAGTTGTTTGAGCGCCTGACGCGTTCCATCGTTCGAACCATCATCGACGACGATGATTTCTTTCGGAACATCAACCGCCTGGACGCGGCCGATCAACGCGGCGATCGTTGCCGCCTCATTGTAGACAGGGATTACGACTGAGAGCTTCATTCGTTCTTTCGGGGCGATACTAAAGGCGCGTTCCGAAGAAAGTCAATCAGCGGGCCTCGCGCCGGGCATCAGAACTCAGCGAGCGCGAGTCCTCGACCGGGACCCTCGCTTACTACTTGCCAGCTTCGCGCCTTCAACCGAACTTCTTCCAGACTTTTCACGCAATGCTCGTTACCCAGATGACTCCACAACACCCAAGTCTTTCCGGCCGGCTGCTGCTTATCACTGCCAAAGACGACATCGCCCGGAAGCGGATCAGGCAAACTCTTCACTTGCGATGCCGAGCATGGATGCACCCAGATCGTACTCGTGATCTCAGTGTTGATCGCAGGCACGAGCGGAAACAAGTTCTCCGCGGGCTCCGAAACGCCGACTCGATAATACGCGCGCCCTGAATGAAACAGAACGACACCCGCGAAAAGGTAGAGCGCGATTGTCGCCGCGTTGCGCTTGTTCCACGTCAGAGCGAACAACGCACCCTCGACCGCCAGTATCTGCGTGTGAACTTGCGTGAACAGAGTCAGCCTCCCCGCGCAGATCGGATAAGCTCCAAGCGCACTCGCCAGAACAACTCCGCCTAACAGTAGAATCGACCCGAGTGACCGCGAGCCCCAACGATCGTTCTCGTTCGAGTGATTGGTTTTTAATCTCTTTAGCACCGAATACACGCCGAGGATTTGAAGCGGCACAACGCCGGCAGTCACCAGCGGCTGGCGCCCGTGCCATCCCCAAAAGAACTTGGCCAGCAGCCGAAAAGCACTAGCCGGGTTGTGGCTCGAGCCGAGTATGCATTCGCTCCAATAGTCAGAATATGAATCGCGGATCAGCAGATTGAAGCGATAGTCCGTGAACAACACAGCGATCAACGCAACGCCTACTGAAGCAATCAGCATCAATGCCGCCGAGTTTCTGATTCGTCGGTTGCTCAGGTACCAGCCCAGCACGCGAGCACCCAGCGCCAGCGGATATGTGTAAGAAATCAGACACGGCAACGCGATCAGCGCGAGCCGCCACCGGCGCTTGCCTTCCACGAGGCTCCGATCGTAGAAATCATCGCCCAACAAAAACGGAATCAGCGCCAGCAACACATCGAGCGTGTACTGCTTCAGTTGTATCGCCTGATCGAGCCAGAAAGTGGAACCCAACAACAACGCTCCCGCGATTAACCCCACCGGCAACGGCCGGCCGCAACGCTTTATCAGCACCCGAGCCCACAGCAACGTCGCAATCGCAAAGGCGAGCGACGGGAGCAATCGCAGGACCCACATTCGATATCCGAGAGCCTCGCGAAGAACAGCAATGATGGCGAGATACATCCGCGGAAAAATTTGCCCGGCTTCCAGCGGCCCGAAGATCGTTTGAATCGACGGACTGCGAAGCGAAAGTGCAATGAACGCTTCGTCCAACCAGAAGGAGGGCTGCTCGAAGTAGCGCGCGACGCCGACCGCTATGATCGCGGCGGCGGCCAGCCAGATTATTGAAGGAGCAATCTTCCCGGTGCGTTCGGGCATCGGCATCGCACTACTAAACACCGCGCGGCGCCAAAATTCAAATTCGTCCTGTGAAGTACGGCTCGCTTGACGCAAACGAATGCGTCGGAGATAGTGGCTCATTGAGGCGGCAGGAGGGATTAGGTTGTGAGAACGCCAACTTTTCAGGACGTGTTACTCGCGCGGCGGCAAATCGCGCCTTATTTGCTGCGTACGCCGATGCACCGATATCCGGCTATCGATGATTTGATCGGCGCCGAACTCTTCATCAAACACGAAAACTATCAACCGGTCGGCGCGTTCAAGGTGCGCGGCGGAGTGAACCTTGTTTCGCAACTCAGCAACGAGGAACGCGCTCGCGGAGTGATCGCCGCATCGACCGGGAATCACGGCCAATCGGTTTCGTACGGGGCGCGGTTATTTGGCGTAAAGGCTCGAATCGTCGTGCCCGAAGCGGCCAATCCGGGCAAGGTGGCCGCGATGCGAGGCATGGGCGCGGAGGTGATCCTTCACGGCGAGAGATTCGATGACGCGCGTGTTCACTGTGAGGCGCTGGCTCGCGAGCACGGTTATCGTTACGTTCACTCGGGGGATGAACCGTTGTTGATCGCTGGCGTTGCCACCGAGGCTTTAGAGATGCTGGAAGACGAACCGGCGCTTGATGTGATCATCGTTCCGGTCGGCGGAGGAAGCGGCGCGGCCGGCGTTTGCATCGCGGCGAACGCGATCAATCCGCAAGTTCGAGTCATCGGTGTGCAGTCTGAAGCCTCGCCCGCGGCTTATGAATCCTGGCGACAGAAGCGGCTTGTCGAAGCCGGGAACAAGACATTCGCCGAGGGGCTTGCTACCGGGTCGGCGTTCGAGATGCCGCAAGCGATAATGTGGGAACGCTTGAAAGAATTTGTGCTCGTCGGCGAAGAGAACATCATGCGAGCGATGGTGTGGATGATCGAGAGCGCGCACACTCTTGCTGAAGCTGCCGGAGCTGCGCCGCTGGCTGCGGCTTACAAGATGCGCGATGAACTCGCCGGAAAGAAGATCGGCCTCGTCTGTTCGGGCGGCAACACTTCGATCGAGCACCTGAGACAGGCTCTCGCGGGGAAGTGAAATGATCCGCACCTGGCGCCGGCACATTGAACTCCTCACCTCGATCCGGCCACCGAATGGCTCGAATCCCCTGGGCCGCGCTTGCCGGCAGCGAGCTTGTTCGAGCCGATCACTCTCGGGCTTGAATCAACAGTGCATTGCTTCAGGGTGCAATTGCGTCTATCCATGTGGGAAAGTAGAACTGATTGCTCGAAGGACGGAAGCGTACACCGTCCGGTCAAGGATTCTCGGCCCGACAATCAGCACTGATTCCATAGCTTGCTCGACGCCTGAGCAATTTGCGCAATCTACCTGCAATTCAGAAAGGATTTCGCTATGGCTAACATCTTTTCGAATACTTTTGGCCGAGTCACCGAATTCTTCACGCAGCGGGTTCCCTGGTACAAGCTGCCAACCCTGTTCGCGTTTCCAAGGCTCTTTCGCATTCGCGAGAAGATGCGCGCGGACAATCTCGTCGACACGGGTAATGTTGAGGCGACTGCCCTGCCTCCATTGGGCCCTCCCGCCGACACTCAGCGCGCGGCGCGCACGGTCGATGGGAAGTACAACGATTTACGCCAGCCGAGGATGGGAAGCGCCGGGGCGCGATTCGGTCGGAACGTCCCGCTTGATCGCGTAATTCCGGATCAGGGAGCTTTGCTCACTCCAAACCCCAGAACGGTGAGCCTCGAGTTGATGACTAGAAAAGAGTTTCAGCCAGCCATCTCGCTCAACTTGCTGGCGGCATCGTGGATTCAATTTGAGGTTCATGATTGGATGAGCCACGGCAACAATGAAAGAGATAATCCGATCGAGGTCCCTCTCAAGGACGACGATCCGTGGCCTGAGCGCCCGATGAAGATCCGGCGCACTCGGCGCGACCCGACACGGCCGGCGAGCTCGACAGATCCAACGCCGACCTACTCCAATACCGAGACGCACTGGTGGGACGGGTCGCAGATTTATGGCAGCGATCTCGAAACGCAGATGAGGGTGCGGCTGGGCGTCGATGGGAAGCTCAAGCTCGGAGGCGACAACCTGTTGCCGGTCGACCCGCACACCGGAGTCGACGTAACCGGCGTCGCCGGCAACTGGTGGGTGGGGCTTGCGATGCTGCACACGCTATTTACACTAGAACACAACGCGATCTGCGACCGATTGCGTTCAGGCTTTCCGGGCTGGTCGGACCAGGAGTTGTTCGACCGCGCACGGCTGATCAACGCCGCGTTGATGGCGAAGATTCATACCGTAGAGTGGACCTGCGCGATAATCTCGCATCCTGCGGTGGTACGCGGGATGAACTTCAACTGGGACACGATCCGCGGGTCGAAAGCCGATCACCACGCAGCGCCTTATTCGATCACCGAAGAGTTCGTCTCGGTCTATCGAATGCACCCGCTGATGCCGGACGACTACAGCTTCCGCTCATTTGCAACCGGGGCGGTTGTTGAAGAGCGAACGTTTCCCGACGTCTTCGCCAGCCGAGCGCGCGAGGTGATGACCCGGTTTTCGATGGCGGATCTGTTCTACTCGTTCGGGACAATGCATCCCGGCGCAATCAGACTGCACAACTATCCGAGGTTTCTTCAGAAGCTTGAAAGACCGGACGGCCCGACGGTCGATATGGCTGCGGTGGACATTCTGCGAGATCGCGAGCGCGGCGTCCCGCGGTACAACGATTTTCTCAAGCTCATCGATAAGGACCCGGTTAAGAAATTCGAAGACCTGTCGAGCAATAAAGAATGGGTTGAAGAGATAAGACGGGTCTACAACGGCGACATCGACAAGGTGGATTTGATCGTCGGGATGTTTGCGGAAGACCTGCCCGAGGGCTTTGGTTTCAGCGAAACCGCGTTTCGCATTTTCATCTTGATGGCCTCCCGGCGTTTGCAGAGCGACCGCTTCTTCACGAACGACTACAACGAAAAAACGTACGGTAAGATCGGTCTCAAGTGGATCGATGATAACAATATGCGCACCGTCCTGCGGCGGCATATCCCCGCACTCGGACCGGTGCTCGACAAAGTGGATAACGCATTCCTGCCGTGGCCGAAGAAGTAGGCGCGAGCGGCTGCGTAATCTTGTTGCGCATTCCTGAATGTAGTTCACCGTCGCTCTTTCAAAAGTTATCACCCAACCTGGCGATCTAAAACTAGGAGGACCGCGATGGCCGGACAAAACGAGCTAAACATACACGATTACCTGGATGCTACCAGTCAAGCCTCGGCGCGCACCAGAACCGTGGTGATTGTCCTGGTCGTTTCAAGCGTGCTGACTGGAGTGGGGATTCTGAACTCCATACCCGAAAACTGGCCGCTGTATCGGGTTCAAGAATCAGCCAAACTCAACAGCGACTATGTTAAGGAGAAACTCGATGTCGGGAGTCCGGATCGGGCGGCTTATGAACGCATTGCGGATGATCTGATAATAAAAGAGCACGTCACTGAGCCTGACAAGATGTCGAAAATCCGCAAGGACGCTGAAGAGAAGTACAAGCGAGATGAAGCAACATATCGACAGCGACTCAGCGACTTTTACACTGAGGCGGTCAGGGCGTTTGTAGATACGGCTCACATAGTTCGGGTGCCGTTCTTTGGCATTGCCTTTGACATCAATGATCTAGGTCTGTTGAGCGGGGTCGCTTTTTTCGCGGTACTGGCGTGGTTCAGAGTCTCTCTATCCAGGGAGGTCGAGAATTTGAAACTGTCGCTCGCCCAAGCCCACAAGGAGGGATGTCTGGAACACTTCTATCATTTGTTAGCAATGCGCCAGGTATTTACCGCGCCTACTAAGATAGGGATGCCGCAATCGAAGCGCGCGGCGAATCTTTCGATGCTTATGCCCGTTTTCATTTGTTCGCTCCCGCTCCAGATCTACTCGGTACTGTTTTGGACCGACTACAGAACGCGCCGGATTGGAAATGAGCTGGATCCGCTGCGCACGCGTTGGCTTCTGTATGTTGAGTTCGGATTTTTGGCGCTGGTACTGGGTCTCACAATTTGGGTCGTCTGGAAATGGTATCGAATCTACTGGGAATGGAGGTTTTACTGGAAGATCCTGCGGGCGCAAAGCGATGTCGAAGAGCCGACTCATCCGTTGCTGGACCTTCACCTCACTAGCATGGAAGAAAAGAAGGCCCAGTTCAGGGATGAAAAATATCTAACGCTCCGCTCCCGAGAAAACATTTTCGGGATATCGAATGAGCGAGCGAATGGCAATACACGACTTTCGTGGGTAACAACCCTCATTAAGAAGCGGAGGTCATCACGTCTGGCTGGACTCTCGAGGCGGATGCGCTTTGTAGAAACAACGGATGTTCTGTTTGCATGCTTTTATGGTCGCCAGGCAAGAGGCAAAGTTGTGGTGAACGCCAAAGATCTGAAGGCTGGCCCCTGCGGTATCCTCGGAAGACCGACTGGAGTGCTGGTGAAGGTTGAAGCAAGCATATTAGAAGAGGTACCTGAGCCAGTCGACGATAGTCTCAGCAAGAAATACCGGTTCAACAAGCGGCTCAGCGACTGGTTGAGCCGAATCCTACATAGAGAACGAGTTTGGGTTGATATCAAAATCATATCTTGACCAATAGGAAACCCTTATGAATTTCGACAACAGTTGGAACGCTGTGCTAAAACCTGGAGAGGCAACTGTCTTCTTCGACGTTTTGAGTAACACTAAGTTTGAAGCCGATGCAACTTCCTACAGCAAGATCAACGCGTGGTGGCTGGCCGAGCTCTGCCGGCTCATCTACCGGCAAGGATCCGATGAAGCGAGGGGCGCGAAACCGCCAACCCGGCGGCAAATCCTGGACAACGTCAAGCTTGAAGAGATCGAGTTCTTCAATGAAGGTGACACTGAAGCCGGGTTAGTCAAAACGAAGAGCTCGGCTGACGTTCAGTTCGCGGCGTTGGTCTTGCGGGGCACGAATAATCTTATGGACTGGCTTACCGACATCAGGGCAATCCCGGCCGGTTGGGCTGGACACGGAAACGTCCACAAGGGTTTTGCCAAAGCCCTCACGTTGATATGGGACAAGGTCAGCACATCGCTCGATAAGAACGTCCCGTCGGATTGTCCGCTGTTCATCACCGGACACAGTCTGGGGGCGGCGCTGGCGACTCTTGCGGCTTCTCTGCGCCCGCCTCGCGCGCTCTACACCTTCGGGTCTCCACGAGTGGGTGACAAAGACTTCGGAGAGACGCTCTCGGGCGTGAAGAATTTCCGCGTGGTGAACAATCGTGACGCGGTGACCACGGTGCCGCCGCCGTTGCCCTTTCATCACGTCGGCGAGCTTCACTATATAACCCACGAGGGCGGCATGCTTACCAATCCGGACGACGATACGGTGGCGCGCGATCGACTCAAGAGAGACCGCATTTCAATCTTCTCCGGAGACTTGCGCAGGTTCTTTACCGATGCGCCGGAACCGTTCGCCGACCATGCGCCGGTCAATTACGTGGCTCATCTGGAGCGACAGGTTTGAGCATCGTAGTGAATTCATCATATCGCGCAACGAATTTACTCGCGAGGAGGCTTGACGGCTATGTGCGCGGATATTTTGTTTGAGCCTTTGAAATTCAAGAACCTGACGGTGAAGAATCGCATCTTCCGCTCGAACGTGTCCGGCCGGTTCGACAACTACGACGGGTCGGGCAATCAGGCGCGAATCAACTGGGAGCTCAAGTTCGCGCGCGGCGGAGTTGGAGCGATCATCTCGTCGTTCGTGCCGGTGCAGATGCGCGGGCGAATCGTGCCGAACTATGCGACTATCGACCGCGATGAGCGCATACCTTTCTGGCGCGAGCTCGGCAAGCGTGTTCACGAGTTCGATTGCAATTACATCCTCCAGCTCAGTCACGGCGGACGCCAGCGTGACATTCAGGGCATCGAGTATCCGAAGGGCTTGAGCTCGACCGACAAATCGGAACCCATTCACGGCTTCCAGTGCGAGCGAATGACCGTCGAACAGATCAAAGAAACGGTCAATGCATTCGCCGAAGGCGCGCGCCGCGCCAGGGAAGCGGGTCTTGACGGCGTCGAGCTGCACGGCGCCAACGGCTATCTGATAACTCAATTCCTGAGCTCCGCGATCAACGACCGAAGAGACGATTACGGCGGCTCGCTCGCAAATCGCGCTCGATTCGTCCGCGAGATAGTGCGCGCAATCCGCGCGAAGGTCGGCTCCGACTTTCACCTTCAAATGAAAATCAGCGCGACCGAGTACAACAATGCGATGCTGCCTTTTGAAGGAAAGGGGAACACGGTCGATGACTCGATACAGGTCTGCAAGTGGCTCGTAGAAGACGGAGTGGACGCGATTCACGCTTCAACCGGAAGCTCATTCCCTCATCCGCGCAACCCGGCGGGCCCTTTCCCGCTCGAAGAACTGATCAAGACCTACGACACGATGATATCGAGCGGCGAACACACTTATAGGAACTTCATTTTGTTTCGCACCTTTCCAGCGAACAAACTTTTCCAGGCCAGATGGAATCGCGCGACCGGCGACCAGATTGAAGGGATCAACTTGCCGGATGCGCGCGCGATCAAGCAGGCGGTCGAGGTCCCAGTCATTTGCACCGGTGGTTTTCAAACCGCTTCGGTCATACGCAAGGCCCTTGGCGACGGTTCGTGCGACGCTGTCTCGATTGCCCGGCCCTTGATTGCCAACAACGATCTCGTGAAGCTGTTCGCTCGGGGACTCGATCGCGCACCCCAGCCTTGTACGTATTGCAACAAATGTCTTGTGAACGTCCCCGAAAATCCGCTCGGCTGCTATGAAGAGTCGCGATTCAAGTCGCGGGAAGAGATGATCGACCAGATTATGTCGGTCTTCAACCCGCCGCCGTTCGCTTGAAAGATGAATCTCGCGTCCATCCGGAGACTGGCCGGAGCAAGATAGGTAAAAGGGAACGGTGTCTAAGTTTGGTTGAGACACCGCCGAAAAGGGAGGAATCAATATGAGCTCAGACGATAGACCGGGAAAGTTGCGATTGGAACTGGTCGATGTTTATGGAGACAAAATCGGCGGAAAGGTCGACATAATGTTGCGCCATCAGGTGCTCACTCACACTCCGCGTTTCAACGGCCTCGATGCCTCGAAGAGGATCGTCATCGAAGGATTGCACGGAGTTCCGCAGGGACTCTACAGTTTGGAAGTCGATCCGGCAGCCTATCTCCCAGTGAACCAGTTCCTGACAATCGAGGCCAGCGGCTTCACCGATAGGCGCATTGCTTTTCCAATCGATCCGAAGAAAGTTGTAAGCGTCGATTTTCCAGAATTCGCGGCGCTGCCTTCGGAGCACCGCAGGATACTGGATGACAGCGATAACGTGTTTTCGTTCGAAGGAAAGACGGGCGAAGCGCTCTACACGGCGGACACGTTTGATGACCTGCGCAAAGCCTGCATGCTGAACATCGCCGCGAAGTGCGCCGCAACCAGGCTTAGCAACGGCAAAACGGTTCTCCCATACATCCAGAAAATACGCGAGCTTCGCGGCGAGCGCTTTTTTGCCGACGTTACCAGGGAACTAAGAGAGGAGACCAAGAACAGCGTCGCTGAAGACGTGTTCAAGCCCGCGCCCGACACGCTTCATACCCCGCCGCATGGGTTTGAAAAAGCCGGAAGCTGGAAGACCCTCGACCAGTACGGCAACTTGCAGCTCACCTTCTTCGCAAAAGGCGATCAGTGGGTGGCGGACATCGACATCGACGACGCCGCTGGAATTGAGCATCTCTTCCAGGTGCTGGATCACAAGATCACCGGCAGCCACACGCACCCGTACGCTATCCACGAAATTCTGATCGCCCGTCAGGAAATCGACCCGGGATACCGTTTTGTGGTCTAATCCGACACGAATGACCCAACATATTCTTGGAATAGACCTCGGCGGAACCAAGGTAATGGCCGCTGTGATTAACGGCGAGGGAAACGTGATCGGCCGGGCTCGCACAAAGACTCGCGGCTGGCGTGACGACGAAGAAGTCTTTCGAACGATCATGCAGATCGGGCATCAGGCGATCGAAGACGCTGGCGTCGAAATCGATCAACTGGCCGCGGTTGGAATCTGCGCGCCCGGGCCAATCGATTTCGAAACCGGCTACATAATCGAAACAGCGAATCTCAAATTCAAGAACTTTCCGCTGGGCCCTCGCACCGCTGAGGAGTTCGGCCGCCCGGCGATCATCGAGAATGACGTGAACGCCGGTGTCTACGGCGAGTTCAAAAGCGGAGCCGCGCGCGGCGCTCGCAATGTGCTGGGCGTATTCATCGGAACCGGCATTGGAGGCGGCCTGATAATTAATGGAGCGCTGTATCGCGGCTCCTCCACGGGCGCGGGTGAAGTTGGTCACATAATCGTCAGGGCGGGCGGGCCGCGCTGTGGCTGCGGCAATCGGGGATGTCTTGAAGCGGTCGCGAGCCGAACGGCGATTACGCGAGAGATTCGCAAAGCAATCAAACGCGGCCGTAACAGCAGCGTTGCGAAGCTGCTCAAGAAGGAGACCGACCTGCTATCGGGTAAGGATTTGAAAGCGGCTTACGATTCAGGCGACGAGCTTGTGAAAAAGATTGTCAATCGCGCGGCAAAGTCCGCGGGCATCGGAATCGGAAGTTTGTTAAACGTGCTGGGTCCCGAGATTGTCGTGCTCGGCGGCGGCGTTGTCGAAGCGTTTGGCGATGATTTCGTCTCCCGCCTTGAACGTTCGGCTCGCGACATTGCGTTCGATATTAATTCGAAGGATGTTAAGTTCGCTCGAGCGGAGCTTGGCGACGACGCCGGAGTGATCGGTGCGGCGACGCTCGCTCGCGAAGCCCTGATCGCCGCTGCCTGACGTGTCCCTGACCAACTGTATCGCCTGCGTCGAAGTGGAGTCCGCCACGATAAAGGTTCGCGCGCGCTCGGACAACAGCAGTGCAATGATGTGTGAATGAATCTGCTTGCTCGCAACTCCCGGGATTCGCTGGGTCAACGTGTTTATGACCGCCGGATAATACACAGCTTGCGGATCAATCAAGATAAGATCCGCCACAAAAGCCCGCTCGGGTAGTTGCCCTTCGAGAATTGCTTTGTCGGCCTGAACGTGGAGTTCCTCCAGATCAAGCACCTCCGACCTAATGTGATTGACCACGAAACTGTGGTCCAGGCTCCACCGTTCGTTCAGCGGTCCCGGCACGATGGCTTTAATTTTTAGGCCTGTCTGTCCACTCTGTTGAACCCCTCTTATCCATTCGTCCAGCGCCGTCTGTGATGCGGTCCGAACTTGTATCGGAAGCCAACCCGGTTGCAGCCTGTTATTTCGCCCCGCCCACCAACCGGCGCCCTGCACCGCTATGGTCAGCACGAGCAGCACAGGAAGCGCGCGGCGCGTAAACTTTTGGAACATCTGAAGCCAGACAAGCGCGGTATAGGGAAACAGATTCACGAAATACAACATCAGGTAACGAAGTTGCGGACGCCACGAGTAGAGCAAGGTCAGGGAAAAGTAAAATGTAACCTGCGTAATAAACATCCAGGCAAAAAGATCTCGCCGAGCCAAATGGCGAAACCTCCAGAGTCCATACAGGCCGGGCGCCACGATAAAAACGGTCGGCGACGCCCCAAGCATCAGCACCCATTGAGACAAACAATCCGTCAGGGTGACGCCTTGATATAGGTTCTCAATCTGCTTCGATTGCTTTACCGAAAAGAAGTATTGGAGATATGAGCTTCCGTGGAGCGAAGGTTCTATTAGATACCACGCCAGCACCGCAACGGGTATGACTGCGAACGCGAGTATTGCGATGCGTCTTCTTACCTGTAGAACGTACCAGACGAGAGTCACGAGGAACATAGCAAGAGCTTCATTGCGCAACAGCATCGCAGCCCCCAGCAAGAATCCGGCGGCGAGAGCCTTTTGTGGGCTGCCAGAAGCCTGTGCCGCAAGCGAATAACCGATAGCAAGAAACAAGAAGAACAAATAGGGAACTTCAACCCAATAGGAAGATGTAAGCCAGATGTGCGTCCAGTAAATGGCCAGCAACAGTAACGACAAGTTAGCGGTGCTTTCTGCGAGGAATTTGCGAACGGCCCAGCGAAAGGCGAATAAGCTTCCGATCCCGAAGGTGAAATTAAACGCCTTTGCCAACAGGATTGGCTCGTTCCATACCGTGATCAGCATACCCAGCGCGTACCAATGTGCAGGGGGCCAGACCCCCGACAATCCATCCCAAGCCGGGTGTTCGGCCCATCTCACAGCGAGAGCAAGCCTCGCTACACCGTCAACGTAGACGCCGATATCACCGTAAATGACCGCGACTAGGCGCAGGATTACACCAAGCGTGATGCCGGCCACCAGCATTCTCTTGTTGAACCCAGCGGACTGAACCGCGTCAGAGTCTCTTTTCATTTTGGGCGGCGCCAACCGATTCGTATGCCTGGATCGTAAATCTACCTGATCCAAAATTACTCTGGAGTGCGTCTATATCTGATTAATCGAAGAATCCACAAGGCCGATCATCGGAGTTGACCTTTAAGACCGCAGATATGTTTAGCACTAAACGGTCGATTTTAACGGGTTCTCGTGGAACTACCGCGGAATCGCGGCGTTGAATGTGTCAGGTCGAACAAACTGACCTGTCAATTAGGAACGAAGGGAGCCGGGGAACAACCCAAGCAAAATGGCGAGAGTATTTGAACAAGTATCGAACATTCATAAGCGAACATGGGAATGCAAACAATGCCATCAAAGCGTGTCTGAGGAGCATACGGTCGCGTATCACTTGATTGAAGGAGTGCTGTACGGTTGGTGTGAGTCGTGCTTTGAAAATCGCGTCGCTGCCCGTCCGGCCGCATAAGTCCACACGTCAGTCCCAATCCACTGCTTTCTTGATAGCCCGCTTTCGCCGCCTGTATACTCGGGGCGAGTAATCCACTACTCGCTACGAAGTGTCAACGCGAATCCCAGGCAACTCGTTACGAACAGGCGCCGACCGCCCGGGCGCCTGGCGGTCCTTCACGATCGCGCTTGCCATTCTGGTCACCGCGGCCACGCAAAACTCCGCCAGCCAGCATCCGCCCGCTCAAAGCGAAGGCAGCGCAATTCTCGGGATCGTTCAGGACGATCGAGGCGCGCCGCTCGCGAACGCCCGCGTCACGGTCACCTCTGGCGATTTCTCCGTTTCAAAGATCACCGAAGCCGACGGCCGATTCGAATTTAGGCAACTCAAGCCGGCGCAGTATCGCATCTCCATCGAAGCTGCGAGATTCCGAAAGGAATCCATGACCGTTACGCTGCGTCTCGATGAGACCTTCGCAGCGCCGCCGGTCAAGCTGTCTCCCTCGTCGCTGCACGTCGCGGTGCTTGATGCAGGCAGTCAGCCGCTTGGCGGCGTGACCGTCAGCCTGTACAGCAAGGAGCGCGGAACCGTTGGCCCGCTCGCCGCTCGCAACCCGACCGACGAGTTCGGCGACGCTTATTTTGGGAGGCTCGCGCCGGGATCGTATCAACTGAGCGCCACGCTGCGCGGCTACGATGAGTATCGCAACGACGTGTTTATCTCGCCGGGCATCACCACCGAATTCCCGCTTCAGTTGCTGGTCGCGCCGGTGATTCCCATCAACGAGAAAGCGGTGACTCGATATTCGGTTCCCAATCTTCCTTCGAAGAACGTTCGCTCGATTTTCCAGGACAGCGAAGGCTGGATGTGGTTTGGCACCGACAAGGGACTCGCGCGATTCAACGGCGCGGAGTTCAAGTCCTCATCCGAAGCAGGATCGCCATTCGAGCGGTTCGCCGGCGAAGACATAAGGTCGATCGCCGAAGACAAGAGCGGAGCCATTTGGCTTGCGACCACGCGAAGCGTGCGGCGAATGTCCAAGAGAGGCGGCGAAGTTGGAACCGAGTTAGACACGCGGGACCCGCGACAGGTGTTTGTTGATTCACGCGGCGACGTTTGGGTTGCGTCTGCCGAGGGCCTGCTTCGCTTCGATGGCGCGAACTTGGTTCCACATGCGTCGGAACCTCCCAGCGCTGATGTAAGGTCGATCGCCGAAGATAAGAACGGAAACATATGGATCGCGCAGGCGAGCGGCGTCGTGGTTCTCGCGGGCGAGAAGCTTGTGTCGATCAGCCAACCGCAGTCCGGCAAGAACGCGGCTTCGCTTACCGATGCTCGGAGCATTTTGGCTGACGACGCCGGCAAAATTTGGGTAGCGGCGGCGAGCGGCCTGGTGATGGTTGAAAACGGCAATGTTCAGCGGCAATCGATCGACGCAATGCGCGCCGATTCACGCGATGCGAGTGCGCGCAGCATCAGCCGCGATGCAGGCGGACGTGTGTGGATTTCACTCGACGGCGGAGGCGTGGTTGTTTACGATCCCGCGCGCCACGAATCACAACGCGTCAAGCTGCTCGATCACGACCATGTTGCGGCGATTCACACAGGGCGTGAGGGCCGGCTTTGGTTTGCAACCGACAACGGAGTCGTCAACGCGGACTTTTACAGTTTTGTGAGTTTCACAACCAGCCGGGGCCTGGCCGACAACGACGTGCAGGCGATTGTCGAAGCGCCCGTCTCGCGAGCCAAAAGCAGTTTGTGGTTTCTGACTATGGGCGGCATCTCGTTGCTCGAAGGCGAGCGGTTCGTTCCTGTTGAGCGATTCTCAAACATCAGCGTGCGTGCGGCTGCGTTTGATCGCGCGGGATCCTCGTGGTTCGCGACCGATCAGGGCGCCCTGCGATTGACCGGCGAGTCTCTGACTCAATTCAATGAAGGCAGCGGGCTACCGGCGAACGACGTTCAGTGGGTCGCGGCCACTGCATCCGGCTCTGCAATTGTCTTCGCGACCAGCCGGGGCGCCTCCGTATTTCGAAACGGCGCGATTCGGTCCATCGAGGCGCTCGCCGGATATGATGTCCGTCACGTGTTTGAAGACAGCGATGGCCGGTTGTGGTTCGCCACCGGACGCGGGATCGTCGCACTCGATCCGGCAACCGGCGAACGCGAGTTACTCGATGTTTCGAGAGGTCTGGCCGATGATGACGTACGCTGGATCACTCGATGGGGTGACCGGTTGCTGATCGCCACGCACGCCGGCATTCAATCTTACAGCGGATCAAGATTCGCTACGTTTGATGGCGACCCTGTCACGATGCTCTTTGTGGATCGCGATGGGTTCCTGTGGGCCGGAACGGATGAAGGCGGAGTGAAGAAATATCTTTCGTTTGGCGGCCAGACTCTTTCGACAACGTACTCAGGCGAAACAAGCGCGCTGACCGCCAATCGCATCAACGCGATCTCCGAGGACAGCGAAGGCCGCATATGGATCGCAACCAACAAAGGGGCCATTCGTCATATTCCGGTTTCCGCTACACCCTCAGTGCAGATGTCGCTTGAAGTCGATGGCCGCGCGGAGCCAATTTCAGAATCCGGCTCCTACAATATTTCATTCGGGCGTCATCGATTGACCTTTCGCTTTACGGCGGTGACCATGAGCGGGCAGACGCGCTGCTTGTATCGAATCAATCAGCCGGGCGGCGAACAGCCCTGGGAAACGCTCGCGGTTCAGCAAACAGCGGAGCGCGAAGTGACGCGATTGGACCTGGATGAAGGCCAGCACAGCGTTGAAGTGGTCGCGCTGAATCGCGATCTGTTTGGGGCCGGGCAGCCGGTCGCCACCATCTCGCTTCGCGTGGGCTTGCCGTTCTGGAAGAGATGGTGGTTTTACGCGCTGCTGATCGCCGTCGCGGGATTGGCTCTGGGAGCCATCTTCGCGGCGCGGCGCGCCCAGGAGCGCGAATATCACCTGCCTCGCGAGCTGCGCACCTACGTCCCGATCGAACCGAATCCATTCATCGTCGGAAACCCGATTCGCACCGAACAAATGTTCTACGGGCGCGAAGACGATTTCCGCTACGTTCGAACGAAACTCGAGGGGACAAGCCAGGGAATCGTGATCGTCTTTTGCGGCGAGCGCCGCGTCGGCAAAAGCTCGATTCTTTATCAGGTGGCAGCCGGCAGGCTTGGCAAGCGATTTATTCCGGTGTTTGTCGATCTGCAGGAAATGGTGATCGCGTCCGACTCGGAATTCTTCGCGCGGATATCCAAACTCATCAGTGAATCCGTAGCTCGCGCGGACGCCGTGGCAATCACCGAACCGGCGGGGGCAGCGGCCGGCAGTTTCGATGCCGCGGCTGTGACAAACGCATCCACGCAACCAGCGCCGGCGCGCACGGCTGCGATCAGAGTTCCCACATTCGACGGAAGAAATCCCTATCCGGTGTTTCTGGATTTCCTCGACGACACGCTCCAGGCAATTGGAGATCGCACGCTGCTGATCCTGATGGACGAGTACGAGCTGCTCGAAGGAAAAGTGGACGAAGGCAAGCTTTCGAACGAGCTGTTCACTTTCCTCGCAGGACTCATGGATAACAAAGAAGGGCTCGCGCTGATATTCACCGGATCGCGAAGGCTCGAGGAACGCGATCGCAAATACTGGCGAGACTTGTTGAGGAGATCGCTGTTTCGCAAAGTCGGCTTCCTGTCTGAGAACGACACTACACGCCTGATCAGCGAACCGGTAACCGGCCGCGTGGTCTACGGGCGTGGTGTCGTGGAAGTCATCTACCGTTTGACGGCGGGCCAGCCTTTTTACACTCAGATGATCTGCCAGAACCTGGTCGATCACATGAACGAACATCGTCAGAACTGGGTAACGGTTGCCGATTTGAAACAGGTGATCGCGGAGATCGTCGACAATCCGCTGCCCCAGATGATCTACACCTGGGACGCGTTGTCGGATGATGAAAAGATTGTGTTGTCGCTCGCCGGCGAGATTCTGGCCGACGGGATGGCGTTCGCGACCGCGCGACAGCTTCGGGCTTCGGTTCAGACGAACGAGTATCCCGTTCACCTTTCGGAAAACACGATCCGGCTAACGCTTGAAGAGATGTTCCGCCGGGAGTTGCTCGAGAAGGATCCGTCGGAGGGATTTCGATTCAAGATAGATCTGCTGCGGTTGTGGATTCGCCGGTCGCATTCGATCTGGCAGGTGGTCAAAGAAGTGAGAACTCTGTAATTCTGAGAGCAAAGATGCGCAATCCATACTTGAACCGAGTAGCCATCAAAGACCCGGCGCA
>Ga0070705_100000046_pt1 | contig 62508 bp, 48 predicted proteins | sample KBSK5253metaG_FD_65455 | JGI IMG/M metagenome (GOLD analysis project Ga0070705, IMG submission 65455) | Corn, switchgrass and miscanthus rhizosphere microbial communities from Kellogg Biological Station, Michigan, USA - KBS K5-25-3 metaG | ecosystem: Host-associated > Plants > Roots >... | reverse complement strand
TCTGTGTTTATCTGTGTTCATCCGTGGTTCCATATCTCTTCGATATTCAGATTCCTGGGAACCACAGATGAACACAGATGGACACAGATAAGGAGGAAGAGACCACGTGCAATTTCAACTCTGCGTAAGTATCAAGTCATGGCGACGTAACCCTAAGCCTTCTTATCTGTGTTTATCTGTGTTCATCTGTGGTTCCATATCTCTTTATGACGATCAATATTCAGACTGATGGCAAAGATCGAATGGAACCACAGGTGAACTCAGATGGACACAGATAAGGTGACAGAGACCATCATCGGTTGTGCAATGAAAGTGAGCAACACGCTCGGAGTTGGCTTCTTGGAGAAAGTCTACGAGAACGCTTTGGCAATCGAGTTGCGCAGATCCGGATTGGTTGCGGAAACAGCAGAAACCCATCCTCGTTAGGGACGAGGGAGCAGTCGTTGGTGACTACGTCGCCGACATAGTGGTCAACGGGTCGATTCTTCTCGAGTTGAAAGCAGCAAAGTTCATTGACCAGATTCATCAAGCACAGCTCTTGAACTATATGAAAGCGACAGCGCTCAAGGTTGGTCTCATATTGAATTTCGGCACAACCCGGCTTGGCGTCAAAAGAATGGTGCTATGAATACTCAATCTTGATTCCCAGTTTTCTATCTGTGTTTATCTGTGTTCATCTGTGGTTCCATATCTTCTTATGATGATCAATCTTCAGATTAACGCCACTTCGCACGCACTTGACGTCCCGCCAATGAAGCGGCTGCTCGACGTGCTTCGTGAAGACTTGCACTTGACCGGCACAAAAGAAGGCTGCGGCGAGGGTGAGTGCGGAGCTTGTTCGGTGATCGTCGATGGTGAAGTGATCAACTCGTGTCTCGTTCCGGTTTGTCAGGTGAACGGCTCGACGATTCTCACCGTCGAAGGTCTCGCGCGCGACGGAAGGCTCGATCCCTTGCAGCAAGCGTTTCTCGAATGTGGAGGCGCGCAGTGCGGAATCTGTACGCCGGGAATGTTGATCGCTGCGCGTGCGTTGCTCGATGAAACTCCGCGGCCATCACGTGAGGAAATCAAAGAAGCCATCGCAGGAAATCTCTGCCGGTGCACCGGCTACATCAAAATCATCGACGCCATAGAGCAGGCGTCGTCGTCGAGAGCAAAATGAAATCTATGATCCCTGATGAAGAGCTGGAGGAATTGAAAGAACGGATCTCCCAGAAGTCCGACCACGAACTTCTGCAGATCATCCAGGTCGAATACGACGACTATCGCCCCGAGGCGATCGAATTCGCCAAGGCGGAATTAACGAAACGTTTCGTCCCATTCGAAGAGCCCGAGCCGTCTCCGGTCGATTCGGATGACGAGACGAGCGACGAGATTGCCAGGCCGGCAGCGAACGCTGAACCGTGCGCGAAGTGCGGCGGACCCACTCGCCCGGGGCTGTTGTTCGCGGACAAGGAACTGACGATTCTCTTTCCCGATGACAATGAGGAGCGCTTTGTTCAAGCCTTCGCGTGCACACGATGCGGCGAACTGAGATTGACCGTTGATTTCGCAACCGATGTTGAGGGGTGACGCTCACGCGCTGATATGAGTTCCAATCCAACAGCACAATCGCCCGCCACGCTCGGTGAAGTTTATGCACTGTTGTCCGAGCGAAGAGGCGCGATAAAGATCATCGCCGGCGGAACTGATTTGATGGTGCTGATGAACGCGCACATGCTCGACGCGTCGGACTTCCTCGACATCTGGCGAGTCGATGAATTGAGAGGCATAACCGAAGAAGGCGACACACTTCGTATCGGCGCGCTTACGACTTACACGCAACTGATCAAGTCTGAGCTGATTCAAAAACACGCGCCCGCGCTTGTTGCCGCTTCGCGCACGGTTGGTGCAATTCAGATTCAGAATCGAGGAACGATCGGCGGCAACATCGTCAACGCTTCGCCCGCGGGTGACACCCTCCCGGTGCTTGCGGCCTATGATGCGGAAGTCGAGATAGGAAGCTCGCGTGGCACACGGCGCGTTGCCTTCAATGAGTTCTATGCCGGCTATCGTCGCAGCGTGCTTGAACCTGATGAGCTCGTATTGGCGGTTCGCGTGCCCAAGTTGCAACCAGGAGAACGAGATTTCTTTTGGAAAGTTGGCACGCGCAGGGCACAGGCGATTTCGAAGACTGTACTGGCGGCGAGGGCGGTGATGAGCGGAGAGACGATTGAATCGATCAGCATCGGTGTCGGCAGCGTGGCGCCGACAGTGATCCGCGCGCGCGAGACCGAAGGCCTACTGACCAGCGCGACCCTCACTCGGGAACTTGCTGAACGGGCCCGCGAGATGATTGCCCAGGAGATCGCGCCGATCACCGATCTTCGCTCTACTGAAGATTATCGCCGCGCGGTCACTGGCAATGTGCTGCGCAAGTTCTTACGCGAGCTTATGCCGAGATCCTGAGACTCGCAACGATTCCTTTGAATCATCGGCGCCGGGTAAGCAGGCTTATCAACGCCACGAACAAGGCCGATCCGATGATCGACCAGATAATAGGAAAGCTCTCGCCGCCGACGCGCACTAAGAACAGTTGTGGCAGGTGGAGCGCATCTGCGAGCCACACCCCTACGATCGCCCCAATGAATCCGAGCGCAATCGAAACCAGGCAGCCGCCGTGGCTGTACCCCGCGATCGCGCGGCCAATCGACCCGCAGATTCCAGCAACCAGCAACAGTATCAAAAGAGACGTGAGAGTCATCGTCGAATCTCCTTCTCACCATTGTACGAGAATATTGGCCGGTCGAACGACCAAAAAACGCTGCGGCTTAAGTCGCGCGGCTCCGCAGCATTCGATTGGCAGGTGACGAAGAATCTCTGCGCCGCGATCGAGGCATCAGCGGCATAAGTGCGGCAACTACATTACACCGCAACTGGAATGCTCGTTGCCTTAGTCCACGTTGAGCCGTTGCCCGTTAAGGGCGGCGGTTCGAAACCAAAAACGATGAGAGTCGTTTCGGTCTAACACGCGCAAACCGCTTTTGCGGCGCGGGGTCTGGAGCCTGGCCAAAGTCAGCGCTCGTCACCGCGCCGCTTGAAGCGGATCAGCCATCATTCGATGAAACTTGTACGGGCGTCCCTCAGTGGGCGCCTCTCTTTGCTTAGCATGGCAGTTGCTTTAACGAAGGGGCGCCCGCGGAGGGACGCCCGTACAAGTCGCTTATGGTGACTCAGTTTCTTGAATCAGGTTTTCTTGAGGGTTGCGCCGGCGTGGCCGATGTTAGCTCCACTCGAACCGATCCCCACGAGGGCTCAGCGGTTATCAACACCGGAATTCGCCGGGCATCGGCGGAAATGAACATCTTGAGATTGTAGAGCTTGTCGTTCTCGCGCCCGCGACTCATGCTCGTAGCCACCCTGATCGCATCATAGGTCCCGGCGCGTGTCGTGATTTTCTCGCGAGCCTCGGGCTGTACTTTGATCGTGTACAGCTTCTCGTCTTCGATCACCGTGAGCGTGCGAGCCTTCCCAATCGTGAGATCCATTCCACGGATGGCAAAGATCAATCCCGCGATGTCATAGGTGTCCGCCGGTATCTCGAGCGTGCGGCCTCCCGCCACATTCGCCACGTGTTTTTGTTGATCGAGTCTCACCGAGGACTGCGCCTGCTTCTTGCCGTGACGCATTCGCTTCTCCGCGCGAAACGGCTGAAGCGTCGAAGCGTCGATGAATGATTCATACACATCGTTGACTCTCAAGACGAGGCCGCTGACCAGCCCCACGGATTTCGCTTCCGCGGTGACATGATAGCCATCGACGCCGTCAAAGGAGCGGCGATCGTCCGTGCTTATGATGAATTCACCCGCGACGATAAAATCCGCCCACGATACGTCGTAGCTCAACCGTTCGCCCGCGCTGAATGGATTGCGAGCGGACAGGGCGGGAGCCGGCTCGGTCTTGATCACGCGCGTCTGCGCAAGCGAGCCGGAGAAAATGAGAAGGGCTGCCAAGAATGCGAACGAAAGCTTTTTGAACACTGATACCTGCCTGGTTGAACGGATTCGAGTCCAACGTGTGATGCGTCCGGCAGTTTTGATGATGCCCTACGTCCCGGCTGTATCCAAGTCAGCGAGGCCGGCTGCTTCAAAAAAATAAGGGCTCGCTGGTTCCAGCGAGCCCTTCACTCTCTCGATAGACGAAAGATTCTAGTGGTCCCGCGAGGCGCCCGCGGTGACCGATGGTTCGGCGCGGCCGGCGTCCACCGGCGGCCGCGCCTGTTTGAAATAGCTTGAGGAGGGGTCCAGGGCCAGAGGCTGGAAAGGATCAATTGCATTGCCATCGATTCGAAGCTCGTAGTGCAAATGCGGCGAAGTCGCGCGCCCGGTGCTCCCCGCGCGCCCGATGATCGTGCCCCGTTCGACATGCGTTCCGACTTCCACGTCGAAGCTCGACAGATGCGCATAATGAGTGGCCACTCCGCCACCGTGATTGATGACGAGCAAGTTGCCGTAGCCGTGATACCAACCCGCAAACACAACGGTGCCCGCGTAGCTAGCGCCCACCGCGTCGCCCCATCTTGCCTTGATGTCCGCGCCCGAATGGAATTTCGCGCGCCGAGTGAACGGATCGCGGCGATATCCGAAGGTGCTGCCCACGCTCACGCTTGATGCGACTGACTGGCGCTCCTCGTACTTCGATTCCGCAACCACACTGGCTGGTATCTGGATACTGTTTGTGGCTTTCTTGATGATGCTTGGCGCGGGTGGAATGACGACGGCTTGCTCACTCGCTTGAGGCTTTTGCTCCGCGGGCTTTGGCAGAACCTGTTCGATTGATTCCAGCTTCGGTGTGAGCGGCTTCTGATCTGGGGTTACGATTTGAACCGAACTCTGCGCGCGCTCGGGCTCTTTGGGTGTTTGAATGACCGGCGATTGCGCGACCACCGCGAAATTGAAAGTTAATATTGCGAAAGCTGCTGATGCGAAGAACTTCCCTGCTCCTGCTTTGATCAAAACCCTCTCCTTTTCATTCCACAGCTTGTTGCTGTGTCGACCCTTGTTCGTTCGTTTTACTACCTGAGAATTCGGGGGATGTTGCTTTGGACGCGCCATTCTATGGGGCTGCGGCAATCGAAGTCAATAAAACAGTGCGTTCAGAAACCTTGTGAATTTGTTGCGGTAATTCATGAATTCAACTCGGCCAAGGTTCCGGGGAACTTCGCGCTCGGATATAATCCCTTTTCTGAACAAGGATCAGCGAAGGAGAGAACCTATGAAGGAAATAAACGCGCAGGAAGCTTACGATTTGATGCAAAGCGATCCCGAGGTCATCTACCTGGACGTGAGGTCCGTCCCGGAATTCGAGGCCGGGCACGCAGCGGGCGCAATAAATATTCCGATCGCGCACTTCACTCCGGGATCGGGGATGTCTCCGAATCAGGATTTTCCCACCGTGGTGGAGGCTAACGTTCCCCGCGATGCCAAACTTGTAGTAGGTTGCAAATCAGGCGGGCGCTCGGCTCGCGCGTGCGAGATGATGAGCCAGATGGGCTACGGTGACGTGACCAACATTCGCGGCGGTTTTGGAGGAGCGATGGATAATTTCGGCCGCGTGATCGAACCCGGCTGGAGCATGCTGAATCTGCCGTGTTGCTCTGAGTGTTCGGACGATGCTCGATACGAAACGCTCGAAAGTAAGAAACGATCATCCTGAAGCGCTCGTGGATGGTTCCTCCTAAGCGGCGAGTCTTCGATACCAATGCGCAAGGGCATCAGTCTCCAAACCCGCGCGCTCACTGATGCGCTCATGCGATCTCGTTGATTCGCCGTTCCAGCAGCAGAAGCTTCTCAACAATGCTTGAAAACGGCGGCGGCTCGTCCAGGAAATATGGCCGCATCTAAGATAGTCGAACCCAGTGGGCTCGTTGGACGGATAGCGAAACAACACCACCGGAGAATCTGTCACAGGATCTATTTGGAACTTCATCCACGAAGCGCCGCTGAACTGTTCACCTAATGACTCACCAGCAATCCGCTCTAACTCTGGCACGAATCGTTCGCGTATACACTCGATACTGGCCGCTTCAAGTTCCTCCATTCGCGCCGCCGCCTTGGTCCGGCTCTTGAAGGCGGCCCCCCCCCACTGCCATAAATCCGGCTTCTTAGTTTGGCATCAATGGTTTGCACTCAATTATCGCCTCACATTCTGTCAGAAAAACTGCCTACTTTTTCTGACAGAAAAGAAACCAAATAGCAAGCCTACAACTCCCCGCGAAAGGCTCGGTGCTGGAGTGAGGCGAATACGGCATCCAGTTCCGCTCAGTGCGTCGAGATCACAGAGCGTGCGCCCACTTGAGTCGTGCTAGAATTTTGGCTTCAATAAAACGGAGTCTCTTGGACATCAATATCTCAACTGACAGTCATTACAGTGAAACCTTCGGCAGCTTGTTTCATAGCGCCGAGATGGATAGCCTCGCGGCTGAAATAAAGGCCGGCCGTACAGTCGTCGTCCTGTCGGGGCTCGCTGGAAGCGCGCGCGCGTTAATCCTGACCGCCATCGAAAAACAACTCGGGCGGCGAGTCGTGTTTGTAGCTCGCTCGAATCGCGAGGTCGAAGAGATTCAACCGGATGTCGATTTTTTCTACTGCGCGTTGAACGGCTCAAGCGAGCAAAGCGTGCTCACGATACCCGCCGTCGAAGCTGATCCCTACGACGGCACTTCGCCTCACGTCGAGGTGCTCGAACAACGCGCGCTAGCGCTGCATCGGGCGACTCGCGGGGAGGCTCGAATACTTCTCACTTCAATCGGCGCGCTGGCGGAACGAACCGTCTCGCCTGATCTGCTCAAGGCTTCGAGCATAACGCTTCGCCCCACTGAAGAAATGCCGCCCGAGTTGATCGTCGACTTGCTGATCGCTGCCGGCTACGTTCGCGAAGAACCCGTCGCTTCGGTCGGCGAGTTCAGCCTGCGCGGAGGCATACTCGATGTCTTCTCACCCGCGCACGACGCTCCGCATCGAATCGAATTTTTCGGCGATGCGGTCGAGTCCATTCGCGAATTCAATCCTGATACTCAACGCTCGATTGGCCGCGCCACTGAATCAATTCTCGTTCCCATGCGCGAGCTTTCAGTTCGACGCGAAGAATTCATGACGTGGTCCGACGAAGCCGAGCGTCATTGGGACGATGATCGGTTCCGCCGCGACCTGCGCGCGAGAATCGCACACGCGGAGCGAGGCGAGCCCTTCCCCGGTTGGGAGTATCTGATACCTCTGACGCGGCCGCTGACTTCTTCGGCGTTCGATTATTTTGCGGACGCGATTCTTGTAATCGATGAACCGGTTGAGATCGAAAAACGAGCCGCGGATCTCTATCGCTATCTTGCGGATCGTTTCGCTCAGGCCGACGACGCCGGAGAACTCGCGCTGCAACCTGACAAACTCTTTCTCACCGTAGAAGAGCTGCGAGCGCGGTTCGATGCCGCGACCAGGATCGAGCTTCGACTGCTTGGTCGAGATGCAGCCGCGACGGATGAGCAATTCACGGTTGGCGCAGTATTGACGGGAGACGGAAGACCGGAGACCAGAGACGGCGGACAGGAGGCGAGTGACGCAAGCTGGCAGCGTGCGCCACTCTTTCTGTTTCCGATCACACAAGGGACTCCGGATATCGCGATCATCTCGCAGTCGCCGCGTCGCTATCACGGGCGCATCGCCGAGCTCGCGAGCGATCTCGAAGCTGCGACGCAACCAACGCTGTTCGTGATGCCGAGCCTCGGACTCGCAGAACGCGTAACCGAGATGCTCGGCGAGTATCAGATCACCGCGGAATTGTTACCCTCGCTCGGAGCACGAGAACGTCAGCTTACTGAGGCTGGTCATGGCCGAACCGTAACCGTTGGCAAGCTCGCGAACGGGTTTTCGCTTCCAGCGGCGCATCTGTCGCTGCTCACCGAGACCGACGTCTTCGGCGAAATCGAACGCGCGGCGCCGCAACGCGCTGTTGCGAAGAAGGCTCGCAAGAAACGGACGGCTGCCGCGTTTCTGTCGGACCTCGGCGATCTCAAAGTCGGGGACTACGTTGTTCATATCGACCATGGGATCGGGCAGTTTCAGGGGCTGCTGCAGATCGAGACGGCGGGCGCCGCAACGGGCAATCAGGCAGCGGGACTTGAACGCGCGAGCGGCGACGTGCGCGAATTCATGCTGCTGACTTATGCCGAAGGCGCGCGCCTCTATGTTCCCGTCGAGCGGCTCGATCTCGTGCAGCGCTATTCGGGAAGCGAGGGTCATCACCCGCAGCTCGATAAGCTCGGCGGCCTCGGTTGGCAAAAAGCAAAAGCGCGCGCCAAGCGAGCGATGCGCGACATGGCCGAAGAACTCCTGAAGCTCTATGCCGAACGCAAACTCGTGCAAGGTCATGCTTACGGCGCGGACACTACGTGGCAACACGAGTTCGAAGACGCGTTCGAGTATCAGCTCACGCCCGATCAGGAATCCGCCATCGAAGACGTGAAAGAAGGAATGGAAAGCCCTCAGCCGATGGACCGATTGATCGTCGGCGACGTGGGCTACGGCAAGACAGAAGTGGCCATGAGAGCCGCTTTCAAGGCGGTGATGGAAGGCAAACAGGTTGCCGTTCTCGCGCCGACTACGGTGCTTGTGTTTCAGCACTTCAAGACTTTTCAGCAGCGATTCAGTCCTTTCCCCGCGCGCATCGAGATGCTTTCGCGATTTCGAAGCGCCAAAGAACAGAAAGAAGTCGTGAAGTCGATGGAAGCCGGCGCGGTCGACGTCGTCGTCGGGACTCACAGGCTGTTATCGAAGGACATTCGCTTCAAAGACCTCGGGTTGCTGGTGGTCGATGAAGAGCAGCGCTTCGGTGTCGCGCACAAAGAACGAATCAAGCAGATGCGAAAGAAGGTCGACGTGATCGCGATGTCGGCGACTCCAATTCCGCGAACGCTGAACATGTCGCTTGCGGGCTTGCGAGATATGTCGGTGATCGAAACGCCGCCGCGTGACCGGCTTGCGATTCAAACTCACGTCGTGCAGTTCTCGGAATCAGTCGTGAGGTCCGCAATAGAACTAGAGCTTCAACGAAGCGGGCAGGTGTTCTTCGTTCACAATCGCGTGGAGACGATTTACACAATCTCTGAGTTGATCGCGCGTCTCGTTCCTCAAGCGCGCATCGGTGTCGGTCACGGGCAGATGAACGAGAAGGAGCTTGAGGAAGTGATCATGAAATTCGTGCGTCACGAGCTTGATGTGCTGGTGTGCACGACGATCATTGAAAACGGAATCGATATTCCGCTCGCGAACACGATAGTGATCAACCGAGCCGATATGTACGGGCTGTCGCAGCTCTATCAACTGCGCGGGCGAGTCGGGCGGTCGAATCGCCGGGCTTATTCGTACCTGCTGATCCCAAATGAAGAGAGCTTGACTGACATCGCGCGCCGAAGATTGGCGGCGATCCGCGAATTCTCTGACCTCGGCGCCGGATTTAGAATCGCCGCGCTGGATTTGGAGCTTCGAGGCGCCGGCAACTTGTTAGGCGCGCAGCAATCGGGACAAATCGACGCGATCGGGTTTGACCTTTACACGCAGATGCTCGAACGCACGGTGCGAGAATTGAAGGGCGAACCGGTTGAAGACGAGGTATCGACGGCGATCAACCTGGCGGTGGACATTCGAATACCGGAGGACTACATCTACGACATGAGCCAGCGGCTGCGAACCTACAAGCGCATCTCGTCGGCTGAAAGTGAATCTGAACTGGCCGATGTGCACGCCGAGATCGAAGATCGTTACGGCCCGATACCCGAGACGATCGAGAATCTATTCGAGTACGCGCGTTTGCGCCGAGAAGCTTCGAAGCTTGGGATCATCTCGATCGACCGCGAAGGCGACCGTCTGGCAGTGAAGTTCAGCGAGCAGGCAAAGATCAACCCGGACAAATTGATCGCGATGATATCGGAGGGCGCGGCAAGCTTCGCCCCGAGCGGAGTATTGAAGATCGGCCTCGAGTCTCAGGATGATGCCGCAGTGTTTGATGAGGTCAGAGAGTTGTTGAATCGGCTTCAATAAAGTACGGACTCGTTTGCGCCATTCCCAGCTTGTGGGTTAGTGCTCAGGCTCGCCTTTCAAAGAGATGACAATTTCAGGAGACTCGGTGGCCAATGCTAGATAGCGATCTCGGACAGTTGAAGGACCGCCATGAGGTGATTCGTTTTTTTGATGGGTATGCGCCTGCGCGCTTGCGCGGTCTGGTCATCGAATACGAAGGCGCAAGTCTAGTCGCGCAACAAAATCGATGACGATTGCGTTGTCGTGCTCGAGTTGGCGCTGTTTGCCAACATCTCTGAAGCGATGTTTCGTCTTGAGTCTTCAGCGCGCATGCTTCGACGCGAGCTGACACTGTAGAACAACACGTTAACCCACCGCCGCGAGACCGAACTTCCGCTGCAATCGAGTAAGCTCGATCAGCCGCGCCGTCTCGCGGGAATTGCGGCGAGCCGTCAGCATATGATCGGCTTCGCGCTTGGCGAGTTCCAACAGATCGTAATCGCGGACGATATTGCCAACGCGGAACTGCGCCTCGCCCGATTGACGCGTTCCCATCACCTCGCCCGGGCCGCGTATCTCCAGATCCTTCTCCGCGATCTTGAAACCGTCATTCGTCTCTTCCATGATCGCGAGCCGCTCTCGCGCCTCGGGGCTGCGCTTGTCACCCGCAAGCAGTATGCAGTAGGACTGCTCGCCGCCGCGCCCGACTCTCCCACGAAGCTGATGCAATTGAGAAAGCCCGAATCGCTCGGCGTGCTCGACGATCATGATGCTCGCGTTGGGCACATCGACTCCGACCTCGATCACCGTTGTCGAAACCAGGATGTTGATGGCGCCGGCGCGGAACTCGTTCATCACCGAGTCTTTCTCTTCCTGCTTCATTCGGCCGTGAATCAACCCGACGCGGAAGTTTGGGAAGACCGAACTCTGAAGATGCTCGGCCATCTGAGTTGCATTGAGCAGGTCGAGTTTCTCGGATTCTTCGACAAGCGGGTAAACAATGTAGACCTGGCTGCCCGCGCGAATCTTTTCATCGAGAAACTTGTACATCTTGCGCCGCGTCTCTTCGCCGCGCACGCGAGTGATAATTGGTTTTCTGCCGGGCGGCATCTCGTCGATGATCGAAAGATCAAGATCTCCGTACGCGCTCATCACGAGCGAACGCGGAATCGGCGTCGCGGTCATCACCAGCACATCGGGATTGTAACCGCGCTTCATCAGCTCGGCTCGTTGAAGCACGCCGAACCGATGTTGCTCGTCAATGACAACAAAACCAAGCTTGTGAAACTTGACGGCTTCCTGGATCAACGCGTGAGTGCCGATAGCCAAGTCGATCTCGCCCGCCTCGATGCCGGCGTGCAGCTTTCGTTTGCGCGCGATTGAAAGCGAGCCCGTGAGAAGCTCGACGCGATACGGCGCCTTCGCAACCATGCGTTTAATGTTGCGCGCGTGCTGCTCGGCCAGGATTTCAGTCGGGGCCATGATGGCAGCTTGGTAGCTGTTCTCGATTGCGACGATGGCCGCTTGAACGGCGACGATTGTTTTGCCGGAGCCGACGTCGCCTTGCAGCAGGCGATTCATCGGTTTTGAGCCGGTCATATCCGCCACAATCTCGGCGAGCACACGCTTCTGCGCGCCGGTCGGTTTGAAGGGCAGCATCGCGCGGACGGCGTTGCGCACGCGATCGTTGACTTCAATCGTGGTTCCTTTTGGCGCCTGCTCGCGGCCTTCACGGCGAAGCCCCATCGCAAGCGACATCCAGAAGAATTCTTCGAAGATCAATCGCCGATGCGCCGGCGACTTGAAACTGTTGTACGCCTCCAGCGGCGCATCCGCGGCGGGGAAGTGAACCTGCCTTATCGATTCCGTTTTTCCGATCAACTCGCCGCGAGTGAGCACTTCCTCGGGAATAGTTTCCCGGATCTCCGAAAAATCGAGCCGCGCCAGAACGTGATGTATGATCGAGCGAAGCTGCTTCGTTCGAAGCTCGCCGAGCTTGCGATAGATCGGGACTCGCCGGCCGGTGTGAATCGGATCGGAATCATCATCGTCAATGACGAATTCGTGATCGGGGTTCTCAACCTCGAAGAACCCGCGCCGATTTCGCTTCCATTGACCATAGAGCAGCACGCGTCTGCCTTGCTTGAACGAGGTTTGAAGATAGCCCTGATTCCACCAGAATGCGCGAATCTGCCCGGTGCTGTCGGTACCCGAGATCTCAAAGATCCGCAGCTTGCCGCCCTTCACCGGATACGTGCCGGCTACGCGGACGCTGACATCTATTGTCGCCCACATTCCATTTTGCAGATTGCGAACGCTCGTAAGATTCGAGCGATCTTCGTAGCGCATCGGCAGATAATGAATCAGATCGTCGACGGTCACCGAACGAGGATCGGCTGACGAAACCGCTCCAGCGGCGCCTTGCGCGAGCTTCTGCGCGGTCTTCATTGCTACACGTGGGATCTCGTGCAGGTGAAGTTCGTAGAGCGGTGTCGATAGCTTGAGCAAAATGACAATTCGATTCGATGAGCAACAACTGTGCGCTCAGATTCTAGGAGCGTCGCGGTGCAGGGTCAAGAATTGTGGCTTCCGCTTTCCGCTAGCGCCGGTTCGTTGACCTGTTCCATCGGAGCCTAATAGACTGCTGAGGATGATTCGGTCCTTCCGATCCAAAGAGACGGAAGCATTGTTTGCCGATATTGACGTGCAACGATATCGAGCTTTTGAACGGATAGCGCGAAGGAAGCTGTTATACCTACACCGTGCGCGAACGTTGCGAGACTTAAGTGTACCGCCCGGGAACAGGCTTGAAGCTTTGAAAGGGGATCGTAAAGGACAACACAGCATCCGCATAAATGAGCGTTGGCGGATCTGTTTCGTTTGGAAAAACGGTGACGCGTTTGAAGTCGAAATAGTGGACTATCACTGAGGAGAATCAATGAGCGCAAAGAAACTTCTTTCGTCGATCCACCCGGGAGAAATTCTTCTCGAGGAATTCATGAAGCCGATGGGGATCAGCATCACGAGACTCGCAAGCGACCTGGGCATTTCGCGCAGTCGTGTCAGCGCCATCGTGAATGGCGCACGGCCGATCAATGCTGATACTGCGCTTCGCCTTTCAAAGTATTTGGGCGTGTCTCCCGAACTGTGGCTGGGACTTCAGGCGGACTACGACTTGAGAACCGCCAAGCGGTTGCTTGGGCGTGAGATTGAACAACGAGTTCGCGGGTATGCCGCTTGATGGCTATCCGCTTACGCAACGAACTCCTCGTCGCTCGGCGAGGTTCCTCAAACCTGCACGCAACCGCGAGCCTTTCGGCTTGCCTTCGACAACAAACCGTATGACTAAGAATCTTTTACTGGCTTCGCTGCTTCTATTATCCCTCGACGTCCTGGCCGCGGCGTCACCAACGATGCGGGTCGATTACTACCATACAGGCAACTCTACACAAGAGATGTTCAGTCTCGACCGCGTAGTCATCGAACCACTGCCATGGCCGGGTAATCCTCGCAAAAACATCGACGAAACAAATCTCGGCAAGTACTTGTTCGAAGTTCGAGACCGCACGACGAATCGCCTGCTCTACTCGCGCGGATTCGCTTCTATCTACGGCGAGTGGGAAAGCACCGACGAAGCAAAAAGCATGAATCGCACCTTCAGCGAATCGTTGCGCTTTCCCGCGCCTCAATCGCCCGCGCAAGTCGTGTTGAAAAAACGCGACTCGAACAATGCCTTTCGTGAAATCTGGTCGACGATCATCGATCCTAAAGATATGTTTGTGGACACTTCGAAGCCGGCTTCGGCGGGCTCGCTGATCGAACTCCAAAAGAGCGGCGATCCCGCGTCCAAGATCGACTTCCTGATTATGGGAGACGGCTACACGGCAGCCGAGCGCAGGAAATTCGAGAGCGATGCGAAGCGGCTCCTTGCGATTCTGTTCGCGACCTCGCCGTTCAAGGAGCGCCGCAACGATTTCAACGTCTGGGGACTTTGTCCGGCATCGGATGAATCAGGAGTGTCGCGGCCCTCGACTGGAGTTCACCGCCGATCGCCGCTTGGAGCGAGCTACGACGCCTTTGGTTCAGAGCGATACGTTTTGACATACGACAATCACGCGGTTCGGGACATTGCTTCGTTTGCGCCGTATGAGTTCATCGAGATCATCACGAACTCGCGCACGTATGGCGGCGGAGGAATCTTTGGCCTCTACAGCACGGTGGCCGCCGACAGCGAGCAGGCTCCCTATATTTTTGTTCACGAGTTCGGGCATCACTTCGCTGGACTTGCGGATGAGTATTACACCTCACCTGTCGCCTATCTTCCGGCGACGGTTCGCACGGAGCCGTGGGAGCCGAACGCGACGGCGCTGCTAGACCCGAGGGACCTGAAGTGGAAGGATCTCGTCGTGACAAGCACTCCGGTACCGACGCCGTGGAACAAAGACGAGTACGAAGCTCATTCTCGCGAGTACTCAACCCGTCGTGCGAAGATCCGGGCAGAGAACCGGCCCGAGTCCGAGATGGAAGCGCTCTTTCGCGAGAACCGCGAATGGGAGATCAAGTTCTTCGCTGCTGAAAAGTTCGCGGGCAAGGTCGGCGCATTCGAAGGCGCGATCTACGAAGCAAAGGGCTATTATCGCCCCGAAGTGGATTGCATCATGTTCACCCGCAGCGCGTCGTTTTGTGCCGTGTGCCGCCGCGCGCTCGAACAGGTGATGGATTTGTACTCGAGATAAAGACAGGGGACCGAGGACAGGAGACCGGGTCTTCGGTCTCCCGTCTCCGGTCTGCCATCAGAAGTTGAACTTCAGGCCAAACTGAATCTCCCTCGCCCTGCGTGTCGCGAACACCTGTCCAAACTGCGGATTCGAGCTGTTCTTCACCAGATTCTCAACGCTGTTGAAGACCGGATCGGTGGGCAGCAGGTTCGGCACCGTCTGGAATATGTCGTTGATGGTTGTGTTGTTGAACACATTGAAGAACTCGGCGCGGAATTGTATTCGATAGCGTTCAGCGACGTGCCAGTTCTTGGCAACGTTCAAATCCGTTCCGATGAAGAAGGGGAAGCGGAACGGTGCGCGGCCTGAAGTTCCGATCTCACCGACTGCGGTCGGACGGAATGCCAGCGGGTTGATGTAGTAGGGCACGGTCGTGCCGGCAACTCCGCTCGGAACATTGGCGAACGGATCGCTTAGCTGATTTGGCCGAGTCCCGCGCGGACCCGGGCCAGTCGCTTGAACCACGCGGTTCAGAGGCAAGCCCGTTTGAGCCGTTGTGATTCCAGATAGCTGCCATCCTCCGAGAAGCTGATTCAAAACAGGGCCCGCCATGAACCCGTCCTTCGGATAGGGAATCTCATAGACGTAACTCGCCTTGAACACATGAGTGCGATCGAATCGCGACACCGCTCGCTCAATCGCGAAGTTATTCCTAACTTGCGGAAGGTCAGCGGAATCTCGATCGTTCGTTGAATCGGTCAGGTTCTTTGACCACGTGTAGGACAATTGCGCCGACAAACCCTTCACGTTCTGAATCCTTAGTGCGCTGATCAGCGCGTTGTAACGGAAGGTCGCCGTAGTCTGGCGATCGGTGATCGTAGTGTATCCCCTGAACGGACGCGCCAGGTTAATGCAGTTGTTCGGGTTGTTCGAAGCCACCAACGCCGGGTCGCAACCGGCAATGCCTTTCGAAGCCGCGAGGATTTCCTGAGGCGTAGGCGCGTTGATGTCAACCGGCCGCGTCTGATGATTGCCGCCCGATCCCAAGTATCCAATCTCAAAAGCGGTGGACTTTCCGAATTGACGCTGCACTGTCAGATTCCACTGCTGAGTGATAGGAGTAATGAACGGGCTTGTTGTCGTTATGAGCGCGCGGGGCGCCACTGTGCCCGGAGGCGCCCCCGCCGATGGATTCGCGTAAGTAATCGGATTTGCCACCGTCCCCGTCAGCGAAGCGGTGTTGACGAATGGAGGATTGGTGAACGTGTTTTGCTCCAGCGTCCCAACCAGCACCTGGTCGTAATATATCCCGTACCCGCCCCGAATCACCGTTAGACCATTGCCACCAAGCAGCCTCGAAAGAAATCCGCCTTCAGCCTCGGGGCTCCAGGCGAACCCAAATCTCGGCCCGAAGTTATTCTTATCCAGTTGCTGAATCCTTCGCCCAAACGGAGAGTTCCGGTTCGCGATAACAATCCCGTTCAACAGATCGCCGCTTCCTTTGACGAGTTGCGTGCCCGTGGCATTCGCGAATGCCGGAGCATTGGCGGCGGAGTAATTCTCCGGAAAGAATGCCGTCAGCACGTTGTTCGCATCGACCGGCGTGCGGAACAACTGATAACGCATTCCGTAGTCGACCTGCAGGTTCGGTTTTACCTTCCAGGTATCCTGTGCGTAGAACTCGGTTCGTCCAAACCGTAGGTTGTTGGTGACATCGAATTCCGACTCGCTGTAGGTGCTCGCTCGCCCAAGAAGAAAATCCGCCAACGGCCTCCCGCTCCCTGACACACCCGTGAGCGCAGTTTGCGTTCCCGTGAAACCAAACGTGCCCTGAGTTACATTGGCTGCATTTTCATCCTTGTGCTCCCAACTCAGGTCCGCCCCGAACTTCATCGTGTGCGGCCCGCGAACCCACGTCAGGTTGTCCTTCGGATTGAAGTTCTTGTAGTGGATCCCGATGATCTGACCCGAGCCCATCGAAGAGAAGCCGGTGATGCTGATCGTCGGAGGAAGATCTGAATTGTTTTCGGGGAACAACTCGGTATTGGGAATGCTGACGTGCTGACGGTCCCAGGTTCCAACCAGCGAATCAGTGATGTCATTGCTCGAGTACGCGAACGCCGCTTCGTTGACGATGCTCGTTCCGAAAGTGCTGATGAGCGAAACGGAAAAGACCTGCCCGGGAACGTTCGTGTCCGTAGTCGCGATACCCGGAATCTGGAACGTCGTGCCCTGAAACAACCCGCCCGGTTCGCGCGTCTGGCTGAGGTCGTGAGTGTACCGGCCCGTGAGTTGATGCCTGGAGCTGATGCCGTGGTCGATGCGCAAGGTTTCCTGTCGAGTGTTGTTGATCCCCGGCGCAACGGCCAAAATGCGATTCGGGTCGACACCCGGAGTGGTGGCTGGAATCGTCGGTTCAGGGAAGAGATTCAAGATTGCAAGGGCGGTTGGATCCAGCCTGTTTGTTGGAATCTGCTTCGTTGTGAATTCGGTTCCGGTGACCGGATCGAATAGCCGAGCGGTGCCTTGCGAAAAGTCGCCTCGTCGCTCGCGCAGCGTCGGCACGGTGACGAAGTTCTCGGTGGGCTGCCTAATGATCCGGCGCCATTCTTCGGAGAAAAAGAAAAAAGTTTTGTCGTGTCCCCGCGAGTAGACGCCCGGTATCCAAACCGGGCCGCTGAACGTGTAACCGAAATTGTTGTAGCGAAGCAGCGGAACCGGAACACGAGGATCTCCGCATGTTTTTCCTACCGGCGCCACGTCACCTCGATCACAGAAGCGGCCGGCGGCGTTGCTCAAAAAGCTGTTGGCGTTGAACGCATCGTTGCGCAGAAACTCGTACGCGCCGCCATGGAAGTCGCGCCCGCCGCCGCGGGTGATCACGTTCACGACGCCTCCCGAGGCGCGGCCAAACTCCGCCGTCGGAACCGACGTGATCACCTTGAACTCCTGGATCGAATCTACAGTCGGCATCGAGAGCAGTGTAATGTTCGATCCGACATCCACGTTGGCGACACCGTCGACCAGGTAGTTTGTCGAGTTGCGCCGGTTGCCTCCAATCAAGATCGTCGTCAAATTAGTCAGACCGATCCCCGCTTCGGCAGTTTCGTCTGTGGTCACACCGGGGACCAGCGTCACCAGTTGAAGAAAGCTGCGGTTGTTGAGAGGAATTTCAACAACCTTGCGATTCTCGATCACGTCGCCGACGGTTGGTGAAGTCTGCACGATCGGCGCGTCGGCGGTGACAGTCACCTGTTCGCTGATCTGGCCGGCTTCGAGCTGGATGTTGATCGTCTTGCGATCGTTCACCAGCAACTCGACGCTCTTGTTGATGTACTCTTTGAAGCCCTCAAGCTTGACTGAAATGTCATAGATTCCGGGCGGAATCGAGGTCAGTGAATAATAGCCATCATCGCCCGACTTCGCTTTTCGCTCGTCGCGCGTGCTCATATTGGTTACCGTGACGTCGGCTCCGGAAACAGCGGCGCCGGACGCGTCGGTGATCTGCCCTGTGATTGTCGCGGTTGTTTCCTGCGCAAACATCACGGGCACGCACGCCACACACAGCAGCGCCGTTATCAAAACTGAGGAGAGGAATCTGGGTTTCATTGCGTACCTCCAAAAATGATTCGGAATGGTAAAACCCGTTCGCCGATTGAGGGACGACCGAGATTCATTCTTTCGCTCCCCGTCGAATCGCGGGGATGCTTATTAGTACAGCAGATACATCTGTCTGGTTCGGGCAAACTCTGCCAGCCCGCCCTGCCACGTGGCCGCGATCTCGGAAGGAGTCTTTCCTTCTTTGACCGCCGCAAGCGCGGCCCGGTTGGCCAATAGCCTGATGTAATCGTCGACCTTCCACGCGCCAGAATAATTCTTGTTAAGTTGATAAGCGATTGCAATCCCCGTCGAGACCGAACGGAAACTCCCACGATCGGTGATAACGATATTCACGCCCCCGCACTCTTCACCCTCGAACTTTGATGACTTCGGTGTGAATTTTACCGGGACGAATCGCACACCCGCCAGCCCCGCGCGATTCAAAGCTTCGGCGAGCTTCTGACCGTCAATCCACGGCGCGCCGATCACTTCGAATGGTGTGTCCGTTCCGCGGCCCACCGATATGTTTGTTGTTTCCAAAAGACCGATGCCCGGATACAGAAGCGCTTCGGTGAGGCTTCGCATGTTCGGCGAGGGATTCACCCACGTCAGCGCCGTGCCGTCGTAATAATCAGCGCGGCGCCAGCCTTCCATCTTGATCACCGACAGGTCCGCGCCGATCTTGCGCTCCGAGTTGAACAACATCGCAAGCTCGCCGATCGTCATCCCATAACGAACAGGAATCGGATGATAAGCAGTAAACGACTCGCTCAGTTCCTTGTCCGCGACCGGGCCTTCGATGTCGTAGCCGTTGATTGGATTCGGACGGTCGAGCACCGCGAATTTGATCTTGTTCTTCGCGGCTTCCTCCATCGCGTAACCGCACGTCGTCGTGTATGTGTAGAAGCGCGTGCCCACGTCCTGAATGTCAAACAGAAGCGTGTCGATGTCTTTCAACATTTCAGCACTCGGCCGCCGGCGATCCTTTTCATACAAGCTGTAAATCGGAAGGCCTGTCTTCTCATCTCGCGAATCGCCGACCCGCGTGTCTTCGATTCCGCGAAGGCCGTGCTCGGGGGAAAATAACGCGACGAGTTTGACGTTCTTCGCCGAAGCGAGCGCGTCGATCGTCGAGCGGCCTTTGCTGTCGCGGCCGGTGTGATTTGTTATCAAGCCGATTCGCCGGCCTTCGAGCTGCTTGAACCCATCGCGTTCGAGCACGTCTATTCCCGTGAGCACCGGATGAAGCAGGCCCGAAGGCACGCCTCGAGTGATCACCGCCCGCGGCGCATCGACATAAGTTGGCGGTGAATTCAAATGCGAGAACACCGGCGCGTGAGGAGCTTCGGTGATCGCTCCGGCGACTATCGAAGCTACGAACGAGCGCAGCCGCGTGACATCGCCCTTGCCGTTCGGATGAACGCGATTCGTCAGCAGCACCACGAACGTTTCGCTTGTGGGATCGAGCCAGATGCTCGTGCCGGTGAATCCCGTGTGCCCGAATGTTCCAACTGGAAACAGGTCTCCTCGATTCGATGAGAACGAAGTGTTGATGTCCCAACCGATGCCTCGCATTTGCGAAGTAGGAAGCGTCTGGGCGCTGACCATTCGCTCTACTGTGTAAGGCGCGAGAATCCGAACGCCGTTGTACTGGCCTTTGTTGAGGATCATCTGACAAAAGATTGCCAGGTCGTCCGCGGTTGAGAAGAGCCCAGCATGACCGGCCACACCGCCCATCTCGTAAGCACGCGGGTCGTGAACTTCACCGCGCATCCATCGGCCTTCGCGGTTTTCGGTTGGAGCGGTTCGATGAATCCCAACACTCTCGTAAGCGCTCTGTGCCTCGCGGATCTTCTCCCCAGATAGGATCTCTCCATGACGAATATGGTTCTCTAACTGCCGAGAGTCACTATGTCTCTTGTCGTCATTGAAGAACGTGGCTTTCAGACCCAACGGATGATAAATGTTCTCGCGAGCAAACGCATCGATTCGCAGGCCGGAGACGCGCCTCACAATCTCCGCTGCAACGATGAACCCCACATCCGAATAAACGAATCGCGTACCCGGCTCGTAACTCGGGCGAAGCTCATAGATCAACGAAAGCGGATCTATCCTCTTGCCAACATAATCGGCGATCTCGTTATCCGGAGGCAGACCCGCGCGATGCGTCATCAACTGCTCGACGGTGATTCGCTCTTTGCCGTTCTTGCCGAATTCGGGAATGTAGAGAGCGACGGGATCGGCGAGAGAAACTTTTCCTCGCTCGACCAGAATCATTATCGAAGTCGCCGTGGCGACGATCTTTGTCAGCGATGCGAGATCGAAGATTGTATCGATGGTCATCGGCTCGCGTTTCGGCTCGATTGCGCGATCACCGAAGGCCTTGCGATAAACGATTCGGCCTTTGCGAGCTACGAGCACAACCGCACCAGGAGTCTCTTTGCGCTCTATTGATACAAGCACCACTTCATCGATCTTTGCGAGCCGCTCGCTCGACATGCCGGCTGATTCAGGCTTGGCTTCGACAAGCGGGCCGCTTGTTTGACGTTGCGCCTGCCTGGGCTTTTGCTGCGCGAGAATCGAATCAGTCGTGACTGATGCAACGACAATCAAGACGATTGCTATTCTCAATCTCATTTGTCCTATGAACATTCCACGCCTTAGCGGAGTTGCGAAACTTCTTCCGCTTCCGTTACCGCAATGGTTCCTCGCTCGAACATCGCGCTAGTTACGTATCCAACAATGAATGTCACCGCTGATCCTATCAAAACGTACCATTGCCAGGACACGTTCATTCGAAGCCACACGAAACTCACCACCGCGATGCCGGTCAGTATCCCCGCGAGCGCTCCCGTTCTCCTTACACGTTTCGTAAGCGTGCCCAGGAAGAACACACCCAGTATCGGCCCGTTCGTGAACGACGCAATCGTCAGCACGATGTCCACTATTCGTTTTTCTTTTCCGATCATGTACAACGCCGCCACAATCTGGATGGCGCCCCACACGGCGGTCAACACGTGCGAGACTCGCAGGTAATGAGTCTCGCTTCGATTCGGTGCAAACAAGGGCTGATAAAAATCCGCGAGCGCGGTCGAAGCCAGCGCGTTGAGCGACGACGACATCGCCGCCGCAAGCATCGCCGCTATCACCAATCCTTTCACGCCGGTCATAAGCTCGGTCGAAATGAAATGCGAAAACACACGATCGGGCGTTATCTCAGCCGGCAGAGTCGCGTGCTGGCCGTAATACACGAACAGCATCACGCCGATCATCAGGAACATCAGGAATTGAACGAACACAATCACACCGCTTGTCAGAAGCGCGGCCGATGCTTGCCGCGCGTTCTTGCTGCACAGATAACGCTGAACCATGTACTGATCCGTACCGTGAGTCGACGTGGTCAGAAACGCGCCTCCGATCACGCCCGCCCAAAACGTATAGCTGCGCGCGATGTCCATCGCGAAATCGAAGAACTGAAACTTGCCCGCCGCCGACCCCACGGCCATCACTTCACTTAGCCCGCCGGGTATTCGTTCGAGCAGGATCACTCCGGCGACAACCGCGCCAAATATGTAAATGAAAAGCTGGATAACTTCGACCCAGATGACGGCGGTGATTCCGCCCAGATAAGTGAAGATGATCATCACAACGCCGATCGCCAGAATCGATTTCCAGTCCGCCCATCCGGTGACCACCGCCAGCGGAATCGCCGTCGCGTAGATTCGAACTCCGTCCGACAGCGATCGCGTCGTTATGAAAAGCGACGCCGCTGCTCGCTTCACGCTTCCGCCGAATCTTTGGTCAAGGATTTGATAAACCGTGAAAAGCTCGCCGCGAAAATAGAGCGGAATGAAGAGAGCAACGATGATCAGTCGGCCAAGCAGGTAACCGATCACGAGCTGCATGAAAGTGAAGTTGCCGCCGACACCGCCCGTGGCCGCGAACGCAAATGCGGGGACACTGATGAAGGTGACTACGGATGTTTCGGTTGCGACAATCGAGGCCGCGATCGCCCACCACGGCACATCGTGATCAGATAGAAAGTAATCGCGAAGGTCTTTTTGCTTGCGGCTGAAGTACCAGCCAAGCAACAACACTCCGGACATGTAAGCCGCGATGATGATGAAATCGAGCGCGTGCAATTGCATCGGGAAGCAGCATAGACTTTAGTCCGTGTTCTGGGCAAATCTTCGCGGCGCCGAGGTGCACAGATCAAAGTCTATCCTACGTCTGTATGCCACCGGGCGAGCATTACTGCGCCGATCGCGGGCGAATGCAGAGGCGGGCCGATCTCGGCGCGAGGACGACTTCGCCCACCTCATGACGCTTCCGCAACACGCGCTCGACTGAAGCTCCAGCGTCTCGATGACCGATGCCGTCAGACTGCCCAGGTCGCGGCCAATGTGAAGCCCCTGAGTTCGTTGGTTGACTCTCTGCTAAATTCGACTACTCTAAGACAGGCTCGGGAGCAGGCGGTTTTACTCGCACAAATCGAGAGGACGGCGAATGGACTCAATAATTTTTTCACGCATAGCTATGGCGGGTTGGATTTTCTTAGCTGTATTACTTGGATGTCTCTGGAGTACTAACAGCGCGGCATGGCAAACCCTGCTTGGATTTTTGCGTGACAAAGACAGCAGCGCTTTTGGGATTGCAGTCTTGGGCGCGCTCGTGGGTGTTGGAGCGCCGCCAGCGTTGGGGTTTCTGTTGGAAAGATTTGTCACTCTCTTCTTAATAAGTGCTGATCGAAGTATGACGGTGTATCCGGGCGTAACGAAGTTTAAGCCAAGACTGGCGGAAAGGGGGCCAGAGGGCGGCGCAGCCAATCCGACGGCGCTCGAGGGTGCGAGTGTCTTTCACGTGTACTTCTTTTCTTGCGCTCACGCCGATCTGCTGAATTGGAGTCGCCGTCGTTTCGCCCAGGTATACGCCTCGGCGACGGGCGGCCTGGCAGTTTTGAGTGGATTCGCGTGTGGCATCATAATCGCCCGATCCTTTCAATGGGGCTTTCTAGTATTGTGTTTGGTCGTTGTTGCCGTCTTGTTCAACGACGCGCGACTCCAGAGCAATGCCCATAAGGACACAATCGAGGCGTGGATCAAGATGCCAAGCCTGACGAAGCCACCGTCAAACGACAAACCAACTTGAGGCAATCGCTTTCAAGGCGCAGGGTGGAAGCACCTCTGAAGAGCAAGCCGAGGGTTTGCATCTCGCCAGACTGAAGTGGAAAAAGCGAGCGCGGATCGGGCAGGCGCTAATTCCGTTTCACAGTTGCTTTGCGTTCAAGACTCGTTACGACGGCGAGAACTATTGGTTCAGTAGGACCGATTCTCTTCATTTGTCTGAAAAGCTCAAAGGCAACGTCCGAGTATGTGAACCGGTGGATCCCCCGATCCTGGAGAAGCGCGGTAGCGTATCTGATGCAACGATCTATTAACTTCAGGTTGCTCGCTCTAACCCACGTCATGAGGTTGCCCTCATAACGGCCCAGTCTGCCCATTACGAGCGTCGAGTGAGTATTCAAGAGAAGCTTGAGCAGGACATGACGAGCTAGAGTTGATGTTCCCTTCCACCGTAATCTGTGACTAAGACCTTCCAGTGAGAAGAATAGATAATCGCCCTCATCAACAATTCTGAATATACGTGGAGAGAGATCGGGAAACCTTTTTCTTCTTCGGTCGATGACATCCCGGCTGAAATCAAAACCAAGAAGGCGGTCCACGCTGACGCGTTCGAAATGCTCCCTCCAATTCAAAGCACGAGGTCCGCGCAGGAGCATTTGAGACCATGCGCGCTCTGAAGAAGCAGCATTCGGGAATAAGAGATATGCCCACGAGGGAAGTGGATTCTCGTCGTTTGAGTTATCAAAAGGGGCCAGGCTAAAGGTTGGAGACCGTTCCGTCGTGTCAGTCAGCACAGAGATTCCCAGGTTCTCTGAGGTTTCATAATAGACGATTCCCGAATTGGCGTATGTTTCACTCTCTTTCTCAACAAACTCGGCAAGAAACTGGAAATCGGTGTCGCTTACAAGGCCTGCAACCTCCCGGCGCGCTGCGTCCGGCAGTTCGAACAAAAGCGCGATGCCAATCGCTCCAAGCAGAACCGTACTGGCCTGCATTCTGGTGCTCCCTGAAATAGCCATCGGGCCAACCGTGAGATTGATCTTCTCGATGCCTTCGTTCTCAAGCACTCGTCGTGATCGCTCAACGCGTTGTTTCAAGACATCGTCGGGGTTGCAATAAAGGAAGAACGGCTTTCGGCATTCCGAAAAAGACGCGGCATACTGCGCCGCTCCGATTACAAAAGGGGTCTCACCTCCCTCGGTGTTGCTTATCAGCAAATCTCCTTTCTGGAATCCCAGCTCTTTCAATTGCCTGACGCCAAACTCGGGCGAGTCTTCGAAGTTCTCGACGGAACTTATCAGCGCGACATCTCCTCCCGCCATAAAACTCACAACGGAATCGCGAAGCGCGTTTGACGCCTGCTGTCTCCACAACACCTCTAATGTCAGAGACAAACGGCCAGTTGCTCCGCAGCCACACAGGAAAACTCGTCTTCCGGCGGAAATGGTTTCGTCAATTGCTCGCCTTAAACGAAGGATTCGGTCCATCTGATGATCGAGCACCTCAAGCGCCTCAACATCAATCTCCTTCAGGATCGAAATTGCCGTTGGAAGATTATTCTTGGAAAGATCGGATAGACATCTTGTCTTCGGATGGCGCTGTTCCGTTGGGAGCAGCCCGAGTTGATAGTGTCTGGCGACGTCCAAGAAAGCATGGGTGGCTTCTTGTGGAGATTGGCGGCCGGTAAATATTGCGGGTTCCTGTTGGGCTTGTGTCGAGTCGGTTGTGAGTATCTTAGACATAATGTTTTGCTATCCTTCGAATCGGCATTGCCGCAATTAAGACTTCAAAACGACGGTGCGCTCCAAGTGGCGTGGCGCATCCGGATTCAAATCGCGGATCGCCGCCCGCCAGTATGCGAACAACTGCCCGATGTGCGCGTACAACGCCGGGCGAAAGACATCGAATTGCGGATTGAGGATTGCCGATTGCGGAATGGCGAGGCCCGTCACTCGAGCATCAGCATACGAACGAGATTGCGAATCGATGACAATGACAACAACTTGCGCGCCGGTTGCCGTGATCTCTCCGAGCAAGGTGTCCAGATACTGACGCTCGGCGGCGGCCGGAAAAATTACGACCTGATCCGTTGAGTTGAGCGTAGCTTTTGGCCCGTGGCGGAACTCGAGCGTGCGATGGCTGAACGCCGTCTCCAAAGCCATCTCGGTCATCTTCAACGCGCACTCATCGGCGAGCCCCTTCATTGCTCCCGAACCAAGAAAAAAGAAACGATCGATGGCATTGTCTTCTATCATCGAGCGCAACGATTCCGTTTGCGAGATCGCGCGGTCTATCAGCAACGGAAGCCCGCTGATCTCTTTCGCTCGAGATGAGCCGCTCGCTCCATCAGCGAGTAGATACAAACCGGTCAGCATGCATGTGAATGCCTGGGTCATCACCACGGAACGCTCTTGGCATTCAGTGAAAACGATTTCTGCGTCGCACGAATCTCCCACATCGCCCTGATCGCAGGTGAGAGCAAACGACCGGGCGCCGTAATCACGCCGGAGTTTTTCGACGGCAAGTTTTACTTCAGTTGTGCCGCCGCTGCGCGAGATCGCAATCACCAACGGCTTCGCGGTGGATGAAAGGTAGTGGTCGGCGAAGTGAAGCAGCTCGGAAGACGCGACCGCAATGACCGGGCGCGCGAGCATCTCGCTCCAGGCAAACGAAGCGCATATCGCGAGGTGATGCGACGATCCACACCCAGTAATGATTATGTCGGTGTAGTTGCCGAGCGGGAGAAACTGCTCGAACACGCGGAGGCGTTCGGCGGCTCGTTCGGTGGTTTGCCGGCACGAGTCAGCTTGATGATAGATTTCACTCAGCGTCAGCGGGGCCTCGTCTTCGTACATCTGCGGCCTTTCAAACCCTCTGTTGCTCTTATAACCCGCGTGACGAAGCTTGTAAAACGATTTGTTTTTATGGATACGATGACGATTAGTATCGCGCGCGTTCTCGCGAGGCCTATGGCAGCGTAGCTTTGGGCGCTATTCTGGAGAGAGTTGGTAGATGCGGGCTTCATTTCCACAGAGCGCCGCAATCTGTGCGTTGGGTGAAGGGCTGGTTTCTCCATCCGCGATACAATTCTCGATCCAGGCCCCGCAATCTATCAACGCGAAGAAGCCTTCGTCAGCGTCTTCACGCACGGCAATTCGAGCATGATGGGTGTGTCCGATCACGGCTACCTTCAAGTTCATTTTGTATTGCTCGTTTGCTTTCTTGCAGCATTCATATGCCGAATCAAGATACAAAAGATTCTGTGCGGGCGAGTTGCCCGGAGTTTGAACGTTCCAGCGCGCGGGTACTTCGTCCAAAACATTTTCCTGCGTACGTCCGATGGTTGCCGGCTGCTGGGCCTGGATGAAGTTGCGATACTTGCGATCGCCGTGAGATTGACGGATGAGCTCGATCATCGAACCAAGCCGATGATCCACCGCAGTCACGTCGGGCGCAAACAAATACACAAACACATCCTGAACGGCATCGGGCAGCGACTCGACCCAGTCAAAAATATCGCCGTGCAGAAGCACAACGCTTGGGGTGCCAGCGGCATTGTCACGAAGATAGTAGCGCCGTTCCCACGCCGTGTAGTCCGGCCAGCGGTACAGGTCGAAGTCATGATTTCCGAGCAGGAACCGCGTGCGGAGTCTCCTGTCCATCAGCGCAACAACAAGGTCCTCGTGGTCATCCTTGATCGGCGAGGCCACGTCCATCTGATTGTCCGCCCCGTCCGATTCGCGCCACAGATCGAGAAAGTCGCCAAGCTGGTAAACTTCTACAACTTCGTCCGCCGCGGCATCGGCCTTCAGTTGATTCAGAGCAAGAACGACGCTGGTGAGGAGGTCAGTATGGTTGGCCGCATATTTGAACCCGCCTCGAATGCGGCGGCGCTCGCTGATCAGATGAATATCCGGAATGAAGATCCGCAAGTCCTTCGCATTCGCAAACCCAAGCCTTTCGTCTCGAAGAGAAGCAACAAGTTTCACTCGAGCGACTGACTGAAGAGCTGCAAGAAGGCGATCATGCATCGGGGGCGCTCCTATCGTTTCATCTGAGTTGGAATGGCCTTGAACACGAGGAGCTCGACCAGTTTCTTTTGGCGATGGTAGAAGACCCACCAATACCTGTCGTCCGTTACCGCGACAGGATCGATGGCGGGCGGGGCCTCCTCGCGTGCGTCGACAACTTGCCTGATCGGCCGTTTCGAAAACCAGTTCTTGAACGTTTGCTTCTCAGTAAGATCTTCAAGAGCGAGATTCCGAGGATCGCTCAGAAGATCCAGCAGCGGTGTGTAGCGCTTCTCGGCTTCGGGATCGGCTATCTCTCTCCCAATGCGGTCGGTGTCACCGTCAGCCTTGAAGAATCGAAGGAGGCGCTCGCGTGATTCCGTAGTGAGGGGAAGCTTGAGCCGTTCGTTCCGGTTCACTTCGGTGCGGAACTTTGCTTCGCGCACGGTCACATACGTCACAGGCCGAGCGCTGCAGCCTGCAACAACGAGAAGTGCTGTGGCGAAAAACAACGTGCGCCTGGTCATCACGGCTCCTTAGACAACAAGCTTGTAGCCCGGGTCGACCTTTTGAAACTCGAGCAGAATCTCGTGAACATCATACGGATTTGTATGTTTCCCGGTGAACACAGGCCGCAATACCTGGAAGATGTGCTCGACTCCTTGTGCATCGTCGATGTCGGTATCGCTGATGAACTCGAGCGTCTTCGGGTTACTGAAGAACGTCAGTTGCAAATTCCCGTACAGGTCCGGTGTCTTGAAGCTGCCCGCCGGCTCGAAATCCGGCGGAGGTGTGTGCAGCAAAGAGGGCGCGTCGTCGAAAACGTGGGCGGGGATGCTGTTCTTCACAGCATCCAGCAACTCTTTTGCCACCTTCGCGAAGAACCGGTCTCCTCTTAACCGATTGAAAGCCGTCACGAAGGAGAAGCAGTCCCGGTTGTCGCCAACTTTGGTGACCTTCATCTTCGCGTAGATGTTGAGCATCCCCGCCTTCGGAACATCATCAATCGCATCGTAGAGCGCGGCGCCGCGTTTGTCTTCAAGCCCCTCGACGCTCGAAGCTTCGAGGACCGCTTTCAGGTCGTCGCCAAGCGAGTCGAAAGCCGGAGCATCGATGCCGGTAACTCGACCGGCGTCCATGGGCAGCACGATCGCTTGCCGCACGGTCTTGTCTTCAAACACGCGGATGAATCTGCTCACCGGCCTTCGACGAAGAGGAAAAACCTGGAGATTAAAGATTCCACCCTGCGTGCTGTCCAACTCATTGATGCGCAGCGCCTTGGTTGTTGGGTGATTGGTCTGGTGTTCACTCTGGCTTAGCACCTGGTGCTTCAGCGTTACATCGACGCGGTCATCGGGTCTTTCGCCATAGACATCAAAAAAGTCGAGTATCAGATTTCCTTTGCCGTCCATTCCACACCTCCTTCAGGTCCGCGGCGCACACTACGGCAGCGCATTGGTTACGGTCTTCAGCGCCTGGGCAGCGATGGTCATCGTCGGGTTGGCGGCCAGCGCGCCCGGAATGGCCGCGCCGTCCACCACATACAAGCCATCGAGCACTTGCTTGGAAGCGGCGGGCTTGCTGGCGTCGAACACCTGCCCGAATTCATTCACCACACCTTGCTCGTGTGTATCTCCAATCGGACAGCCTCCCAGCGGATGCGTGACAACCAGCTTCTTGGGGCCGAGTAATCCCTGCCATGTTGGCAAAGCCAGATAGTGACCGCCCATCGAATTGCAAAAGTGCTTCAGCAGACCTTCGACGGTTTGCCAAAGAGGTTGGTCGGCGATCGGCTGCGTCCACCCGAGGTCTATCTGGTCGTTGTCAATGCCACCCAGCTCGATTTTACCCGTCGCATCGTCCTGACCCATGCAGTTGAAGAAGAAAATATTCGAGACCATCTCGTTCTCGGTCTGAAACTTCGTTGGAAGTTTGGTGTCCGGCGTCTCAAACAGACGCTCGGTCAGATTCGAGGTCCACAGCGAGCTGATCAAATTGAAGAACGACGGGCTGGCGCCGGCGTTGTCCATCACTTCCAATCCCTTGCTGATGAAGTCGGCGAACATCGCGGGGATCGCACAGTCTTCAATCTTGATGAACTTCCCGTCGAAGTTCAGTTGAACGTGCGACGTGTTGATTGGCCCGCGAGTACTGTAGACGGCGTTCTTGGTCTTATAGCAGAAGGCGCCGAAGTCTCCGTTGGTCGAGAACTTCGAGCCTAGAGTATCCGGATTCAGAGGCAGTCCCTTGTTGAGCGACCGCAGCAGAATTTCCGTTGTGCCCAGCACACCCGCGCCCAGGAACACATTGGTCGCGGACACTGTCTTTTTGTCGCCGTGATTCATTCGGTCTTCGAAGGTCACCTCGTAGCCCGCGGCAACTTTCTTGAGAAAGAGCACCTTTGCCTTTGGCATCAGAGTGATGTCCAGCGCGGGATCGGTCAGGACTTGCGTGAACAGCGTCTTGTTGAGCGTGTGCCGAGCGCCGGGCAGGCAGCCAAGAATGCATCGGCCCTGACGCTCGCAAAAAGTGTGAAAGCGATTGGCGTCGCTATCGGCGCCGCGATGCGGATCGTATTCCGTGATTGCAAGATCGAGGGGCGCCCACTCCATCGGGACACCCAGGGTTGTTGACACGTCCTTTGCGGCGTCTCTCAGCACGCGGCTGCGGTCAAGGTATAAATAGTCATCGGTTGTTAGATTGGATACATCACGGCCAGGGAGCGGGACTTTGGTGACGACCTGGTTCAGCCAGCCGCGATTTGCCTTTGGCCGATTGCCCGGGTCGCCCTCCATCCAATGACGCGCGGCGTCGAAGTCCGCGGCCGTCAGGTTCAGCCCGATCCTCTGCAGCGCTTCATCTTTGGGTTTGATCGTGACATTCGAATAGATGAGCGAGCCTCCACCCACGCCGCTCGCAGTCAAAACATCCGCCTGGTGAAATCTCGAGTACTGGTATAGGCCGTCCTTGTTGGCGCTGCTGCGCAGCGCGGCTACGAAATCCACGAGCCCTCTTCGGTGATCGGGGCGCGGCCAGAACTGCACGGGCATGTTATGTTGAGCGGCCCAGTCCAAAAACGGCGGCTTCGCGGAAACCGGCGGCTTGCCAAGTTTCTCGGGGCTGAACCAAAAGGTTCCTCGCTCGAGGAGCAGTACCTTCTTATGCTTTGCGGCCAGCCGTGTCACCGCCACAGTGCCACCGAAACCAGTGCCAATAACGATCGCGTCGTAATGATCCATTTCCAAGCCTCCTGTGTGAGAGCGGTATGGCTCTCAGTTGAGAAGTCCGCCATTAAGAGAGAATCTCTTGCAACATCGAACGAGTGGTTGATTCATTCGAGTCATGAATGTGGTTGAATCTCACAGCCATCTCGCTCCTGCCGATGTCGGAGTTTCGAGTCGCTAGTGCAGTGATCGCCACTCAGTATAGACGCAAACCGCGTGATGTTTAATTCAGGTTTGAAAATAATGCTCATCTCTTTTCCGCCGTCCCGGCAACCGCTCCGCGAATGAGCACCTGCGAGACGAATTATCCGCCGTCCTTGAGCCAGCCGGCTTTCTCAGCGACGAAGTTTCCCGGTATCATTGCGAGTCGCTTTCTTATGGAACTAAGGCTGCTCAGGACCTTTCAAGCTGTTGCCCAGGCAGGCTCATTCACTCTTGCGGCGCGGCACATTCATCTTACCCAATCGGCTGTGAGCGTTCACATCCGCCAGCTCGAAGAAGAAGTTGGTGCTCCCCTCTTTCTCCGAGTCAACAAAAAACTCTTTCTTACGGAAGCGGGCCGCGCGCTGCTGGGTCACGCCGAGACCATCCTTCGCGCGCACGACGAAGCCAAAGCCGATCTTGCGGCGATTGGCGGCCCTTCGCGAGGCCGCCTGCACATAGGCGTCGCGTCCACCGCGATCACCGTGCATCCGTTGCCGGAGATTCTCAGTGAGATAAACCGCAAGTATGCTCTGCTGGACCTGTCGGTCGCCGGAGGCACAAGCGAATGGATAATCGATCAACTCCTCGCGGGTTCGCTCGACGTCGGGTTGGTGTCGCTGCCCGTCGAAGCCTCGGACGTATTGACTGAAACACTGCGAAGCGATCGCCTTGTGGCCGTGATGAACCCGCAGCACAAACGCGCGCGAGCCCGGGTCATCGCTCCTGAAGATCTTTCATCCGAGCCATTGATACTGGGAGAAAAAGGTGGAAACACCCGGCGCCTGATCGATTTGTTTTTCGAGAAGCATCGGCTCGACCCCACTATCGTGATGGAGCTGCAACGCACCGAAGCAATCATCAAGATGGTCGAGCTTGGATTCGGGGTGACGATCCTTCCACGCCGCTCGGTTCACGCGCAGCTCGCGCGCGGTACGTTGCGCGCGGCGCCAGTCCGAGGCCTGGATGTGAAATGGGAATTCGGCGTGGCCTATTTGAAGAGCGATTATCAGCCGCCAGCGCTCGAATCATTCCTTAAACTATGCCGAGCTTATATCGGCAGCGAGGTTCAAGGCGTCGCCGGCGAGTGATGCGAGTGTGCGCGGCGCCTCCGTTCGAATCCTTTCTCGTCAAAACTGAGCGGGGCTCGCGTTTTTCCTGAAGCTCTCAACCGCCGCGCGGAACTCATTAGGCATCACAGAGTCGATTTCAATCCACTCACCGCTAGACGGATGATGAAAAGACAGCTTCGCGGCGTGAAGACAAAGCCGCGTCACCGATTGCTCCATTCCGCAATCCTCAATCCTCAATCCGCAATGCACCTCGTCTCCCACAATCGAATGCCCGATGTGCGCGCAGTGGATTCGCAACTGATTTGTGCGGCCGGTCACGGGTTCAAGTTCAAGGAGCGTAGCTCTCAACAACCGCTCGAGCACTTTGAATCTCGTCTCCGCCTGCTTGCCGTCCTGCCTCACGCGCCACTGAGGCCGCTCGTCGGGATCGCGTCCGATGGGCGCTCTGATCGAGCCTGCATCTGTTTCGACTTCGCCGTGCACGAGCGCGATGTATCGTTTCTCCACCAGTCGTTTTCTGAAATGCCGCGACAGTATTGTCAGTGAGCGCGGAGTCTTCGCGATCACCATCAAGCCTGAAGTAGCGCGGTCGAGCCGATGGACCAACCCGGGACGGATTACTGATTGAGAATCGAGGATCGAGGATAGACAATCGAGGATTGAAGATCGAGAATCGAGGATAGAGAATCGAGGATCGCCGGCGCCTGGCTCGGTCTTCTCACTCCTCGATCCACCATCCTCGATCCTCGATTTGTTAAGGTGGTACGCCAACGCATTGGCAAGCGTGCCGCTCTTCACGCTACGCGTCGGATGAACCAACATCCCTGCGGGCTTCACAACTACGACTATCTGATCGTCCTCGAAGACTATTTCGAGAGGAATGTTTTCAGGAGACATCGATGTGGGAGCGCCGTCTTCGAACGCGGCTTCGACAAGATCACCGGCGGCGAGTCGATAGCCCGCGCGGCCCACGTCTCCGTTAACAAGACACGCGCCCGCCTCGATGAGATTGGCGATACGCATGCGGCTCAGGTTTCCGAAACGCGATGCACAGAACTCATCGACACGACTGCCCGCGTCGCGTTCGCCGACTTGAAATTGAAGTGCTTCGGTCATTGATTGCTCATCACAATCGCGGCTTCTTCGCGCACCGAAGCATCCGGATCATTTCTAACAAGACGATCTGACAGGTTTCGGGCGCGTCTCTCATCAAGTCTTGCGAGAGCCCACAACGCGTGACTGCGAATGAGTGGCTCGGGATCGTGCTCGATTCTCTCAATCAAAGCTGGAACCGTCGCGGTCGCTCCAACATTCGCGGCTACGACCGCGGCGTTGCGAAGCAGGCCTCGGCGTTTGGGGCGCGTCAACGGAGTGCCACGAAATCGATTGCGAAACTCTTCGTCGGCTGCAATCGAAAGCACTTCGATCAGATCGAGTCGCGGTCCTGCGCCGGCCTGTGGTTTGAACTCGGGCCATCGAGTTTCCTCCGCGAATCGATTGAACGGGCACACATCCTGACACACGTCGCAACCGAAGACCCATTCACCCAGCGCGGTTCGCATCTCCCGCGGAATCGCGCTCTTGTTCTCGATAGTCAAATAAGAAATGCATCGATTCGAATCCAACTGATAAGGCGCAACGAACGCATCGGTCGGGCACGCATCGATACACCGGCGGCAAGTCCCGCAACTGACTTTCATTTCATGCGAATCAGCAGGAAGGTCAAGATCAAGCAGGATCTCGGACAGAAAAAACCACGAGCCGCCACGCGGTTGAATCAAATTCGTGTTCTTTCCGAAAAAGCCAAGCCCGGCGCGCGCCGCAACGGCCCGTTCGAGCAGCGGCACCGCATCGACAAAACATTGCGCGTGGATCTCGCGCCCGACGAGTTCCTCAATCCTGCTCACGAGCGCGTGCAGCCGAGGCTTGACGATGTCGTGATAATCCAGGCCCCACGCATAACGTGCCACGCGCCCGTATCGCGCCTCGTGTTGGAACTCCGGCGCTTCGGCGTAATGATCGATTGCAAGCGTTATGAGGGATCGCGCTCGAGACACCAGCGCGCGAGGATGAGCGTGCAGCTCGGGTCTGCGAGTCATGTAATCCATGCCCGCCGCGTAACCCGCTTCGCACCATTTATGAAACGCCGCGTCATCACGCTGGAGCGGCTCAACCGAAGCGATGCCCGCCACTTCGAATCCAATCTCGCGTGCCGCCTGTTTGATTTGTGTGACGAGTGCGCTCACTCGTGAAGGCTAGCCATCGCTCGCGCGCGGTGTCAATCATCGGCGAGAAGGGGTTAGTGCGTCCTCGAGCGTTGATCGCTTAACGATCGCATTGCTCCTCGGCGGCCTCCGCGCCCTCTGCGGTTGATCCCCAGCAGTGATAAGGAAAAAACCGCAGAGGGCGCGGCGGACGCCGAGGACTTCGCTGGCAACCCCCTAATGCACCACTACGCGCGTAGTGCGGTCTATCGATAACCTTCCGCCTGTAGCGCGAACAGCTCCGCGTATAATCCGCCGCGAGCGACCAGCTCCTGATGCGAGCCGTCTTCCGCCACCGTTCCGTTTTGCAGGACGATGATTCGATCGGCCATCCTCACGGTCGAGAACCTGTGCGAGATGATCACCGCCATTCGGCCCGCGACCAATTGCGAAAAGCGAATGAAGACTTCGTATTCGGCTCGCGCATCAAGCGACGCCGTCGGCTCGTCGAGTATCAGCACCTGTGCGTCTCGCATGTAGGCCCGGGCGAGCGCGATCTTTTGCCACTCGCCTCCCGATAACTCGACGCCTTCGTCGAATCGCCGGCCGAGCATCTGCTTGTAGCCTTTTGAAAACCGCGGTAACAGAGTCGACGCCTGCGACTTCTCGGATGCCGAAACGATCGCGCCGGGCACTTCGCCGTTGCCGTTCGTCACGGTATCAGCGCCGCTCTCTTGTTCACTCGCCGGCGCATCAAGATAGGACCGCACGTCATCGATCTCTCCCACGCCGACGTTCTCGTCAAAGCGCAAATCGTATTTCACGAAATCCTGAAAGATGACCCCGATCGCGCGCCGCACCGAGTGAATCTCATACTCGCGAAGATCCACGCCGTCGAGAAGAATTCGTCCTTCGGTCGGATCATAGAGTCGCGCGAGCAGTTTCGTCAGCGTGGTCTTGCCCGCTCCATTCTCGCCAACGAACGCGATTCGTTCGCCCGGTTTTAATTTGAAGCTCACGCGCCGCACGGCCCACGCATCGCTTCCGGGATATTGAAAGCCAACGTCCTCGAACGCGAAACCTTCTTTGATCGGGCGAGGCACTGGCGGAGCGCCGGCCGATGACGCAATCGATGGCTGCATCTCGAAGAAATCGAAAAGGTCCTTAAGGTACAAGCACTGTTGATAGATTCCGCCCGCGCTGAGCAACAAGACTTCGATAAGTTGACGGCTTCGCGCGAATGAGCCCGCCAGAAAAGTCAGCGTGCCGATCGTCAGCTCTCCTCGCGTGGCTCTCAAGAGTATGATTGCATACGCGCTGTAATAGCCGAGCGAGCCTACCAGCGACAGCAGCGTGCTGACTCTGGCCTTGCGGATCGACAGTCTCTTGTTCTCGTCGTAGAACTTCCACGATAGCTTGCGGAACCGATCGATCAACCACGGCGACAGACCAAACGACTGCACTTCTTTCGCGGTTCGGTCGCTTGCGGCGACGTATCGCAGATAGTCGAGCTGGCGGCGCTGGGGCGTCCATCGAAACTGCATCGAGTATTCGAGCGACGCGAAATGCGTCTCCCCAAAAAAGCTCGGCAGGACCGCGACGGCCAGCAGCAGCAACAGCCATGGGTTATAAACCACCAGCGCCGCGCCAAGCGATACCAACGTGAGGCCGTCCTGCCCGATCGCCAGAAGCTGCGCCAGCAACCCGATGCGGCTGGTAGTCTGACGCCGCGCGCGTTCGAGTTGATCGTAGAACGCCGGGTCTTCAAAGTGTGCGAGGTCGAGCGTCGCCGCGTGCTCCATCAACCGCACGCTTGTGTGATTCGAGAACAGATCCCCGAGCAGGCTTTCAACCAGCGACGACGTTCTTGCAAGGACATCGTTCGCGGTCACGATTGCTATTTCGAGCACGACGAGTTTCCAGAGCCTTGAATAGGTCGGTGCCGATTCTCGCGAAGCAACCACCGTGTCGATGATCAGCTTGCCGACCCAGAGCATCGCGACGGGAACCCCGGCTCGCATCAGACGCAGCACGGCCATTGTGGTCGTGTATCCGCGATGCGTTTCCCAAACTAGTTTGATCAGCGGAGGGATGTAACGAAGCGCTGCGAATCTTTCGTGCAGGGTTGGCCGCTCGTTCCCAGGACGCGGCGGCCCAAATGCAAAATGCATTGCCATAGTGAAACGTGAGGCGTGAAACGTGATACGGAAAAACGTGATACGTGAAGGCCGTTCCGATCACGTTTCAGGCATCACGTTTCACGCATCACTTCGTCTCGCGCAGCTCTCGAAGCAACTCTTCGCGAAAGTATCCCGACGGGATTGTGCCCTGCTTGATGAATAGAAGATGAAACGTCTTGGCCGAGAATCGATCGCCTAAAAGTTTCGACGCTTCGTCACGCAGCGCATAAATCTGATCCTTGCCAAGTCGATAAGTAATCGCCTGCGTGGGCCACTTCGAGTATCGAAAGATCGCGCCCTCGGCGGATTTGCAACTCGCGCCCTTGTCGTCCTTGAGACCGGAGCCCCCGCACGAGCCTGGCAGAAAATCAACGACCTGTGAGAACAGATCGACCGCGGCGTCGTAGCTCATCCGGCCGGTGTGAATACCGGTGTCCACTCTCACTCGCAGGTCGCGATAGAGCTTGCCTTGGAGTTGATACAGCCGCTCTTCGGGCGTGTATGCACCTTGAGGCGCGCCCGGCTGAGGCTCTGCCATCAACGCTTCGGCGTAAAGCCCCCAGCCTTCGCCCGGCATCGAGTCTTCCCACATCGACGACGAATCTTCGACCGCGCCCGGCGTCAGCCAACGGACAGCGCCGATCTGGTCTTTGTATTGAGTCATCACTTTGTAATACCAGTCGTGACCGGGGAAGCCTTCGTGAGCGGAGAGGTCCGCAAGCGCCGAGCGGTTGTTTGATTTTAACGCGGCAATGTCGTTGTCCGTAGGCGTGACATAGAAGCGGCCCACACCCGTAGTTTTGAACGGAGGCGCGGGATAGTAAGCCGCGCCGTCGATTGATGCTCGCAGCGGCGGCGGAGTCTCGACCACTTCTAGTTTATAGTCAGCGGGCACATCGAAGATCCCGGTCTTGCGCGCGTAGTCGACCAATCGAAACGCCGCATCGCGATACCACGAGACCATCTCAGTGTCGGACTTCGGATAATCTTTCGACAATTCATCGAAGACCGCTCGCACGGCAGCGGGGCCTTCCGCGGGAAGCGTCCAGCCGTGGGACTTTCCGATCTCGCGCGCGAGGTCGATCATTTCTTTCTGAGTCGCTTCGACTATCGGCCAGGCTTCTTCGTAGAGTTGGGCGGCGGTCTTGTCGATGTGGAAGTTGTTCTTGAGAGCCCAATCGTATTCGGCTTCGCCCATCGCGAAACGATCGCCCGCGAACTGTGCTTTGGGCTTTGCTCCGGATGTGTCGTCAAAGAAAGTGCCGGCTACGAAATCGCGCAACGCGCGATAGGCTCCAGCAGCCTGTTTCGAGGCATCGCGAATCTGTGTCAGCAACTGGTCTTTGCTGGTTCCGTTGATTCGTTCGTTCGCTAGCTTGGGCAGCGTCTCGTCGAAGTACTTCGCGTCTGCTTCCGAAGTCGCGATCCCGTTGCGCTTCAGCATTCGAAAATCCGGCGTGTTGTTCGATTTGATTCCCGCCGCGAGCTGCTCCTGAGCGACCGAAAGAAATCGAGGAATCGCGCCGATGCGTTTCGCAACCAGCGACCATTCTTCATCCGTGCCGTAGGTCTTCTCGCCGGTCTGAGTCATCCCCTGCAACTGCCAATCGATCGCGCGAAACGGCTCGTCGGTGTAAGTGTCCAGCGCGCGTTCCTGATACCGCCTCACCTGGTGCTGGTGCAGCAGGTAACGAATCTGCGCAAGACCCACTTCGCGATCGATGCGCTTGTTTGCTGAGAGCGCGTTCGGGTCGACTCCTTCAAACGCCTTTTGAGAATCGCCGAGCCATCGGTCTTCAGCTTCGAGTCCTGCGGCCGAGTGATCTCGCAAGGTCCCGTCAACATCCTTGAGCGACGCGTCCAACCCCGAGCCTCCGAGATAACTGTTCACCGTCGGATTGCGCCGCAGGAATTCGACGACGTATGCGTCGTGGATCTTTTTGAAGTCGTTGTCACCCGAGTTGTTCATCGTTTGTTGTGTCGTCTTCGTTGTGCACGCCGCCATCGCGGCGATCAAGGCAATCACCAAAAGCTTTCTCATCACTCTCCTTCATTGGAACCACAGATGAACACGGATGAACACAGATCGAGCCGGCCAGAAAATCTGTGTTCATCTGTGTCCATCTGTGGTTTCGTTCTAACTCCTCGTCAAGTGCCGATACTTGATTCGATGAGGCTGATCCGCGCCCCTCCCCAGTCTCGCGTTACAACCACAGATGAACACGGATGAACACAGATCGAGCCGGCCAGAAAATCTGTGTTCATCTGTGTCCATCTGTGGTTCCTTCTAACTCCTCGTCAAATGCCGATACTTGATTCGATGAGGCTGGTCCGCGGCCGTGCCCAGTCTCGCGTTACAACCACAGATGAACACGGATGAACACAGATCGGGCCGGCCGGATAATCTGTGTTCATCTGTGTCCATCTGTGGTTCCTTCTAACTTCTCGTCAAATGCCGATACTTGATCCGATGAGGCTGATCCGCGCCCCTCCCCAGTCTCGCGTTACAACCACAGATGAACACGGATGAACACAGATCGGGCCGGCGGGATAATCTGTGTTCATCTGTGTCCATCTGTGGTTCCTTCTAACTCCTCGTCAAATGCCGATACTTGATTCGATGAGGCTGGTCCGCGGCCGTGCCCAGTCGTGCGTGTCTGTCAGCTTCGTACTCGGAATAGTTTCCATCGAACCAGACAACATTACTATCTCCTTCGAACGCGAGTATGTGCGTCGCGATGCGATCCAGAAACCAGCGGTCGTGACTGATCACAACCGCGCAACCCGCGAAATTCTCGAGCGCAGCTTCAAGCGCGCGCAATGTGTTTACATCAAGATCGTTGGTCGGCTCGTCGAGCAACAGCACATTCGCGCCTTCCTTCAACATCTTCGCAAGGTGAACTCGATTCCGCTCGCCTCCCGACAGCATCCCGACTTTCTTCTGCTGATCGGTTCCCGAGAAGTTGAACCTCGCGACGTACGCTCGCGAGTTCATCTCACGCTTGCCGAGCTCGATCGTGTCGTTGCCGCCGGATATCTCTTCCCAGATCGTCTTGTTCGCATCGAGCGAGTCGCGGCTCTGATCGACGTAACCGAGCTTCACTGTCGAGCCGACTTTGAAAGTTCCGCTGTCCGCTTGTTCCTGACCCGAGATCATTCGAAACAACGTGGTCTTGCCCGCGCCGTTCGGACCGATCACTCCGATGATCCCGCCCGGTGGAAGCGCGAACGACATGTTCTCGATCAGAATGTTATCGCCATAAGCCTTGCCGACCGACTGTGCTTCGATCACCACGTCGCCGAGCCGCGGGCCGGCGGGAATGTATATCTCAAGCTCGCGCCCGCGATTCTCACTCTCCTGTGAGAGCAGCGCTTCATAGGAGCTTATGCGCGCCTTGGATTTTGCGTGACGGGCTCGAGGCGCCATTCGAATCCATTCGAGTTCCCGTTCGAGGGTTTTCTGACGCTGACTCTCGACTTTCTCTTCGTGCCGCAAGCGTTCCTGCTTCTGTTCGAGCCACGACGAGTAGTTGCCTTCCCACGGGATGCCCCGCCCCTGATCGAGTTCCAGAATCCATCCGGCAACATTGTCAAGAAAGTAGCGGTCGTGAGTCACGGCGATCACCGTGCCGGCATACTGCTTAAGATGATGTTCGAGCCAGGCGACGGATTCGGCGTCGAGATGATTCGTAGGCTCGTCGAGCAGCAATATGTCAGGCGGTTTGAGCAGGAGCCGGCATAGCGCGACTCTTCTTCTCTCACCGCCGGACAGGATCTTGACTGGTGTTTCGCCGGGCGGGCACCTAAGCGCGTCCATCGCCATCTCGAGCCGGCTGTCGAGATCCCACGCATTGGCCGCGTCGAGTTTTTCCTGAACCGCTCCCTGCTGTTCCAGAAGCGCGGTCATCTCGTCATCGGTCATGGGCTCGGCGAATTTGTCGTTGATCTGATCGAATTGCTTTAGCAGCGCGACTGTTTCGGCGACGCTTTCTTCGACGACTTCACGAACAGTTTTCGAATCATCCAGCTTCGGCTCCTGTTCGAGAAAGCCCACGCTGAAGCCCGGAGAGATGACCGTCTCGCCTACGAATTCTTTATCGACGCCGGCGATGATTCTCAGCAGCGAGCTTTTGCCTGAGCCGTTGAGCCCGATGACGCCGATCTTCGCGCCGTAGAAGTAAGAGAGATAGATATCCTTGATGACGGGTTTCTTGTCGTAGTACTTCCCGACGCCGACCATCGAGTAAATGATTTTGTTTGGTGCGCTGCTCATGAGTAGTGCGGTTAGTCTCCGATTCAGATTAATCTAAGCAGTAAGTATGCGGCTTGAATGCGACGCTTCACAACCGAGGTGATCAGACAGAGCTGGGTGGTTGGTGGCGGGCGCGTGCGCTAGCGCGTTTCGGCGGGCGGGTGTCTGAAAATGTCGGCGAGGCGCTCAGCGTGAGGATAGTACGTCTGCGCAACCATTCCGAAGACCCCGGTCATAACGAGGACATACACGAACGGAATCCACGTGGCCTTAAGCACACTTCCCATCCAGCCGTTCCCGTCCATCTTCTTCGAAGCCTTAATTAATCCTGCCGCGAGCAGTGCCTCAAATGCGGCCTCGGATAGAATCTCAGGGGCTGCGTATACGAGATAAGCGCCCGCGCCAAGAATCGAAAGCAGCAGTAGAGCCAGCACGATCAGGACAATCCCCTCGTCCAGATCGAAGTCAAACAAGCTTCCACCTCCACCACCGGATCTTCCACCAGTTGACCGAGCCGATATGATGGCTTGGGTTGTGTCGCCTCCCCAGAGATCAGTGGCCCCACCGCCGCCGAAGTCTTCGCCCCCGCCAAATACATGATCGCCGACAAATGTGCTTTCCCGTGCTGCATCGAGGGAAAGATTTCCGATATCAATGGCGTTCCCAAAATCCCGGCTGGGCGATCGCGGCTTAGGCTTCGTGGGCGAGATGTATATCAACCAGAGTTTGATGAATAGAAAGAAGAGCGCGTAGGACAACACCACTGCGATCAAGTAACGCTCGAGCATTGATCGCACACCTACCCCCAACAACACCTTGCTGATCAGCAACCCGGATGCACCAAGAGCGGCAAGCATCAGGGTCATGTGAAAGCGGACGACAAAGCGGCGCGCAAGGCTTTGCTTGAACTCAGTTCGCGGGCCACGCGTGCCGAGCCGCTTGGCAGTGGCCGGTGAGGGCACTCTGCGTTGTGCGTCTTTCGTCATCGGCGGCAACCGCTAGCTCACTGCTTTCTTCAACAACGCGATCTGGCCGGCGTGATAAAGAGAATGCTGAATCACTCCGTGCAACATGAAGTACACCGAATACTCCGTGCCGGGCAGGATTTCAGATAAACGCGATTCATCCAGACGCGCGACTACTTCGCGAAGCGCGTCGTGATTGAGGCTCATTGCGTTCAGCGCGTTCCTCCACGCGTGTTCAGTAGTCTCTTTCACCGGCGGCCAGTCTTCTTCGGGAGTTGCCTCGATCGGAACCCATTCTTCGAGACGCCTCAACGGGATTCGTTCCCACGCGCGAATGTGGAGCACGATTTCCCAGATGCTGTGAGCGCCCGCGATCGGATGTGCCGCGGCTTGCTCGGCGGTTACACCCTCGAGCAGCTCCATCACCGAGGGTCCGTGCCATGCTTTCCCTCGAAATGCACGCTTGAGTTGACCGTTGATTCTTTTGAGTTCGCTCATGGTTTTCGCTCCGCGAAAAAATCGGTTCAGGGTTCAGGGTTCAGGGTTCGGGGTTCAGGGTTAGAGTTCATTCAAAGCTGATAATTCTTGGAAACCCAAATTTCTGAACGCGGAACCCGGAACTCCGAACCCGGAACCCTGAACCGATTTAGTTTCTGGTTTGAGGCGTCGGAGCCGGCGCGGGCGTTGCGCCCGGTCTCGGTGGAAGCGCGGGCATGTTCTCCCTGGTGAATCGAGGCAGCAGGTCATCACGCATCGCAAGCTGATAAACAGCCGCCGCTATCACCATCGCAGACTTCTTCGCGTCTTCCTCGATGATGCGCTCGTACGTGTCCAGGTTCGTATGCCACGTAGCCGAGTTGTACTCGATCGGGTCCTGACCCATTCCGATTCCCGGCAGCCCCGCTTGATTGAATGCCCCGTTGTCCGAGCCACCGAGAGCCCGGCTCTTGGATGCTATCGCACCCATCACACCTATGTCCTCGAATGGCGCAAGCGTTCCTCTCACGATCGCCGCCGCTTCCGGTGGACCAAATACGCTCGCGCCACGAGCGCGTCCCGTTCCCGAATCGATGTTGAAGTAGCCTGCGAATTTGAAGTAGCCGGGCTTCTGTTCTTCAAATGAACCGAAGTGCTCTTTCACATAAGCCTGCGATCCGAGCAAGCCCTGCTCTTCGCCGCTCCACAACGCCACTCGAATCGTGCGCCGGGGTTTCACTCCGATTGCTTTCAGTATTCGGGCGGCTTCCATCATCACCGCGCAGCCGATCGCATTGTCCGTAGCGCCGGTCGCCGAGTGCCACGAATCCAAATGCCCGCCGAGCATTACAACCTCGTCTTTCTTGTCCGAGCCGGTTATCTCGGCGATCGTGTTGTAAGCCGTCTTGCCTTCGGGGAACCAGCGATTGACGATGTTGAATTCAAGCTCGACCGGTGTGCCGTCCGTGAGAATACGCGAAATGCGTCCGTAGTCTTCGTTGCTCATCACAACGGTCGGAATCGCTTTCGCGGCGTCGAAGGTTCGATTGTTGAACGCGCGAATCTGACGATGCTCGCGGCCCGCGTCGTTTACACGAATGAGCGCGCCGCTTGCGGCAAGAAACTGATCGAGCTGTTCGTCGATCTGCCGAGGGGTCAGCTTAGTCGGGTCGGGCACCTCCTGATTTCCGCGCGGGCCTCCTCGAAACTGCCCGGCATTGGGATTGTCCGGATCGTATCGCTCCTTCGCTTGCTTGTCGTCCTGCCGGCGCGCAGGGGGAGTGATTGTAACCGGAACCATCTGACTCTTTCCCGCAAGCACGATTCTGCCTTTCACCTTGTCTTTGATCGTCGCAAGGTAAGCGGTGAACTCATCCCGGGTTGGCTTTTCCGGCAAGACGATTTGCTGAACGCGAGCAGTCACCGGCCCATTCGTTCCCGGCGTCCACGCAAGAACTTCGCACGTAAGCGTGTCCTTGACCGGTGACACGATGAATCCCGAGAAGCGCTCGTTCGCCCACCCCGGGTGCCCGAAGTCCCACGGTTCGAGGTGCCCGTTCTCAAATCCCCACGCGGTCATCTGTTTGATAGCCCACTCGCCCGCGGCTTTCAGATTAGGCGAGCCGGTCAAGCGTGGGCCGTAGACATCGGTCAGAAAATGCATCGTGCGCATGATCTGCGAGTTGTCTGTCGCTTCCTTTCGAATCTTCGCGTTGATATCGGCCGCGTCCTGCGCAAACACCGGCGCATACCCGGCTCCCAACGCGCATAACATGAGCATCGCCCGCACTCTAAGCATTGCTCTTCTCCTGTTGGCTTGATGAGATCCACTGATGATGACGAGCGGATTATATGACTGTGATGGCGCGCGCTGCCAGCAAATACGAAAGCTAGGGGTTTGAGCCACGTTGCATCGCTCGCATCGAATCACGAGCAAATCGCTTCTGCAGCATCCGAGTCATCGGATATCCGAGACTTGCAAGCAAATGGTTCGGTCTCGAGTAAGCAAGGATATCGTACCAAACCGAGTCGTCTTCTGTTCGCCACTCGACGGTGAATCGCTCTTGTCCGCGCTCGGCGTGTTCGGGAAGAGTTCCGTAGGTGAATCCGAACTTCCGATCTTCGTCGATGACATCAACTACGCGACAAGCGTGCAGCGACCAGAAGCCAAAATGATGAGCGAGCACCGCGACGGTCGAGTCTGCTTCGACTTGCGCATTAGGCCAGCACAGCCGCAGCCAAGCGATGTTGAACATCTCCCATCGGTTGATGCCTTCAATTGCTCTCTTGAACGTTGGTTGACCTTCGCCGAGCTTGGTGCGGTTGTGGTCGATCGTGTAACCGCGCGGTGGCGCCGACCAATCTCCGGCGGCTTCGTAAGTAAAGGGGAGTTGCCGCTGCGAATTCAGAAGGCTCGAGATCGCCTCATCCGAGGGTCTGTCGAACAGGAACATAGGTGATCAGCCGAGCGTGCGATGTGCCCTTGCGAGCGATTCATCTTCCACCGCGTAGTTGAACCGCTTCTCATCCACCAACTCGGGCGGATGAGCGCGCTCCCACGCGACGGTTTCTCGCATCGCCTCATCAAGCGCCACCTGTTCCGAATAACCGAGCTCATTTCTTATCCGGCTGGTGTCAGCCCGAAGGTGATGTTCGAAGTTGTAGGGAGCGACGAGATGCTCGGGCATCGACGCCTTACCGAGCGTTACTACTTCTCCGCGCCAATCTGCCGCGCGCCCGATGCATGCGACCCACCCGGATTCTGTAAGCGCGTCGGATTCTCCGATGTTGTAGACCCGACCCGTTGCGCGGTCGTCAATCACCGCGAGCGCGAGCGCGCGGGCGACGTTCTCAACATATCCGCGAGTCCATCGCCATCGCGCGTGTTTCTCTTCCAGCAAAATCGTCCGCCGGCCATCTGTCATTCGTTTCAAATAATCGAACGCGCGATGGTCGCCTGGCCCATAAACCGCCGGCAGTCTCAGAACGGTGCCGGCCAACTTTGTGTCGTTCATCACCACTTGCTCGACTGGAATTTTGTCGTAGTCATAAACCATATCGTCCGGGCTGCCGGCCCGTGGTCGATAAGGGAATCGGCTTTCTCGAAGTGGCGAGCTCTCGGTCAGCGGGTTCGTATCGGGCGTGCCGGATTCGAGCCCCAACAAGCACCCGTAAGCTTTGTACACATCCATGCTGCTCGCGACGACAACGCGTTTCGCGATGCCTCTGAATGTCTGCATCAAGTCCGATGCCTCGCGCTCGTTGTAACAGATCATGTCAAGCACGACCTCCGGCGCCGCTTCCTCGAACGCCGAAGTAAAACTTGAAAGCTCGCGCCGGTCGCCGTAGATGTGATTCACAGGAGCTGGAAGGTTGTACTCGGTCTGCCCTCGATGAAAGAGCGTTACGTTGTGCCCATCTTCAACAAGACGCCGCGCGACTCGCGGTCCGATAAACCGCGTTCCTCCGATGATCAGCACATTCATGGGTTACGAAACGGAGCTCTCGTGCTCTTGTCCTTCAGCGTCGGCTTCGGCGCGAATGTGCCGGCCGAATACGCCGTTCCAGGGCGGGATCACAATCGACACATTGCCGAAGGCTTGGGCCTGACACGCGAGCCGGATCAGCGGCCGGGGTTCGCCGGTGTCGATGTAGCCGAACTCCTTGATGCGCCGCCATTCGAGCTCGCGAACTTCTGAAAGCTTCTCCGCCCCCGCGAGCACTCCAACCCAGCAAGTCCCGCAAGACGCCGAGCGGCACTGAACCGGGATCGGTCCTTCGCCGGGAATACAGCGAGGCTCGCGAAGGTGATGCTCGCGCTTGTCGTTTGCGGCGGCGGTCGTCAGATGCTGTGTGTTGATGAGTTTGAATTGAGCAGCCGGATCGCGTTCGTCGAAGGTGATCGTGAATATTTTGTCCGGGCGAAGAAAACTGAACAGTCCTTGCGAGTCATCTCGTTTTCGTTGCTTCACGATTTCTTCGGGCGACGGGCCGGTAACCTTACCGATCTCACCATTCGCCGCTTTGAGTGCGGCAACGCCAACCTGTTGAAGCGTCATGAAGGCTACGGCCGCGATGCCTGTGACCAGTGACTGATCAACTTTCAAACGGCTCGCGATATTCGCGGCGACTTCTCTTATCAATGTCGCAAGATCAAGGCTCGCGGGCGCGCCGGTCGATGAAGCCAACTCGATGACCGCCGCTTTGACCTGCGGCCAGTATCGATGTCCGTAAAGAAACGCGTGCGAAGAATCGATCTGGTCCTCGAGCAGATGATTGCCGGCGATCGACAGTTGGCGGGCAAGCCGCTCCGGGTCGTCCGCTCGTTCGAGCGCCCGAAAGAGCGCCAGCGGGAAAAAAGAAAACCAAATCTCCGTGGCCGCTCGATCCACCTCGTGAATGTCCGGACCTAGCGCGTGAATAGTTTCGCGCCAGGCTTCGTCGTCGTGCCGGTTTAAGAATGCTTCGAACAGTTGTTCCCCGCTGCTGCCAATTGCAGTTCCTGATTCGCTCATTTATTTCTCCTGATTGAAAGCGAGATTCTATCAGCAGGGGACGCTAATGCGCACGCCTGGTGGTTCAGGTTGAGTTTAGAGTACAAGCTTTAGCTTGCTCTTTGGTCGTGGGAGCGTCACAGGCAAGCTGAAGCTTGTACTCTGAACCCCGCGGGAGGCTACACGATGCCAGACGTTTGGTGCGCCTTCTTTGGAGATCAACGCGCGGACTTCTGACCAGGCCGCGGCGTAGAGCGACCGCATCTCCGAGGCTGATCGAGGCGCCGCAAGCCTGCGTTCGAGCTCGTCGAGCGAAAGACGCCGCTTTGGTTTGAATCTTTCGAGTGACGGGCCTTCTCCGGCGAAATCGATCGCGAGTCCTTCAGTCAGCCATCCAGGCGCGCGGTCCCCTCCGTTTATTTCTATCACGGCGTGCGCGTATTCGTGTCTCAAGGTTGAAGCGAGAATTCGACGCCGTCTCAGGACACTGATCGGTTGCAGCTCGATTCGCGAGCCGCGCGTCACTCCCGCCACCCACCACGATTGCCCGGCCGCAGTTAGAAAATCCCGGGTCGTTTCGTGAAACACTACATCTACCATTTCCGGCAATCTGAGCGATGCCGTACCGACGCGGCCGAGCATATCCAATCGCGCGGCTTCGAGTTGGTTTGCTATGTACTGGATCTCGCTTCGCCCAACCGCGGCAGGATAGCTGATGTGAAAGTGCTCGCTCGATAGAGTCAGCGGCGAACTCGGGGCATTGCGCACCTGCATGACCGCGACTGTTTCGCCGGCTCCAAGAACAGTCGCCACTCCTTCGGGTTGTGAGACATTCGTGCCGGGAAAATAATGATCGAGGATGTTCTCACAAGTTGCGCCGCGCCGCGCCATCACGTGAGCCCCGTTCTGGCACAATCCTAGTCCGTGACCGAAGCCGCTTCCGCGAAAGACGAAGCTTGCTCCGTTGCGCGACACGCTGAATCGCGAACTCTTTAGCAAATTCCACCCGAGCGCGCGGCCTACAATCATCTTGAATTCCCATCCACTCACAGCCCGGCGCCGGTCACCTTCAATCAGCATCGCCTCGGCGCGGCCGGTGGCGTCTCGCTTCGTAACAATTATTTCGTTGATCGTTCGCCCGGGGTCGGTCCTGGGATCATTTCTCAACGCCTGCAGTAGCCGGCCGCGAGGAATCTCGTCCTTCCAATCGCGATTGGGCATCGCCCGGCAGTAATCATCGCGAACGCCGCGAAGATAGCCGGGGCCTCGCACGCCCCACAGCGTTCCGATATTTGCCGTCATACCTCCACACGCGGCGTGAAAATACGCGTCAACGAGCTGTCCGCTCGAATCTCGCAAGGTTTTTCCCGCGGTGGCTGTGACGGCATCGCGCATCTTCTCCGATGCGCGTCCTTCGGCGCTTATGAATTGCTGACAATGTGTGTTCGAGCACAGATCGAATCCTTCGCTTGAGTGCCGGCCCAGATTCTTGAGCGCGTACGTGCGAGTGACGATGGCTTGCGCTTTGAGTGCTTCGGGTTCGTCTTCGAGAGTCGCCTCAACGGACAAAACTCCGAGAACGTAGTCTTCCAGTGCGACGGTCACGATACGATTCTCGTTGAGTATCTTTACGCGCAGAGTGGTCGCACCCTCGCCCCCTCGCCCCCTCGCCGCGTCCCCCCGTCTCCCTCTCTGCTCTCCCCCTCGCTCCGTCGCGTCGCCGTTTCTCAGCGCGGCAAATTCTTCGAACACGCGATGCGAAACAACAGCCGCATCCGAACCGTGCGAGCGCTTCAAAAATACGAGCACCGCAAGCTCCAACGATTCGGGCGTCGCTTCATCGGCCGAGTTGCCATTAGAAGCAAAGCTCACAAACCAACCCTGCCGGCGAAATCCATTGCTCGATGTCGAAGTCCCCGTCTTGCCGAAGATGAACATCGGCAGCTTGTTGAGCCCGGCCTTCTCCGCCGTTCCGTACACGACAGCGCCTCGACAGCCTTTTATCAACTCGATTCGCTGTGAGTCTTCGATGTGCAGAGCCGCTCGTTCTTCAGCCGCAAACTTTTCGTCGTTCGAGAGCTGAGGCCTGAACACGTGACCGCCGTTCATCAGCGCTGAGTAAGCGATCAGCAGTTGAATCGGAGTGACGAGCAGGTTGTCACCTTCGCCCAGTAGATCGCGAACTCGCCAGTCAGTGTCTCGAAGCGTGCCCGTTGACTCAGTTGCATTGACGCCGGTCTTTGATCCGAAGCCCGCGGACGCAAGCGTAGACTTGAACGCATCGAAACTGAGCCTTCCGCTCATCGTCGCGAAGAAATAGTTGCACGAATAAGCAAGAGCTTGTGGGAAAGTGAACGGTGTTTTGCTTTTCGGATGAGAGCAGACGACATCGATGCTCTCACTTGTGAAACGTCCGCGACACAGCGTGCGCGACTCATTGTCGATCAAGCCGCCGCGCATCGCGGTCAGTGCGGTGAAGGATTTTATTGTCGAGCCCGGAGGGAAGGCCTGCTCGAAGGCGAGTCTCGGATTAACGACTGCGCGAATGCGGCCGGTGTGCGGATCCATCACGAGCACGGCGCCTTCGCGATCGCCGAGCGCTTCGGTTGCGGCGCGGGCGAGCGCCCGATCGACTTCACTGAAATTCCCGGATCGCGTTTCTGGTTTCTTCTCCGCGTTCTCTGCGTCCTCGGCGGTTATTTTCTTTCTCGCACAAGACGCAAAAAGTGCTGCCCCCATCGACAGCGTAACAAGCGCGATCAAGAAATCGCGAAGCTGGAGTTTTAGGCGGGATAATGACATTCCTTCAGCTCATCGACGCTTGCCACGACAGGCTCTTCGCCAGGGCGCGCAAGCGCACCGACAGTCACAACCCACCCGATGAGCGAGAACAAAACCGCAAGCAGCAATCTTGCGACTAACAATCCGGCGTCGAGCCACGCGCTGTTCACCGGCGTCTTTGTCACGATCAGGAAGTAAGGCACAACAGCGAAGAAGAGAAAGCCGATCGCATAGATGACAACCGATTGAGGCGCGAACGCTCGACCGATTATTCGCGCTGATTGTTTGAACGTTTGCTTGAGTCCATCGCGAGCAGTTGCGATCCACAGATGAATTGCTGCGAGCGGAAGCACTAAACAGAAGAGCAGGTATTCGAGAGTTGTGATCAGGACGGATTGCCAGTGCACCGGCTGCGGCTTCGGAGGAACTGGATGCGGAGGAGCAGGGGACGAGCGAACGGCTTCTCGAATTGTTGTCGCCGGAGCGCTCGGTTCGATCTTGTCGAAGAGATACACCGCAAGAACTGCGATCACTATCAACGGAAGTGCGATCACCAGCAATTTCCAGAAGTCTCGAGCGGACCCCGCAAGGAGCCCCCATGCGCCGCTGTCATCATAGCGGTATCTCGCAGCCATCGTCTGAATAATGAGAAACAATATCGGCGCCAAGATCGCAAGCAAGAACGACAGCACCAACTGCCCGATGGTCGCCTCACGTGTGACAAAGAACAGATAGATCGCGCCAAGCATAGCCAAATAGAGCACGATCATCATGAGTAGCGTGCCCCAACATCGGAATAGTTGGCGCGAGGCTGAACTGAAAGCGTGACTGAGTCTCTTGATCATATTATGCGACTCGATGTCTCGGCGTTCTGACCTATTTTGATAGCGCCCTCCCGATCAATTAGAGCAGTCTCCACAACGCCTTTTGTTGGCCCGACAATCCAATTGAAGGTCGCAAATGCGACAAATCGATTTACTTCGCGAGGTGTTACTTGCAGGCGATGAGTTCCATATCGTCCGACTAAGGCGATTCTCCTTGTTAGCGGCGCGACAACTTGAGCTGTCGGATGTCTCAGCGCGGCAGGCGGCGTGTCGGGGAGACCATCTCATTTTCGCGGGCCAGTCTCGTCTGTCATTTGCGGCCGACGCAGGCGGATGTGAACGGGTTTGCCTTCATCGAAAAGCCGCGCCCAATCCTCATCGCTGAGTTGATCCCATTCTTCGGCCTCTTCGCGAAGAGCCCGTCGCCTTGCTGCCGTTAGTTTCTGCGTCACCGTTGATACCTCCTCTGATACCTTCGTCGTGTCGGTTGCTTCATATCCCTTGCCTCGACCGCCCGTCGCCCTCACCGGCGTTCTTTCATGCAATCACACGATGCTTCCTACTGGCCCCTCAGCACCTGTTTGATGCTTGCGTCGGTAGCATCGACGTCGATGACTAAGTCGCCACCTCGTCGCCCAACATAATCTTTCGGGCCGTAGTTGATGCGCCAGCACGGGCCATTGTCGATTAGCTGCGTGATGGTAATAAGACTTCGCGGAACGTCTATGTTCAATTCGCGGGCCCGCCTATTCGCAGACGCCAGCACGCGAGCCAAAGACATCGCCATATCATCTTCAAGAACATCCGCGCTTAGAGTAGCTCCCATTTGTAGCCTCCTACTGTTTGCCAAATAGCTCGCGGGTCTCCGCAACTTCGCTTACTCGACCAGCTTGGGTAATCAGAAAGATCATTTCACAGGAAATGACAAACTCGCCAACGTAATCTGAGCCTTTCAAGTCCGGGTCATCCCGGACAGCACGTTTATCAGTCTCACTCGGCTCATGCAAATAATCGTCGCCTGTATTTGGATGAGTGTGGAAGGTAGCCACGATCCATCTGTCCCCGAATTTGCAATTCTGATGAAGCGGTACACGCATTGAGTCTCGCTCGCCGACTGGCCAGCGTACGACATCCAGGTTGCCGTTCTCGTCTCTCGTTACAAAACCTCCCTCTTCGTGTCCACCAGAGACTCCTGGCTCGGAGGCTGCCCAAGCATCTTGTAGCGCGGCGCGAACCGACGGATTGCTCAAGATCGCGTTATGCGATTCCGCCATGAAGACTTCCGTTGACTTCGCAAATGTGCGCAGCTTCTATTAATCCCGTTGACGCTTTAGTGGAACCAACGGTTCTGCGCTCATTTCTTATCAAGAAAATTCATCCTCGCATTCGAAGTATTCGACTGCACCGTAGGCTGATACATCAACTCCGCGCGAGCCGGAGCGACTCGAAACTCGCCCGGCACTTGTACTCGTAGCGCGACCTGGAACATCGCTTCGCCGTCGAAGTAGTCTACAAACAGCGCCGTCTTCTGATCCCGGAACTCCCGCGCGCTGTACCAATCGGTCCAGCGACGCGAGCCCGCGTCCGCTACGTATGCCAAGTCGATTCCGCTGACTCGATCGACCTGTTCGCATCCGGCGGGGATCGGGTCTTCGATCATCATGTATTGTGCTCGCGCGCCCTTGACCCGAAGCCGCGACACGATCAAATCGCCGGACCGCAACTCGCCGGTCAGGGGTTCAATCTTCCACTGCGACTGCTCGCCGCTCTCGACGACTCGCAAGCGCAAGTACTCGCGCGTCAGCGTCAGGTTCCCGGATGCCTGAGCCTGAATGTCTTCATCGCGAGTGAAGTAGTTGAGTGACGTCGAAAGATACAACGCACCCTTGCCCGTCTTGACTATGCGAACCTGATTTGCGCTCTTGAGGTCGGCTCCCTTTCGCTCGATCACGACTGCCTGGGCTGAGCCGATGTCCGCGGCGGTCACTTGTTTCGAAAGCACCTGCTCGCCATTCAAATAAACCGCGACGTTGTAGTCGGGCGTTAGCTCCTTGCTCACCTTCACGAAATCCGTAAGCCCAAAAATCGCGAACGCTGTCTGCCGGGTTGACTCCCAGTAGTAGCCGTTCCGTCGAGTCCCGACCAGCCATCGCGCGGCTTTGCCGAGCAAGGCGCTTTGCGGATTGATGCGAGCGAGCGCCTTCACTGAAAGCGCCGTCGCTTCTGTGTCGTTCTCAACCGTCCAACCGTGAGTCGTGTGCTTCGATTCCCAGTGTGCGTTGAACTCATTCACGCTAGCGGATTGCTCGATCTCACCCGCGACCTGCCGAGCCCGATTATCGTCGCGATGCTGTTTGAGCGCGAGCGCAAGCAATGCGCGTCCATAGGGCTGCAGCTCGCCCCGCTTCGCGAATAAGTCATTGATCAATGTCGCGTCGACGCTGCCGCTCTCGCTGAGCGCGTAAATCATGTAAGCGCGAGTGTCTGGATCAATCGCTTGCCCATCATCGCTCTTGTTCGAGCCGATCATTCGCATTAGCTTGTCACGTCCGCGATCTATCCGAGACTTATCCACCGCGTACCCGGCACGCGAAGCCAGCGTCAATCCGTCAACCACGTAAGCAGTCATGAAAGGATCGCTCTTGTCATCCTTCCACCAGCCCCAGCCGCCGTCCTGGTGCTGAAATCCGTGCAGCCGATCCATCCCGCGTTGCACCTTCGCCGCCAGGTCATTTGATCCGCGAATCGAAGTCGATTTGATCTCCTTCAAAGCTTGAGCAACGATCACGTTTGGCAGGAAGCTCGACATTGTCTGCTCGGTGCAACCGTACGGATACGCAGTCAGGTAGTCGAGCGCGCCAAACAAAGTCCCGGCGATCGATGGCGATGATTCGATTCGAAGCGAGCGCGCCTGTGCGTGGGCGGCGGCGGGCAGATCGAGCGAGATGGTCTTCTCTTCGCTGTCACCCGACATGGTGGTCGCGCCTCCGACGGTTTGTTTCAATCCATGCGGCACGACTTCCAAAGGAATCTCGACTGCATCCGATTCCTGATCGGTAAGCGCTTTCGCCAGCAGCTTCACCTGTCCGACCTGATCCGCGGCCACGCGCCAGTCGATGCGATGTTCACCCTGCTTCGCAATGGTCACCTTCGCGGACGCCGCGTTCAACAAACGAGCGCCGGTTACGTCGATCGAGATCTGCACGGCTTTCGCCGAGTCGAGATAGTTGTGAACGATCGCGGACAACGTGACGTTGTCGCCTTCGGTGAGAAAGCGCGGAGTCTCGAGCCGGAGGATAAGGTTCTTGCGCGCGACGAATTTCAATATCGCGGAACCCACGCGAGTGTCCGCCGTGACGCCGCGAACCGTCGCCCGCCATGTGGTCAGATTGTCGGGGAGCGGCACATCCAGCGTAGCCTTGCCGTCGGCGCCGGTCACGATGTCCGGCTGCCAGAAAGTCGTGTCCTTGAAGTCCTTTCGAATCGTCGGCTCCGCGTACTGGCCTTCGTTCTTGAAGTCAGCCAATTGATAAGCACGCTTATTCGAAGCGATGTTCAACGGCTTATCACCCGAATGACCTTTGAAGTAGTAGGAGATCGTAAAGACCGTCTGGACCTGATTGTAACGACGTCCATAGAACGCCTTGCGAATGTCGCGAGTCTGATCGGGTTTGACGCTGTAGATGGCTTCATCGACGACGCCGAGGCTCAACTCCGCGCCCGATGCGGGCGAGCCGTCCGAGTTGCGCGCGAGTATCGTGTAATGAGCCGTCTCGCGCGGCTTGTATTCTTTCTTATCGGCGAGGACTTCGATGTTGAGAAACTTGCTCTTCGCCGGAACGCTGAGCAGCTTATCGTGCGTGTACATCTCGCCGTCTTTCAAATACGCAACACTCAGATAAACATTGGGCTGATAACGCTCCTCGATTGGCACGTCGATCATCACGGCTCGCGACGGAGCGTCGACGATTCGCGAGGTCATAACACCGGTCAACTCGGTTGTGACAAGAAGATGAGCCTTGTCAGTAGGCAGCATCGCGAGCACGTGAGCCGTCTCGCCGGGCTCGTAAGACTTTTTGTCGGCGACAAGCTTGATCGACTGTTCGTCGCCGTAAGCCCAGTCGGAATACTCTCCCTTGTGACTCGAAACCCAAAGATAGTCTTCATTCGAGGCGTATTGTTTTTTGCCGTCGCGCACGATGGTCTTGATGTTGATGCTGCCCGGCGCCGCGATCGCGTAGTCGTAACTGGCCTCGCCTTGTTGATTGGTCGTTACGTCCGCCGAAGAAAGCTCGCGTTCGTGCATCGTGTAGCTGTACACAGTCTTACCGGATTCATCCTGTTGCGGAGTCGAGTCCCAGCGGCGCTCGACGAACTTGAGGGTCACTCCCGTGGAGAGCGGCCGGCCTTCGTAATCCGTCGTGTTGACTTTGATCTTCGCGGTATCGCCCTCGTAGTAGACGTATCGATCCGTGCGTGTGTTCGCGACAACGTTGCCGCGAGTGCCAATGAAACTCGCGCGCGCTTCGATCGTGCGCCGCGACTCGTCGGTCACCTGAGCTTCGAGGCGATAGGTGTAATCGTAGGAGTCCTTCTCGTCGGGCGCGGGCACTTCGAACTCGACGTCGAGTTTGCCGTCGGCGTTCAACGCGGCCTGGCCGTCCTTCACCATATCGTTGCCGTAGCCGTAGCCGCCGTCATCCTCGCTCTCGGATTCGTCCATTTCGGCGTCGTCCTGATCGGCCCACCACCACGGATAATATCGGCTGCGATAGATGTAATACTGAACGTCGGCCTGTTTGACCGGCTCGCCGAAAAAGTAGCGCGCCTCGATCGAGAACTTCACTTTTTGTCCGGCCTCGGCGAATTTCTTCGGCGTGGTCACCGACACTTTGTACTCGGGTTTCTTGTACTCCGCGACTTCGAAGTATTCGCTTGCGCTCGCGCTGCCGGTCTTCGCGATAATGCGATACTGCCCGAGCGGCGCTCCGCCCGCGATATCAACCGAGCCGCTGAAGGCGCCGCGAGCAGTCAGCTTCAAATCACCTTCGAAGACTTTGCCGCCGTTCGGATCCTCGATTGTCGCGCTGACTGAGCCGCTCGGCATTTCGTATCCGTGCTCGCCGGCTGTGCGAAGGATTCCCCGAAAGAAAACCTTCTGCGCGGGACGATAGACCGGCCGATCTGTATAGATGTAGCCTGTGAGCCCGCGGCCCCCTTCGCTTTCGCCCTCGCCCTCGTAGTCGTTCTGATATCCACCGAAGTAGTACGCAGCCAGATCCGACAGCGCGAAATGATCGCGATCGCGAGCGGTAACCAGATACGAATTCTGACGCGCGCGCGCGGCTTCGGCTTCCTCGTCGTAGTCTTCCGCAGGTTGTTCGGCGGGACGCTTCGGCTGTTCGACCTGAGTTTTCAGCAGGCCGTTCTTGTCGGTCGTTCCTGTAGCAACTGTCTTCTTTGCTCTGATGACTTCAATCTTCACGCCCTCGCGCGGGGCCCCGGACTTTCGGTCGGCGGAGTAGATCAGCATTTCGCCGGTCGGCGTGGTCTTGTTGATCATCGTCAGGTCGCTGACTATCGCGATCGTGTAAGCGCGAAGCCCTTCGTTGACGGCCTCGACGAGATAAACGCCCGGGTCGCGTTTGCCGAGCATCACCATCCGCGTGTCGTAGAGGTTGTCGAGTGGCGTGAGCCTCTCACGCCAACTGCTCACGAGTTGATCGGGATTGAGCAGCGGCACGCGCGCATAATCGGCGACGTTGAGTGGTTGGCGATCACCTTCGCGATTGAGTTTCTGATTGAGTGACTCGCGGGTCAACCGCCGAAGCTGATTCCGGAAGTAGTCCTTGATGGATTTGGATACACCCACTTTGAATTCACGGACCTTCTCGAGCACCGTCGGTTCTTTGTGCAGAGTCGAAATGAGCTGGACCTTCTCGCCTTCACCCATTTTGTGCGGATCGTCGAGCTGCCTGAAGAACTTCACGGGATCGGCGACTCGGTACACGCGAAAGTCAAGATGATCGACGGAAACATAGTTGATCCACACACGCGTGCGATCCGCGGTGCTGTAAGTGCGGTTAGTCGAAAGTGAGAAGTATGGCTTGTAATCGGCCGTGGAAGCCGCTCCTGTGGCAGGGGTCTCGACAGCCCCGCTCTGCGCTCGCAGCCGAATAGTCGAGATCGACAAAGCCCCGGCGATAATTAGCGAATAGACGGCAACAGAAATCAAACCACGGGGAACACGGGGACCACTGGGCAAAGCGAAATGAGAGCGGACTACTTTTACCATCATCTTGTGTCCTCGATAGAACGGTTTTATTCCGCGTGCACCCCGTGCACCCCGTGCACCCCGTGGTTCTTGTGTTTGATTCTGATCGTACTCGCGGCGCGAAAACCTAGGTCTAGATTGAAACACGTCGGATGCCCTCCTTGAGAAGCCGTCTCTTGAAATTGATGATGTAGCCGCGCTTGAAGCGAAGTTAATTTGAGATAGTTGATGATCTGAGCCAGCTCGATCGGAGTTACGGATTCAATACACTTGAGCTCAAGCAACAGGCAATCAGCAACAATGATGTCCGCTCGGAAGCCCACCCCGAGATCCCTACCGTGATACTTCACAGGAATCTCGACCTCGCGCTCGGCGGGAATCTTCGCCTCCGCGAATTCAACCATCAGCGCCCGCTTATAGACAGATTCGAGCAACCCCGGACCCAACTCGCGATGGACATTCGTCGCCGCCGTCAGAACGCGGTCGATCAACTCTTCACTACAGTCTTTCAATTCCCCGTGTTCCCTGTGCTCCCCGTGGTTAGGCTCTCTTGTTGGAAAGTACATTTGTCTTACTCCAGGATCTTGAGTTTATAGAACCCCAGGAAGTTCGGGTTGCTTTCAACGGGACGCCAGCGTTTGTCCGGATGATGATCCAAGACAGCCAATCGGACTTTCTTCAACGTCCCTTCATCTGTGGGCGAAGAGCCGGTGTGATAAACAACCCAGTCGGCCGCACCTTCACCGTCACGCTGCGGCTCGCCTATGAAGATCATCACGTGAAACGGAAACTTCGAAACCCACGGCTGATGGAAGAACAATAGATCTCCGCGTTGGGCTTGGCGCCGGTCGCGACTCACAAAAGCGCAGTTGAAATTCTTGAGCGTGCGAGCGTCGGCGAAGTCCGCGAATTTACCGGTCGTAATGTCGCTCTCTTGAAATGAACCGAAGTCTGTACGAAAGAGCTTCTCGCCCAGAGGATTCGTTTCCAAACTGAACGCGCGAACATCGGGAGCGACGGGCTCATACTCGGCGCCCATCTTCTTAAACCAGGGCCGGTCGTGCTTGCGAAGCGCTTCCCGCCACGCGAAACGAACCAATCCCGCACAGTCACGCTGCCGTGCGTTCCACTCGTCGTTCATTTGATAGAACTGCATTTCCGCAATACCCGCGAACCATTTCCTGAAGGTCTGCCGGTCATCGAATGAGCGCAGCTCGGCGTTGTCGGGAATCCCGTCGGTATCGGAATCAGCCCAGGGATTCGCGATCGGTCGTGTTGGATTATTGTGCGCCTCGGACGAGCGCGAGCACCCGGCGCCCGCCAGAGATACGATCAGCGCGACGAATAAGAATGCGATGCGGAATGGCACTGAAGGCCTCTCCTCCAACGAGAGCGGAATCGACGCGCCGGATTATATGGCGACCGGCAAGCCAAGTCAAAAAAGCGCGTGTGTCATCAAACGTTGTTACTCACGACTTCGCAGCGACTGCTTTGTATCTTTTTTCGCTTTCCTGGTTGTCCGCTCGGTCTGCAAGACCTTGAAACTCCGGCGGCCGGGTGGAATTTTATCGGGAGAGTACTGTCCCAATGTGTGTTGCTGACCTGAAAAGGAGAAGAGTCTGAGAAGGCCGCTATAGTCCGTCTAAGCCAATGATTAATTCTTCGGCGGCGATAAGAGTGTTCTCCGTTTCGCTTGAGACATTATGTAAAGTATCGCGATAGTCTGCTTTGGTGCGAGTGCCACGCAAACGCGCTAATTCAACTCCGAAACCACGTCGCAACGGATCATCACTGCTTTGCAGTTCATCAATAACTTGGGTATGCGATCCCCAGCGGTTGGGTGGCCCCGTAGGAAAGACTACCTTTTCGGCTTTGTGGTAGGCCGCATAATAGGCCCGACTTATAGCACAGCGCAGCTTTGCCTCCTGCGAAACAGATAGCTCCAGATTTGCCGCAATTCTCTTCGCAAACGTTAGGAACTCCATCCAGTCAAATGGGGCTACAGGTACTCCAGGCTGATGCATAGCTTACTCTGTGCTCTGTTCAAAGCCGCGAGCCACCAATCGTTATCCAATGCTTTCAGTCTCGGTCGGGCCTCTTTAGGGGACAGGTCAGTAGAAACATACAGGTATAATTTGTCAGGGTCTATTCCCTCTGTATCGCTTAAGACTTCAAGAAACAGTTGCGAATCTGGAAACTGTTTCCTTATTTCGTCCCTAGCCTCCAGAATAAGCTTTACGATAAAGGGGTTGTCACTCAAGAAGGAGGCGACTACTTCTGGGTTCCTGAAAGTTAATAGGCTGTCGAGTCTCGGTTTGGAAGTTGCCGCTCGGAATCTGTAAGAAACCCCAGCGATCCGCCGTAGGATCTGCTTTTTCGCCATTCGTACATTCTTAACCTCGCCAACGCTAAAGTCGCGGCCAGAGCGCACGACTACGTCATAACGGTTCGGGTCACGTTCCCGAATAGAACCCAATACACACTTCTTTCCCTGCAACAATCGACTAGGTACAGTCTCGCAACGGATATGTGAAATACTTGCGATTGGTCTATGCGCACAGTCGAGAGAGATCTTTTCAGGTTCGGAATACCACAGCCACGGTGTTATTTTCGCGACACTCCTTCGCCATGCCTCCGCATAGCTTAGAGGATCGCATTCAAACTCAATCGTAGCCGTAGACTCGTATTCTTGAAATCTTGCCATCGGTTTCTATTATTCCGTTTCCAAGTACGTTATATCAGCCTTATTAAGCATAGCCTTGAGGCTCTCTGCTTTGGTCTCGGCTCTATCTACCACGTCCCGTAATACCTCTATATCATCAGTGTCTAAAGCAATAAAAAACTCTTTATGACCATCCGTGCCGTGACAACTAATATTGAGCATGTGTACGACGACGGCTGCGGGAGGGGCCTCCTCGACGTTTGAACCAAACACCGGACGTATTTCGGTTATGATCCTTGCTTCGTGAAATACATTTTGATTGTTTCGTAGAATGCCTAGAGCCTTGGCAAGTATTTCTAACGACTCAATGCTCAATAACGTCGCTAAACGATTCTTGAACTTCTCACGATCCAGACCGGACAACCTAAGATGTTCGGACAAACCATTTTCAGTCGCAGCCTCAGCAATATCGTCGGCCATAACATCGGCGGGGACTTCGTGATAGATCTTTGTGAGATATAAGCTTTGTAATGTTTCTATTACCTCACTAAGATCATCAACTGAGATGCTTTGAACGCTGGGCGCAATCTCATGCGCCAAGGTATAGGGAAATAATTTGGTGGGAATTGCTCGTAGGGCAGAGACCAGTTCGCCAACGGAGTCGTCGCTCAATCCAACTATGGTTGCAAGCCCCGCTTGGTAGGGTTCAGGTATCGTGATTTCTGCCATCTGTTACCTAAAAGCACTTAGATACTCTGCCTCTCCTCTAAGGGGCCAATGTAGGGACGGCCCGGGCGATTGTCAAGTCAAGTAGTCTCTTGGGTATCAGACTGTGAATAGTTCCCGCTGGCACGGTTGCACCGGAGAACATGCTGGACGAGCGCTTCGTTCTGACCTATTCTATCGCCAGTGTGCCAGCCTGAAGCACAGCGCTAAGGAGCCCGCGATGGGACTCTCCGCCGTCTACCTCGGCGATCAAACCTGGGAACACTACATCGGCAATCGCGAAACGCTCGCACGCTTCGAGAAGGCCGTGCGGCAGCAAGCCGGCCGAGTCGAAGACTCACTTGCAATGCTGGGTTCGATGCAATTCGCGTTGAGCGAACCTGACTATCAAATAGCGCTGGAGGCCGGACTCGGAGCGATCGGCGCCGGCGCAAGCCTCACGGATCGCGATGCAGCGCGCAGTATCGAGTTCGGATTCGACAAGCTCGCCGGCGGCCTCGATCAGCTCAACGCCGATTTTAATCTTCTGCTCGGGGATCTGATCTGGAAGCTCGAGATGCACGAGCAAACGTTGAGCAATCTGCTGCTTGAGCTTCGGCTCGCGGAGTTCGAGCGCGAAGCCCGCGCATATCGAAGCCGAGCCGAGAAGGCTTACTTGAATGGCTGGTATGAAGAAGCGCTGGTGGATTTTCTCGAGGCTGAGAAACGCAACTATCCCGACTTCGCGGTGCTTCGTTCGATCGCGAACATATGTCTTTATCATTCGGTGAATCTCGCTCAGTCGCTGGAATACTTTTGCAAGGCTGCCAAGTATTCGCGTCCAAGCCATCGCCGCCAGTCCGCGGAAGCTCACTATTTCGCCGGCATCGTATGCGCGCTTCTGCGTCAGTTCGAAGACGGGATAGGACATCTCAGCGAAGCTGTCGAGTTGAATCCGGAACTTGCCGAAGCACACTATCAAAGCGCCTGCCTGGCTTCCTTGCTGCCGGATGCCGGCCGCACAATTGCCAGTCTCGAACTCGCGATCAAAGGCGATCCGAGGTATTACGAACGCGCAAAGAACGAGGCGGTCTTCGATGGTCTTCGACCTCAGGTGCAGGCAATGCTCGACAGGTTAATGGAACCCGTTCAACGCAAGCTTGCCGAGGTCAGCCGCGACGCAACGATGCTCAAACGTTACGTCATTGCTACGCCTGAAAAACGGCACGCGTTGTCGGACATGTTTCAAAACGTCGAGCAGCGCGTCGCCGAAGCCAAGACCTACCGGACCGGCATTCAATTCATGCAATCGCTCTCCGAAGTTCAGCAGGAGATGCAGGGCATTTACGATCAGTTCTACAAGCAGTATGAAATCGGCACTCGCGATTATGTTCGATCAGTCGCGATCAGTCCCGACGGGCGATTGATCGCATCGGGATTTCTGTACGAAGGAATCAAAGTGTGGGAAGTGGACAGCGGCGTGCCGCTGCACTCGTTGCGCGGTCACATCGCGAGCGTCAACTCGATCGCGTTCAGCCCCGACAGTCAGTGGCTCGTTTCAGGCAGCCGCGATCGCACGATCAAGCTGTGGGATGTGTACGCCGGCCGCGAGCTTCGAACTCTTGACGCCGAAGACTGCGGCGAGGTGCGCTCGGTTACTTTTAGTCCCGACGGCCTGTGGCTCGCTTCGGGTACGACAGATTCGATTGTCAGGCTGTGGCGCGTGGTCACCGGAAGAGAAGTCCAACCGATGGAAGGTCACGAGGGTCCGATCACCTCGACTGTGTTCAGCCCGGATGGGCGTTACATCGCATCGGGAAGTCTCGACCGGACGATCAAGCTCTGGGAAGCCGCGACGGGGCGCGAGGTGAAGACCTTCGCTGGTCACACCGCGGGCGTGGTGTCGCTCGCTTACAGCCCCGACGGCCGGTTGCTGGTCTCGGGCGGCGAAGACAAGATGGTTCGAATATGGGATGTGGAAACGGCTCGCGAGATTCGAACTTTGACCGGGCATATCAACGATGTGACGTCTGTAGCTTTTAGTCCAAACGGCGAGCTGGCGGCGGGTGGGAGTCTCGGTCAGACGATCAGAATTTGGAAAGTGTCGAGCGGGCGGTTGATCAAGACACTCTGGTTCAGCGAGATCAGTTGGCATCCGGTCGCGTTCAGCCCGAAGGGTCAATGGATGGCGCTCGCAAGCCGGGATGTTCAACTGTGGCTCAAAGCCTTGCTGACCGAAGAGGAATACGCTGAGGTGAAAGCGGGAGAAGAACGCGCGATGTTGATGCGGCGGGAATTCGAGGGCCTCGCACACGAGCTTGCGGAGTTGAAGAGATATGAGAGGGACGAAGCCGCGCAGGAAATCATGAGGGCCGCGCGCCGGGCGTCAGGAGAATGCGAGGAGTGCGGAACTCGCCTGTCGCTTCTGCGAAGAGTCACTCGCCGTCATCGCTGCAAGGATCACCGGCTGAAGTGGCGGTTGAGGTCTGGCGAAGAGGACTCGCCGCGCGCTTACCTTGGTTGAGATTGCCACGAAGCCGCCAAGCCACTAAGAAGCACGAAGCACGTCTTTGTGGGGTGCACCCCATGAGTGAGACAACTAGTTAAGGCACACCAGCACCAGGTCGAAAAAAGTTATTGCCTTCGACTGATCGTTTCCTCACAATCAGCCGCGGTTGGTTAAGCGGAAGCGG
>Ga0070705_100000045_pt1 | contig 62815 bp, 62 predicted proteins | sample KBSK5253metaG_FD_65455 | JGI IMG/M metagenome (GOLD analysis project Ga0070705, IMG submission 65455) | Corn, switchgrass and miscanthus rhizosphere microbial communities from Kellogg Biological Station, Michigan, USA - KBS K5-25-3 metaG | ecosystem: Host-associated > Plants > Roots >... | reverse complement strand
TGAGCTCGTAGTCGGTCTGCAGGCCGAGGAAGAAGCCCTCCGACAGGCCGAAGTAGCGGGCGAGACGCAGGTCCGTATCGGCGGTGATGGCGCGCTTGCCGAGCACGATCTCGTTGATGCGGCGTGGGGGCACATGAAGCGCGTCGGCGAGCGCGGTGTGCGACAGGCCCATGGGCTTCAGGAACTCCTCCCTGAGGATCTCGCCCGGGTGGAGGTTCTGGAGCAGGTGAGGTTGGGCGTTGCCTGGCATGCCCGCTTCATACTGCCTCATGCAGTCCTGCGCCATCATCTTCCGCCCTCGTCATGCCCGTGCGGGCGTCGAACTGCATGGGCGCCCAAGGGAGGGTCTCCGGCGAGGCGAGGGCACTTTGGGGCTCCTCGCGGAGAGCGTTTCACTTGCGGCTGCCCCTCACCCTAGCCCTCTCCCCGCAAGCGGGGAGAGGGGATCCGGGCGGCGCCTTCGACGAGGTGGCGCCATGAGCCGAACAGCGGTTGGAGCAACGATGGCGGACCCGGAGGGCCTGACACCTATGTATTGATCGAGCCGCCGTCCACGGCAATGGTCTGGCCGGTGATGAAATCGCTGTCGGGGGAGCAGAGGAAGATCAGCGCGCCGATGAGGTCCTGCGGGTGGCCGTCGCGCTGGATGGCGCGGCTCGCCACCACGCGGTCGCGGGCGAAGGCGATGTGGTCCTTGTTGGCGAGGATCGAGTCACTCAGCGTCAGCCCCGGGGCCAGCGTGTTGACGCAGATGTTGTGGGTGCCGAGCTCGCGGGAGAGGGCGCGCGTGAAGGCCACCACGCCGCCCTTTGAGGTCACGTAGTGCAGCATCAGCGGCATGCCCTTGTAGGCGGTGCCGGAGGCGATGTTGACGATCTTGCCGGACTTGCGGGCGATCATGGCAGGGACAGCGTGCTTGGCCATCAGGAAGGGGCCGCGCAGGTTGACCGCCATCACCTTGTCCCACAGGGCCACGTCGATGTCGGCGAAACCCACGGGGGGCAGGCTTGAGAACACGGCGGCGTTGTTGATGAGAATGTCGATGCGTCCCGTCCGCTCCAGGATGGCGGCGACGGCCGCCTGCACCTGGCGCTCGTCGCTCACGTCGGTGGCGATGCCGAAGCAGCCGTTACCCTCGCGGCCGGCGATCTCGGCCGCCGCCATGTCGGTCTCGGAGATATCAAGGACCGCGACCGTGGCCCCCTCGCGCACCAAGGCGGCCGCGAACTGGCGGCCGAGCCCGTGCGCGCCGCCCGTGACGATGGCCGTCTTGCCTTGCAGCTTTCCCATCGGCGATCTCGCCCTTCCCCTGAGCCGGACTCGTATCGGGAGGCCCGCACCGGCACCTCTCCAATCGCGCGCGTGCGCGGCGGCCGGCAAGCATAGCCGCCGGCCCGCCGGTCGGCGCACAAAAATTGACCCGTGCGCGTAGCAACCCTAGGGTTGGGGGCTATTCGCCCGTTCAGGGCCAAGACGCAGGGGAGGACATCATGCACAAGCTGCGGAGCACGCTCGCCGCCGTGGTCGTTCTGATGTGGGCCGGGGCTGTTCCGGTCGGCGCGCAGGACACCGTCAAGATCGGGCTGATCATGGCCTATTCGGGGCAGTTCGCCGACACTGCGGCCCAGATGGACAACGCCATCAAGCTTTACATCAAGCAGAAGGGCGACACCGTCGCCGGCAGGAAGATCGAGCTCATCCGCAGGGACACTGGCGGCCCGAACCCGGACGTGGCCAAGCGTCTGGCGCAGGAATTGGTGGTGCGCGACGGGGTCGACATCATCGCGGGCTTCACACTCACGCCGGAGGCGCTCGGCGCCGCCAGCGTCTCGGCGGAGGCCAAGAAGTTCATGGTGGTCATGAACGCGGCCACCTCGATCATCATCACAAAGTCGCCCTACATGGTACGCACGTCGCTCACCGTCCCGCAGCTGCAGGAGGCATTTGGGACGTGGGCCTACAAGAGCGGCATCCGCAAGACTTACACCATGGTCTCCGATTTCGGCCCCGGCATCGACGCCGAGGGTGCCTTCCAGCGCGGCTTCAAGAACGCGGGCGGCGTTGTCGTGGGCTCGGTGCGATTTCCGGTCGCAAATCCTGATTTCTCGGCGTTCGTGCTGGCGGCCAAGGACTCAGGGTCGGAGTCGATCTTCATCTGGATACCCGGCGGCGCGCAGCCGGCCGCCATCGCCAAGGCGCTGGCCGAGCGCGGCATCGACCCGAGGAAGACCAAGGTGCTGGGCCAGGGCGAGCTGACCGAGGACGAGGCGCGCGCGAGCATGGGCGATGCCGGCCTCGGCATCATCACGGTCTACCACTACGACCACAACCACCAGTCTGAGATGAACAAGGCGTTCGTGAAGGCGTTCAAGACCGAGTTCGGCGGGCGCAACCCCAACATCTATTCGATCGGCGGCTGGGACGGCATGCACCTGATCTACGAGGCCTTGAAGAAGACCGGCGGCAAGAGCGACGGCGAGAGCCTGATTGCCGCCGCGAAGGGCATGAAGTGGGAGAGTCCGCGCGGGCCCATCTCCATCGACCCGGAGACGCGCGACATCGTGCAGACGGTCTACATCCGCCGCGTCGAGAAGGCCGGCGAGGGGACACGCAACGCCGAGTTCGACAGGATCGAGAACGTGAAGGACCCGCCGCGGGCGAAGTAAAGTATATCCGTCATCCCGGCAGCCGAGCCGAAGTCGAGGCTATCCCGGACCTTGGGCAGCGGGCCGCGCCTGGAACCTCGCGAGGTCCCGGTTCGAAGCGCCGCTCGCCTGCGGCTCGCATCGCGCCGACCGGGATGACAGGTGGAAATACCTATCCGGCGGCAAGGCGTCGCGCGGCGGCGGCGAGGGGGAGGGTGCGCAGGCGTTGGCCGGTGGCGGCGAACATCGCGTTGGCCAGCGCGGGGGCGACGGGAGGCAGACCGGGCTCGCCGAGGCCGCCCCAGGGACCGTTGCTCTCCAGGAAGTGCACCTCGATGCGGGGCGGGGTCTGCGCGAGGGTAAGGAGTGGATAGTCTGGGAAGCTGTGCTGCACCACCGTGCCGGCCTCGATGGTGACCTCCTCGGCAATTGCGGCGCCGAGCCCCATGACGATGGCGCCCTCGACCTGGGCAGCGGCGGTGTCGGGGTGGCACACGGTGCCGCAATCGACGGCGGCCGTGACGCGGTGGACGCGGGGCGCGCCGCGCGGGCCGGCAGAGGCCTCGACGACGTGGGCGACGATGGTGCCGAAGCTCTCCACCAGGGCGATGCCGCGGCCGACGCCGGGCGGCAGGGGCTCGCCCCAGCCGGCTTTTGCGGCGGCGGTCTCCAGGACGCGGCGGTGACGGGAGCCCTGCGGAAGCAGGTCGCGGCGGTAGGCGAACGGGTCCTTGCCGGCGGCGTGGGCCAGCTCGTCGATGAAGGATTCCGTGTAGAAGCCGTGCTGCGAGTGGGCCACGCTGCGCCACGTGCCGACGCGGACGTGCGAGGCGTGGGCGACGGAGCGGATCGACTGGTTGGGGACCAGATAGGGGATGGCGTGCGCCGGATTGCGGCCCTCGACGGCGGGGTTGTCGATGTAGAGCTGCCGCCAGGCCGTGGGCCGGCCGTCGGGGCCGAGGGCGCCGCGCATGGCGGTGGTGAGGGCGGGGCGGTAGGTGCCCTGTGCGAAATCCTCCTCGCGGCCCCAGATCATTTTCACCGGATGCGGCGCGAGATCCATGGCGATGCGCGCGACCTGCTCCAGATGGCCGGCGGCGAGCGCCATGCGGCGGCCGAAGGCGCCACCCACGGGCAGGGGCACGAGCGTGATGGCGGCCATGCCGAGCCCGGTCCGTTTGGCAAGGGCGGCCCTGCTGCCGAGGCCGTCCTGCTCGCCGGCCCAGACGGTGAGGTGGCCGCGCGTGAATTGGGCGGTGGCGTTGATGGGCTCCATGGCCGCGTGGTGGAGGAAGGGAACGCGGTAGGTGGCCTCGACGATGCGGCCGCCGGGGGTGCGGCGCAGCTCGGCCTCGGCGTCGCCGGTACTGTGGACCGAGGTGCCGCGGCCGAAGGCGAGGGCCTGGTCCTGCTGCGCGAAGAGGCCGGCGGAGCTGACGGCGCCATGGCCTCCGTCTGAAAACTGGGGCGACAGGGCCGCCAGCGCGCGGCTCGCCTGCCAGTAGCTCCTCGCCACCACGGCGACGGCCTGTTGCAGGGGAACGACGCGGTCCACGCCGGGCATGCGGAGGGCCGGGGCGGCATCAACGGCGACGAGGCGGCCGCCGTGAACGGGTGCCGCTTTCACCGCAGCGTAGAGCATGCCGGGGAGCTGAACGTCGATGCCGTAGCCGGCCGCGCCCTGGACCTTGGCGGGGATGTCGAGTCGTGGGGGCGAGGTGCCGACGATCTTGAAGTCCTTGCGGGCCTTGAGGGGCGGGCTGGCGGGCACGCCGAGGCGAGCAGCCTCTGCGGCCAGCTCGCCGTAGCGGGCGCTGCGTCCGCTGGCGGCGTGCGAGACGACGCCGGCTGCCGTGGAGAGCTGTTGCGCGGGGAGATTCCAGCGGCGGGCGGCTGCCTCGATCAGCATGGCGCGGGCGGCGGCGCCGACGATGCGCATACCGACCTGGCCCGTGAAGCGCACGGCGGTGGAGCCGCCGGTGACCTGCAGCGCGAAGAGGCGGGCGGCCTCCGCGAAGGTCATGTCGACGGCGCCGTCCAGGAGGGGCGGCATGCGGAGGTTCTGCAGCACCCAGCCTTCGGCGAGGAAGCGGTTGGCGAAGGCGGCGTCGGCCGGGGCGCGCTCGGCGCGCACGCGAGACCAGTCCGCGTCCAGCTCCTCGGCGGCCAGCATGGCAAGCGCGGTGTGGACGCCCTGGCCCATGTCGACGTGGGGGATGTAGACGGTGACGGTGTCATCCGTGCCGATCTTGATCCAGCCGCCGAGAAGGCTTTCGCCGTCGCGGGTGACGAGGGCAGCAGCCCGGGTGTCGAAGGCGTTGACCCAGGCGCGGTAGCCGAGCGCCAGGCCGCCCACGGCGGCCACCGAGCCGATGAGGAAGGTCCTGCGCTGCATCGCCAGTGCTCCCCCTCTCCCCTCACGCCTCGTCGGCCAGGCGCCGGATGGCGCGGCGGATGCGGGGATAGGTGCCACAGCGGCACAGGTTGGTGATGGCAGCGTCGATGTCGGCGTCGGCGGGCTTCGGCGTTCTTTTGAGGAGGGCGGCGGCGGCCATGATCATGCCGGCCTGGCAGTAGCCGCACTGGGGCACCTGCACGTCGATCCAGGCGCGCTGCACGGGATGGAGGATGCCGTCGGGCACGCCGGCACTGGCGCCGAGGCCCTCGATGGTGACGATGTCGGCGCCCTCGGCGGCGCCCAGTGAAAGCGAGCAGGATCGCACCGGCTCACCATTGACGTGGACGGTGCAGGCGCCACAGGCGCCAATGCCGCAGCCGAACTTGGAACCGGTGAGGCCCAGATCCTCGCGCAGCACCCACAGGAGGGGCTTGTCGGGATCGGCATCGACGGCGCGGGCCTGGCCGTTCACCTTGAGGCTGGTCATCGCTCCCCCGTCGACCGCGCCATTCACTCTACGCCGGCGACAGACGTATACCGGCTGGATTGGGCGCAACCGCTGCGCCGCAGTGTCGCCCGAATGTCCGCGACCTTGGCGGCGGTTTCAACCGGGGTGCCGATCAAGAGACGTTGATCCGTGGGTCAGTGCGCCGAATGTGCTGGGTCTGCGCCTGCCCCAACCTTGCTCAAAGAAAAACAGCCCCGGCCGCAGGGCCGGGGCTGTTTGCGATTGCAGTCAGACGAGGCAGGCGGAAATCAGCCGACCTGGGTCCAGGTGCCGTCGGGGTTGCGGCAGGCGGTGCCGCGCATCTCGCGCTTGCGGCCCTCGATCCAGACGAAGTGCACAAAATCGCGGCAGCGCGAGCCGCCGCGGTCGTAGTAGGCCTCGGGCACGATCTCGCCGTAGCGGCCGTTGTCGGGGTTACGCCAACGCACCGGCCGGCCGGGCGTGCCGCGCTCCCAGGCGTCGTACTCAGCCTGGCGAGCCAGCTCGCGGTCGCGCGCGTCGAGGTCCTTGCCGATGGAGTTGCCGACGATGCCGCCGATGACGGCGCCGGCGAACGTGGCGGCGACCTTGCCGCCACCCTTGCCGAACTGGTTGCCGATGACGCCGCCGACCACCGCGCCTGTCAGGGTGCCGGCCTCCTCCTTGTTGGAGCAGCCGGCAAGGCTGAATGAGCTCATGAGCGCAATCGCCAGAGCCCCGACCACCAACGGCTTGGACATTTCGATAACTCCCCGTATCGGCGCCGGAGGGTGTGCCGGTAAGCGCCGAGCCCCATCGGGGTCAGACCCCTCGCGGCGAACCTAGTATCTCCCCGCAGCAATCCCCGCGAGGGGTCTGACCCCGTTGCTTTTTTGGGATAATTGCGTCGATTCGGGCGAAAGTGCGTCAAAGCGCGACTTTGGCGCGAATGGCGAACGGTGAGTGGCGAATGGGGAGCAGCAGGGGGAGATGGCTATTCGCCATTGGCCATTCGCCATTCGCCATTCTTCAAGTCGCCAGGGGGAGGGTGAGGCGGGCGGACAGGCCGCCGGCGTCGGACCGGTCGAGCTCGAAGCGGCCGTTGTAGGAGTAGGCCAGGTCGGCAACGATGGAGTGGCCGAGGCCCGAGCCGGGCTTGGTCTCGTCCAGGCGGCGGCCGCGGCCGATGGGCTCGGCGCGCTGCTCGGGGGTGAGGCCCGGCCCGTCGTCATCGACGTGGATGTGGATCCAGCCGCTGGCCGTGGCGTCGCCGTTCATGGCAGGGTGGGCCGAGACGGCCACGCTGACCTTGGCGTGCGCCCACTTGGAGGCGTTGTCGAGGAGGTTGCCCAGCATCTCCTCCAGGTCGTGGCGCTCGCCCTTGAAGCGGATGCCGGGAGGGCAATCGAGCGTGTAGGCGAGGTCCTTGTCGCGGTAGAGGCGCTCCAGCGCGCGCACGAGGGACTCCGCGACTGGACCGACCTCGGTGACGCGGCCGATGACGCCGATGCGGGCGGCCATGCGTGCGCGGTCGAGATAGAGGCTGACCTGGCCGGTCATGGTGTCGGCCTGCTCGATGACCTTGCGGGCGAGCGGCGAATCGTCGCCGCGCGCCTCGTTGATGAGGACGGCGAGCGGCGTCTTCAGCGCGTGCGCGAGGTTGCCGACGTGGGTGCGGGCGCGCTCGACGATCTCCTGGTTGGACTTGAGAAGGGCGTTGAGCTCCTGCTGGAGGGGGCGGACCTCCGAGGGCAGCTCGCCTTCGAGGCGGGAGGCGTCGCCGGAGCGGATGGCCGCCAGCGACCGCTCCATTCTCGTCAGCGGGAACAGGCCAAAGCGGACCTGGAACAGGGTGGCGGCGAGGAGGCCGACGCCGGCCAGCGCGAGGGCCTGGATGAGCTGGGAGCGGAAGGCGGCCAGGTTGTCCTCGACCTCGCTCAGCCGGCCGGCGACGGCCACCGAGTAGCGCTGCGCCGACTTGCCGGTGCCGAACTGGTAGATCATCTCCGCTACGCGCACCGCCTGCTCGGCTGGACCCATGAGGTTGGCCCAGCGGATCTCCTTGTCATTGGGCTCCACGTCGTTCTCGCTCGGCAACGGCAGATAGTCGCCGGCCAGCGAGCGCGACTGCATGATCTCGGCCGGCTTGCCGTCGAGCGGCTTCATCTGCCAGTACCAGCCGGAGTGGACCTGGACGAACAGGCCCTCGCCCCAGTAGTCGGGCTCGGTGGGCCCTTCCTCCGAGCCCTGCTCGGCGTCGTTGATGACGACCGCCAGGAACAGGGCGATGCGGGAGTCGAAAGTCGTCACGACCTCGTGGCGGTAGCGCGCATAGATGATCCAGCCGGCCACCGGCAGGACCAGGAGAACCCAGGCCGCGGCGGTGAGGAACAGGCGGAGCGCAAGTGAATTAGGTTTCATCGACGGACAGGCGGTAACCGAGCCCGCGGATGGTCTTGATCATGTCGGGCGGGATCTTCTTGCGCAGGCGGCCGATGAACACCTCGATGGTGTTGGAGTCGCGGTCGAAGTCCTGCTCGTAGAGGTGCTCCACCAACTCGCTGCGCGAGACCACGCGCTCGTTGTGGTGCATGAGGTAGGCGAGCAGCCGGTACTCGTGCGAGGTGAGCTTGATGGGCTGGCCGTTGAGGGTGACGCGGGCGGTCTTGGTGTCGAGCCGCAATGGCCCGCATTCGATGTCGCTCCTGGCGTGGCCGGAGGCGCGGCGGACCTGGGCGCGCACGCGCGCAAGCAGCTCCTGCATGTGGAAGGGCTTGGCGACGTAGTCGTCGGCGCCGGCGTCCATGCCGGCCACCTTGTCGCTCCAGCGGTCGCGGGCGGTGAGGATGATCACCGGCATGTTGCGGTCGGCGCGGCGCCACTGCTCCAGCACGCGGATGCCATCCATCTTGGGCAGGCCGGTGTCGAGGATGACCACGTCGTAGGGCTCGGTGTCGCCGAGGAAGTGGCCCTCCTCGCCGTCGAAGGCGGAATCGACGGCGTAGCCGGCGTCGCTCAGGGCGGAGACCAGCTGGCGGTTGAGATCGCGATCGTCCTCGACGATCAGGACGCGCACGGCGTTTCCTCGTACTGCGGCGGGGTCAGACCCCTCGCCTCCAACGTTCCAAGCCAAGGCCGTCTGCGCGAGGGGTCTGACCCCAATGTCGCGGAGGGAGTGTGACCCCTTTTATACAGGGCGGCCGGGCGGCTCGGCTAGCTCACATGGTGAGCATGCCCTGGCGGCGTTCCAGCGCGGTTGTGGCGCGCACACGGCCGTAGATTGTCAGAATTGTGCCGGCGACGCCGCCGACAGCCTGGGCGAGGACGACGACCTGGTCGCCGAGCTGGTGGATGAGCTCGGGCGGGACGTTGAGGCCGAGAACCGGGCCGACGACGGGAAGAACGGTGGAGAGGGCGGTGACGACGGCTCCCCAGATGGTCATCGAGGAGGCCCACCACTTGGCGGGCGGCGCGGCGGTGGGGGTTGGATGGTCGGTCATGGGGGTTCCTTGGTCGAGGGGGCCAGACCCTGCGGGTCCGACCCCATGCACGAGGTTCCAGATTCGAGTGCTGCTTGCCTGCGGCTTGCGTGGCTCTGGCAGGGGATGATGAGAGGTGGTGCCCTGGGGTCAGACCCGCAGGGTCTGACCCCTACACTGTCGCCTCGCGGGGCGTGCCACGGCCTCGGGTGGCGCTCAGCTGGTAGATGCGGAGGCTTACGGAGGGTTGGGGGGCGCCGAAGTCGAGGGTCTGCTGGGCGGCGGTGTAGGTGGCGGTGGGGGCCGTGGCGGTGAGCGTGCGCTTCATGGCGGTGCCGTCGAGGATGTCGATCTCGTAGCGCTCCTCGGCCTCGCCCAGGGGTACGTCTACGGCGTCCCAGGAATCGCCGCCGGTGCGGGTGCGGCGTATCCAGGCGAGGGTGAGGTCGCCGCTCGCGCGGGTGCCGCGGATGTGGACGGGGCTGAGCGGCTTGAGGCCCTCGCCGCGGAAGGTGTGGGCGAGCTGGACGTAGTTGGGCGAGCCGAGATCGCGGCTGGCGGGGCCGCAGCGCCAGTTGAAGGCGAGGCCCAGCTCGTCCTCGGTCATGTCAATGCGGGCCGGCGCGCCGTCGAGGAGGACGAAGCGGGCGCCGGCGGCGAGGGGTGAGCGCATGGCGTGCTCGGTGCCGCCCTGGCCGCGCAGGAGGCCGGACAGCGTGTAGGTGGCGGGCGCGGCGAGGACGGCGGAGAGGAACTGCAGCACCTCCCACTCGCCATCGTCGTTGCGAATGGCGGCGAGGTTGGCGCCGCCGAGCAGGGCGAGCTCGGTGACGGAGGCGAGCGTGCCGGTATCGAGCCCGACGCGGAGGCTGGTGGCGCGGTCGAGGCGGGACGCGGGGCCGGCGGGCAGCGGGTCGAGCGTAATGCCGGTGACGGCCGGGGCCGAGGCCACGGCCTTGAGCTGGAAGCCCGTGGTCTCGGGCGAGCGGTAGATGGCGATAGGGCCGGGCCAGGGGCTCTGGGCGGCGGCGGCGTAGCCGGCGGCCGGCGGCTCGTCGCCGCGCAGCAGCGGCAGGTCGAGGAAGGTGACGAACGGCTGGCCCGCGATGACGGCCACGCTCCCGCCGCGGTCGCGCGTGGCGCTGGGCGCGCCGTAGTAGAGGTCGGGGTCGACACTGAGCGCCTCGATGTCGCGGGCACCGTGCTCGCCGAGCTCGGTGATGCGCAGCAGGTGCGTGCGGCCGTTGGCGGCGAGGCTGACGGCGTCGCCGGGCTCGAGGGCGAGGCGGCTGGGCGGGAGGGCGAACTGGGCGCGCTCGCGGGCGGCCCAGGCCTCGAACAGCCACACCTCGGCGATCTCGGCGGCCTGCTCGGCGTCCAATACGAGCGGCACGTCGGCCAGCGCCACGCGGCCACTGCGGCCAGCCAGGCGGCGGGCTTCCTCGACGGCGGCCGGGTAGTCGCCGCCGGCGGCGATGTAGGTGATGCGGGCGGAGGCGGGGAGGTCCGTCTCCTGGGCGCGCGTGAGGGTGGAGAGGGCGGCGTCGGGATGGGTCTCGACCAGGTCGTCGGGCGTGAGTGCTGCGGCGGGAAAATCGGCGCCGCGGTGCGCGAAGACGATCCGGCCGCCGCTCTCGCGGGTATCGAAGAAGAAGGCGAGCTCCAGGGGCTGGAGGGTGTCGCGCGCTGACATGATGCGGTCGACGACCAGCCCATCGAGGGAGCCGTTAAGCGCCGAGGTGTCGTGGGCGGCGAAGCCGTGGTCGACGAGGATGGCAGCGACGGTGGGACCGAGCGGGGCGCTCTCCATGCGGCCGGTGAGCCAGTGGCCGAGGCGCCAGTTGGGGCCGTCGCCCCAGGCCTCGGTGTTGGCCGGGAAGGCGGGGTAGGGGCGCGCGTCCCAGGCGTAGACGTGCATCCGGTCGAGGTCGATCATGCGGCCGCCGTAGACGGCGGAGACGGGGTTGGCGCCGGGGACGTAGCTCGCATGCACGGGATCGAGGCCGTCGTGGACGGCCTGCAGGTAGCGGCGCTGCATGAAGTCGTCGCGCTTGCCGTGCGAGAAGTAGGGCAGCTGCGACTGGGCGCTCTTGGGGTCGATGAAGACGTTGGGCTGGTTGGCGCCGCGATCCACGGCGGGACAGCCGAGCTCGGTGAGCCAGAACGGCTTGGACTGCGGCACCCAGGCCGTGGGCGCGGCGGATTCGACGCCGCCGGGGCGGTTGAAATGCTCGTTGAGCCACCACGAGCGGATGTCCTTGAAGCGGAACACCCACGGCTTGCCGAAGGTGGTGTCGGTGATGGGCGTGCGGACCTGGGCGGTGCGGTCGGCAGGGGTGGCGTAGTACCAGTCGTAGCCCTCGCCGGCGACGAGGTTTCCGGCCAGGTAGGCGACGTCGTAGATGGAGGAGGCGCCGGCGAGGCGATCGAGGTGGGCGTTGCCGTCGCGCCAGTCCGAGAGCGGCCAGTACATGTCGATGCCGACGGCGTCGACGGCGGGCGAGGACCACAGCGGGTCGAGGTGGAAATAGACGTCGCCGGAGCCGTCGGTGGGCTGGTGGCCGAAGTATTCCGACCAATCGGCGACATACGTGACCTTGGTGCCCGAGGCGGCGACCACGGATTTAACGTCGGCGGCGAGATCGCCGAGGGCGGCGACGAAGGGGTAGGTGGAGGTGCTGTCGCGCACCGTGGTGAGGCCTATGAGCTCGGTGCCGATGATGAAGGCGTCGACGCCGCCGGCGGCCTCGGCGAGGTGGGCGTAGTGCAGGATGAAGCGGCGGTAGGACCACTCCGTGGGACCGGAGTAGGCGACGCTCTCATCATCGATGGCGAAGTCGGCCGCGTCCGCGGTGCCGACGAAGGCGGCGAGCTGGGTGGCTGCGGCGGTGGTCTTGTCGGGGGTGCCGGGCTGGCCAAGGGCGGGCGAGACGGTGATGCGGCCGCGCCAGGGATAGGCGGGCTGGCCGGTCGAGCCGGTGTAGGGATCGGGGAGGGTGTTTCCGGCGGGAATGTCCATCAAGAGGAACGGCGTCAGCGTGACGGAGAAGCCGCGGGCCTTGAGGTCCTGGATGGCGGCGACGACGGTCTGATCGGAGGGCGTGCCGCCGTAGGCAGCGCGGCCTTCCACGACGCTGACGAGGTGGGCCTGGGCGCGGTCGATGCCGGCGACGCTCCAGGCGAGCGGCTGGGTGACCTTGTCGGCGAGGTCCACGCCGGGGCAGATCTCGCAGTTGGCGGCGCGCAGATCGGTGCCGAACCAGGTGACGATGAGATTGACCGAGGCCACGTTGGGAAGCGTGGCCTCGAGCTGGTCGAGGGCGACGGTCCAGTCGCTGCCCTCTGCCCCCCCTTGGCGGGTGTGCACATTCTCGGGGAGATTGCCGGCGGCGCCGACCTTGCGGGTGACGGGCTCGGGCGAATAGACGAACTCGCCCGCGCCCGGGATGAGCGACACGGCGCGGATGCGCGATGCGAACGGATCGACGGAGCGGGCGACCTCGAAGGAGAGCTGCGGAATGCGGTTGCCGAAGGGGGCGAGCGCGAGGCGCTCGAACACGACGTAGGCTGTGCCGCGGTAGGCGGGCGCGTTGCCGGCGCCCTCGCGGGCCTCGATCAGGCTGTCGGGGGCCTGCGTCTCGCTGCCGGTGTAGAGGCGGTGGGTGAGGGTGGAGAGGTCGAGCTCGACGCCGTCGGCCCAGACGCGGCCGATGCCGGCGATCTCGCCCTCTGAGAGGGCGACGGCGAAGCTGGCGAAGTAGTGGTACTCGACGGACCTGGATTGCGGGCCGAGCGCACCGCCTTTGCCGCCGCCGCTCTGGGAGGCGGTAACGACCTCCTCCTCGAAGTCGGTGGCCCAGATCAGCTGGCTGCCGAGGCGGGCGCGGCCGTACAGGCGCGGGATGGGCGCGCCTTCCGACGAGCCGGTGATGCGCAGCTCGGTGAGGCGCGGGCCGGCGAGCGCGCGCGACTGGCCGGAGGCGCCGAACAGCGCGCGGTCCACGAACGAGCCGGCGAAGGCCCCGACCTGCGCGCCGACGGCCGCGCCGGTGAGCGTGGCGCCGAGGATGGTGACGCCGGCAGGCAGCAGCGCGCTGCCGGCAGCGGCGCCGGCTACGGCGAGGGCGAGGGTGGCCATGTGGGAGCGAGGTGGTGAGTGGTGAGAGGGGACGAATGGCGAATGGCCAATCGCGAATGGGGTCATCGACTATTTCGACCCGCCATTCGCCACTCGCTATTCGCCATTCGCCAAATCGGGAAACGCGAAGACCCCTGCCAGATGGCGGCGCCACCAGGGGGAGAGGGAGACTTCGGAGACAGGGGCGCCTTCCAGCGCGTGGATCATGGCGGTGGGGGTGGAGACGATGGCGCAGTGCTTGGCGGGGGCGGTGCGGCGCCAGCGGAAGATGAGGATGTCGCCAGCTTGCGCCTCGCTCGGGGGAACCTCGATGAGATGACGGTGGGCGGCTTCGAGCAGAGTCTCGCGGCCTTGCGCCTCGGCCCAGTCACGGGTGTAGGCGGGGAGCGCTTGCGGCTCCGGGCCATAGAGCTCGCGCCAGATGCCGCGGACGAGGCCGATGCAGTCGGTGCCGACGCCCTTGAGGCTGGCCTGGTGGTGGTAGGGCGTGCCGAGCCAGGTGCGGGCGATTGCGGCGGCCGTGGTGCGAGTGGAAGGCATGAGCATCAGCGCGAATGGCGAGTGGCGAATGGCGAATGGAAAGTGGCTAGTGACGCGAGCCCCATTCGCTATTCGCCACTCGCCATTCGCCTTGTCTTCACCGGCTCGCCCGGCTTGGCGACGGCGAGGATGTAGTCGGGGCCGGGCATGTGGGGGAAGCCGCGGAAGTTGGCGGCGTTGGCGAATCTCGTCTTGCAGGTGGCGAGCTGCTTGTCGCAGCCGGTGGTGACGGTGAAGGCATCGCTGGCGGAGATGGCTGACGCCATGGGCTGCCACAGCTCGATGGTGGCCTCGGTGCCGGCGAGCGTGTGGCGCTTGACCTCGTGGGAGCGGCCGGCGTTGGCGCCGGAGGTGAAAGTGACGAGGCCGCGCGTGAACCAGCCGGCGGCGAAGGCGGCGAGGCCCGAAGCGGTGACGAGGCGCGGGGTTGGGGCGGCGAGGACAGTGCCGGTGCCGCGGAAGGCCGGGTTGTCGAGATCGATGCCGCAGCGGGCGTCGCCGAGGTCGGCGTCGCAGGCGGACTGGTAGAGGCGGCCCTTGGGCTGCTGCAGGTAGTGGGCGAGGCCGCGCACCTCCGCCGTGAAGGCGGCGCCGGAGCGGCGCACCTCGCCGAGGCTGCCGGAGCGCATCAGCACGCGCTGGTCGGTGTCGGTCCAGTTGACGCGCCAGATCTCGACGATGGCATCGTCGTAGAGGCCGGCGGCGAGGTCGTCCTCGTTGAGGCGATCGGACTTGAGGGCGGAGGAGACCTCCAGGTTGTCCACGGAGAGGCCCAGCGCGTCCTTGATCTCGCTGGCTGTGAAGCCGGTGGCGGCCTCGAAGGCGGTGCCGTCGAAGGCGAGATCGCGGTCGTGGTCGGTAAAGCCGAGCTTCGTGCCGTCGTTGCGGGTGATGCGCCAGCACCAGGCGAGCGTGGTGGTGCCGGTGGCGAGGTGAGACTGGAGGGCGGGAGGGAGGAGTTTCATGGGGGCGAGTGGCGAGTGGCGAATGGTAAGTTGTGAACGGACGAGGTCGCGGCAACCATTCGCTACTGGCCATTCGCCATTCGCGCCTAGAGACGGATCTCGACGATGGGGATCGACGGGATGGCGCCGTGGCGGAAGCCTTGGAGGTTGATCTCCAGGCGGTCGGTGTCGAAGCGGACGGGGACGTCGAGCTCGAAGCCGGCGGTGATGGGCTGGCCGATGCCGGGGATGTGGCCGGGCGTGAAGGTGACGATGCCGGTGGTGTGGTCGATCGCGTAGTCGGTGGCCGGCGTCTGCGTGACGCCGGCGACACCGATGAGCACGGTGCCGGCGACGGGCTTCCTGATGGCGCGGACCCAGGGGTTGAAGGCGGCGCCGTAGGTCTTCGTGAGCTGGAAGATGGCGGTGGCGCCGTCGCCGGTGCCGATCAGCTGGTCGAGGGCCGTGGGCGTGGCCTCGGGCGGACAGGACTTGAAGTCCATGGGATCGCGCCAGCGGAAGCCGATGAGCCGGCCGCGGCGCTCCTCGAAGAAGGCGATGACGGCGTGCAGGTCGTCGAGCGACTTGATGCCGTAGCCGGCGTTCCAGCTGCGGCGCGAATCGGCCCAGCGGGCGTTGCGCTCTTCCGCGCCGGAGCCGAGCACCACCACATCGGTGCGGCGCTCCGGGCCGCCGTGGGCGGCGCGGGAGATGGCGGTGGGGAAGCGGGTTTCGTGGAACATGGTGATGCGCGAATGGCGAATGGGGAATGGCGAATGGGGGCTGCTGCCATTCACCATTCACCATTCGCTATTTGCCATTCGCCCCTTACAGGTTGCGTTGACCCTGCGCGACGGCGCGGGCCAGCAGGGCGGCGAGCTGGGTCTCGGAGCGGCGGAAGCTCTCAACGTCAGGGGTGCTGATATTGACGGTGACGGCGATGCCCGCGCCGCCGTCGGCGCGGACGCCGAGGCGGCCATCGGAGCCGCGGGCGAGGGGCAGGATGGCCTCGGGGCCGCGTTCGCCGGCCAGCCCCAGGCGGTTGCCGGCGAGCGGGAAGGCGATGGGGCTGGCGATGACGCCGCCTTGCGCGAACGGTACGGGCAAGCCCTGGCGGATCACGCCACCGCGGGCGAAGGCGGCGCCGCCGACGAGGCCGGCGAGCGCGTTGCCGATGCTGTCGGTGAGGGGCTTGAAGGCGGCCTTGAGCGCGAGCTCGGAGAGGCGGAGCGCGAGGGAGCGCAGCACGTCGCCGAAGCTTCGGCCTTTGAGGGCGAGGTCCACGAAGGATTGGGACAGCGCATTGGAGAAGCGCGCGCCGGCCTTGGAGACCTCGGCGAGCTGCGCCTCCAGCGGGCGCGTGTCGGCGTCGATGGTGACGGTGAGGGTGGGGGTGAGGTCATCGGGCATGGTGTGAGGTCGCGAGTGGTGAGCGAAAGAAGCGAATAGCGAGTAGGGAGTAGCGAATAGAGGCCGCACCACGCGGCTCGCCCTATTCGCAATTCGCTATTCCCTCTTGTCCGGGTAGCGCGCCATCAGCTCAGCGAGGGCCGGGCGCGGCAGCGGGCTGTTCCCGTGTAGCGGGCCGAGGAGGCCGTGCAGGGCGGCATCCAGCTCTCGGGGGGTCATGGACCAGAAGTCGGCGGGGCGGAGACGGAGGAGGCCGAGGCCGGCGGCCATCACGTCGGGCCAGGGAAAGGGCGGGCGTCGGGCCCTCCTTCCGGAGGTCCCGGATCGGAGCGTTGCTCGCCTGCGGCTCGCATCGCTCCGTCCGGGATGACGGTTGTCGGCAGGGGGGCAGACCCGCAGGGTCTGACCCCAAAGGTCGCGCTCAGCAGGCGGGCGACGATGTCCACGAAGCCGGCCGCGGCGCCGTCGGCCTGCATGCGGGCGACGGCGTCGTCGGCGATGTCGTGGCCGGCGCCGCGCAGGCCGGCGGCGATGATGCGCTGGGCGTCGCGGGCGGAGAGGCGGCCGGACTGGAAGCGCTCGGCCAGCGCCAGCATGTCCTCGTGGCCGAAGGCGTGCTCCAGCTCGGCCAGCGCGCCGAGCGTGAGGCAGAGCGTGTAGGGGCGGCCGTCGAGCCGGGCCTCGATCTCGCCGCGGTGAGGGTTGGGCATGGGCTCCTCGGCAGAAAAGAATGGGCAGCAGTGAACAGGCCGTGCTGCCCGATCGGGTCAGACCGGTTCGTCACCGAGCTGCAAAGGCTGGGTGTGGCGCTCCCAAGGATTGCAGCCGTCGGTGTCGGGCTGCGGCTCGTCCGGCGGGTAGGGCATGGGCGGTCCGGGCTCGCAGAACGTCGAGCCGCTCGCGCGCAGCCGCCGCGATTCCTGCTCCAGCGCCATGGCTGCGCGGAAGCCGGTGAGCGGGGCGCTCTCGATGGCGGCGCGGAGGCCGTTGCGGGCATCGCCGAGCGGCGTCCTGCGGGAGAAGACGCAGGGGTAGATGGCGCCCGTCGATGCAATGCAGAGCCGACTCTTCCCGCACCGGCCGCAGAGCTGGGAGAAGGCCTCGCCGGCGGTTTCGGCGGCCTGCCGGCGCCCGCGTCCGACGCCGCGCTCCGCGTCAATGCCGATGTCGCGGATGCCCAGCCGCCTGAGGAAGGCGACCGCCTGCGGCACTTGCGTCCAGTTCTCAGCCGTCTCGATGATGCCGATCCGGATGGGAAGATCGGCCGTCAGGGCGCGCTCGATGCCGGCGACGGTCCGCTCCCAACTGCCGGGGCGCATGGTGATGGCGTCGTGCACGCCCGGCTCGCCGGCATAGAAGGAGGCGGCGACGCGGGCGCCGTTGTGCTTGAGACAGCCGACGATCTCGTCGGTGAGGCGGGTGGCATTGGTGTAGACCTCGATGAGCTCGAGGCTCGCCCTGGCGGCATGGGCGAGCAGCTCGCGGAAGTGCGGGTGCAGCGTGGGCTCGCCGCCGATGAACTGGACGGCGCGGACGCCGAGGTCCAGGGCCTCATCGATGGCGGCCCGCCAGTCGTCGAGCGCCATGCGGCCCTGCGCGGGCGCGGCGGGACCGGCGTCTGCGTAGCAGTGGCGGCAGTGAAGGTTGCATCTGGTTGTCAGCTCCAGCCAGACCATCTCAAGGCGACTGTGGCCGGCCAAGCCCGCGGCAACTCGGTCCATCAATATTCCTCGAGAAAACGGGAGTGAAGAAAATACAGTGCAGGGAGTTGAGGGCGGGAATGCCCTTTACGCAGGATGTAGTAAGAAGGAACTGTGATCACAAGAGGGCAACGCTGGCGCAACAGGGTGGAGGGAGTCCCAGACCTCGAATATCGGGATTCCCCCCACCCCTAGCCCCTCCCCACACTCTAGCGGCGCGCCTCCGGCGCGACGGGGAGGGGAATCCGCTCGTTGGCGTCAGACCCGGAGGGTCTGACACCGCTGCGCGCGGCGTTCTACGTCGGCGTGAAGCTCAGCTCTCCTGCCGATTCCAGCGACAGCTCGAAGGCGACCTCGCCGTCGTGGCGACCGGTGAGCTCGAAGGCGGCGATCTGGAACGGGCCTTCGACAATGCCGAAGGCGGGGACGATCACCTGCCAGTCGCGGATGGTGCCATTGAAGACATAGTCGCGGATGAGGGCGTCGGAGGCGGCGTCCTTGAAGATGCCGGAGCCCGTCACCCTGGCGTGCCTGGCACCGGCGCCGGCGAGCAGCTCGCGCCATTGGCCGGCGGATTCGGCGTGGGTAATATCCACGGTCTCGCTGTTGAAGGCGATGGCGCGGGAGCGCAGGCCGGCCACGGTTGTGAAGTTGCCGAGACCGTCGCTGTCGATCTTGAGAAGGAGGTCTTTGCCTTTCTGGGCGGACATGGGGGCTCCTTTGATGTCACGCCGGCTCCGTGAGGGCACGGAAGCGGGCGGTGCCGCGGACGGTCTCGCCGTCGGCGTCGCGGCGGATTTCGGAGTGCTCGTGACGGAGGTTGATGAGGCGATGGCCGGCGACAGCGAGCGGCTGGTCGTGCAGGGCGGCGCGGATGGCGCCAAGCACCTCGTGTGCCTGCTTCTTGCCCGCTGCCGCGGACCAGACGTGCACCGCGAAAACGTGCTCCGTGCCGTCCTCGCTGCCTGTCGACCAGTCCTGCGCCGTCATCCGGCCGAGGGAGACGTAGGGGAGCGGGGTGCCCTGAGGGACGTCGTCGAAGATGCGGCCGGGGCCGAGGAGCGCGGTGAGCTGGGCGTCGGCGCCGAGGGCGGCGAAGACGGCTTGCTGGAGGGGCCAGGTGGGCATGGCGGCTACAGCGGTGCGCCCCAGACGCGGCGGACAGCCCGCTCCAGGGCGTCGCGGCGCGCGTCGTCCTCGGCGGCGTGCTCGGAGGAGGAGACGGCTTCGAGCTCGTCCTCAAGCTCGCGCCGGAGGCGGGCGACGGTCTGGGAGGACAGGAGGTCGTCGCGGAGGTGCTGAACGAGGCGGCCGATGGGGCGGCCGATGGGGCGGATGGCGGCGGGTGTGGCGGTGGTTTTCACAGCGAGCGCTCCTCGCAGAGGCACGTGAGGTGGGTGCGGCGTGGGCTGTCGAGCACGGCGACGATCTCGTAGATGCGGGCGCCCTGGCGGAAGCGCATGGCGGGCGTGACGCCGGGGCGGTGGCGGATCGAGACCCGGTGGGTGAGGCGGCCGGCGACCTGATCGTGCCTGAGACGCTCGTCGCCGGTGATGGGGCGCACGTGCGCCCACAGCTCGGCCACTGTTTGCCAGGTGAGCGATGCACCGCCGCCGCCGTCGGGCGCGCGGACGGCCTGCTCCAGGGTGAGGCGGTCGCGGAGGGAGGCGATGTTCATGGTGAGATGGTGAGTGGTGAGATGGTGAGTGGTGAGATGGTGAGTGGTGAGATGGTGAGTGGTGAGATGGTGAGTGGCGAGTGGAGGCAGTAAGGCAGTAAGGCAGTAAGGCAGTAGTCTGTGTACGCGAGTGTAACGCGTGCTGCCCTGCTGCCCTGAGGTCAGACCCGCAGGGTCTGACCCCTACAGACGGGCCGCCCGATACGGGGCGAGCAGATCGGACACCATGTCGGGCAGGGGCGCCGGGTGCGCGCCTTCCTCGAGGGGAGAGCGGTGCTCGTACCAGTGGGCGACGAGAAGGAGCACGGCTTGGCGGATGGGGGCGGGCACGTCGGCTGCGGCGTTGCCGTAGCCGGCGGTGAAGGCGATCTCGATGCCGTTGGCGACGCGGCCCGGCCTGGTCCAGGGGACCGCGCCGTGGCGGATGAGGCGCGGCGGGGCGGCAGTGCCGTCGAGGAAATAGGTAGCGGGGTCGAGGGTGGCGGCGGTGCCGGCCTCGTCGTAGACGCGCACCGCATCGATGCTCTGGACCGGGCGCAGGGGCAGCCTGACGGCGTGGCCCGCCAGCCCCGGCGGCCAAGCGTCGATGTACCAGGACCAGCTTTGCGTGACGAGGGCGAGGCCGGCGACGGCCTCGACGTGGAGGCGCGAGGTGACGATGAGGCTCGCGATCAGCGTGTCCTCGGCAGTGTCGTCGACACGCAGGTGGGCCTTGGCCTCTGCGAGCGTGACGGGCTCGACGGCGGGGGCGGAGATGAGGATGAGGGGCATGTTTGGTGAGATGGTGAGTGGTGAGGTGGTCAGTTGAAAGAGCGAATAGGGAGTAGGGAGTAGGGAGTAGGGAATAGGGCCGTGCGGCTCCCTATTCGCTATTTGCTATTCGCTATTCGCTGCTTGGGGCGAGCGGGATCGGACGCGGGGAGGGGCACGCCGATCCCGCTCGCGTCGCCCTCACCCGCGGAGGGGGCACGCGGGCGGGGCGAAACGATCGCCACCCGTCATCCCGGCCGGAGCGATGCGAGCCAGCGGCGAGCAGCGATCCGAGCCGGGATCTCGTGAGAGGTGCGACTCGCCTCACGAGGTCCCGGATAGCCTCGCCTTCGGCTCGGCTTCCGGGATGACAGGTGAAGGGGGTTACACGCCGAAGCGCAGGAGCTTGATGGCGTCGAAGTCCTGCACGCCGCCGCCGACGCGCTTGGTCGTGTAGAACAGCACGTAGGGCTTGGAGCTGTAGGGATCGCGCAGCACCCGGATGCCGGCCCGGTCGACGATCAGGTAGCCTCGGCGGAAGTCGCCGAAGGCGACCGCGTGGCTGTCGGTGGCGATGTTGGGCATGTCCTCGGATTCGGCCACCGGGAACCCCATCAGCGTGGAGGCGTCGCCGGCCTTGGCGGCGGGCTGCCAGAGGTAGTTGCCGTCGCCGTCCTTCATCTTGCGGATCACGGCTTGCGTGGCTCGATTGAAGACGAAGGTGCCGTTGGCGCGATAGCCGGACTTCACGGTGTAGATGAGGTCGATCAGCTTGTCGCCGGGGTTGGTGGCGGGGAAGGCGCCGGCCGTGCCGGTCTTGATGTAGCCGATGTTGCCCCAGCTCCAGGTGGCGTTGTCCACCTTGGTGTAGTCGAGGAAGCCCTTGGGCCGCGCCGTGCCGTTACCGGTGACGAAGGCGGTGCCCTCCTGCTGGGCGAAGCTGCCCTGCACCTCGTCGGCGATCCACTCGTCGATGTCCACGGCGGCATCGTCGAGGAGGGCCGAGGTGGCGGCCGGCATGGCATAGAGCTCCATGGTGGGGAAGGCGAGCTCGGCCAGCGTGGGGGCGTTGGTCTCCGGGCGGGCGGCGGTCTCGGCGATCCAGCCTGCGGCGGCGTCGGTAATGGCGAACGGCTTCTTGTAGACGGAGCCGGAGACGCGCCGCACCTGGGCGATGGCGCGGATCGGCGAGACGTTGCGTACGCCGCGGTTGACGCGGCTCTCCAGCTCCTCGGTGACGAGAAAGCCGCCATCGGGGTCGGAGCCGACGGAGAGGGCCTTGGCTTCGAGGTCGCGCAGGCCCGTAGCGTCGCCGGAGCGGACGTAGGAGTCGAAGGCGGCCTTGTGCTGAAGGGCGGCGGCGGTGCGCGGGCCTTGGCTCGTCGGGCCGCCGAGGTGGGGGCGTGCGGCCTTGAGCGCAAGGTCGTCGACGACGCGCCTGGTCTCGTCGACGGTGCGGTTGAGGCGGTCCACCTTCTCGGTGGTGACGATGTCGGCGGAGGCGCGCCGCTCCAGCTGGGAGAGGCGCTCGTCGTTGCCTTCCTTGAAGGCCTCGAAGGCGCGCATGAAGTCGCCGAAGGCGGATTCGAGGGAGTCGGTCGGCATGCGGGGTTTCCTTTCGGGGGCGGTGGTGTGAGATGGGCGAATAGCGAATAGGGAATAGGGAATAGGGAGTAGGGAGTAGACGGGCGGTGTGCCCCTATTCGCTATTCGCTATTCGCTTTGTCGTCGCGAGATGCAGCCGGTGCGTGGCGGCGCCGACCGCGGCCAGCAGGCGATGCTCCGCGTCCGACTTGACGTGGGCAACGCGCGCCTCGGGGAGCAGTGGGAAGGTGACGATGGAGATCTCCCAGAGGTCGATCCTGGCGAGGCGTCGGATGCCGGTCTTGGCGTCGCGCTTGCCAGTGACGGCGCGGAAGCCGATGGAGAGGCCGTCCAGCGCGCCGGCCCGCATGAGGGCCAGAACCTCGCGGGCGCGGGCGACGGCGAGCATCAGGCGGCCGCGGACGAGGAGGCCGCGGGAGTCCTCCTTGAGGGACTCCCAGATGCCGATGGGCTCGGCGGGGTTATGCTGGTAGAGCAGCTTGATGCCGGCGGGGCCGCGCTCTCTCAGGCTGTCGCGGAAGGCACCGGGGAGGACGATGTCGCGGCCCATGTCCTCCGTGTCGAATAGGCTGGCGTAGCCGGAGAAGGTGCCGTCGGGCTCGACGCGTTTCAGGTCGAGGGGGGTGAATTTGTGCTCGTGAGGCATGTGGTCTCCACCGTACAAAAGAGGGGAGTAGGGAATAGGGAGTGGGGAGTAGGGACGCTGTCGGATGAATGGCTGCCCTACTCCCTACTCCCTATTCCCCTGGGGTCAGACCCGCAGGGTCTGACCCCATTGGGCTGTAGCCGACGGCGGCGCGCTTCTCGTCCTCGGTGAGGAAGGTGGCGGCGTCGATGCGGGACCAGAGGGCCTCGCGCTCGGTGCTCAGGGCCTCGATGGCGTCGAGGTCAGGGCGCAGCTCAAGCGTGGTGGCGTAGGCGGGGGAGAGCCAGGTCGAAAGAGACTTGGCGGTGCGGCTCGCCAGGGGGAGGACGGTGGAGCGCCAGAAGGTGCGGGTGGCTTCCTGGTAGTTGGAGTAGGTGTTGTCGCCGGGGATGCCCAGCAGCATCGGTGGAACGCCCAGGGCGAGGGCGATCTCGCGGGCGGCGACGTGCTTGGCCTCGATGAAGTCCATGTCCTTGGGGGAGAGCGACATGGACTTCCAGTCGAGGCCCCCTTCCAGCAGCAGCGGTCGGCCGGCGCGGGCGGCACCCTGGAAGCCCTGCTCCAGCTCGGCCTTGAGGCGGTCGTACTGCTCCACCGTGAGGTTGCCGTCGCGGGCGGTGTAGACGAGGGCGCCGGATGGCCGCGCGGAGTTGTCGAGCAGCGCCTTGTTCCAGCGCGAGGCGGTGTTGTGGATGTCTATTGCCGAGGCGGCGGCCTCGATGGGAGAGAGGCCGTAGTGGTCGCTCAAGGGGTGGAACAGCTTGACGTGCAGGGTGCGGGCAACGCCGGGGACGGCCTCGCCGGCGATGCGTTGCGTCCGGCCGTCGGCGGTGTAGTCGAAGGCCTCGGGCCAGCCGCCGGGGCCGGGCACCACCTTCATGCGGTCGGGGCGGAGCGTGTGCAGCTCGCGGACGGTGCCGCCGACAGAGACCGCCTCCAGATAGGCGTTGCCGGAGACGAGCAGGAAGCCGTACCAGGCTTCGAGGAGGTCGGGAGTGGTGGCGGCGGGATTGGGACGGGCGAGGAGGTCGAGGAGGGGGTGGTCGGAGATTTCCTCCTGGCCCTGATAGAGCAGGAGCGGCACGCTGGCCGCAGCCTCGGCGACCATGCGGACGGCGCGGTAGAGGACTGGGTTCTGCATGAAGCCTTCGCGGGCGAAGGCGGCGTAGTCGCGAGGGCACCAGGCGGGGGAGGCGAGGCGGTCGAAGGCGAAGCAGGGGGCGGTGAGGGATTTGGTGGCGGGCGGGCGGTGCCGCGTGAGGCGGGCGAGCCACTTCATCATCATGGGTGTGCCTTTGAAGAAAGAGGGGAGTAGGGAATAGGGAGTGGGGAGTAGGGGCGTTGGCGGATGAACGGCGGCCCTACTCCCCTATTCCCCACTCCCTACTGCCGCGGGGTCAGACCCGCAGGGTCTGACCCCTATGTCGCGCGGATGCTGGGGTTGCTCCGTTGCACGAGCATCAGCTCGGTGATGGCCCAGACGAGGGCGTCGAGGCGGTCGGGGCTCTTGCCGTGGGAGAGGCCGTCGGCGGCGAAGTCGCACATCTGACGTTCCAGCTCCGGGAACTCGCCGACGTGGATCACGCGGCCCTCGCCGTAGAGGGTGGAGACGGGCTCGGCGCGGATGTACTTGCCGCGGCTGGCGTAGACCTTTTTCACCGGGACAAAAGCGTCGATGCTCTTGAACATCTGCACCAGCAGATCGCCGCCCTGGTTGGTCTCCACCACGATGGCGTCGGCCTCGTGGTCGTGGTAGGCGGCGACCGCGGCCTTGGCCCAGGTGGTGGGGTCGCGGCCCTGCACCGTGCGGTCGGCGATGACGTAGGCGCGCTTGTCCACGCCGAGACCGGCCACGACGATGCCGCAGCTGTCGGAGCCGGCCGTGGACGTGACGGGAGGATCGACGGCGACGACGATGCGGACAAGCTCGGGGCGCGCCAGCATGCGGGCCTGCTCGATCTGGCTGCGCTTCCACAATCCGGTCATGCGCTCCTCCACGATCTCGCCCTCCAGCTCCTGGCGGCCGACGGGCGTGTCGCCGTAGCGGCGCTGCATCTCGGCCAGGAACGAGGGCGACAGGAACCGCGCGTTGTCTGCCGTGCGCGAGCGGGTGACAGCGCTGGCGGCGTCATCGAGGATCTTCTTCAAGAGGAGGATCGGGCGCGGGGTGGTGGTGATGACGCACTGTGGCCAGCGGCCGAGACGCAGTGCGAACTGCAGGTTGTCCCAAGCCAGGTCCGGGCGGCGCCACTTGGCGAGCTCGTCACACCAGGCGGCGTCGAACTGGGGGCCTCTGAGGCTGTCCGGGTCGTCCGCGCCGAACAGCTGGGCCATGGTGCCGTTGTCCCAGACCAGCTGGTTCTTGGAGACCTCAAGCTTGGGGCGCTTGTCGGGCGGGTAGATCGACATCACGCCGGACACACCTTCGATCATGATCGAGCGCACCTGGGCGATGGTGTCGCCGATCAGTGCGATGCGGCGCGAGCGGCGGTCGGCCAGCGGCGGCTCGCCGATCGCCTGGGCGCGTACCCATTCGGCGCCGGCCCGCGTCTTGCCGGAGCCGCGCCCGCCGAGCAGCAGCCACGTGTGCCAGCGGCCTCCGCCTTTCGCCAGGACGGGGGCGAGCTGGTCATCGCGGGCAGCGACGGCCCACTCGTAGTTGACGATGCGGCGGAACTGCTCCGGGGTGAGATGGGCGGCGAGGAAGTCGAGGCCCTCAGGGCTTTGGGAACATCTTTCCAAGGTGCTCCGCAAGCTCGCGGCGGAAGTCGTCCTTCTTGGATGCGACGGCGAGGCCGTCGGGGTCGATATCGCGGCTGAGGGCGGTGAGCTCGGGGTTGATTGCCCCGGTGGCTGTTGCGGTTCTTCTCCTCCCGTTGGCGGCAGGGGCAGATTCAGAGGCCATCTCCGTGACTTTGCTGATGCTGTCGATGAGCGCGGCGAAGTTCTCGCGCTCGTCCTTTCCCGGGGCCGGCGGCACGCTGGCGTCGGGGTCGTTTTCCTGGGCCTGCAACTGCTTGATCATGCGAAGCTCCATCATCCTGATCCTGCACTCGATGACCCTGTAGAGCCGCTCCGCGAGGCGGCTGCGGATGCCGGTGGTGCCAGGCGAGGGAGGAGGGCCGGGCCGGGCGCGCGCCGGCCTCCTCGGGGCGACGCCCGCGGGCACAGGCCAGCCCTCCCGCCGCGAACGCGTGGAGACGGTGCGCGCGCGCACGCCGAAGCGGTCGCCGATGGCCTCGTAGCCGGCGCCGTCGGCACGCATGCCGCGGGCCTCGGCCCACTGTCCGGGGCTGAGCTTGGAGATGAACATGCGGGGATGGGTGGGGCGAGGGAGCCGCACGGTGCCGGGAGAGATGGGCAGCGTTGATGCGACTGTGGTGACGATAGCAGAACGGTAGCAGATCAGCGTCACGGTGTCAATGTATATTTTGATGCGTGGCAATTATACTTAAAAAAGTCTAGATAACGGCTTAGTATTGCCGGATATATTATTGAGTATTTCAATTATAGCATGACGGCCAAAAGCGGGGATAGTCGCGCCACGTCCGGCCGCTACGATGCCGCTGTGCTTGAGACGGGGAATGCTCTGCCGGGGGGCCAAACAGATGGTGGGCGCGACAGGGATCGAACCTGTGACCCCTACCATGTCAAGGTAGTGCTCTACCGCTGAGCTACGCGCCCCTGAGCCGGAAAAAACCTCGGCTCACGCAGGGGAGGCTATATCGGCATTCCGGCGGTGTGACAAGTATCAGGCTGCTATGGAGGACGAGCTAGATGCCTTGGCCTTCGACCTCGCGGGCCAGCTCCTCGATGGCCTGCTCGGTGCCGTCCCAGTAGGGGTGGACCTCGGCCAGGCGGCGCATCACCTGGAGCGCTGCCCGCTTCTCGCCGATGTCGCGCAAGACCTGGGCGAGACCGTCCAAGGCCTTGAAATGACTAGGGTCCAGGGCGAGCGCCCGGCGCAGGTCGCCAATCGCGGGGCGCACGTTGCCAAGCTGGAAGTGCACGAAGGCGCGCCGGCTCCAGCCTTCGGTGAAGTCCGGCGCCTGCTCTACGACGTTATCGAGGAAGCGCAGCGCGCGGTCGTAGTTCTTCTCGCCGACGGCCTGCATGGCGCGCCCGAACAGCAGGTCCACGGTGGGGCTGCCGGAGTGGAGCCAGACCCGCTCGATGCTCTCGACCACCGATTTGGCGGCGTTTTCGTCGTCGGAGGCGGCGAGCCGTTCGTACAGATCGGAGAGGACCGTGTCACGCTCGACCGGAGTGCGGGGCAGACTTGGCGCCGGCGCGGCGCGCTTTTCCGCCTTGGGGGCGGCTTCCTCCTGGGACCAGGCTGCGGGGGTCCACAAGGGGGCTATTTGGACGAGCCAAACCAGCGCGAAGGCGGCGACGAGGCGGGCATGCATCGGGAGCGTCATGCCGTCAGCATACCCGCCAGGATGCCGGCGGTCAAAACGGCCCAAGAACTGGCGGCGCGAGGCGTCGGCGCAAGCTCAGCGCATCCTCAGCCTTGGCGCGCCTTGAAGCGGCGGTTGGTCTTGTTGATGATGTAGACGCGGCCCTTGCGCCGCACCAGGCGGTTGTCGCGGTGGCGCCCGCGCAGGGATTTCAACGAGTTCCTGACCTTCATGGCCCGAGCCTTTTGCCGGATTTCGTGCTTGAGAATGGGCTGCGCGCCGCGCGCGGGGCGTTGCAGGCCCGTGAAAAGCCACAAAAACGCGCGTTCTGCAATAACGAAATGCTCGACCGGCCCCGTTTCGATGCCGCACGGTGCCGGCCCTGGCGCTTCGGCTTCCGGGACGCGCCGGCAGGCGCGGCCTGGCCTCAGCGGCCGCCCTGCTCGTAGACCCTGTAGTGCAGCCTGGGCTGGAGGAACGAGGCCGACGGCTTGACCAGGCCGTCGCGCGGGATCGCCTGGCGGCCCAGCAGCATGCGGTAGACCATCATGTCGCGGTTGGCGAGGGTGACCTCGATCCGCCATTGCCGGTCGCCGATCCGGATCGGCGTCTCGATGACGTAGCGCTCCTCGATCTCGCCGTTGGAGCTCTTGACCTCGCGCCGATCGATCAGGCGGGCGGTGCACTCGATGGCGATGTCGCTGCGGCGCGGGACCGGATGGATGCCGAACCGCACCTTGCGGGCGCGGGCCGGGCCGAACGGGTCGACGTAGAAGGCGTGGAGCGCCGAGGTGCGGGCGCCCGTGTCCACCTTTGCCTTGACGGCGCCGAGGCCGAGATCGGGCAGTATGACCCATTCCTCCCAGCCGAGAATGAAGGGTGCGGAGGGGCGGGCGGGCATGGATGATCCGGTCTTGCGGGGGCAGTCCGCAGGCCAGTGAAACCCAAGCCGGGCCTGTCTGCAAGCGGCGCGATGTAGCGGCGGCAGTCGGCAGTCGGGCGACGGCAATCGGACCGACGAAACCCGACATGACTCGCCCGTTTGGGGCTCCTCAGCCGGGATCGACAACCTTGAAGCCGCAGCGGCATGGCCGTAGTCTCATGCAAGACCACAAGAGAGCTGCAGCTTGAGCGGCCGACAGACAAATAAACGGGGGGAACGATGACAATCCGGCGTGCTACCGTCGCAGCCCTTGCCATTCTGGGCGGAGCCTTCGCTCTGGCGCAGGCGGCCGACGACAAGTGGCCGACGAAGCCGGTCCGCATCCTGGTCGGGTTCGGGGCGGGCGGCGGGACGGACATCGTGGCCCGCATCGTGGCCGAGCGGCTGTCGGAGAGCCTCGGCCAGCAGTTCATCGTGGAGAACAAGCCCGGCGCGGGGGGCACCATCGCCGGCGGCATGGCCGCCAAGGCCGACGCCGACGGCTACACCGCGCTCGCCATCAGCACCGGCCATTCGGTGTCAGCGGTCACCGTCAAACAGCTACCCTACGACCCCGTGGGCAGCTTTGCGCCCGTTGGTGTGCTCGCCTCGTCGGCCTACGTCGTGGCCGTGCCGAAAAGCTCTCCCGCCACGGATCTCAAGAGCCTCGTGGAGCACGTCAACAAGGAGGCGGGCAAGCTCAACTACTCCACCGTCGGCGTGGGCTCCACGCAGCACCTGATCGCCGAGGATGTGCGCCAGCGGACCGGAATGGATATCAAGCTGCTGGCCTTCCGCACCACGGGCGAGGTGGTGACCGCGCTGCTGCGGGGCGATGCGTCTTTCGCCGTGGAACTCTATCATGCGGTTCGCGGCCAGGTCGATGCGGGCGACCTGCGGCTGATCGCGGTGTCCACGCCCAAGCGCTGGCCGGCGGCACCGAACGTGCCGACGCTGGCGGAGAGCGGCCTTCCGGGCTTCGGATACAGCGGCTGGTACGGGCTGCTGTTTCCCGCGGGCATACCCCAGCCCATCATCGACAAACTGCACGGGGCACTGCAGCAGGAGCTGGGCCGCGCGGATGTGCAGAAGAAGCTCGAGGGCGCCGGGGCCATGGCCGGCCTGTCGACGCCGGCGGAGCTCGGCCAGCTGATCGCCTCGGAGGTGGCGAGCTTCCGGGCGGTCGCCGGCAAGGCCGGCATAGAGCCCAAGTAGGAGCCCAAGTAGGCGCCGGTCCCGGCTAAAAGCAGAGTTCCCTGGCTGGCCCAACGGAGGGCCAGCGTCCCTTGCGTCCGCCTTCGATGCGTTCCTGCCAAACGGCGGCCCATGCCACGGTGAGTTTTGACCCCCTCCAGACTCGTTACCAGTTCGAATACCGCCCTGCACGATATGCGGAGCACCTGTAAGTCGAGCCGGCGACGGTACAAGTCGCTCGCATCCTACGAAGCTAGAAGGGGAACTCGATCTCCAGTCGGGTGCGAAGCGTGCCATGTTCGGTCGCCGAGGTTGCTCCGAACAGGTAGCCAACCTCATACTTGAGCTTGCCCGCGCCGAAAATCTCGCCAAGGCCATAGCTGCCCGCAAACATGGGCCCTACCCGGAATTGCTGCTGGTTGAAACTGTCCGCCTTATTGAGGTCCTCGATTTCACCGTAGATCTCGAAGCCCGGCTGAAAGTACCGGTTCAGCAGGTAGCGCGATTGCCAGGCGTATTGGAACGTGTCGATTGGCTCGGCGCGGGAGCCGACTTGCTTCTCCCAGAACAGATTGAGGGTGTGCAGCGTCTGCAGGTGCTGCTTCTGGAACAACAGGCCGAGCTCGACGGAATCCGCCTCACTGCGGTTCGTTTGCCGCGCGTATTCGGCGAAGATGGCAAAATCCAGCCAATACTTCCCCGGTTCAGTCAGCATCAAATAGGTCTCGAACGTCGTGGCCTCCCATTGTGTGCGCTCCCCGGGATGTCTCTCGATCTCGCCTTCGAGCTCGATGAACAGGAAGGGCAGCACGCCGACGCCAACCTCGACGGGGCTGCTCACGTCCCTGTTGAGTCCCTTCCGCTTGTCGAAGGTGACGGAGTAGTTGTGCTCTACTTCCACTTCCCGGTAGTCGATGTTGGGATAGCGGATCTTGAACTCCGCGCGCGCTTCCTGTGTACCCAACAGGCCGATCAAGCCCGCTGCAGTGGCAACAGCAATGAGGAGACCATTGCGCGCACTCCTCTCCCGCCCGCGACGCGCAACCACGAAGGATAGAAGCATGAGAACCCCCAGTACCACTACATAGCAGAGCACTTGCACACCGGCCGGCCGCGACTCGTAACCGATAAGGCTATGCAGCACTTTGCCGGCGATGCTTCTTTCGCTCAGGAGCCAGGTCGTATCCCAAACCGGACCGCCGAGAGCGGGTATGACGTCCACTTGAACGAGGAACCCCGCTGCCTGCGCCGCGAGCCCCGCCGTCAGCAAGAGGATCATCACGTTGGTCACGGAGAACAGGTAGCGCACCGAGATGCTGAGCAGACCGCGGTAGAGGAGCAGGCCCGCAGCAACGCCGGTGGCGCCGCCCGCCAGCCCGCCGGTGATCATCTGTGCCGGGCCGTCGTCTCCCGACGAGGCAACGCCGTAGAGGAAGAGCACCGTCTCGGAGCCCTCTCGCAGGACTGCGACCCCCGCGGCGATGGCGAGCGCATAGAGTGGACGGTGCCCGGCGGCAACGGCTTTGCCGACATTGCCCATCTCGCGAGCGATCTCACGGCCATGCTGCGACATCCATATCGTGTGCCAGCCCAACATGCAGACGGCCACGATCAGGATCGAAGCGTTAAGCAGCTCCTGGCCAATTCCTTCGACCGCAGCCGTTATGGCACCGGCGAAAGCAGCAACCAGACAAGCTCCCACTATTCCCAGTGCAACGCCGGAACCTACCCACAGCACTCTACGCGGCACGCCATACGTTGCCGCCATGATAATACTCACTACGAGCGCGGCTTCGAGCGTCTCGCGGAAGACGATGATGGCCGTTGCCAGCATGGGAACCCGAGGTTTACGCTATCGCACCGCTGCTACTTGGCGATCATCCGGCCCTGCGTGGACTGATGAAAATCGTCAAAGAAGGGGTAGCTGCCCGGGGCGAGCGGTCCGACGTAGATGATGACACTTTGGCCTGGCGGAATGACCTTCTCGCGATTGAGCTCGGCGCTTTCGAACTCCGCCGCAGCCTTGCGGGCGTTTCGGACCGAGAGTTTGAATTTCACGCCGGCTTTGACGTTCAGCGTGGCCGGCTCGAAATGTGTGTCGTGGATGGTCAGCGAATAGGTCGCCTCCTGCGCCCGCGATGACACGGTCGTAGCACTGTAGAGCACCCCGAGGGCGAGAACGGTGCCAATGGCAACCTGCCAGCTGCTCTGCTGCATTGACGTCCCCCCGGCTGCTCTTTGGATCAGCTCATGCCCCGCCTCATGTGGGGCACAAAGACGATTGTAGAAAGTTGTCTGTTACAGTCAAGAATTTTGTCTTTCAACCAGAATGGTTCCAGGAGGCCGCAACCAACCCTTAGGTTGAGCGCTTCCAGAGGAGCGGCGCCTGGTAAAGCAGAGCTAGCGTCTCGCCGCCTGGGACGAGGGCTACTTTCGCGCGCTGATCATTGGCGAAATTTCGGTTGCAAGTGCTCAGGTCTCAAACTGGCACACTTCCTCCGGTCTGCGTCCGTCAGGTTCCGGAGGCACAACGGTCTTTGTCGGCGTGATTGCGTTGGGCCAACGACGAGAACCTGCTTAGCGCTTCGGCCGGGTGCGGGACCACTCCATGAACTCCTTGAACAGGCGCTCATGCTCGACCTCACTGGCGGGCGCGGCCTTGGCGGACGGGGTGCCTGCCTGGGTCGCGTTCGCACTGCTCTCGGCCGCCTTGGCCTTGAGCGCCACCTCGGCTTTGAGCGCCGCCTCGGCTTTGAGCGCCGCCTCGGCCTTGAGCACCGCCTCGGCCATGAGCGCCGCCTCGGCTGCCTGGCGGTCGAGCCACTCCTGCGCCGCCGGGAAGCGCTGCCAGCCGCGGACGCTGGCGGCGATGTTGAACTCTCTCCAGGCCGGATGGCGCGGGGGCTGGCGCAGCTTGCCGATGTTGGCGAAGAACGCGTTCACGAAGGTCTCGATCTTGCGATAGCGGTCGGTGCCGCGCCCCCAGTTGAAGGTGACGAGGACGGTGCTGGTGGCGATCGTCTGGATGCGCTGCCCGGGGGCGATCAGGCCGGGGTAGCTCGTGCTGGTGAGGGTGATGGGCACGTAGTCCTGCTCGAAGGCGGGAGTATAGGGCACCTCCAACAGCCTGAAGCCCGACTCGGGGCTTATCGCAGGGAATGCCGGCACCGGCAGGGCGCAGGAGCAGACCGAGGCGTCGATCTCTCCTCTCCGCATGGCTTCGATCGCATCGGCCTGAGGCATGTGCGCCTCCTTCACCGCGATGCCGAGCTGCTTGAAGACCACGGGCCCGAGCCTGTGCGTGCTGCTCCCCTTGGTGCTGAAGCCCACCGTCTTGCCCTTCAGGTCCTGGAGGGAGGCGATGCCGGGGCGCGCCAGCACGTGGAAGGCATCGACGGAGAGCACTGCGACGTAGGCGATCTGCCGCTCCAGCTGCGGCCCGAACTCGCCCGACGCCTTCAGGTCGTTCAGCACCGGCACCGTGGAGACGCCGAGGTCGGCGCCGCGCAGGAGAAGGATATCGCGCACGTTGGTCACGGCGCCGCCGCTGGCGACGGGGAGGACCCGCAGCCTGTCCCCGTCCTCGACGATGAGAGCGATGTCCTGCGCGAGCTGGATGTCGGACTGGCCCAGGCCGCCGGCCAGCAGCATCACGACGTTCTCATTGACCTTCTGACGCTCCGCCTCGCGGGCAAAAGTCCCCTTGTCAGCCTGGGCGAGCAAGAGCTTCTGGACGGTCTGCGCGCGCACCGGGGCGGCAGACAAAGGACCGAACGCCAGGATCAGCGCCAGCGCAAGCGAGACGCGCATGTTGGGAACCTTCGAAACCTTTTAAAACAGGACCTTCCCCCGGCGGCGCGATCCATCGGAAACGGTATCTGGAACCGGCCGGATTGACAACATCGATGCGGTGCGCCTGGGCGCGCGGACGGCGTCGGCCGTCGCGTGGCGTCGGGCAAACGCTCAGGGCTGCAGGGCTGGATCGAGGCGATCAGGCGATGCGGCGGGGGCGGGCCGCAAGGCGCCGCGGTGCAGCGCGGGGGCCGCCTCATAGAAGAGCGTGGTGTTGATGACCTGCGGGTTGTAGCCCGTCCGCCGGAGGAAGCCGCAGCCCATGGCGGCCAGCTCCGTCTCGTCGACGGGGTCGTACAGCAGGGTGCACAGCCCATCGGCGGAGCGGAGGGCGACCACCGCATGCGGGCATCTCTCGCGGATGCAGCGCATCACCTCGGCCTTGTCCGGCACCAGGCTGGCGATGAACACCACCGGGTGGGGGGCATAGTCGTATCTCGCTCCCAGCGCGCAGGCGATCTCGACGCCGGTCAGGCCGGCCTTGCGGCACAGCTCGCAGGCCAGGCCGCAGGCGCGCGGATCGCGGTCGATGCAGGTCACCCTCGCGCCGGCGGAGAGATGCATGAGGATCGCGCTGAGGGGCAGCGGGCCGGCTCCGACGAAGGCAATGCTCTCGCCTTTGCCAAGGTCGAGGCCTGCCGGCAGCGCGCCGAGCTCGGCAGCGACGAGATTGCGGTAGCAGTCCCAGTAGGTGAAATCCGCCAGATCTGCGGGCGCGAGGCTGGCGCGGGCGCAGAACGTCTCGCCCCAGCATCTCTCCATCTCGCCTTCGGCGACGGCCAGCCTGCCGATCAGCTCGCCCCGGACGGCGCGGACGCCGGGATGGTCGAGCACCTCCCTCTCCGCATCCGGCGGGCACCCCTTCAAGATGCTGGCCACCAGCGCCGACAGCGCGTCGTTGATGGCCGGATTGCGCGGCGAAAGGTCAGCCTCGCGGCGGAGCGCGGCGTGGGCCTGCAGGATGCATGCGATGAGGTCCTGCGTCTGCATTGGACAATCGCTCTCCGATCACCTGAGAGGCCTTGCGATGGACTGACCGACGAAGGCCGCGGCCCCCGGCCGGGAAATTCCGACCGCTTGCCGCTAGGGCGGCGGCTTCCTGCCGGCAAAGGCGGCCAGGATCGTGTCGGGCGCCGAGATCAGGTTGGTGCCCGGACCGAGGAAGAGGGGAAAGTAGTTGGTGTGGCCGTAGACCTGGTGGCCGCCGCCCTCGACCCGGTAGAGCGTGACGCCGGTTTCGCAGCGCCCCCAGTCGAGCCTGACCACGCGGATTGCGTCGGCGCCGGAGCCCGCGGCGATGCGCCGCTTTCCGATCGGCTCGCAGCCGTTCTGCCGCGCCAGGAACGGCGCGGTGCGCTCCACCGGCCAGACGGTGCCCTGCAGGCCGCCGACGCCGACCGCGCCGCCGCCGTAGGGGATCAGCGTGTCGGCGGTGCCGTTGAACATGATGATCGGTATCGGGCGTCTGATATGGCACCTCGTCCCCACCTCGGTGGGCATGCCGGCGATGACGAGGCCGGCGCCGGCGAACGGCTCGGACGCCTCGCACAGCAGGCGCAGGGCCATCATGCCGCCGTTCGACACGCCGATGAGGTAGAGCCGTGCCGGATCGGCGGTGCCGGTTGCGACGAGCCGCTGGGCGAGGCGCTTGAGGAAACCCACGTCGTCGGCATCCGAGCCCCAGGCGGCGTTGCGGCCGTCATTCCAGAGGAGGTTGAGACCGCGCGGGAAGGCGGCGGCGAAACCGCGCCGACGGACCGCCTCGCCGAAGCCATACCAGCTGACGGTGGCCTCGGCCGAGATCAGGGCGCCGTGCAGAACGATCACGGTGGGGGCACGCGGACGCACGGCCGGCAGCAGGATCGCGCCGCGCGCGCCATCCGGCGTGGCGACGGTCAGCTCCTCGGCGTGCGCCGGGTTGTGCAGGGCGGCAAGCAATGCCAGCAGGGCTCCAGTCGCGCGGACGGTCCGGCGCATGCATCGTTCCTTCTGCGCGCGCCCACGCGAACAGGGCCGGCGCGGATTGCCGTTGCAACGCGTTTGCTGGTTTCCCCGCACCGACCTATGCTGCGCAATTCAGCGCGGGTCAACGGCCATGGCGATGCGGATCGAAGGATCGTGCCGGTGTGAGGCCGTCAGGTATACGGTCGCCTCGCACACGCCCTATCCCTACCAGCTCTGCTACTGCAGCATCTGTCGCAAGACGGCGGGCGGCGGAGGCTTCGCCATCAACCTGATGGGCGACGTGGGCACGCTGAAGGTGAAGGGCCGCAGGTCCGTCGGCATCTATCGGGCAACGATCTGCGACGACGAGGGCGGCAACTGCGCGGTCAGCACCGGGGAGCGCAACTTCTGCCGCAAGTGCGCCACCGCGCTCTGGCTGTTCGACCCCGAGTGGCCCGATCTCATGCACCCGTTCGCCTCGTCCGTCGACACGGCCCTCCCCGTGCCCCCGGTCCGCACCCACCTGATGCTGCGCTACAAGCCGGGCTGGGTGGTGCCCGTGATCGGGCCGAACGACCTCAGGTTCGATCTCTATCCGGAGGAGTCCATCGAGCAGTGGCACAAGCGGCTGGGGCTGTGGGTGGAGTAGGGTGAGATAGTGAGTGGTGAGGCGGTGAGCTCGGATCGCGAGTCCGGCAAGCGGCCATCCTCGGGGCCGGGCGCGCGAGTGCTCTGGCCTATGCCGGGCTGGTGACTTGGCGGCGGCTGTCGACGCGCGCCCGGCCTCGTGTGCAACATCCGGTGGAGACGAGGGGGCTGACCGCGTGGCCGGGCGGCCAGCCTGACCTGCTCCGCCACTGCGTCGGGCTGAACTAAGCAGATTCTCGTCGGGGGGGACATTTATGTTGCTGATACGCGCTATCTTCGCGCCTGCCCACTATCGGCCTACGACGGCGTGGGGGCCTGTCCAAGCCCTGCTCGTCACGATCTTAGCCTATGTACTGGCAAGGCTGGTCGCCACCTACGCCGTCACCGAGATCTGGATCGCGACGAAGCAGGTGACGTCCGCGATGACGAGGCAGGACCTCGTGATCTCTGCCATTCTGAGCGCATCCTTCTGGCTCTCCGTCGATACGCTCGCTTGCGTGCTGTTGGCGGGCGCGGCTTGGTTAGCGGCACGGCGCGGCGGAATGCAGGCGACCGACGTTTTGGCGCTCCGCATGCCGCTCTGCGGTTACAGAGTCCTCCTCCTCGTAGGCGTCCTGATGGCCATCGGCCTCGCTGCCGAGCTGGCCTTCCACTTCGCGCGCTATGCGGCATTGCCGGCCCGGTGGGGATTGATGGGTTGGGCCTCGATTGGGCGCGCAGCAGGGTGGCCACTGGCGGTGCTGTCGGTCGGCATCGTCCGCCCGATCGCCGAGGAGCTCTTGTTTCGAGGCTTCCTGCTGCCGGCTTTGGCCAGGTCGCGACTCGGCTTCTGGGGAGCCGGCCTCGTGACCAGCGCACTCTTCGCTGCCGCTCATTATTATCTCTTCACGCCCGATGTGTTGATGTTGGTGGGCTTCTTCCTCGGTGGTCTCTTTCTGGTCTGGACTCTGGGGGTGACCGGCAGCCTGTGGGTCCCCATGGCGATCCATATGTCCTATAACCTGCTTGCGCTCCTCTGGCTGCGGCTGTGGGGCCCGCTATAGCGTTTTGGCCTCCCTGACCCTTTCGCCGACGTCCACCTCACCATCTGGCCACCTCACCATCTCACCCGAGGTTGACCCGGCCGAAGCCGAGCCGCTACCATGCCTGCCAAGCAAGGGGGCCGAGAATGCCTCTTTTCGCCCAACGGGGGCTCCAGGGAGGACCATGATGGACAGACGCCAATTCGTCGTCGGATCCGCCGCTGCCGCGGCCCTCGGCGTCCGGCCGGCAGCGGCCCAGGATGCCTACCCCTCGCGCGCCGTCACCTTCATCAATCCGTTCCCGCCGGGGGGCGCGGCCGATGTGGTGGCGCGGCCCCTCGCGGCGGTCATGGAGCCGCTCATCAAGCAGCCGATCGTCATCGAGACCAAGGCGGGCGCGGCCGGGGCGGTGGGCGCGCAGTACGCGGCGGCCGCCAAGCCCGACGGCTACACCCTGCTCATCCATATCGTCTCGATCTCCGGCTTCTCCGAGGTGGACCGGCTCTACGGCCGGCCGGTGAAGTTCAGCAACGACGATTTCATCCCGATTGCCCGGTTCATCGCCGACCCGATGGTGCTGGTGGTCAACGACCAGCAGCCCTTCAAGACGCTCAAGGAGCTTATCGACGCCGCCAAGGCCAAGCCCGACGACCTGATCTTCTCCTCCTCCGGCCTGCACGGCGCGCTGCACCTGCCGACGGCCCTGTTCATGCAGGCGGCGGGCATCCGGCTTCGCCATCTGCCGACCAACGGCGGCGGCCCGGCGCTGACGGCGCTGATCGGCAACAACTCCCAGGTGCTGTGCTCCTCGATCGCGGCGGCGAGCGTGCAGATGAAGGCAGGCAAGGCGCGGCCGCTCGCGTGCTTCGGCGCGCAGCGGGCGCCGGCGCTGCCCGACGTGCCCACCCTCAAGGAGCTCGGCTACGACATCGAGTTCTATCTCTGGGTCGGGATGTTCGCCCCCAAGGGCACGCCCGAGGCCGTCGTCAGCGTGCTGCGCGAGGCCTCGCGCAAGGCCGCCGCGGACGAGAAGTTCATCGGGGCCATGCACAACATCGGCCAGGACGTGGCCTACCTCGACCAGCCGGAGTTCAGAGCCTTCTGGGAGGCGGACGCCAAGCGCGTGCAGGACGCCGTGCGCCAGATCGGCAAGGTGTGAGCGGGAGGCGCTGCGTGCGCGGCCCGCAGATTGGATCCGATCGCCGCGCCCTATGCTCATCCGTGCGTTCCACCAGGCCGATCTGCCGAGAGCGCGCGAGCTGTTGCGCCAGCTCGGGTATGAGGTCGATGCCGAGAGGCTGGCCGCCAGGCTCTCGCATGTGCTTCATACCCAGGATCACCGCGTCGCCGTCGCCGAGGACGACCAGGGCCGCGTGGTCGGCCTGATGCACGTCTTCGTTCGCCCTGCCCTGGAGAAGCCGTGCGAGGCCGTGGTGCAGGCGCTGGTGGTAGACGAGACGTTGCGCGGGCGGGGGATCGGCCAGGCCCTGATGCGCGAAGCCGAGGCATGGGCTGGCGCGCGCGGGCTCGCGTCCGTGGCCCTATACACTCGCCACGCAGGAGCCTTCTATGCGAGGCTGGGCTACGCCAAGGTCGCCAGTCCGGATTTCATGCGCAAGCGGCTGGACGCCTCGGACCGGGAGGAGGGGGCATGATCCTGAGACGAGATCACGTGGCCGGCGGCGTCTTTGCGCTTGCCGGCGCCTTCGTGCTGGCGGCGAGCGGCGACCTGCCGTTCGGCACCCTCGGCTCGCCCGGCGCGGGGATGCTCCCCGTTTCGCTCGCCGCGCTGATGACGGCCGGCGGGCTTGGCCTGCTCGCCCAGGCGCGGAGGAGCCCTGCTCTCGCCGAGCTGAGCTGGACCGATCTGCCGCATGCCGCCCTGGTCGCCGCCCTCGCCGCGGCGGCCGTGGCGCTGCTCGTGCCGCTCGGATTCGCGCTGACGGGGACGCTCCTCTTGTTCATCCTGATCTTCCTGATCGAGCGGCGTCCGCTGGTGCCGGCGCTGGCGTTCAGCATCGCCGCCACCGGCGTCATCCACACGCTCTTTAGCATTCTCCTGCGCACGCCGCTGCCGCGCGGCCCTCTGGGGTTCTGAGCCCGAATGCCATCCATCCTCGACAGCCTGGCGCTCGGCTTCTCGGTCGCCTTCCAGCCCGATATTCTGCTCTATGCCTTTCTCGGCTGCCTCGTCGGCACGCTGGTCGGGATGCTTCCGGGCATCGGACCGCTGGCCGGGATCTCCATCCTGCTGCCGGCCACCTACGCCCTGGACCCCACCAAGGCCATCGTCATGCTGGCCGGCATCTACTACGGCTCGCAGTACGGCGGCTCCACCACCTCGATCCTGATGCGAATTCCCGGCGAGGCCTCCTCGGTCATGACCTGCATCGACGGGTATGCCATGGCGCGCAAGGGCCGGGCCGGCGCGGCGCTTGCCATCGCCGCCGTCGGCTCGTTCGTGGCCGGGACCTTCGGCGTGGTGCTGCTGACGCTGGTCGCCCCGCCGCTCGCCAACTTCGCGCTGCGCTTCGGGCCCCCGGAATATACCGCGCTGCTGGTGCTGGGGCTGGTGTTCCTCGCCTACATGTCGTCCACGTCGCTGATCCGCACCCTGCTGATGGCCTGCGCCGGCCTGCTCATCGGCTGCATCGGCATCGACGTGATGACGGGGCACTTCCGCTACAGCTTCGACATCAAGGAGCTGGGCGACGGCGTCGGCATCGTGCCGGTGGCCGTGGGGCTGTTCGGGCTCGGCGAGATCCTCTCCACGCCCAGCCACACGGTGGCCGACAAGGTCGCCACGCCGCGGCTGGCCGAGCTGATGCCGAGCCGCGAGGAGTGGCGCCAGTCGGCGGCGCCGATCGCGCGCGGCTCGGTGCTGGGCTTCCTCGTGGGCATCATCCCGGGGTCGGCGCACATCATTGCAAGCTTCCTCTCCTACGCCGTGGAGCGGCGCATCTCGAAGCGGCCCGAGGAGTTCGGCAAGGGCGCGGTGGCCGGCGTCGCCGGGCCGGAGTCGGCCAACAACGCCGCCTCCACCGGGGCGTTCGTCCCCATGCTGGCGCTCGGCCTGCCGACCGGGCCGGTCACGGCGGTGCTGATGGCGGCGCTGCTCATCAAGGGGATCGCGCCCGGGCCGCAGCTTGTCACCGAGCACCCGGAGGTGTTCTGGGGGTTCGTCGCCTCCATGTACGTGGGCAACCTGATGCTGCTCGCCCTCAACCTGCCGCTGGTCGGCCTGTTCGTGACCGTGCTCCGCATCCCCTACGCCTACCTCTATCCGCTGATCGTCATGTTCTGCATCGTCGGCGTGTATCTGGTGAACAACTCCGTCGTCGACGTGTGGATCATGCTGATCATGGGCGTCGTCGGCTACGTCCTGCGCAAGCTCGACTTCGACCCGGCCCCCCTGGTGCTGGGTCTCGTCATCGCTCCCACCTTCGAGCTCAGCCTGCGCCAGTCGCTCGTCATGTCCAACGGCAACTGGACCATCTTCCTCTCCCCCCAGCGCCCCATCGCCGCCACCCTGTTCGCCATCTCCGCCGCGCTGCTGGCGCTGGTGGCCCTGTCGTGGCTGTCGCGCAGGGACTGGCGGAGGGGCATGGCGGAGGCCGAGGCAGTCGAGAAATAGGTGGCGATCCTGCGAAGCGCGATGCGTCGAGTGCCACGCGGGTTGCCGTCGTCGGTGCAGCACACGCAGGGCGATTGGTCAGCCTTGCGCTGAAACCTGACGGCGGGTGAGCGGGGCTTGCGTGCCATTAGCGGAAAGTGGCCTAGCTAGCCGTTCACCGTGGCGTACACCAGACGGCGGCAACGGCGGCGAGCTGGCTAACGCGACCAGCCTCGCGGCAGCTGATATGCCGGCTCTGCGCAATCAGCAGCACACTACGAACAAGAGTGCGGAAATCAGTCGAAGTGCGTGCGCGAGTTGGACAATCGGTCCAATAACCGGCTCACCCGCGTGGTTCACTACATCGGCGAATAAGGCCGGACGACAGCCCGCCAGAGGGGGGCAGGCCCGCGGAGCGTCAGCCCTGTGCCCTCCACCGCGCATCGCACGCCGCGACTGAGCGAGTGAGGCCAGAATGAGAACCGCCAAGCTTCTTGCGAAGGCCGGCAGTCGTGACGGGACACCTCCCCGACGGCTCAGCTACTTCTTGTAGCCGACATAGTAGACACCGATGACGGCGCCCGAGCCGTCCTTGATCGGCTCGTAGCCCGTTATGTAGGGCGTGCCGAGAATAGGCACCTCGCCGTAGTACCCTGTGCCCGCTTTGATGGATTCCAGCGCCGGCCCGGCCAAAACGGTGCCAATCGCCCGTCCGCTACCATCGGGTTTCGGCACATTCGTCGAGACGCGGATATACTCGTCGCCATCCTTGACGAAGAGGGTCGCTGTCATCCCTTTCCCGTCCTCCTTGCCAACCGCATCGACGATCTCGAAGTCGTTGTTCACCAGTGTCGACCCGAAATGGAGACCCGGCGCATCCTTGCCGCCAATGGCCAGCGCGCCGCCAATGGCCTGCCGGCCATCGATCTTGGGTGCTCCCAATTTCGCAGTCATTGCCTTCAGGGTTTCCATCGATTTTGCAACTCTGGCGTCGGCCTGTGCGTGCCCAATGCCCGGCATCAGCACGGATGCTGCGACCAGGCATGCGGCGGCCAGGAGGCCAAAAAAAGAACTCGTCCGGCGCATGTGATTTCCTCCAGTGTGAGACATATGGCGTATGGATTGACGCCTTAAGTCTGCTCCAATGAAAGCTATCCGCTTTTGCGGCGCGAGCCCGATATCTTAGCTATGCGCCGGGCCCCAAGTTTAGGCCGAAGGCGTGCAGCGTTTCCGTGTTTTGCTACACCGGCGGTGCCGACGATGCCCGCAGCCCTCTTTCCGATGACCACGATCGGCTCTTTCCCGCAGACCGAGGATGGGGTGCTCCTAAGTCTCGTGAGGGCTTGCCACGCTGGCGCCGCGGTAACCATCAGGTCTTTCCCCGATTGGGCGACTTCGCTCTATTGACGGGCTTCGTCGCCACTATGGAGCGCGGCAGAGGGGCGCCGCACAAACGAGGTCTCCTTTGGGTCAAAGCAGACACGACGCATGCCGGCTTGGACATTGGCCGGGTAGGGATAATCTGCTTTTTCAGCTCGATCGCGCTACCGCACCACAAGCACCAGCTTGCCGCGCAGATGGCGCCCTTCGCTCACCTTGATCGCCTCGGCCGCCTTGGCCAACGGAAACGTGGTGATGTTGGGCAGCTTCACTGCCCCCTCAGCCACCAGAGCGGCGATGCGCTCCAGGTGCCGCCGGTCGCGGGCGACGCTGGGGCGGAGCGACTGTACGTCGGCGCGCGGCGAAGCCGGCGCCTGCGGGCCGGAGGCGATGAAGGCGGCGCGCCCGCCCGGCTTGAGGACGGAGAACGAGCGCAGCGCCACATCGCCGCCCACCGTCTCGAAAACTGCGTCGCAGCCCGAGACGAGCCTGGTGAAGTCCTGGGTGGTGTAGTCGATCACCTCGTCGGCGCCGAGGCCGCGCACATAAGGCAGGTTTGCGGCGCTCGTGGTGGTGATCACGCGGGCGCCGATGTGCCTGGCGAGCTGGATCGCGAACGCGGCGACGCCGCCTGCACCGCCCTGGATCAGGATGGTCTCGCCGGCTTTCAGCTGCAGCGTCTCCTCGATCGACACCACGGCCGTGAGCCCCACCAGCGCCACCGCGGCCGCCTCGACGTGGGAGAGGCTGTCGGGCTTGCGCGCGACGATGGCCGCCCCGATGGCGAGCTTCTCGGCGTAGCAGCTTTCCCGATTGGCCTCGCTGACCCCGAAGACCGGATCGCCCGCGCGGAAATCGGTGACGCTCTCGCCCACCGCGCTCACGACGCCCGAGAAGTCGCGGCCGAGGATGTGTGGAAACCTGGCCGGCTGGTACGATCCGCCGGCGCGCACCTTCCAGTCGGCGCCGTTGACGCTCGCGGCGTGGACGTCGACGACCACCTCGCCGGGTGCTGCCACGGGGTCGGGCAGGTCGCCGTACTTGAGCTCCTCCGGCCCGCCATGGCGCTCGATGTAGACCGCTTTCATCGCTTGTTGTCTCGCAGGTTCTGGTTGGCGGCGCTGTCGTGGCTCTCGTGGCGGGATCGGTGCAATGCGCTTCGCTTATTGCACCCTACGATCCCTCGCGGCGTCAACCCGCCAGTACGACAGGCTCCGGCGGCGGGCGTCCGCGGATGAGGTCGGAGGCCTTGTCGGCGATCATCAGGGTGGCCGCGTTGAGGTTGGCGGAGAGCATGGCCGGCATGATGGAGGCGTCGATCACCCTCAGGCCGTCGAGCCCGTGCAGGCGCAGCTGGTCGTCCACCACGGCCAGCGGATCGCCGGCCGGCCCCATGCGGCAGGTGCCGGCCGGGTGGAACGTGGTGGTGCCGCGCTGCTTGGCGGCGCCCAGCAGGTCCTCGTCGCTCTCAACCGTCTCGCCGGGAAAGGCCTCGTAGTCGTAGTAGGGCCGCAGCGGCTCCGTCCTGAGCAGGCGCCGTGCCAGCTTCATGCCCGCCAGCAGCACCCGGCGGTCGCTCTCCTCGGCCAGGTAGTTCGGCTGAATGACCGGCGCCTCGAACGGATCGGCCGAGCTCAGCCGCACCCAGCCGCGGCTCTCGGGCCGCTGCTGCCACGAGGCGATGGTCATGCCGGGCTCGAGGTCGAGCTCGCCCTGCACACCCTCGCGATAGCTCGCCGGCGTAAAGGTGAGCTGCAGGTCCGAGGTGGCGATGCCGGGGTCGGAGCGCCAGAAGCAGTAGATGAGCGTGGGGTTGAGCGCCAGGATGCCCTTGCGCGTCGTCACGTAGCGGACGACCTCGCGCGCCAGCTTCAGCCCGCGGGCGCGCTCGTTGATGGTGTCGATGCCCTTGACGCGCGCCGTGAAGCGCGGGGCGTAGTGGTCGCGCAGGTTCTCGCCGACGCCGGGCAGGGCATGGCGCACCGGAAGCCCAAGCGACTGCAGGAGCTGCGGCGGGCCGATGCCCGAGAGCTGCAGCAGCTGCGGCGAGTTGTAGGCGCCGGCCGACACGATCACCTCGCGCGCGGCCCTGACGGTGCGGGTCGCTCCGCGTCTGCCCCCTACGGTGTAGGCCACCCCGACGCAGCGCCGGCCTTCCAGCAGCAGGCCGGTGGTGTGGGCGCGCGTGCGCACCGCCAGGTTCGGGCGCCTGCGTGCCGGGTGCAGGAAGGCGGTGGCGGCGCTTACCCGGCGGCCGTTGCCGATGGTGCGCTGGGCATAGGCCACCCCCTCCTGGATGGCGCCGTTGTAGTCCGGGTTGCGCGGGATGCCGAGGCTCTCCGCCCCGGCGATGAACGCCTCGCACAGCGGGTGGCGCCAGTCGAGATCGGACACGGTGAGGGCGCCGTCACGGCCGCGGAAGGTGGGATCGCCGTCGCCGAGGCGGCGCTCCATGCGGCGGAAATAGGGGAGCACGTCGGCGTAGCCCCAGCCGCGGTTGCCCATCTGCGCCCAGGCATCGAAATCCATGCTCTGGCCACGGTTGTAGATGTGGCCGTTGATGGAGCTGGAGCCGCCGAGCGTCTTGCCGCGCGGCGCAAGGATGCGCCGGCCGCCGGTCCACTCGCCAGGCTCCATGCTGTAGAGCCAGTTCACACGGGCGTCGTGGAACGTCTTGATGAAGCCGGCGGGGATGTGGATGAACGGGTGCCAGTCGCTCGGACCGGCCTCCAGCACCAGCACGCTGGCGCTGCCATCCTCGCTCAGCCGGTTGGCCAGCACGCACCCCGCCGACCCGGCCCCGACGATGACGTAGTCGAAGGTCTCCACGGCGCCCCCTTGGCCCTGCCTCCCGGCCGCCGACGCACCGTCAGGCCACCTCGCGGGCGTGCGGAAGCTCGCGCCCGGTGGCCGCCCGCACGGCATCTGCCGGGAGCGCAACCAGGGCGAGCGTCTGTCCGTCGAGAGTTACGAATTCGACCTCGTAGGCCGCACCGTCCTGGTGCACGAAGACGACCGCACCAAGGTCTCCCTTGCGCAGCCTTTCCGCAGGGATGTCGCGCGTGAGGACGACGGTATCGAGCTCTTGGATCATGGATCGAACTCTAGCACGGAAATGCCCGATGAGAACGGCGGCTCTCCGTAGCGCCTTAGACCCTTGCATGCTCCGCCCCCATCATGATTTAAGGTGCCTCAGTTTACGTTTCGGACAACGGGGCAATTTCGATCAATGTCAAAAAAGTCGTTACAAATTCAGGGATTAAGTGATCGGCACGTAGGGGTTACGCCCGCCGTGGCCTCCAGCTACTATGAGGCCGCTTGCGTGTGCCTGGACCGCCATCACACCTCACCGCAGGAATTGGCGGTCATCGACAACGACACTGCCGATGGTGCCGTAATCCTTTGGCAGCCAAGCGATCAGAGGGCGCAGAGTGCTTGGGCGAACAAGGATGATGCAACTGAAGCCGGGGCATACTGCCTCGCTCTTGCCAGCGCCGAAGAAACGCGTGGTCTAGTCGCCGTAGGTCGCGCGCAAGGACGTACTGGCGTCGACTACTACCTAGGACCAGCCAATGGTATTATGGAGGATCTCGAAGCAAGCGTCCGGCTTGAGGTCTCTGGCACCGACGAAGGCAATCTATCGACGATCAGGTCCCGGTTGCGGCAGAAGATGGAGCAGGCTGGCAGAGTAGAGAGCAATTTGCCGGCGCTCGCCACCGTCGTGGGGTTCGCGGCGTTGCGTATCGAGAGTGCAGACGTACAACCAAAATGAATTGGGCTGAACATCATCGGGAAAGCGCGCGCCTCGCATCGGAGGCGGAGGTCGCCATGCGTCGTGGTGATATCGTCGCTGGAAGAGACCTGTACGCGAGGGCGGCCCGGTGCGAGCTTGCCGCCCTCTCCTCTGTCGGACCAGACAAATCGAGGACGCTCGGCATAACTGCGGTGAGTGCAGCGGCTCTCTGGTATCATGCTGGCGAGCTGAAGGAGGCAGCGCGAGTTGCGCACTACGCTTCGAATTTGGAGGGATTACCGGCCTTCGCGGCGGTTGAGCTCCGCACATTGCTGCAGGCAATTTGGAACGAGACGGCCCAGCGCGACGCAGGACTGTCGTTTGTGCCCGGGCAAGTCTTGGTGTCGGTGAAAGGCGGTCAGGTCGTCAGCGGTGGCGCACCGCTCGATCTTATCGTGGACAAGGTCCAGACTGTGCAGAGCCTTTTCTATCGTACAGCCGAGTATTTGAAGGCATTGCCCCTTCGAAAGCAGGGACCTCCATCCAAGGAAATTCAGGACCGGTGTCGGCCTTGGATCTTCCAGAGTGTTCCTGGGAGCTATCAGTTTGCTGTCGCCGTGCAAAAACCGGCCCAGAATGAGCTATTCCCAAGCGCGAATCCTGAGCCCGAAGTGCTCACTGAGAAGTTCTTGGCGATTCTGAAGGCAGCGTCCGAAGATCCCAACGATGGGTTAAAGAACGAGGTCCAGAACGAGGAATACAGGCTGACTTTCCTAAAGATGACGCGCAATCTTGCCCCCACTGGCAAGGTCTTTTCGGAGATGGAGGTCCGCGGTGCTGGCGACCGACCGGCAGTCATTCTTTCGCCCGCATCGAGGCAGCTTATTTCCGAAACGCTGAAAGGTCCATCGACCCCAATCGAGGCTCAAATAGATCGGCCCGATTCGCTCACGCTACGGGGCGTTCTTAGAGCCCTCAATCTTGACAAGGATTGGTTGGAGGTCTCGGTCGATGGGAAGTCCCATCTTGTAAAGGGGGTCGGGGAAGCCGTTGACGATCTGATTGGGCCCATGGTCAATCGCGAGGTCAACGTCCGAGTCCGACGAGGCCAACGCAGTTCGCTGGTATTCGTAGACATTGAGCTGGACGAATAGGTTACTCCGGCAGGGCGGGAGGCGCCCCCGCGCTACCGCCTCCCCGCCGCCATCTCCGCAATCCCCGCCAGAGCCTCGTTGGACAGCGGCAGATCGATGGGCTCATTCCGCTCGGCGGAGAGGTCGGCGGCGCTGTAGACCTCCATGACTTTCCGGGCGCTCTCCGGGCTCACCATCGGCGGGCGGTCGAGGATGACGGACTCCAGGAAGTGGAGCGTCTCCGGCCCCATCTGGCCGGCGAACACGTGGTCCACCTGCTCGCCGGGCATGGTCGACATGGGAAACTGGGTGCCGCCCGAGACCGTGTTGAGCCAGTTGTCGCGCTGGGTGTCGTCGAGGAACAGCGAGCCTTCGGTGCCGGTGATCTCGATCCAGGTGGCGCAGTAGTTGGGATAGCTGGGCGGCAGGTTCCAGCCGCCGCCGATGGCCACCAGCACGCCGTTGTCCATGGTTACGGTGGTCCACATGATGTCGTAGGAGCCGTTCACGGGCTGCATGTAGCCGTAGGCGCCCTGCGAATAGACCCGCACCGGTTTGGCGGGCTCCAGCAGCCAGAACACGATGTCGAGGTCGTGGGTGGACTCCATGGCCGCCGGAGAGAGCCGCACGCGTGAGGCGATCTTCTTGCCCAGGCTTCGGGAGAGGTGCCGGCTCACCATCACGCTCACCGGCTTGCCGAGGGTGCCGTCGGTGAGCTTCTTCCTGGCGTAGGCGATCTTGGTGTTGAACCGCTGCGAGTAGCCGATGGTGAGCTTGAGGCCGCCGCGCTTCGCCAGCTCGATCAGCGTGTCGGCCTCCCACAATTCAAGCGCGATCGGCTTCTCCAGCAGCACATGCTTGCCGGCCTGCAGGCAGTCGCGGGCGATGGGAAAATGCGTATGCTCCGGCGTTGTGCAGATATACACGGTGCTGATGGCGGGATTCTCGATGATATCCCGGTAGTCCGGGGTGGCCGTCGCCGCGTTGGTCAGCCGGCGCATCTCATCGAGGCGGTCGGGGCGGATCTCGCAGATATGCAGCCGGCTTACCAGCGCCGACCGGGCCAGCGTCTCGGCGCGGATACCCCCGCACCAGCCCGTGCCGATCACCGCTACCTCGACGCCCATGCGGTCCATCCTGCAACCTCGCCTGCCGTCTCCTCGGAAACTGCGAGCTTGCGCGGGAACGGCCGAAGCGGCAAGAGTGGGGCGTCGGCCCTCCGCACCCGCTCCGCCTCTCGGCCTATTGCCGTCGTCGTCGCAATGCCACAAATATGGTCGACTTTCGCGGGGGAAGGGCGCAGTGCACGTGCAGGGGAGTGCAGCCATTTCTATCAATCGGTTGTACGCGATCGGCCGCCTCGTGCTGCCGACGATCGGCGGATTCCTTGCCGCGCTCGGCCTGCTGGCCCACGCGCAGGCCCAATCGGCGAGCGCCGACCCCGCCGGCAAGACCAAGGTGCGCATTCTGGCCGTCGGCGCGCCGCCGCTGGCCGATGAGCAGCTCCCCGACGGCGGCGTGGTGCTGGCGCTGGTCAACGCCAGCCTCGGCCGGGCCGGGCTTGGAGCAGCGTCCGAGATCAGCGTGAAGTGGACCGGCAGCGCGTTGACGCCGCAACTCCTGAAGGACCCTTCGATCGACCTCTCGTTGCCGGTCGAGAGCGCCGATTGCGACAATCCCAACAACCTCAACCACGCCTCGGCCGCGCTGTGCGACAGCGCTTTTTTCTCGGAGCCGATACTCCAGGTTGTTCTGTCGCTCTTCACATCCTCCAATAGCTCCTTCAAGTTCGACACCGATCGGAGCATCTTTGGCAAGACCGTCTGCCTGTCCCGCGACCACGATCTGTCCGCCCTCAACGGCAACGGCCGCAACTGGGTCTCGATGAAGCGCGTGATCGTGGTCCGGCGCGCCACGCTGCTCGACTGCGTGGCCGCGGTCCAGGCCAACGACGCCGACACCTTCGTCGCCACCGACCTCGAAGGCACCCACCTGCTGCGCCGGCTCGGGTTGGCGCCCTACTTCACGCTCCTGGCGCGCCCCCTCGCGACAGGCGGCATCCATGCCGTCGTCTCCCGCGATCACGCCCGCGGCCCGGATCTCATCGCTGCCCTCAACACCGGGCTCAAGAAGCTCAAGGAGGGCGATACCTATGCGAGCATCGTCCAGAAGCACCTGATCGCGGCCGTCTCCGCTCCCGCTGCCGGCGCCTCGGCCCAGCGCAAGCCTCCGCCGCCTCCGGCGACGGCCGCCGCCGCGCCGCCGCTGGATGCCGCGCCGAAGGCACCAGCAACCTCCGCCGGCCCGCCGCCGAAGGTGGCGGCGGCCACTGCGTTGCCCGCCCCCGCGCCGCCGAAGGCCGCCGCTCCCGCCGCGCCGCCGCCGGACAGGGACAGCCGCGAGCGTGCGCTGAAGTTCGTCAAGCGCGGCAGCGAGGAGCTGGCCGAGGGGCGGGTGGCACCGGCCCGCCTCCTGTTCGAGCGGGCCGCCGAGATGGGCCTGTCCCAGGCAGCGATGGCGCTCGCCGCAACCTACGATGCGCTCGAGCTGAACCAGCCGCACCTGCGCAACGTCCTGCCCGATCCTGCCGAGGCCAAGCGCTGGTACGAGCGCGCCCAGGCGCTCGGTGCCGCCGAGGCCGACGCGCGGCTGCAGAGGCTGGGCGCGAGATAGCGGTCCGGCCGCCGCCGAGATGATCGCGACGCTGACGAAGGCGGCCACCGCCGAGGCCCTGCAGGCCTAGCACCAAGCCATGTCAGAGTCTCGGGTCCTCGGCATCATGCGCGTGCCCGATCGCCCTGCGCAGCTGCCGATCGAGCTTGTCGCAGTCGACGATGACCTTCTGGGAATGGATGGCCTTGACCGCGCCGAGCGGGATCGTGAAATCGCCGGCATTCTCGACGTAGACGACCAGTTCCGGTCTCCCGTGGGGCCTGACCTCGCGAATAGCACCGAAGGGCTTGTCGTCATCAGAGACGAACACCTCGAAGCCCTCCTGGATTGGCTCATCGGCCATCGGCGTCTCCTCCACGCTGGCGCAACTGTCCTGGCGCAACCGGGCCCCGGTAAACCGTCTTACGCGAAGCGGCGGCGGAAGGCAAAGACTGACGGACGCTCGGCCCGCTTCAGCCCCTCATCGGATATGGTAGGGCGATACAGAACGTCTGTATGAAGTTTATCAGCGGAGCAACAGAAGCGCCAGCGGCGGGCCTGCCAGGCAGAGGGCGTAGAGACCGTAGACGCCGGCGGCGTGGCGCAGGCGCACCGCCAGCCTCTCCTCCCACTGTCCGCGCCGGGTCATGAGGTAGTCGATGCGCGCATGGTTGAAAGGGCAGCCGCGCACGATGTCGTTGTAGCGGCGGCGGATGTCCTGCACGACGTCGGGGTCGCGTGCGTCGGCGAGGCGCAGCTCCTGCAGCAGGTCGTTCACCTCCAGAGCGCACGCGTGCATGTGGTGCGCCTTGATCTTGTAGTCGTTCATGGACTCGATCAGCGCCAGCACCATGGTGCAGATCGACGACATGATGGATACCAGCGTGATCAGCCGGTTGGCGGCATCGCTGAGACTGGCCGCGTACACCGCCTGCCACACCGACAGGCCCACGAAATAGAGCGATACGACGGACAGCGCCACCACCGATACGAGCTGCTTGCGCTCCAGCCGCTCGGCCGCGTTGAAGCGTGCGGCCTTGAGCGTGTGCATGGTGCGCACCAGCTGGTCCACGGACGGCGGCCCTGCCGTGCCGCCCATCGGCGGCGGACGCCGACGACGCGTCGCATCCTCCAGGGCAAGGATGCGCGGGCTGGTGCGCACTTGCGTGCTGAGATCGGCCATGAGGGCACAGCTCTGCTGTGGGACTGAGCGCACCAGCTAGCGCGATTCGGTCCATGGGGTCAGACCCTGCGGGCCCCTGCGGGTCAGACCCCTGGGGATCGGATGGGGACCGGAGGCAATCGAAAAGGATCGGCCCCAATCGGCCCCTGACTTGCGCCCCGCTCCCCGCCATCGTAACACCGGCGGCTGTAGCGCCAACCCCCCCGCCGCATGCCGCCACCCCTCCTCCAGCTCTCCGATATCCGTCTCACCTTCGGCGGCGCGCCCCTGCTCGAAGGCGTGGAGCTGTCCGTCTCGCTGGGAGAGCGGGTGTGCCTCGTGGGCCGCAACGGCTCGGGCAAATCGACGCTGCTCAGGATCGCCGCGGGCCTCGTCGAGCCGGACGGCGGCGAGTGCTTCGTCCAGCCCGGCGCCGTGGTCCGCTATCTGCCCCAGGAGCCCGATCTCTCGGCCTTCCCCACCACGCTGGCCTATGTTGAAAGCGGCCTCGGCCCGGCCGACAATCTGCACCAGGCCCGCTACCTACTGGACCAGCTCGGCCTCACCGGCGAGGAGAGCCCGGCCAGCCTCTCCGGCGGCGAGGCGCGCCGCGCCGCGCTGGCGCACGTGCTGGCGCCGGACCCCGACATCCTCCTCCTCGACGAGCCCACCAACCACCTCGATCTGCCCGCCATCGAGTGGCTGGAGACCCGGCTCGCCCAGCAGAAGGCCGCCCTGGTGCTGATCTCCCACGACCGGCGCTTTCTCACCAGCCTGTCGCGCGTCACGGTCTGGCTCGACCGCGGCCGCACCCATCGCGCCGAGACCGGCTTCGCCGGCTTCGAGGCCTGGCGCGACCGGCTGCTGGAGGAGGAGGAGACCGCCCAGCACAAGCTCGACCGCAAGATCGTCCGCGAGGAGCATTGGATGCGCTATGGCGTCACCGCCCGGCGCAAGCGCAACGTGCGGCGCGTCGCCGAGCTGGCCGCCCTGCGCCAAGTGCGGCGCGAGCATCGCAAGGCCGCCGGCAAGGCCGAGATGGCGGCCAGCGCGGCCGACACGTCCGGCGCCCTCGTCATCGAGGCCACGGGCCTCGCCAAGGCCTTCGGCGAGCGGATCATCGTGAAGGACCTGTCGGTCCGCGTCATGCGCGGCGACCGCATCGGCATTGTCGGCCCGAACGGCAGCGGCAAGACGACGCTGGTGAACCTCCTCACCGGCGCGCTGGCGCCCGACAGCGGCACCGTCCGGCTCGGCGTCAACCTCGCCATGTCGAGCCTCGACCAGCGCCGCGACAGCCTCGACCCCGGCTGGACCCTCAGCGAGGCCCTGACGGGCGGGCGCGGCAACACCGTAACCGTCGGAGGACAGACGAAGCACGTCATCGGCTACATGCAGGACTTCCAGTTCTCGCCCCAGCAGGCCCGCACCCCGCTGTCCGCTCTTTCCGGCGGCGAGCGCGGGCGGCTGATGCTGGCCCGGGCGCTGGCCAGGCCCTCCAACCTGCTGGTGCTGGACGAGCCCACCAACGACCTCGACCTGGAGACCCTGGACGTGCTGGAGGAGCTGGTCGGCACCTACACCGGCACGGTCATCCTGATCAGCCACGACCGCGACTTCCTCGACCGCGTGGTGAACGCAGTGCTGGCGTCCGACGGCGACGGCCGCTGGATCGAGTACGCCGGCGGCTACTCCGACATGCTGGCCCAGCGCGGCGCCGACCTCGCCGGCCGCCGGACGCAGAAGGCCCGGCCCGGCCCGGCAGGCCGGCCCGCGGGCGCTCCGGCGGCCCCGAGCCCAACAAGACGCAAGCTCGGCTTCAACGAGAAGCACGCGCTGGAGACGCTGCCGAAGGAGATCGACGCCCTGGGGGGCCGCATCCGCGCCCTGCAGGCCCGGCTTGGCGACCCGTCCTTCTACAGCCGCGACCCCAAGGCCTTCGCCGAGGCCACCGCCGCCCTGGCCGCCGCGCAGTCGCGGCTGGCCGCGGCCGAGGAGCGATGGCTGGAGCTGGAGCTGCTGCGCGAGGAGATCGCCGGCGGCTGAATGTGGGGCGGGGACCAGGGTCAGACCCCTTTCGATATCCGCCGAGATTCAACCTCCAGGTGAGAGGAAAGGGGTCTGACCCATTCAAAATCCCCTTCAAGATCATTGGGAAGCTGGCCGGCCGGTGCTAAGGTTCCGGTACGGGCGGCGACAAGCGCGGGATTTGCGGAGGGAGCGACCGTGTTCTTCAGGTCTGCGATGCGGTCTTTCCTGGGGTCGTTCAGCAATTTCTTTCTCTCCATCGTGCTCGGCGCCTTCGCCATGGGCACCTTCTGGTACTACTACCCCGACCAGTTCGTGCAGCTGCAACGCTCTGCCTCGGCCGTCCGCGAATTCATCGTGGCGCATTCCTGGTCGGCCCGCTCGGAGAGCATCTTCCGCTTCCTGCTGGAGGACCGCCAGCTCCTGCTGATCGCCTTCGTCCTGGCCATCCGCTTCCTGCTCGGCGTGCTTTTCCTGCCGTTTCGCGCCCTCGTCAGCCGCGAATAGGCTGGCGCAACCGCCCAAAGCTCGACATCGGGCAGGGCGGACGCGATGTGCCTGCGCCTTTCGGCCGACCAGGCCCCGCCGTGCCCAGGCTTAAGCTTAACCGCTCCTTAAGGCCCCCACCCGTAGCTTCGCCTCCAGGCGGCAGGGCGCCGCCGCCAGATTGGGTCTGTTCACAGGGAGTCGCGCCGGGCGATGGGCATCTTCGATGCGGCACGGGCGCGAGACGGGGAGGGGCGGGCCCAGGCGCGGGCCCGGGCGGCGCGCCCGGGCGGCGCTGTGCCCGAGGCATCTCCCCCGCCACGCGCTCCGCGCCGGCCGCGCCGCCGCTTCCGCCTCTGGCGGCTTCTCTTGTCGGTGGTAGTCATCCCCATCCTGGTCGCGATCCTCGCCCTCATCGCCGCCTTCTCGCACTACTCCTCGACCTTCCCCGGCCCCCTGGTGCTGCGCCAGAAGGACGGTGCCCCGGTGGTGCGTGTGCTGGCCCGCGACGGCTCGGTGCTGGCCGAGCGCGGCGCCGCGCCCTACGTGCCCATCGACCTCATGCCGCGCCACCTGATCGAGGCGGCGCTCGCCATCGAGGACCGCCGCTTCTATTCCCACTGGGGCATCGACCCCATCGGCCTCTCCCGCGCCATCGCCACCAACCTCCGCACCGGCCGCGTGGTGCAGGGCGGCTCCACCATCACCCAGCAGCTCGCCAAGAACATCATCCTCAACTCCGAGCGCACGCTCTCGCGCAAGATCGAGGAGCTGATCCTCGCCCTGTGGCTGGAGATGCGGCTCAGCAAGCCCGACATCCTGGAGCTCTATCTCAACCGCGTCTATTTCGGCGCCGGCGTCTACGGCGTGGAGGCCGCCTCCCGCCGCTTCTTCGAGAAGGGTGCGCGCGAGCTCACGCTCGGCGAGGCCGCGGTGCTGGCGGGCCTCCTCAAGGCCCCCTCGCGCTACTCGCCGGCGTGGAACCCCAATCTGGCGCGCGAGCGCGGGCAGATGGTGCTGGCCAAGATGGTGGAGGCCGGCTTCGTCTCGTCCGGCGAGGCCGAGGCCAACTCCACGGCGGAGGTGCGCTTCGCCGACTGGCATGTGATGCGCGGCGATACCGGGGTGGAGTACGCCGTTGAAGCCGCCCTCGACCAGCTGCAGATGCTGATCGGCGGCAACGACGGCGAGATCGTCATCGAGACCACCATTGACGCCAACCTGCAGCGCCGCGCCCAGCAGATCGTGCTCAACCTCCTCACCACCGAGGGCGGAGCGGTCGATGCCACCCAGGCGGCGCTGGTGCTGCTCGACTCTAAAGGTGGCATAGCCGCGATGGTGGGCGGCAAGTCGTATGCGGAGAGCCAGTTCAACCGCGCCTTGCGCGCGCGCCGCCAGCCCGGCTCGGCCTTCAAGCCCTTCATCTACCTGACCGCCCTGGAGAGCGGCCTCACGCCGGAGAGCGTGGTGAAGGACGCGCCCATCGTCCACAAGGGCTGGACGCCGCGCAACTTCGACGGCCGCTACAGCGGCTTCGTCACCCTGCGCGAGGCGCTCGCGCGCTCGCTCAACACCGCCGCGGTGCGGCTCGCCCTCACCGTGGGCGTCGCCAAGGCGGCGCAGACGGCGCACCGGCTGGGCATTACCTCCGAGCTGCGCCCCGACGCCACGCTGGCGCTCGGCACCTCCGAGGTGACGCTTTTGGAGCTGACGGGCGCCTACGGCGCGCTCGCCAGCGGCGGCCGGCTGATCGAGCCGCACATCGTCACCGTGATCCGCAGCGGCCGGGGCCGCGTGCTCTACCGCCGGCCGGGGCCGACGGCCGAGACCGTGGTGGCGCCGCAGCACGCCGGGGCGCTCAACGACATGCTCAACGCCGCACTGATCTTCGGCACCGGCCGCGGCGCCGCCCTGCCGCTGCATCCCGCCTGCGGCAAGACCGGCACCACCCAGGATTTCCGCGACGCCTGGTTCATCGGCTACACGGCGCATTTCACCGGCGGCGTCTGGGTCGGCAACGACGACCGCCGCCCCATGAAGCGCGTCGCCGGCGGCACCCTGCCCGCCAGGATCTGGCGCGAGGTCATGCTGCTGGCCCACGAAGGCCTGGAGCCGATGACCCTGCCCGGCACGGTACCGGCCTCGTCGGTGGCCATGGCGCCGGCGCCGGACACCGCGGCCCGGCCGGCACCGGAGGCTGCGGGGCGAACGGCGGCAGACCCTGCGCGCCGCAACGGCGCAGACCCTGCGGCTCCCGTCCCGTGGGCGTGGGCCAGGGGGCGCAGCGGCGAGTAGTGAAAGGCCGTCTGTCGACCCGTGGTGCAGCTCCCTCTCCACCGGAGAAGGCGGCGTGGGCATGGTCTGCCAGCCCCCCGATCCGGGAACCGTCGCCGGCTGTTAACGTTAACAACCGTCCGGGCAGTGTCCTCCGGTCTCCGCCGTTCCCCGGGCGCCCCTTCGGTTGCGGGAAAGCGACCTGCGTCAGGTTGTTTGAGAGTGCACGGCGGTTCCCCTGAATAGGAGAACGCAATGTCGAGAATTGCGAGCTTGCTGATCCTTGGTGTGCTCCTGCTGGGCGCGGGAAGCATCGGGGCGAGCGCGTCGCCGCGCAGTGAATGGATGATCGGACGCCCGCTGACGGCCGATCTCAATCCGGCGCAGTACAGCGACCGCGGTCGCTGCTTCAACACCTGCATCGCCGGGCGAATCTTCCGCCGGTGCCAGGTCGACGGCGAGGGCGAGAAGGAGAACTGCTGCAACCTGTCCTGCAACCGGCTCAACAACTGGTCCGCCGATTGAGCGCCGGCTCGCGGTGTCAGACCCTCCGGGTCCGACACGAAACGAGCGGATTCCCCTCCCCCTTGTGGGGAGGGGCTAGGGGTGGGGGGAACCCCGATATTCGAGGTTTGGGGATTCCCCCCCACCCTGTCCCTCCCCCACAAGGGGGGAGGGAACGCTGCGGTGCGTTCCGTTTCGTCAGCGAGCGATCGGCTGACACCGTGGCTGGAAACGATGTCAGACCCGGCGGGATGTCTTACCCGCCCGTCTGGGCGCGATGGCGCAGGTAGTGGTCGGCGAGCACGAGGGCCAGCATGGCCTCGCCGACGGGGACGGCGCGGATGCCCACGCACGGGTCGTGGCGGCCCTTGGTGGCGATCTCGGTCTCGTGGCCGAAGCGGTCGATCGTGCGGCGGGGACTGAGGATCGACGAGGTGGGCTTCACCGCGAACCGGGCCACGATCGGCTGGCCCGACGAGATGCCGCCCAGGATGCCGCCGGCATTGTTGGAGAGGAACACCGGCCGGCCGTCGTTGCCGATCCGGATCTCGTCGGCGTTCTCCTCGCCGGACAGCTCCGCCGCCGCCATGCCGGTGCCGATCTCCACACCCTTCACCGCGTTGATGCTCATGAGCGCCGCGGCGAGCTCCTGGTCGAGCTTGCCGTAGATGGGCGCGCCCCAGCCGGCCGGCACACCCTCCGCCACCACCTCGACGACGGCGCCCACCGAGGAGCCCGCCTTGCGCACCTCGTCGAGATAGTCCGACCAGGTCGCGACGATGCCGGGATCGGGCGAGAAGAACGGGTTCTTCTCCACCTCCTCCCACGACCAGCGGCTGCGGTCCACGGCATGCCGGCCGATCCGCACCAGCGCGCCGCGGATCGTCACCTCGGGGACGACCCGGCGGGCGACGGCACCGGCGGCCACGCGCATGGCGGTCTCGCGGGCGCTGGCGCGTCCGCCGCCGCGATAGTCGCGCACGCCGTACTTCTCCCAGTAGGTGAAGTCGGCGTGTCCGGGGCGGAACTTGTCTTTGATGTCCTCGTAGTCCCGGCCGCGCTGGTCGATATTGTTGATGACGAGGGAGATGGGCGCGCCGGTGGTGACCTGCCGGCCGTCCTCGTCGGCGAACACGCCCGAGAGAATGCGCACCGTGTCGGGCTCGCGCCGCTGGGTGGTGAAGCGCGACTGGCCGGGCCGGCGCTTGTCCAGAAACAGCTGGATGTCCTCGCTGGTCAAGGGAATGCCGGGCGGGCAGCCGTCGACCACGCAGCCGATGGCGGGGCCATGGCTCTCGCCCCAGGTCGTGACCCGAAACAGATGACCGAAGGTGTTGTGCGACATGGAGCGAGCGTCCGTTGGCGCCGTAGGTTGGCTAAGCCCAAGGGCCGTAACCCAATATGGCAACCGGTGACAAGTTGGGTTACGCGCTTCGCGCTGACCCAAGCTGCGAATCTCACCCGCCGAGCCGGTTGAGCCCTTCGCGGGCGTCCTCGCTGTCCGGGTCGATCTCCAGCGCCTTGCCGAAGTCGGCCTTGGCAGCGTCCGCCTCGCCCACCTCCTCGTGCGCCGCCCCGCGCGCCACATACAAGTCCGCGTCGTCGGGCGAGAGCTTGATCGCCTGGTCGAAATCGGCAATGGCGCGCCGGTAGTCGCCCTTGTTGGCGAAGGACAGGCCGCGGTTATAGAGCGGCCGGGCGTTGCCGGCATCCAGCTTGATGGCCTCGGTGTAGTCGGCGATGGCCAGATCGTGCTGGCCCTTGTGGTCGTAGGCCTGGCCGCGGTTGTTGAAGTAGTCGGGCTCCTTGGAGTCCAGCTTGATGGCCTGCGAGTAGTCGGCGATGGCCTCCTCGAAGCGGCCGAGCTGGTCTTGGGCGTTGCCGCGGTTGAAATGGGCGAGGGCATTGGCCGGGGCGAGCTTGATGGCCTCGGAATAGTCCGTCACCGCTGTCTCGCTCTCTCCGCCCTGCTCCCGCAGCACCCCACGCTGCAGAAAGGCCTGCGCCCGCGTCGCGTTGTCCTTCGAGGTTTCGATCAGCTGCGTGCAGGCGGTGATGCGGTGCGCCGCGGCCGCCTCCTCGTCGAAGCAGGGCTCGGACGGCGCCGCGGTCGACTGCGCCCACGCCGGGGCCGCCGCAATCAGGCACGCCGCCACCGTCGTGGGAAGGAGCCAGGCGCCCCTGCAGCGACACCCAACCGTCATGCCAGCCACCTTTCGCCTCGAGCGTCCCTTCTCGCTGGTTGCCCCGCGTATCGCCCGCGTGCTCCCGGCGGTGCCAATGTTTGGGCCCCGAGCCGGGCTGCGCCAAGCCCTTCTTGCAGTTTCCGGTTACGCTGCATCGCAGCGAAAGGGCGGCTGTTGCCTGCCGGTCACGCAACCCGCCAGCCCGGCAGGGGCAGCATCAGAATCAGCCAAGACAGCGCCCAAAGAGGCAGCATATAGATAGGAGTTGCGCCAGGGGAGAACCCCGCCATGCCAATGGCGGGTTGGCAGCTGCAAAAATCGGAGGAATGACGTCATGCGTTTTGTTGGTATTGCCTGCGGCTTGGCCGCGCTCGCTCTAGCCGGCATGGTCTACTCGGCGCCCGCCGACGCGGCCAAGACCAAGATGGGCTGCGAGCGCGGCAAGGAGAGGTGGAACGCCGCCGCGGGCAAGTGCGAGCCGGGCGCTGCCAAGGCCAAGGCGGCTCCCAAGAAGGCCGCGAAGAAGGCCTGAGAGCCGAAAGGCTGATCGTCGAACCGGACAGCCGCGGCCGGTCAAACCCAGCCGACGCTGCCGGCCGTCACCCGAAGCACCTTGTCCTGCGGCACCTCGAGGCCCGCGATCTCCGTGGCCCCGAGCTGCAGGACAAGGCCGCGCAGGACCTTGCTGACGCCGCCGTGGGACACCACGACGGCGTCGTTTGTCATCTCCGCCAGCCAGCCCGCCACGCGCTCCGAGAGCCTGCGATAGCTCTCCCCGCCCACCGGCTGCCAGTTCCAGGGATCGGCGGCGCGCGCGGCGTGGCCTTCCGGATCGGTCTGCGGCAGGTCCAGCCACAGCCGCCCTTCCCAGTGGCCGTAGTGGATCTCGCGCAGCCGGTCGTCGGTGCGGTAGTCGAGCGGAGGCAGCCCCAGCTCCCCGCGCACAATCTCCATGGTCTCGCGTGCCCGCGACAGGGGGCTCGCCACGTAGTCGAGCGATGCGGCCGTGCCGTCGAGCACCTCGGCCAGCACGCGGCCGTTGCGGGCGGCCTGCCCCCTCCCGGTCGCGTTGATGGGAATGTCGCGCTGGCCCTGGTAACGCCGGGCCCGGTTCCAGTCGGTCTCGCCGTGGCGTACGAAATAGAGGGCGACTCCGGGTTTCAGCATCTCTCCCCCTCCCGCTGCAAACGCGCAGCCACGGCCGCGTAAGGTTATCTGTCGAACGAGGGCGCCAGCTCGGCAATCGACGGCGTCGTCGTGGTGGCGATGCCCTGCCGCCGCAGCTCGGCGATTCGCGCCCGCGCCAGATCGGCATAGAAGGTGTCGCCGTAACGGGCAATGAAGGCCTTGAGCACGGTCAGGTTGGTCGTATCCACCGCGGCGCTCCAGGCCTCGAAGGCTTCGTGCGCCGTCGTCGAAGGCGCCACTGCCGCCACCCGCGGGCCGCCCGTCTCGGCGGCCACGGGGTTGAAGTAAAACCGCCCCGTGAGTGCAGAGTGCTCCCACGGCACCTGCCGGCCGTCGGTCTCCTTCATGACATCGTTGCGGATGGCGATGAGCATGGCGCCGAGGTCCTCGTGCGATGCGCTGAGCTGCCGCGCCAGCGCTGCCGAGTACGGCGAGTTGCGCCCTTTTCCGTCGAGGGCGATGGTGCCCGGTTGCGTCGAGAAGCTGATGAGCGTGCCGGCGCCGCCCTGCACGGTGGCGAGGCCGCGACCGATCTCAGCCGAGCGCGACCCCATGCTGCGGGCGAGCGTATCGGGCAGCGGGCCGTCGCGGCAGGCATCGAAGAACAGGATGTTGGTGGGGGCCTCCCGCTCCATGGTCCGGTGCACGAGATCGAGGCGCACCAGCTCCGTATCGAGCGCCGGCGCGCCGGCCAGCTGGGCGTCGACGGGCACCAGATAGTTCTGGCCAGCCACGTGCAGCCCGTGCCCGGCATAGAAGAACGCGCCGACGCTGGCGCCGCGCAGATGGGCGGTGAACTCGCGGATTTTCTCGTCGAGCCCGGCCTTGTCGAGATCGAAGCCCTCGATCACGTGAAACCCCAGCCGCTTCAGTGCGGCGCCGATATCGGTGGCGTCGTTGCGGGGGTTGTCCAGCCGGCGCGTGTAGCGGTAGGCGGAGTTGCCGATCACGAGGGCGACCCGCTTCTGCTGCGTTGCTGCCGCCAGCTGCCGGTCCGGCCCGACCGGGCTCGGCAAGGCGATCAGGGCCAGCAGGGTGAGGGCGGCCAACCCGGCGAGCCGCATCGCGGCGACCCTCGCCTTCCGCGCCATGGCACGGAGCGTATCGACGCCCGGAATGGGCCCGCGCGGCAGCCTGAGCCGCCGGATACCGGCGCGCGGCTTCGGGCGCGCGTGCGGGCGGAAGGGACTGGGCCCGCTCGCCTGGGGCCCGGCCGGCTGGGGCCCGACCGCGGGGGCCGGCGCGAGGTCCGCATCGGCTGGCGGCTCGGGGACGTGCTCGCGCCGCGGCGCCGGCGGGCCGCCCGCGGGAGAATCGAGGTCCGGCGCGGCGGCCCTGGCGAGCGAGCCGGCGCCCGGCATCGCCTCGTGGCGGGCCTCGAACGCCAGGCGCGGGAAGCTGACAACAGTGCTGTCGGCCCCGCTGCGGGCAGCCTCCTTCACCGCATCGGTCAGAGACGCAGTCTGGGTGGCGGCGGCCTTCACCGCGTCCGTCAGCGACTTGCTCATGGCTCCCTCCATGTGGCGGGGTCAGACCCCTCGCGACCAACCTCACGTTCCCCTTCGACCGCAGAGGCGAGGGGTCTGACCCCGGTTGGAGAGGTCTGACCCGGTTGGAGAGGTCTGACCCGTCGCCCTACCCCGGCCGGGGCTCTCCGAACTTCTCCAGCAGCAGATCGAAGGCCGTGGTGCCCAGGGCCTGCACCGTCGTGTTCATCTCCGTCGCCAGCCGGCGGATGGCGGCGGCCACGTCCTGGTCCACGTAGATGACAATCCCCTTGCGCCCTGCCCGCGTGGTCGGCGGGTTGCGCTTGCGGCCTGCCACCTCCTTCATGGCCTGGGTGAGGGACGGCTCCGGCGCCGGCTCGGCGGCTCCGTTGCCGACACGAACGTGGCCGGTGGCGACCGCCTTGATCGCGTCGGTCAGCGAGAGCTTCTCCAGACCCACGTCAGCCGTCCGTGCCTTCGCTGTCGCGCGCCCAGAGCGCTTCGAGGAGCGCGGTGACTTCCTTGGCTGCCGTGCCATTCCTGTCCGTCTCCGTAACGCCGCGACCGTTTCTGAGCCCCATGGCGTAGGCCGGCAGCTCGCTCAAGCGCTCGGGCATGACCTCCAGCTCGTGGCGCTCCGCATAACGCATGACCTCCTTGACGGCCGCGTCCCTGTTGCGGCCCGAGGGCACGGCGTTCATCACCGTCACCGTCTTGGGCCTCGCCTTGGCGAAGTCGACGACGCGCACGCAGTCCTCCAGCGCCTGCAGGTCGAGGATGGAGGACTTGACGGGGATCACCGCCAGGGTCGCCGGCCCCAGCGCCGCCGCGATGGCCTTGTCGAGCTTGGGGGGCGTGTCGATCAGCACCAGGTCGGCGCCGAGCTTCCTGGCGATGCGCAGCATCTCCGGGAGCTTGGTGTAGGGGCCGGCGGCGATGCTCGGGTCATCCTTGCTGCCCGTGGTTCGCTGCCGGACGGCGTGCCAGCGCTCGGCCGACTGCTGGGGATCGAGGTCGATCACCAGCACCTTCAGGTCCTGGGCGGCGGCGATGGCCAGATGCAGGGCCAGCGTGGTCTTCCCGCTCCCGCCCTTCTGGCTGACGATGCTCCACACTTTCATGGGCCGGGTCCTCGGCTCTCGTGTGCTAGCACCCTTGCGCTAGCAACTCGCGAGTTGAGTTGGTAGCACAAGCCTAAGCGTAAAGAAAGCGTTAACTTCGGCGTACGGCTTGTTCTGGGGATATCCATGGCGGGATGCCGGGATGCAAGCGGGTGCTAGCACATGCGCCTTGGACCGTGGTGCCCGCGCCAACACCTCCAACCTCGCGGCGGCCGGACCGCCCGAGGGTGGATGCGAGGAGAGGCAGGGCGTCCAGGCTCGCGCCCGGCGGCCATGACCAGGAATCCGGTGCTGGGCACGAAGGACGCCCTACCCGGCAGCCTCCGACGGCCGCTCGACGCTTGGCCGGCCTGGCCACCATGCCGTGCGGGGTATCGGAGACTGGCTTCGCCGCAATCCGCACCCCCTTGTCCTCGAGCGTGCGTCGAGGGAATCCGCGGGTCCTTCCCCGCCAAGTCCGAGGTCGGAGCTCCGAGGCACCGGCGCTCGGAAGGTCTGTCCGCCATGCCGGGCAAGGTGTCGAACGCGGCCCTCGGCTCCTGTCAGAGAGGCGGTCCCAGGTCACCGCCGGTCTCATCTCCGAGGCGCGCGCATGACAGCACATCGCGCCGCGGCGGTCACCATTAATCCGGATACATCGTGAAGCGCGATTCACTGTCCCCGGTGTGTGAACCTTGGGGCTAACCAGCTCAGGAAGTGAGCGTCGGTCGGCGAAAAAATCACCCCAATGGAGTCAGCGATCAGGTTTCAGCGGTATTGAAACCTGTTCCCTGAAACCTGGCATCTGTCAGGGCCACACCTGCACGTAGGCCGAGCGGGCGCGCTCCGAGTCGCCGCCGAAGTGGGCGTCGTACTCCTGGATCAGCGTCTTGAGATGGTCCGAGGCCATGAACCGGCGAAGCACCTCCTCGCTCGCGAACTCGTACACGGCCATGTACTCGAGCTTGTCGTCGCCCAGGATCTGCTTGTAGCGCCGGGCGCTGACGGCGCCGTTGTACTGCAGCACCTGCGGCACATGCTCCTCATTGTACCACGCGTTGAACGCGGCCTCCTTGTCCTTGGCGATGCTGGCGCGGACGATGAAGATGGTAACGGCCATGGCGCGTGCTCCTCCATTGGGACGGATGGGCCCAGTCTACACCGGCCCGCGGCGCCGAAAACGTAGGGTGCAATGCTGCGAAGCGGCATTGCACCGATACCCCCTGCCGGTCGCCTCTCCCATCCGTTAGGAGGCCCCGCACCAGCATCACCTACCGACCGGCCAGGGCACCCGGCGCCCACACCCGCCCCACCCACGCCACCACCTGCAAGCAGCACTACGCTTTTCGCGCAATTGGCGCTATGCTGGGCGACGTGAGAGGAGGCCCGACCATGACGACGGAGCATCCGCGCATTGTGCTCGATCCCAAGATCCTGGCCGGCAAGCCGGTGATCCGCGGCACGAGGCTCTCGGTCGAGTTCATCATCGGCCTGATGGCCGACGGCTG